>Ga0316627_100000431_pt1 | contig 11501 bp, 7 predicted proteins | sample OWC_Aug_M2_C1_D1_FD_207653 | JGI IMG/M metagenome (GOLD analysis project Ga0316627, IMG submission 207653) | Wetland soil microbial communities from Old Woman Creek delta, Ohio, United States - OWC_Aug_M2_C1_D1_C | ecosystem: Environmental > Terrestrial > Soil > Wetlands | place: USA: Ohio...
GAAGACGCTGCGCCCGCGACCCGGCCGGCGCCGGTCCGGAGGCCGGCGTTCTGTGTCGGCCGACCCGGCGCAAGGCCGGGTGGTTCCGGGTACCCGCGCGAACGCGTGGGTGCAGGCGCCAGGCGTCGGAGGGGCGACACAGAGGCCCGGCACTTCGTCAACGCAATTTAGAAAAAAGGCCCTACTCCTCCGCGCCCTGGGCGGCCAGCCGCTGCACTTCCTCGACCAGCACGTCCGCCAGCTCCGACTCCTTGACCTTGCGGACGATCTGACCTTTCTTGATCAGGATGCCGACCCCGTGGCCGCCGGCGATCCCGATATCGGCCCCCCGGGCTTCGCCGGGCCCGTTGACCGCGCAGCCCATCACGGCCACGTTCAGGGTCCGCTGGATGTTGAGGACCTCCAGCCGCTTCTCCACCTCTTTGGTCAGACCCACGAGATCAATCTCGACCCGGCCGCAGGATGGGCAGGCGATGACGTTGAGGCCCCGCTTCCGCAGGCCCAGGGCCTTCAGGATCTCGAAGCCGGCCCGGACCTCCTCGGTCGGATCCTCGGTCAGGCTGACCCGGATCGTGTCCCCGATCCCTTCCGCCAGCAGCGTCCCGATTCCGACCGCCGATTTGATCGCCCCCGTGAAGGCGGTCCCGGCCTCCGTCACACCCAGGTGAAAGGGGTACGGCACCTTGTCGGCCAACAGCCGGTAGGCCTCGATCATCATGCGAGGATCCGACGACTTGAGGGAGATCTTCATCTCGGGGTACTTCAACTCTTCCAGGATCCGGATGTGGAAGAGCGCGCTCTCCACCAGCGCTTCCGGCGTGGGCTCGCCGAAGCGCTGCAGGAGGTGCTTCTCCAGCGACCCGGCGTTGACGCCGATCCGGATGGGCACCTTGCGCTCGGCCGCCGCCCTGGTCACCTCCTGCACGCGCCAGGTCGCCCCGATGTTTCCCGGGTTGATCCGGAGGCAATCCACGCCGGCGTCCAGGCACTGGAGGGCCAGCCGATAATCGAAGTGGATGTCTACGATGAGCGGGATGCGGATCCGCGATCGGATCCCGCCGATGGCCGCGGCGGCGTCGGCGTCCGGGACCGCCACCCGCACGATCTCGCACCCCGATGCCTCCAAGGCCCAGATCTGGTCCACGGTCGCCTGGACATTCCGCGTGTCCGTCTTGGTCATCGACTGGACGGAAATGGGCGCGCCGCCGCCGACGGGTACCTTTCCCACGCGAATCGGCCGGGTCGTCCGCCGGCTGTACGAGCGGGCGGAAGCGATGCGGAGCGGAGCGACCTCCGTGAACGGGGCGAAGTCCACCGGCTCCTGTCGGTCCGCACGATAGCCCACGGCCCGGCTCATTGGCCCAGCCACCGGAAGATGTCGTTGTAGAACGCGAAGACCATGAGCCCCACCAGGAGGACCATCCCGACCTGCTGCGCGATCTCCCGCTTGCGCAGGCTGACCGGTTTCCCGCGCAGCCACTCGATGAAGGAAAAGAGCAGGTGGCCGCCGTCCAGGATCGGGACCGGCAGAAGGTTGAGGATGGCCAGATTGATGGACAAGAGCGCCGTGAAGGAGAGCAAATCGACGAGGCCCCGCTGCGCCACCTCGCCGGCCATTTGGGCGATCAGGATCGGCCCGCCGATGGTCTTGGGCGAGATCTTCGCCTGGATCAGCTTCACGAACCCCGTCACCACCAGGACCGACAGATCCACGGTCTTCGTGACGCCTGCCCACGCGGCAGAGACCGGGTCGAGACGACGATATTGCGATTCCGGGGCCGGCCCGATCCCGATCAGGCCGATCTCCTCTTCCCCGGTCAGGCCTTGTTGCCTCGTGGCTCGGGGGATCACCTGAATGTCTTGGCGCTGCCCTTCCCGCTCGATCGTCAGCGTGAGCGGCTTGCCCGGACTGCCGTGGATGATCTTGGCCAGCCGGTCCCATTCTCCGACTGGCGCCCCGTCGACGGCCACGACGCGGTCGCCGCCGCGGATGCCGGCTTGCTGCGCCACCTGCCCGGGCAGGACCTGCCCGATGCGGGTGGAGACCAGCGGACGCAACCCCACGTCCCAAACCTCGATCTCCTGGCCGAAGATGTCGCGCGTCTTCTCCGTCCGCGGCTCCACGCGCACGTCCGAGGTCCGCCCGTCCCGGAGGACCGTCAGGGCGAGCGCTCGACCGCCGGATGCCCGCAAGGCCGTCTCGATCTCGTCCCAGCGCTCGATCGCCTTCCCGTCGATGGCTTGGATGCGGTCCCCGGCGGCCAGGCCGACCGCGGCCGCCGGCGAGCCGTCCTCCGGGGAACCCGCGACCGGCAGGAAGTAAGACTGGCCGACGAACGCGAAGATGCCCCAGAAGATGAAGACCGGCAGGATCAGGTTGGCCAACGGCCCGGCCAGGATGATGAGCGAACGCGTCCCGACGCTCTTCTTGGAGAACGAGCGCGCGGGGTCGGTGGCCTCGGGCGATTCGTCGCCGGGGTCTTCCCCGATCATCTTGACATAGCCGCCGAGCGGAAGGGCGGACAGCAGGTACTCCGTCTCGCCTCTCTTCACGCCCACGAGCTTCGGGCCGAAACCCAGGGAAAACTTCAGAACCCCGACCTTCGCCCGCTTGGCCACCAGGAAGTGGCCCAGCTCGTGGAAGAAGATCAACGCCCCGAGGACAACCACCGCTGCAACTATCGTCTGAATCGTCATGCACACTCCAATGTTCGAGCCACGAGCCTCGACGGGACCGACCTAACCGCGGCTCCGGGTACCCGGCCCAACGGGCTGGGTGCGCCGCTCGAGGCTCGCCCGTACCTGCCGGTCCACTTCCAGGACGTCCTCCACGCTCCGGATCGCCTCGTGGGGATGAGCATCCAGGGCTTTCCGGATGATCGTGGGAATCTCGTCGAAGCCGACGCGGCGATCCAGGAACCACTGGACGGCCACCTCGTTGGCGGCGTTCAAGACCGCGGGCCACGACCCTCCGCCCCGCGCCGCCTCGTACGCCAGGTCGAGGCACGGGAATTTCCGGCGGTCCACCGCCTCGAAAGTGAGGCCGCCCACCTCTTCCAGGGACAGCCGCGCGGCGGGACACGCGCAGCGCACAGGATAGGTCAGGGCATACTGTATCGGCAGGCGCATGTCGGGAACCCCAAGCTGGGCCAGGACCGAGCCGTCGACGTATTCCACGAGCGAGTGGACGACGCTCTGGGGGTGAACGATAACGTCCACCTGATCCACCGGAAGACCGAACAGCCACTGGGCCTCGATCACCTCCAGGCCCTTATTGACCAGACTGGCCGAGTCGATGGTGATTTTCTTTCCCATGGCCCAGGTCGGGTGCCGCAGGGCGTCCTCCGGGGTGATGGCGGCAAACGCCTCCAGGGGGAGTGTCCGAAACGGGCCGCCGGATGCCGTGAGGACCAACCGCCGGACCTGGCGCGTGTCGCTATTCGCCAAGCACTGGAAGATGGCAGAGTGCTCGCTGTCCACGGGCAAGATGCGAATGCCGCGCGCCCGAGCCTCGGCGGTCACCAGCTCCCCGGCCATCACCAGGGTCTCCTTGTTGGCCAGCGCCAGCGCCTTGCCGGCACGCAGCGCCGCCATCGTGGGGACAAGGCCGGCCGCGCCCACGATGGCGGACACGACCATATCGGCCCCGGTGTCCGCGCCTGCGCGGCAGAGAGCGTCGGTCCCCCAGGCGACCTCCACCCCGGCGGCGCCCAGCCGCCGCGCCAGCTTGCGCGCGGCCGCCTCGCCGACCAACGCTACAAAGCGGGGGTGGAACCGGCGGACCTGCTGCTCCAGGAGGTCCACGTTGTTGCCCGCCGCCAAGGCGGTCACCTCAAACTGATCGGGGTGGGACGCGACCACATCCAGCGTGTGTGTCCCGATGGACCCCGTCGACCCCAGAATTGCCAGTCGCTTCATGCCGTCTCGTTCGGGCTGGGCAAGCCGCTCCCCTGGCTCGCCGCCGGGCCTGATTTCAACCCCGCCTCACAGGAGGAGAAGTCCACGAACCGTGGGCGCACATCGAGGATCCGGGGTGGAAGCACAGTATAGAGAATGGAGCCGGGCTCTGCAAGGGGTTTCGCCGGGGGCCAGTCGCCACAAGAGCCGGAAATATGGGCGCTAGCGGGATTCCTCGGGCGGCGCGGTCGGGCGGAACTCGTAGACCAGTTCGCCGGGCTTCACCAGCCCCAGCTCCTCGCGGGCGATCGCCTCGACCCTGGCGGGATCGGTGCGGAGGGTCCGCACCTCCTCCGCCAGGGAGGCGTTGGCTGCGGTCAACTGGTCGATCTCGCGCTCCAGCGTCGCGCGATCCCGATGCATTTGATAGAGGCGAATCAGGCTCCGATTGCCTATGACCGAGGCCACCACCAATGCCAGGAGAAAGAGGATGGCGAGCCTCAAGTGCCGGAGAAGCGATGGTCGGTTCTTGCCGGGCAAACGAGCCATTCTCGCTTACGCTCCTGGACGACGGAACTGGGCCAGCGAGGCGTTTCCGAGATATACCGCGGCATCGGCCAGGTCCTCCTCGATGCGGAGGAGCTGGTTGTACTTGGCGATGCGGTCCGTCCGGGACGCCGAGCCGGTCTTGATCTGTCCAGCATTCGTTGCCACGGCCAGGTCGGCAATCGTGACGTCCTCCGTCTCGCCGGACCGGTGAGACACGATGGCGGCGTAGCCCGCCCGGTGCGCCATGAGGATGGCGTCCAGCGTCTCGGTGAGGGTGCCGATCTGGTTCACCTTGATGAGGATGGCGTTGGCGATCCCCTTGTCGATCCCCTCCTTCAGGATGGCGGTGTTGGTGACGAACAGGTCGTCCCCCACGAGCTGCACCTGCCGGCCGATCTTGTTCGTCAGGGCCGCCCAGCCGTCCCAATCCAGCTCCGACATGCCGTCCTCGATGGACACGATGGGGTAGCTCTTCACCCAGCGGGCCCAGAACTCCACCATCTCCTCCGAGCTGAGGCGCTTCCCGCCTTCGCCCTCGAGGATATACTTCTTCTCCTTCTCCGAGTAGAACTCGCTGGCCGCCGGGTCCAGGGCGATGAAGATGTCCTGGCCCGCCTTGTAGCCCGCCTTCTCTATGGCGGTCAGGATGAGCTGGAGGGCCTCCTCGTTGGTCTTGAGATCGGGCGCGAACCCGCCCTCGTCGCCGACCGCGGTGTTGTACCCCTTCTTCTTCAATACGTCCCGCAGCGCGTGGAAGACCTCGGCGCCCATGCGCAGGGCGTCGCTGAAGCGCGGGGCCCCCAGGGGCATGATCATGAACTCCTGCAGGTCCACGGTGTTGTCCGCGTGCTTGCCGCCGTTCAGGATGTTCATCATGGGAGACGGCAGGGTCTTGGCGTTCACGCCGCCGAGGTAGCGGTAGAGGGGCAGGCCCACCTCGTCCGCGGCCGCCTTGGCCACGGCCATGGACACGCCCAGGAGCGCGTTGGCACCCAGCTTCTTCTTCTCGGGCGTGCCGTCCAGCTCCAAGAGCAGTTGATCCAGACCCGCCTGGTCCGTCGCCTCCATCCCCTCGACCTCGGGGGCGATGGTCTGATTGACGTTCTCGACGGCCTTGGTGACGCCCTTGCCCAAGTAGCGCCCCTTGTCGCCGTCTCGCAGCTCCAATGCCTCCCGCGATCCGGTGGACGCGCCGGAGGGGACGGCGGCCCGACCGAGCGCCCCGCTCTCCAGCAGCACTTCGACCTCGACCGTGGGATTGCCTCGCGAATCCAGAATCTCCCGCGCACGAACCTCGCTGATCTCGCTCATGCCGTCACTCCATTCCTGTGGGAAACACACACCGAGATGCCGCCGCGCGTCGGGACGCTCCGCACTGCCGGACCGCCCCCCGCGCGCACACGTTACGCCACCGCCGACTTCACCGCCTGAAGAGGACCTCGCCCGCCGTCATCAGCCGATCCAGGTGCTCCTCGGTGGCCGCCTCGGCGTAGAACTGGACCACCGGCTCCGTTCCGGGGAATCGGAACAGCAGCCAGCTCCCGTCCTCCAGGATCAACTTCAGGCCGTCCAGACGCTTGACTTCGATGACCGCCAGGCCCGCCACGTTCCCGGGCGGCTGCTCCAGACGCTCCTGCAGGGCCTCGACCTCGCTCGGCTCCAATCGGACGCTCAGGCGCTTGGTCACAAACGTCCCGACCTCGGCGTAGAGCTCCTGGAGCAGCGTCCGCAGCCGCGCGCCGCCGCGCGAAGCGACGATTTCCGCCGCGAGGAGACAGGCCAGGATGCCGTCCCTCTCCGGCACGTGGCCCTTCACGGACAGTCCGCCGCTCTCTTCGCCGCCGAGGACGATCGTGTCCCTGGCGATGAGGTCGCCGATGTGCTGGAAGCCCACCGGCGTCTCGTACGTCGAGATCCTCAACCGGCGCGCCACAGCGTCCAGCAGATGGCTGGTCGCCACCGATCGGGCGACGCCTCCCGTCCAGCCGCGCGTTTCCACCAAGTGGCGCAGGAGGAGTCCCAGGAAGTAATTGGGTTCCAGGGTCGTGCCATCCGCATCGACCAGGCCGAACCGCCCCGCATCCCCGTCCGTCGCCAGGCCCAGATGCGCGGAGGTCTCCGCCACCTGGAAGGCCAGCTCCTGCAGACGATCCTCCGTAGTCTCCGGCGACCTGCCGCCGAAATGCGGGTCCCGCCAGTTGTGGAGAACGCTCACGTCGCAGCCGGCTTCCGCCAGCAACGCGTCCACGTAGCCCTGAGCAGAGCCGTAGAGCGGATCGATCACCACCTTGAGGCGCGCCTCGCGGATCATCTCCAGGTTCACCAGGCTCCGCACGCGCTCCAGGTACGCGTCGCGGGGATCGATCCGCTCGATCAGACCCCGCGCCTCGGCATCGCTCGACGGGACCTCCTCGACCCGCGGACCGAAGAGCAGGGCGTTGGCCCGCTCCTGGATCTCCCGGGCGGCCCTGGGGAGCGCGGGTCCGCCCCAGCCCGCCGAGAACTTCATGCCGTTGTACTCGGGCGGATCGCCTCCCGCCGTGATGATCACGCCGCCCGCCGCCCGCCGCCGCAGAATCTCGGAGGCCACCGCGGGCGTCGGTGTATCTCGCCCGCACAGAAGCGCCTTGACGCCTTGGGCCGCCAGGACGCGGGCGACCTGCGCCGCGAACGCCTCCGACAAGAAACGGGTATCGTACCCGATCACCACGCCGCGCTCTCCGGCGTCGTGATCCTGCGAGCGGATGTGCTCTCCAATGGCCTGGCTCACCGCCCGGACTGCCGTGAATGTGAAGTCCTCGGCGATGATCCCGCGCCACCCCGAAGGTCCGAACGCAATCATACCCTTCGTCGCCCTTCGCGCTCCGTCGAATGCTGCGGCCGCAGACTCGACCTAGTCACGTGGGTCAGAAATCTGCCCTCCTTCGCCCCGACCCCGCTCCACGGCCCCTAGGGCCTCGTCGAAGACCGGCCAGCCTCGCTCCGGGTCGTCGCGCCCTTGGCGCTCCTCCGCGCCGCGGGTCCCGCGTCGCGCGGGACCACGGCGACCGAAGCCGGCTGGCCCGCGGGCCCGGGGCCGTGGAGCGGCGTCGGGGCTCAGTATATGCCGCCGGATTTCCGGCACGGCACACTAGCAGAACCTTGAAGACCCCGTTTTGCCTCAGGCTGCTCAAAAAGGCCCAGATGCAAGGCGGCGCGCCACCGGCCGGGGTACCCACCGTAGGTGGGTCCAGGCGTACTGGAGGTACGCCGCAACGAGTGCCGAGGCGCGCCAACGCGGCAGATGGGCCTTTTTCAGCAGCCTGCTACGCCGCGGCCTCCCGGCCCAGCCACTCTCGCACCTGTGCGCGGTACGTCGTCAAGATCTGTTCCGCGCGCGCACGCGTCGTCGCCTCCGCCAGGATGTGGAACACGGGCCGATCCGGATCCGGGTACAGGATCGCCCAATCCCCTCCCCAGCGAATCTTCACGCCGTCCACCAGCTCGACGTTCTCGTGTTTCGTCGCCTCGATCAGGGTGCGCATCACGGCGCCCTTCCGCTCCCAGGGGCAGGGCACCTGATCTCGGGTCCGGATGCGCTCTGGGACATGACGGATGGCCTGGTGCAACGTCAGTTCGCTGACGGCCAGCATCTCGAGGATCTTCAGCGTAGCCAGCATGGCATCGAAGGCCGGCTGAAACTGGGGGAAGATGAAGCCCCCGAAGGCGTCCCCCACGAAGACCACGCCCTCGCGGGTCGCGGCTTCCATCAGGGAGCGCGGCGCGATCTTGGTCCGGAGCACCTGGAAACCCCTGGGCGCAGCCAGCTCCTCCAGGACCCCACTCGACGTGATGGGCACCCCGATCGTGCCGGCGGGTTGCGTCCTGGCCACCAGGAGAGCCACGGCGGCCAGGGCCAGCTCGTCCGACACCGGGTCACCCTTGTCGTCAACCAGGAAGAGCTTTTCTGCCCCGGCGTCCAGCATGAACCCCAGGTCGGCCCCCAGGATGCGCACGATCTCGGACAACTGTTTGAGCGACTGCTGGAACGCGTCACCGGTCTTGACGATGCGGTCCTCGTCCATGTACGCGTTCAGGGCGATGACCTGGCAGCCCACCTTGCCCAGGATGTGGGGAAAGATCGTGGAGGCGCTGCCGTAGGCATAATCTATCACGATCTTGGGGGCGCGGGCGCGGATGGCTGCCTGGTTGATGAAGCCCAGGATCCCCTCCCGGTAGTTTTCGACGTCGTACTCGGGGAGACTCAGGCGTCCCGCGTCCTCCACCTTCGCGCGGCGGAAATCCTCCCGGAAAAAGAGGCGCTCGACTCCCTTCTCGCGATTGGCGGAGATATCCATCCCCCGCTCGTCGAAGAACTTGATGTCGATCAGTTCCGGGTCATAGGGCGACCGCCGGACATGCACACCCGCCACTGCGCCGTGCTTACCCATCTGATAGCGGACGACGGGAATGGGCGCCACCCGGAAGTCGTGCACGTCCACGCCGGCCGAGAGGAACCCGCTGATTATGGCCCGATTGATGAGGCGGCAGGTGCGGTGCGGGTCCCGGCTGGCGCAGACGATGGCGTGCTCCCGGAGTGTGGCGCCGAAGGCCGCCCCCAATTTGGCGGCGAACTCGGGCGAGATCTCGACGTTTCCCAGACCCGTGATGCCGTACGCGCCGAAGAGCGAGCGCGCCCACCGGTCGCCCCAGATCAGACTGGCGGAGAGGACGGCGCCGTCTTCCACGATTTTCTGGGGCCACACCTTGACGTCGGCCTTGACCACCGAGTCCTCGCCAATGCAGCAATCGTCGCTGACGAGGGCCCCTTCGAAGAGCCTGGCGCGGGCCTTGACCTCGCTCCGACACCCGATCACGTTCTCGGTCAAGACCGCCCCGGCGCGGATGCTGACGTTGTTCCAGAGCACGGAGTCGGAGATCACGGCCCCGTCCTCCACCACGCAGTCGTCGCCGATCACGCTGTTGCTGATGCGCGCGTTGGCGCCGACGCGGGCGTTCTTTCCGATGAGAACCGCGCCCTTGAGGCCCGCGGTGAAATCCGCCCGGGCGCCGTCCCCGAGCCAGACGGCCTTGTCCGCACCCTCCAGCTTGCGCCCGGGGATCTCGACCTTGACCGCCCCCGCGAGGATATCCTGGTGCGCGAGGCGATACTCCACGAGGTCGCCCACGTCCCGCCAGTACCCGGCCGCCACGTACCCGAAGAGCCGGCGCCCCTCGCGCACCATCAGCGGGAACAGGTCCTTGCTGAAATCGAACTCACGCCGCGAGGGGATCCACTCCAGGACCGACGGCTCCAGCACGTAGATTCCGGTATTCACCGTATCGCTGAAGACCTCGCTCCAGGTCGGTTTCTCCAGGAAGCGGCTGATACGTCCGTCCGGCTCGGCGATCACCACGCCGTATTGCAGCGGGTTCTCCACCCGCGTGAGCAGGATGGTGAGATCGGCCTTGCGCTCGTGATGAAAGGCGATGGCCGCGCTGAGGTCGAAGTCGGTCAGGACGTCCCCGCTGATCACCAGGCAGGGTCCGCCCAGGCGCGCCGCCGCGTTTTTGACCGCGCCGGCGGTCCCGAAATCCTCGCTGGCGGAGACGTAGGTCATCGTCACGCCGAAGGCCGAGCCGTCCCCGAAGTGGTTCTCGATCAGTTCCGGCCGGAAGTGCAGCAGGGTCACGAGGTCGGTGATCCCGTGCCGGCGCAGCAGGTCCACGATGTGTTCCATCATGGGCTTGTTGACCACCGGGATCATGGGCTTGGGGACATTGGCGGTCAGCGGACGCAAGCGCGTCCCGAAACCCCCGGCCATGATCACCGCTTTCACGGGAGCATCCTCCTTCGCAGGCCGCTGAAAAAGGCCCATCTGCTGCGTTGGTCCGCTTGGGCACTCGTTGCGGCGTACCCGATGTACGCCTCAGTCGGCCCATCGCGGACCGCCTTGCAGCTGGACCTTTTTGAGCGGCCTGGGAGAGAACCAGCCGGCGCACAACTCCCCGCGACCGTCATCGTCGGCCCGACTTCGCACTATAGTTTTGGCCCGTCGGCATTGTCAAGAAGGTTCAGGAGGATGCGGGCCGCCGGACGCCGGAGAATCTCCGGTGTGGTAGATCCGCGGGACCCGCGGTCCGATGCGGCAGAGCACCTCGTAGCTGATGGTGCCCGTGAGTCCGGCCACCTCGTCGGCCGTGATCTCCTCGTCGCCCTGCCGACCGATGAGGACCGCCTCGTCGCCGACTCGGACGTCCGGGAGGTGCGTGACGTCCACCATGGTCATGTCCATGCAGACGCGACCCAGGATCGGCGCGCGCCGGCCGCCGATCAAGACCCGGCCGCGCCCGGAGAGGAGGCGCGAGAGGCCGTCGGCATACCCGATGGGGAGCGTGGCGATCCGCATGTCACACGCGGCCACGAAGGTTCGGCCGTAACTGACGCTGACTCCAGCCGCGATGTCTGCCAGTTGGCTGATGGCGGTGCGAAGCCGGAGCGCCGGCACGAGCGCCGGGTCGTCGGGACGTCTGGGGACGCAGGGCGGACACCCATAGAGCATGATGCCGGGCCGGACCAAGTCGAGCCGCGATCCGGGGTGGCGAATCAGGGCGGCGCTGTTGGCGGCATGCCGGAGGGGGATCGCGATGCCGGCGGCGCGGAGGTCCCGGCTGACCGCCTCGAAGCGCGCAAGTTGTTCGTGCGTGAACGCCGGATCAACCGCATCGGCGTCGGCAAAGTGCGTCATCAGCCCCACCGTTTGAATCGCCGGGAGTGCGGCAATTCGTTCTGCCGCGGGGCGAACCGCCCGGGGCGGCAGCCCCACTCTGCCCATGCCCGTGTCCACTTTCAGGTGAATCCGCTGGACGCGTCCGCGGGATGCAGCCTCCCGGCTCAGCGCCTCGGCCTGGGCGGGATCGGAGACGCACTGGTCGAGATCGTGCGCCGCGACCAACCCGACCTGCTCCGGTGCGATGGGGCCCAGGACCAGAATGCGCACCTGGACCCCAGCCGCGCGGAGCGCGGCGGCTTCTTCCGGAACGGCCACTCCGAGCCATGTCGCCCCGGCGCCGAG
>Ga0316627_100000432_pt1 | contig 11488 bp, 10 predicted proteins | sample OWC_Aug_M2_C1_D1_FD_207653 | JGI IMG/M metagenome (GOLD analysis project Ga0316627, IMG submission 207653) | Wetland soil microbial communities from Old Woman Creek delta, Ohio, United States - OWC_Aug_M2_C1_D1_C | ecosystem: Environmental > Terrestrial > Soil > Wetlands | place: USA: Ohio...
CCGCCCGCTCCAGATGGGCTACCGCCTCGCCGTGCCGGCCCTGCCCGGAAAGCCACGTCCCGAGACGCGCGTGCGCGTCGACGTCGTTCGGCTGGAGCCGGAGGACCTCGCCCATACCGGCGACGGCTTCATCCATGCGTCCGAGTCTCGCGAGCGCCACGGCCAAGTTGAAGTGGGCGTCCACGAGTGCCGGATCGAGTTCAACGGACCGCCGGAAGAGCTTGACCGCACCCTCGAGGTCTCCCTGTGTGCCGAGGTCGGTGCCCTGTTTGAGGATCGCCAGTGCTTCCGGCTCGCGACGGAGCCGCTCCTCTTCCTCCTGCGCCTCACCGTCGGTGAGAATCTGCATGACGCCAAAGCCGCCCTCGGTCGGGAACACGGACGTCAATCGGCCAGGGCGCGTAGCGGTTACGGCCGCCCGCGCCGGCGGCGACAGCGAGCCCACGTCCACCCGCCCGAGATAGCCGCCGCGCTCCCGCTCCGGTCCGATCGACCTCTCCCGGACGACCTGACCGAACGCCAGTCCGGCGCTGTGCGACGCGATCGCGTCTCGGGCCTCGGCCTCGGTACGCACGACGAGCATTCGGATGGCGGGGTTTTTGGCGGAACCCGTCGGCGCGCCCGTTCCCGCGGCGAAAACGGCTGTTCCCAGCAAGACGCCGGCGAGCCAACAGCCCATACCGGCGGCGACCCGACCGACAACCGGACGCGCTGCGTGCCATGCCCGTCGGATCCACGCGCATTCGTCGCGTATCACGATCTCGCCCGCGCGCCGCTGTCGGCGGGGCCCAGCGACAGGACAAACCCCACCAACGCCAGCCCCGCGGCGACATAGAAACCGCCCGCCAGCGACCCGGTGACGTCCTTGATCCAGCCGGTCAGTGGAGGGCCGACCACCGCCGACGTGACGCTGAGAAACGAAAAAAGGGCCACGGCGGTCCCAACCGCCTCGGGCCGGTATCGCGCGACGTAGTCGCCGAGCCACGAGACGGCCAGAGGATCCCACGCCAGCTTGCCCACAACCCCATACGCCATGAGGGCCACGAGCATACCGGTCCGGGACTGCACCTGTGGGATGACCGCCAGGCTGAGCGCCATGAGCGGGAGCATCGCCAGGATGATCCGTTTCCGGCCGATGTGATCCGATAACCGGCCAAGGACCAGGCCCGAAGGGATGGCGGTCACGGCGATGACCAGGGTGTAGAGACCCGACATCGTCAGTCCGACATTCCGCTCGCTCTGGAAGAACACCGGGCCCCAGGAGAGAAGGACCCACCAGCCGTACAGGACACAGAAACCCGAGAGATTCATTCGCAGGAGCGTCGGGTCGCGAAGTAGGTCCCATATGGGGATGTCCCGCCGGCGGGGTATGGGCACCTCGCGGATGGCGCGCTGGAACAGCGCGGCCATCAGGAACGTCGGGACTGCCAGGATCAGAAACGGTGTGCGCCAGCTCCCGGTTGCGTGATACAGCGGCCCCGCCAAGGCGAGGCCCAACGCCAGCCCCAGCGACATCCCCCCGTTGATCACCGCCGACGCGATCCCGCGGTTGCGGCTCGGCACCGTGTGGATGGTGATGCTGTAGGCCATGGTGTAGTAGGACCCTGCGCCTGCGCCGTGCACCCCCGCCATGGCCAGGAGGGCAAGGTAATCTACCGCGGCAACCCCAAATCCCAAGATCCCCACTGCCGATACGAGCGAGAATAGCACCAGCGTACGCTTGAGACCCAGCCTCTCCGCGAGGAGGCCGGCGGGGAGCATGGCGGCGACATAGAGGGTGAAGTAGGTGCCGCTGATGAGACCGGTCTGGAACCCGGTCAAACCGAAGTCGCTCGCGATGACGGTCAGCAGCGGATACAGGATGGTCCGATCGACGTAGATGACGGCCCAACCGGCACAGAACAGCGCCACTAAACGCTGGAGGTACGTCCGCTCCGCTCGGCCCTCCGCTCCCAGCCTTGCCTGTGAAGCAGTCTCCAACATCACGCCCCCTGGATCGCGGCTCGCGGTCAAGCGTCGCGCCTCTCGCATTCAGCCTGCCACAGAGATAACCAGGAAATCAAGCGCCCCGTGCCGAAATACCAAGGGCGGGCCGACACTCCGGCCCGCCCGTCCGATTCGCGTTCAAACCCACCGACCGTCACCGCGCCACCGCGACGCTTGCGGTCGCGGCCATCAGCCGGTCCCCGCACGTCTGTCGGCCCTTGGCCGATCCCCACGGGTCAAACCTCGGGCGCGTACGCGACACCTAGTCGGCTTTGAGAACCGCTCCCTGGCTTCCCGATGTCACCATCTTCGCGTAGCGGGCCAACCAGCCGCCCTTGACGCGAGGTTCCGAAGGTTTCCAGGCGGCCCGTCGAGCTTTGATCTCCGCCTCGGTAAGCTCCACCTCCAGGAGGCGCTTCTCGATGTCGATCCGGATCCGATCTCCCGGCTTGAGCAGGCCGATGGGGCCACCCGCCGCCGCCTCGGGCGACACGTGCCCGATGCAGGCGCCGTGGCTGGCCCCCGAGAAGCGGCCATCGGTGATGAGCGACACGGACTCGCCGAGGCCGCGCCCGATGATGGCGGATGTGGGCGAGAGCATCTCCTGCATCCCCGGACCGCCCTTTGGCCCTTCGTACCGGATCACGACGACGTCGCCGGCCTTGACCTTCCCGCCCAGGATTCCGGCCAGGGCCTCGTCCTGGGACTCGAAGATCACCGCCGGGCCCTCGTGGCGCAGCATATTCGAGGCGACTCCGCCGGCCTTGACGACCGCCCCCTCGGGCGCCAAGTTGCCGAAGAGAATCGCAAGACCACCCGTCGCACGGTACGGGTTGCTGAGCGGCCGGATGACCTCGTCGTCCTTCACGGCGGCTTCCCGAATGTTCTCGCCCAGCGTTTTCCCCGTCACGGTGGGACGATCCAGCTTCAGGAGATCCCCCTTCTCGGCCAATCGCATCAAGATGGCGCTGATCCCGCCGGCCCGCTCCACGTCCTCGACGTGATGGCTTCCAGCCGGGCTCAGCTTGGAGAGATAGGGAACCCGGTCGGAGAGCTGGTTGATGCGGTCAAGAGTGTACGGAACCCCGGCCTCGTGCGCGACCGCCAAGGTGTGGAGTACGGTGTTGGTCGAGCCGCCCATGGCCATGTCCAGGCAGAAGGCGTTGTCGATGCTGTCGCGGTTCACGATGTCGCGGGGTTTGAGATCTTTCTCCACCAACCGGAGAATCTGCCGTCCCGCGGCTCGGTACAGCTCCTTGCGCCGCTCGTCCACGGCCAGGATGGTCCCGTTGCCAGGGAGCGCCATCCCCAGGACTTCGGCCAGGCAGTTCATGGAGTTGGCGGTGAACATGCCGGAGCAGGAGCCGCAAGTCGGACACCCCGTCTTCTCCAGCTCCAGGAGCGCCGCCTCGTCGATCTTCCCGTTGGAATACGCCCCGACGCCCTCGAAGACCGAGGACAGACTCACCGTGCGGCCGGCCGCGGTCTTCCCCGCCGCCATGGGGCCGCCGCTCACGTAGATGGCCGGGATGTTCACCCGCATGGCGGCCATCAGCATCCCGGGCACAATCTTGTCACAGTTGCCGATCATGACCAGGCCGTCGAAGCAGTGGGCCATCGCCATCGACTCGATGGCATCCGCGATCAATTCGCGGCTGGGCAAGGAATAGCGCATCCCCGCGTGGCCCATGGCGATCCCGTCGTCCACCCCGATCGTGTTGAACTCGAAGGGCACGCCCCCGGCTTCCCAGATCGCCTCGCGGGCGATGCGCCCGACCTCCTGAAGGTGGACGTGGCCCGGGATGACTCCGACGTAGGAGTTGGCGACGCCGATGAACGGCTTCTCGAAGTCCGCGTCCTTCAGCCCCACCGCGCGCAACAGGCTGCGGTGCGGCGCCTTTTCGTATCCCTTCTTGACCGTATCGCTACGCATTCTTCCCCTCCATGAAGAAACGCGCCTCTCCCCTTGAGACGCGGCATTGTCCCGTGGTCGCGGTTTGTGGGTGTGGGGCCGAAGCTAGCACGTTTGGCGGGGCGGGGCAACCCGACGCCGGACAATCTCGGATTGCCTGACCGCAATCCGAAATCCGCAGTCCGCAATCCGTCATCGCCAACCGGCTACCCCACCGGATGCCCGTTGCATTGCAGCGCGCCGGGCATGAGGACGAGGTCGGCGACGTACGTCCGCGGCGGAAGGCTCGCCGCGAAGACGCACGCCTGGGCGATGTCTTCCGGCTTCATCATCAAGTCCCGCTGCTCCTTGGTCGGCGGCACGGGTCGGTTGTTCAGGATGGGAGTGTCGCAAAGCCCGGGGTAGATGACCGTCACGCGAATCCCGTTGAGCCGCTCTTCCATCATCGTGGCGTTGGCCAGCCCCACGATCCCGTGTTTGCTCGCCTGATATGCGGCGCCCGAGAAGTCCCCCCAGAGGCCCGAGATGGACGCGATGTGGATGATGAGCCCGCTTTTCTGCTCCCGCATCTTCGGCAGCGCCGCCTGCGTGCAGTACAGCGCGCCGGTCAGGTTGATCCCGATGATCCGGTCCCAGCCCGCCTGGTCGAGGCTCGCGAGTTGCCGCTTCTGCGTGTTGACCCCGGCGCAGTTCACGAGGACGTCCAGCCTGCCAAAGCGCTCGGAGGCAGCCCGAACGACCGCATCGACATCCGCGCGCTTGCTCACATCGGCCGGAAGCGCCAAGGCCTGGCCGCCGAGCTTTGCGATCTCTGCAACCAGGGCGTCAAGTTCTTCCTTCCGGCGCGCCGCCACGGCCACCTTCGCCCCCTCCGCCGCGAAGGCGAGCGCCGTCGCGCGGCCCATGCCGCTACTCGCACCGATGATGATGGCCGCCTGGCCCTTGAGCCTGCTCATGTATGCCTCCTTGTGATCGATGAGGTGAGTCCTGGTCCAAGATCGACAGGGATCGCATAATACCGCAGCCCGCGCAGCGTGTCCACGGTTGCCATCGGCAGGTTGCCATCGGCATCCCCCGTTCGGGGGCGGCGTCTCCGGTTGACCAGCCAGACCGACCCACGGAGGCGCATGGCGAGAAATCTGCTTTCCCGAAGGAGTTTGTGGTGATAAAAAGCGTACTCTTTCGCAGGCAGGCGGAACGACCTACGGCTCACGAAATGGCCGGAAAGGAGACTGTCGCAGATGTTCCAGGCAATCGAATTCCGAACCCCGTCCGTCGTCTTCGGCATGGACGCGGTCCTGAGAATCGGGAAGGAGGCCAAACGGCTGGGAGGCCACCGCGTGCTCGTCGTCACGGGACCGCGCATCAAGGGGGCGGGATTGCCGGAAAAGGCGCTCTCCTGCCTGAAGGCCGAGAAGCTTGACGCGGAGGTCATCGTCCAGGAGCGGGACACGCCCGAGCCGGCGACGAGCGTGGTCGAAGAGGTAACCGACTTCGCACGGCAAGGCGGATTCGACCTGATCGTGGGACTCGGCGGCGGGAGCATCCTCGACGTCGCCAAGATGGCTTCGGCGCTGCTGACCAATCCTGGAAAGACCACGGACTATTTCGGCAGGGAGAAGGTGCTCCATCGCGGCAAACCGACGATCATCCTGCCGACAACCTCCGGAACAGGAGCCGAGGTGACCAAGCACGCCATCTTCCTCGACCGGGAATCCAACGTGAAAAAGGCGGTGGCATCCACCAACCTCCTGCCGGATGTGGCCATCATCGATCCCCTGCTGACGGTGAGCTGTCCGCCTCGCATCACAGCGGCATCCGGCATCGACGCCTTCTTCCACGCCGTGGAACCCTTCCTGTCCAGGATGGCCAATCCCATCACCGACGCCCTGGCGCTGAAAGCCATGTCCATCATCACGCGGTGGCTGGGTCCGGCCGTGGCCGACGGTGAGGACCTCAGCGCGCGCTACCACATGGCCCTGGGCAGCGTCACCGCCGGCTTCGTCCTCAATAATTCCGGCACGAGTCTGGTTCACGCGATGGCCTATCCCGTGGGAGGCGAATCTCACATACCGCACGGGATCACGCTGACCGTGCTGGCGCTCGCCTGTTTCGAGGCCATCAAGCCGGCCAAGCAAGGGCGGTTGGTCCAGATTGCTGAGGCGATGGGAGAACCCGTGGCGGGGCTGGCCGAGAGAGAGGCGGCGGATCGCGCCTTGGCGGCCATACGGCATCTGATGAAGAGCGTCGATCTTCCCGTCTGCCTCGAAGAGGCCGGAATCGCGGACCGGTCCCGGATCCCCACGTGGGCGGTGGAGGCGCACAAGGAACAGCGCCTCCTGTCGAGGTCCGCGCGCATCCTTTCGGTGAAAGACATCGAGAGAATCTACGAGAAGGCCTTCACGGACTGGGGCGAGGGGCGCTAGGCGCGCGACTCAGCGTTTCCTCTCCGCCGCCACGAAGCGCAGCACGGCCTTGATCACCTGGCTACCGCTCCCGCAGATGCACTCGTGGGCCTTGACGACCTCCTTGACTTGCTCCTCCGTCGGGCGCGGCGTGCGGTCCAGGAATGCTTTCAGGTCCACGATGATCCCGGCCCCGCAGTGTCCGCACTGCGAAGCCTGCGCCTCCCGCACGACCGCCTCCAGCGGGTGGGGGTGGCCGGCCGGCCCGAGTCCCTCGATCGTCGTCACCTGCTTTCCGCTCACGGCCTGCATCGGAATCTGGCACGATCGCACCGCTTGGTTACCGACCAGTACCGTGCACGCCCCGCACCGCCCCTGGCCGCAGCCGAATTTCGTGTCACGCAGCCCCAGCGTGTCGCGCAGGACAACGACGAGCGGGACGGCGGGATCCGCTGCGACTTCGCGCGACTCCCCGTTCACAATAAGCTGGATCATTCGCGTCCCCCTCCCCCGCGATACCCGCCACGACCAGGAACTCTGTTCGGCGAATCAGATGCGGTGCGCTACTTCCGCTTGATCGTGAACTTTGCCCCGGAGATGCCGATGTTCCACCCCTCGCCTTTTCCGGCAAGGGCCAGCGTGGCCGTGCCGTTGGTGAGGACCTTGGCCTCGGTGGCCTTCACCGCACCGGCCTCGGCGCCCACCTCGGCGTAGCCGCCGAGCAGGTCGTTGATGTTCGAGACCTCGGAAAACTTCCCCCGGCCGTCGTCGATTTTGGTCTTGCCGAATGTGACACCCCCGCCTTTCAGGGTGAGCGCCACCCGCACAGATTGGCCGTTGTTGCAGATGATAGTGCCCTCGCCCTTGGCGGTCTTGTAGAACGCAGACCAACCGGCGAGCCAATACTTGAGCTCGCAGTCGACCTTTTTCGGTCCCGCCGCGTGCGCGACGGCCGCCGCGAGGCCGAGTAGGAGCACGGCGGCAAGCGCCCGTCTGCGGATCAATCCGAATACCTGCATCGTCGCACCTCCCGATGAGCAGCCTCGCGCCAGCCGTTTGAGCCGCGAGCGAGTCACTGCTCCATTTGCTCCCGACCGCTGGTTCCCGATCGCTCCTTGAAGTGATCCCCCTTCCAGTCGGTTCCACGCCGATCGGCTGGTCGCGTGGATACCGCGTGCCCTGTCCGCACGTCAAGGGAAAAATAGCGCCCGCTGTCGCTTGGGTTATCGTCGGGCGAGGCTCGACCGACCATGTGAGCCAAGAGCGGCCACCCCTCTCCGTGTTTTCCTGGTCGTTCCCCGCGGGGTCTGACCGGCACGGCCGGGCCTTCTGTCGTGCCATTCACGTGACATTTCGCGGCATTGCCTTGACAAGCATTGGGGCAACGGGCGATGCTCTTCCCAGGCGGCGGGCGGCCCAAAATGCCTCGGCCGGTTCGAGATGCCGCGGAACGAAGTGATACACGGATGGGAGGACTCATGGCCTGGGAGTACAGCGAAAAGACCAAAGAAATCTTCATGGATGCGGTCCACGGCAAGCCGGGGACCCACATGGGGGAGATCGAACACCCAGACGGGATCGGGGAGCACGGCTCCATCGCGTGCGGCGATGCACTCCGATTCACGTTCCGCGTGCGGCGGCATCCAACCGATCCCCTGCAGGACGTCATCACCGAGGCGCGTTATCTCACCTTCGGCTGCACCTCGGCCATCGCCTCGTCGGAAGCGCTCTGCACCCTGATCGAGCAAGGAGGCTACACGCCGGTCGGTGCCCTGAAGATCACCAACCGCGACATCGTGACCTACTTGGGCGGCCTGCCGGACCAGAAGATTCACTGCTCGGTGATGGGCGCGGAGGCGCTCGAGGCGGCCGTGTTCAACTGGGCCCAGAAGCGTGGGGTGGATCTTTCGGCTCTCGGCATCGACATGCACGCCGAGGAGAAAGAGGAGGGCCGGCTCGTCTGCCAGTGCTTCGGCCTCACCGAGCCCTACATCAAGCGGAAGATCCGAGAGTTGGGCTTGAAAACCATCGCCGAGATCACCGGCGCCATCAAGGCGGGCGGGGCGTGCATGTCCTGCCACCACAAACCCGGCGGCCTGCAGGATCTGCTGGCCGAGGTCTGGGGGCCCCAGCCCCTGACGCTGAAGGTCCTCCCCACCCAGCCGACACCCCGCGAGCCGGTCGCCGTGGATCGCGCCACGCTGTCGCCGTACCAGTTCAGCAAGAAGGTGGAGAAGGCTCTCGACGCGTACGTCCGGCCGATGCTGAGGCGAGACGGGGGCGACGTGGAGCTTTTGGACATCAAGGACACCGTCGTCTACTGCAGGCTCGTCGGGGCCTGCGCGGGATGCGGAGGCGCGGGCATGACCATGAAGCTGATGGTCGAGCGCACGCTGAAGGAGATGGTCGACGACCGGGTTCGGATCATCAGCGTGTAAAGGATGTCGCATGAGGACGATCTATCTGGATAACAACGCCACGACCGCGGTCGCCCCCGAGGTCCGTGCGGCGATGGAGCCCTATTTCGACGGGGAGTTTTTCAACCCAAGCTCAGCGTACGACCGGGCCTCCTCCGCGGCCCAGGCCATCAAGCGGGCGCGGGCAGCCGTGGCACGCTTCCTGGGGGGCGTCGACCCCTCCGAGATCCTCTTCACCTCCTGCGCCACGGAGAGTCTGAACACCGCGCTTTACGGCGCCGTCCGGGCCAACCCCGCCCGCCGTCACGTGATCACGACGGCCGTCGAGCACCCGGCGGTGTTCGAGGTGTGCAAGGACCTGGCGAGGAGCGGCCTGGAGGTCACGTTCCTGCCGGTGGACCGGGCGGGAACCCTCGACCTCCGAACCTTCATCCAGGCGCTCCGGCCCGACACTTTGATGGTGGCTATCATGCACGCCAACAACGAGACCGGCGTGATCTTCCCCGTCGAGGAGTTGGCGCGCATCGCCAAGGAAACCGACCCCGCCATCCTATTCCTGACCGATGCGACCCAGACGGCGGGAAAGCTTCCCCTGGATCTACGCGGGGCCTTGCGCCACGTGGACCTGCTCGCCTTCTCCGGCCACAAGGTTCATGCGCCCAAGGGTGTCGGCGCCCTTTTCGTTCGCCGGGGGACTCCCATCCGCCCCTTCATGATCGGTGGCCACCAGGAGGGCGGGCGCCGGGCCGGCACCGAGAACGTTCCCTACATCGCGGGCCTGGCCCGGGCAGTGGAGCTGGCCCAGGAAGACCACGACGTCGTCGAGGCGCGCATCCGGCGCCTTCGGGACCGCCTGGAAACTGGACTTCTTGCGCGCATCCCGTGCGTGGAGGTGAACGGCCGGGGTGCGGCCCGCATCCCCAACACCTGCAACATCTCGGTGCATTTCATCGAAGGCGAGGGGATGCTCTACCAGCTCAACGAACACGGCATCTGTGCCTCCTCGGGGTCGGCCTGCACCTCGGGGTCGCTCGAGCCGTCGCACGTCCTGCGGGCCATGGGCGTGCCGTTCACCGCAGTCCACGGATCGGTGCGCCTATCGCTCGGCCGGTACAACACGGACGAGGACGTGGATCGAGCCCTGGAAGTCTTCCCCCAGGTCGTCGCCAATCTGCGGCGCCTGTCGCCCTACTGGGACGCCGCCCACGACCGTCCGCGCCCCGAGTCCGAGGCCATGATGCAGGGGGCGTCCTAGATCTGCCACAGCGCACTCGGCCCGCTCATTTCGCCGCGTTCTGCAGCCAGTGGATCAGCGTCCGGCGGTCGGCTGGGTCGCGCAGACGCACGCCGCCCATCCGTACACCCGCTATCATCTCCTCGGGATCCACCAAGAAACGATCGAGGGTCTCTGTCGTCCAGGTGAGGCCACGCTGTCCCGCCTCGCGCATCGCCGTAGAGTACTCGAAGCCGTTCAACGTGCCGGCGCGCCGTCCGAAGAGGCCGCGAAGCGTGGGGCCGGAGAGGTCACGCTCGGCGGGGTCGAGCGAGTGGCAGGCGTAGCAACGCTGGAAGAGCCGCGCCCCGTCCTGCGCCGACGCGGTAACCCACGACAGGCCGACAACCAGCCCGAACATCAACGCGAGATTCGATCGTTTTTTCGCGTGGCTACAATTCCGCGTCAGCACAGGACCTATGCCACTTGTGCTTCTTGTGGCCATAGGAGTCGTCCGCATCAACGATAACGGTACACCACCAGCTTGTCCGCCGCGGACTCCGGCGTCCAGACCTCACCCTTGCGGCCGTGGATCTGGCGCACGTCCGCCGTCCCGCTCGACGACTTGAACGATTCGAACCTCTCGGTCGCGGGATCGAAGCGCAGCATGACCTGTCCCGTCCACTCCGCGACCCACACCTTGTCGGTCTCGTCCACATACACCGCATAGGCGCGGGGCCGCGCTCCCGGCGCCTTCCACTCCCGCCACTGTCCCGTGCGGGGATCGTAGCGGCTGAGTTGTCCCGAGTTCCACTCGCTCACCCAGACGACGCCTGTCGAATCCGACCAGACCCGTCGCGCGCCCTGGCCGGGCGTCGGCGGCTCGATCACAGTCGCCTGGTTGGTCGCGGCGTCAATGCGCGCGATATACGACCCTGCCAGCGATGCGTAATACACGACGCCTTCGGGGGTGGCGTGGATGCCGTAGGGCCCGCGGCCCTTGGGGGCATCGAAGACCTTCAAGTCGCCTGTCCTGGGATCCAAGCGGCCGTAGACGCCGTTCTGCCCAGTAAACCAGTGGACGCCTGCCCGGTCGAAGACCGCTGTGTTCAGGTTCACGTACCCGCGCGCCTGCGGGAGCGGCCACTTGGTGACGGCTTTCGTCTTCGGATCGACCCGCACGATCGCGTTCTGTCCGCCGTCGGTCAGCCACGGAGATCCGTCGGTGTCCAGGATGACACCGTGAGGAGCCGAGTCCTGGCCCAGCGGGATCAAGTCAACTTTGCCCGTTTTGGGATCGAGCCGCCCCAGTTGACCGCTACGCTGCGCAGAGAACCACACCGGGCCATCCGGGGCGGGATCGGCCCACACGTCGTGAACATGCAGGCGGGGCGGCAGCGGATATTCCTGGACCGTGACCTGAGCCGCGGCCATCGCCGCGGCGAGCACGAGAATGAGGGTGATGAACAATCTCAGCATAGGCACCTCGCACGTCGTGGTGACGACTGTGATGGTGTTTGTGCATACCGGTGGCACAGGTCGAGGCACAGCGGAA
>Ga0316627_100000433_pt1 | contig 11485 bp, 8 predicted proteins | sample OWC_Aug_M2_C1_D1_FD_207653 | JGI IMG/M metagenome (GOLD analysis project Ga0316627, IMG submission 207653) | Wetland soil microbial communities from Old Woman Creek delta, Ohio, United States - OWC_Aug_M2_C1_D1_C | ecosystem: Environmental > Terrestrial > Soil > Wetlands | place: USA: Ohio...
TTCGGCGTGCACGGCGTCGGCGGTATCGTCGGCGCGCTGCTCACCGGCGTGTTCAACACCCAGGCGCTCGGCGGCCCGGGTCTGGTGACCGATTGGGTCACCGTCGCGGTCGGCTCCAACGGCATTGCCGCTCAGGTGTGGATCCAGCTCAAGGCGGTGCTCGTCACCGTGGTCTGGTCGGCCGTGGTCGCCTTCGTGGCCTTCAAGATCGTCGACCTGACCATCGGACTGCGGGTCACCGAAGAGGAAGAACGTGAGGGCCTGGACATCAGCTCGCACGGCGAGACGGCCTACAGCAAGTAGCTCTCGAGGGGTTTGGGCGAGTTCGGGGCTGCCTTCGGGCAGCCCCTTTTTATGTGCGAGGCCGCCCCGCGGGCTTCTAGAATCGCGCCTCAACCTGTCCAGGCACTGCCCATGGTCCCGCACCTGATCACCTCGCTCAACGGCCCGATCAACGAACTGGAGCAGCGCGTCCTGGAGTCGATGCCGGCCATCGAGCGCTGGTTCAGGCTCGAATGGATGGAGCACACGCCCCCGTTCTACTGTTCGGTGGACCTGCGCAATGCCGGTTTCAAGCTGGCGCCGGTGGACTGCGACCTGTTCCCCGGCGGCTTCAACAACCTCACGCCCGAGATGCTGCCGCTGGCGGTGCAGGCGGCGATGGCGGCCATCGAGAAGATCTGCCCCGAGGCCAAGAACCTGCTGCTCATCCCCGAGGCCCACACCCGCAACACCTTCTACCTGGCCAGCGTGCAGCGCCTGATGGCGGTGTTCACCCAGGCCGGGCTGAATGTTCGTCTGGGTTCGCTCGACCCGTCGCTGAAGCAGCCGCTGAAGCTGGCGCTGGCCGACGGCGGGCAACTGGTGCTCGAACCGCTGCTGCGCACGCGCGGCCGGCTCGGTTTGAAGAACTTCGACCCCTGCACGATCCTGCTGAACACCGAATTGGCGCAAGGCGTTCCCAAGGCGCTGCAGAATCTGCATGAGCAGTACCTGCTGCCGCCATTGCACGCTGGCTGGACCCTGCGGCGCAAGTCGCACCACCTGCGCAGCTATGAAGAGGTGGCGAAGAAGTTTGCCAAGCTGCTGGGCATGGACCCGTGGCTGATCACGCCGATGCATGCGCATTGCGGCGAGGTCGACATGGCCGAGCGCAGCGGCCTGGACTGCCTGCGCGGCCATGTCGAGACGCTGCTCACCAAGATCAAGCGCAAGTACAAGGAATACGGCATCAACGAACGGCCCTTCGTCGTCGTCAAGCCGGATGCAGGCTCCAGCGGCATGGGCATCCTGACCGTGCGCGACCCGAAGGACTTGCACACGCTCGAAGCGGCGGACGACGCCGCATCGCTGACCGGCGCGATGATCGTGCAGGAGGGTGTGCCGACCTATGAGCGCATGAACGATGCCGTGGCCGAGCCGGTGGTCTACATGATCGACCGCTACGTGGTCGGCGGCTTCTACCGGGTGCATGCCGAGCGCGGCATCGACGAGAACCTCGCTGCGCCGGGCTCCAGTTACGTGCCGCTGGCCTTCGCGCCCAGCGGCCACCTGCCGCGGCGCGGCGAGAAGCCCGGTGCCAGCGCGCCGAACCGCTTCTACATGTACGGTGTCATCAGCCGGCTGGCCATGGTGGCCGCCAGCTACGAGCTGGAGGCCACCGACCCCGAGGCCGAGGTCTACACCTAGCCACTGTGCACTGCGCCGCGCAGGCACAATGGCATTCGGGTTCGCTGCGTGAAGGCGCGCACCTTCTGACTTGAGCACCCACTCTTCCACGCGCAGCCCCGCCGCCCTCGCCGCGCTCACCCTCGGTGCGCTGGGTGTGGTCTATGGCGACATCGGCACCAGCCCGCTGTACGCACTGAAGGAGGTGTTCCACGGCGGCCATGTCGAGGCCACACACGACAACATCCTCGGCGTGCTGTCGCTGATCTTCTGGACGATGACCATCATCGTCTCGCTGAAGTACGTGCTGCTGGTGCTGCGCGCCGACAACAACGGCGAAGGCGGCCTGATCGCGATGCTGGCGCTGGCCACCATGGCGGTGAAGGAGCGGCCGCGGTTGCGCCGGGCGTTGATGACGGTGGGCCTGTTCGGCACGGCGGTGTTTTTCGGCGACGGCGTCATCACGCCGGCCATCTCGGTCCTTTCGGCGGTGGAGGGCCTGGAGGTGGTGGCGCCAGCGCTGCACAACGCGGTGATCCCGATCACCTTGGTGGTGCTGACGTTGCTGTTCGCGGTGCAGCGCTTCGGCACCGGCGGCATCGGCAAGGCCTTCGGGCCGGTGACGCTGGTCTGGTTCGTCACGCTGATCGCGCTGGGCCTGCCGCATGTCGTCGGCAACCCCCATGTGCTGCTGGCGCTGAACCCGATGTATGCCTTCGGCTTCTTTGCCGCGCAGCCGCTGGTGGCCTTCATCGGCCTGGGCGCGGTGGTGCTGGTGGTCACCGGCGGCGAGGCGCTGTATGCCGACCTGGGCCACTTCGGCAAACTGCCGATTCGCATCGCCTGGTACGGGCTGGTCATGCCGGCGCTGGTGGTCAACTACTTCGGCCAGGGCGCGATGCTGCTCGACGACCCGAGCGCCGTGGTCAACCCCTTCTACCTGATGGCGCCCAAGTGGGCCGGACTGCCGCTGGTCGTGCTGGCCACCGCGGCCACGGTCATCGCCTCGCAGGCGCTGATCACGGCGGCCTTCTCCGTCACCAAGCAGGCGGTGCAGATGGGCATGCTGCCGCGCATGCGCATCCACCACACCTCGGTGCGCGACACCGGCCAGATCTACCTGCCGCTGGTCAACTGGGGCCTGTATGTCTTCATCGTGCTGGCGGTGATGCTGTTCCGCAGCTCGTCGAACCTGGCCTCGGCCTACGGCATCGCGGTCACGCTGGACATGACCATCACCACGGTGATGACCTTCTTCGTCATCCGCTACGGCTGGAAGTACCCGCTGTGGCTGTGCCTGGCCGCCACCGGCATCTTCTTCGTCATCGACATCGCCTTCTTCGCGTCGAACATGCTCAAGCTCTTCGCCGGCGGCTGGTTCCCCATCGTCATCGGTGTCGGCATGTTCACGCTGATGCTGACCTGGATGACAGGGCGCAGACTGGTCAGCGACCGATTGCAAGCCGAGGCCATCGACCTGGGCGGTTTTCTGGAGGCGGTGTTCGTCAGCCCGCCGACGCGCGTGTCCGGCACGGCCGTGTTCCTGGCCGCCGAGGAGGGCCTCACGCCCAACGCGCTGATGCACAACCTGAAGCACAACAAGGTACTGCACGAATACAACCTGTTCGTCACCGTCAAGCACCACGAGGTGCCGTGGATCGGCTTCGACAAGCGCGTGCAGATGACGCCGCTGGGCCACGACTGCTGGCAGGTGACGCTGCACTTCGGCTTCAAGAACGACCCCGACGTGCCCGAGGCGCTGCAGTTGCTGCAAGGTCGTGGCGTGCCGCTGGACGACATGGACACCAGTTACTTCCTGTCGCGCGACAGTGTCATCCCCACCTTCGGCGACGGCATGGCGATGTGGCGCGAGAAGCTCTTCGCCACCATGCACCGCAATGCCGCAGCGGCCGCCGACTTCCTGAACCTGCCGGCCAACCGCATCGTCGAGTTGGGTTCGAAAGTGGAGATCTGAAAGGCCGATGCGCGGGTTCTGGAGCGACCTGTCGCCTTCGGCCGTGGTGGCCGGCTTCGTGGCCGTGCTGGTGGGCTTCACCAGCTCGGTGGTCATCGTCTTCGCCGCCGCGCAGGCCTTGGGCGCGACGTCGGCCCAGACCACCTCGTGGATCTGGGCGCTGGGCCTGGGCATGGGCATCACGTCGATCGGGCTTTCGCTGTGGTACCGCCAGCCGGTGCTCACCGCCTGGTCCACACCCGGCGCCGCACTGATCGCCGGCACCAGCGGTGTGGCCATGGGCGAGGCCATCGGCGCCTTCGTCGTCTGCGGCGTGCTGATCATGCTGGCTGGCGCGACACGCGCCTTCGAGCGCGTGATGGACCGCATCCCGCAGGCCATCGCCGCGGCGCTGCTGGCAGGCGTCCTGGCGCGTTTCGGCCTGGACGCGGTGGGCGCGGTGAAGACCGCGCCGCTGTTGGTGTGCGTGATGGCAGGGGTCTTCCTGGTCGGGCGTCGCGCCTGGCCGCGCTATGCGGTGCCCGGCGTGCTGCTGGCCGGCATCGCGGTGGCCGCGGCACAGCAGCGCATGGACACCAGCGCCATCGTCTGGGACATGGCGCTGCCGGTGTGGACCACGCCGGTGTTCAGCCTGGGCGCGCTGGTGGGCGTGGCGCTGCCGCTGTTCGTGGTGACGATGGCCTCGCAGAACCTGCCGGGCGTGGCCGCGCAGCGCGCGGCCGGCTACGCCACACCGGTCTCGCCCGCCATCACCGCCACGGGCGCGGCCAGCGCGCTGCTGGCCCCTTTCGGCGGCTATGCCTTCAACCTGGCGGCCATCACTGCAGCCATCTGCATGGGCCGCGAGGCGCATGAAGACCCGGCGCGGCGCTATGTGGCCAGCGTGGCCGCCGGCGTTTTCTATATCGCGCTGGGCCTGGTCGGCGGCGCGGTGGTCGGGCTGCTTGCCGCGTTCCCGCGCGAACTGGTGCTGGCCGTGGCCGGCCTGGCTCTGCTGGGCACCATCGCCGGCGGCTTGGCCGCAGCGCTGAAGGACGAGGCTCACCGCGATGCCGCTGGGCTGACTTTCCTGGTGACGCTGTCCGGCCTGACGCTGGCGGGTGTCGGCTCCGCCTTCTGGGGCGTGATCGCCGGCAGCGCCGCGCTGATGGTGCAACACTACCGCTCCCGCGCCCACCGCTGAGCCCCGCACCGTGAACCTTCTCTTCGTCGCCGACCCGCTGGAAAGCTTCAAGCCCTACAAGGACTCCACCTTCGCGATGATGCGCGAGGCCTGCGCACGCGGACACGGCCTGTGGGCCTGCGAGCCGTCGCACCTGCACTGGCAGCGCGGCGCACCGGTGCGCGCCCGGGTGCGCGGGTTGCGCCTGACCGGCACGCTGGACGACTGGTACGAGGACAGCGACGCCGAGCCCCTTGCGCTGGCCGACTTCGACGCGGTGCTGATGCGCAAGGACCCGCCTTTCGACAGCGAATACTTCTACGCCACGCACCTGCTGCAGCGCGCCGAGGCCGACGGCGCGCGGGTCTTCAACTCGCCGCGTTCCTTGCGCGACCACCCGGAAAAGCTGGCGATCCTGGAGTTTCCGCAGTTCATCGGCCCGACGCTGGTGACACGCAGTGCCGACGATGTGCGCGCCTTCCATGCCGAGCATGGCGACATCATCCTGAAACCGCTGGACGGCATGGGCGGCATGGGCATCTTCCGGGTCGGCGCCGACGGCCTGAACCTGGGCAGCATCACCGAGACGCTCAATCGCCATGGCGCGCAGACGCTGATGGTGCAGCGCTACCTGCCCGAGATCGTGCAGGGCGACAAGCGCATCCTGGTGATCGGCGGCGAGCCTGTGCCCCATTCGCTGGCGCGCATCCCGCAGGGCAGCGAGATCCGCGGCAACCTGGCCGCTGGCGGCAAGGGCGTGGCGCAACCCTTGAGCGCGCGCGACCGCGAGATTGCCAGCGCACTCGGCCCGGTGCTGGCTCAGCGTGGTCTGCTGCTGGTGGGTCTGGACGTGATCGGCGACTGTCTTACCGAGATCAACGTCACCAGTCCGACCTGCTTTCAGGAGATCGCGCAGCAGACTGGCTTCGACGTGGCTGCGATGTTCATCGACGCGCTGGAGCGGGCCACAGCGACGGGCGTCGACGCCGCGAGCGGCTGAAGGGCCGTCTACAGCGGAAAACTCAGCTGCGCCGTGGCACTGAGGTATTGGTAGGCGCCGGATTGGGAGGTCAGCAGCGAAGCCGTGTTCGTGGCCAGCAGGCCGATGTTCCAGCGGATGGCCGAATTGCGCGGCGATGCGAGTCCCAGGAAAGCGCCCCAGATCGGCTGGTTGTCGCTGTTCGTGTACTGCATGCCGGCGTCCAGCGAGGCGCTGACCACCACGCGTTCCGCGGCAAGCCAGCGCGACGACAGGCCGAGCGAAGCCTCGTTCAGCCACTCAGGCGAGAAGTACTGGGGACGGTCCGGGTCCGAGTTGCGGTAGCTGCGGGTCTTCAGGTAGGCGTTCAGTCCGTACTGCTCGTCAAGCGAGTAGTTCCAGCGCGTGCGCAGAAACGGCCGGTGGTTGCCGTCGCTGAAGTAGGTCGTGCCGGCGGCCAGCCCCACGTTGAATGGCGCCGAGAACACATAGTCACCGACCAGCGCCAGGCTGTTGAAGAGGATTTCGTCCTCGATGCCGCCCTGGCTGTTGACAATGTTGCGCTCGAAACCGAAGCCCAGGGCATGGCCGGCCTCCCAGCGCTGCAGGTGGTCGATCCCGGCCACCAGGTGGTCCTGCCCGTCGATCCGTGCCACCCCGACGCTGGCCTCGGTCTGGCGCAACCTGCCTTGCTCCTTGTAGGTGCCTGCGAGCAGCGCCCCGTTGGCCGACCATCCGGGGGCGGTGTAGCGCACGGCGCCTGCGGCCAGTCCGAAGCCCTGTTCGCCGGTGTAGCCGGCGCTGACCCGGTATTCGTCGAAGGAGTCCGAGTCGTGCGACAGAAACAGGCCGACATGGACCGACTGCGCGGCGCCAGGCGTGGCGCAGGCGCACAGGGTGGCCAGACAAACCAAGGCCTTCATTTGGTGCCCCAGGTCTTGGTGCGGTTCAGCAGTTCCTGCGCATAGCCGATCACGCAGGCCGGCTGCAGCACGAAGCTGTAGCAAAGCACGTAGAAAAAGAAGCCCTTCACGTTGCGGCGCACGTGCAGGCCTTGCTCCATGAACATGCGCGACTGCACGTGGAACATCAGGAAATTGACGAGCCCGGCGAGCGGCAACAGCAACAGCGTCAATGGCCCGGCCAACCAATAGACACCGAACAGCGCGAGCACCAGTCCGGGGATGAAGGCCAATGTGAACGCCAGGTCGAGGTACGGAAACAGCAGGTTCCACCAGATGAACAGCGTCGTCATCCTGGCCTTGAACAGCAGTCGCCAGTGGGCCTTGAAGGCTTCGATCAGGCCACGCGACCAGCGTTGCCGCTGCCGGATGAACTGTTTCCAGGTGGTCGGTGCGTTGGTGAACACACAGGCATTCTCGGCAAAGCCGACACGATAGCCGTGGGCCAGCATGTTCCAGGTCAACACGATGTCTTCACCGACGGTGTGGGGCCATCCACCGAGTGCGCGGATCGTGTCGGTGTCGTAGATCGAGAACGCGCCTTGCGCCACCAGCGTGCCCTGGTAGAGGCTCTGCAGACGTTTGATCGCGGCAATGCCGTGGAAGTAGTCCCACTCCTGAGCGGCAGTGACCAGATTCTCGCGCGAGTTGCGCACCAGCACGGCACCGGCCACGGCCCGGGTGTCGGGCGGGTCGCTGAGATAGCGGCCGACCAGATTGCGCAGCGCGTTGCGGTACAAATACGAGTCGCCATCGACGGTCAGGGTCAGGCGGAAGCGCGCGCGTGCCAGGCCCACGTTGAGCGCGTGGGACTTGCCGCCATTGCGCTCCAGGTCGATGACCTGGAGCCAGGGGTAGTGCAGCTCGGCCAGACGCTGCGCCGTTGCATCGGTGGAGCCATCGTTGATCACGATCACTTCCATCGGCCCGGGGTAGGCTTGTCGAGCAATGCTGTCGATGGTGGACGCAATGCAGGCCTCTTCGTTGTAGGCCGCCACCAGGATGGTGATGCCCGGCAGCGAGTCGGTGGACGCACGAATGGCCGGCCGGCGGTCGAGCAGCAGGCTGGCCACGAGGAACGCATTCATGAAACCGGGAATGATCGCGATCCCGAAGATGGCCAGGTAGGCGAGGGTGGCGCCGATCACGCCCGACAGGTCGTCCAGCCAGGCACGTGCCGCGAGGTACGAGAAGACCGCCCACGCCGTCCCGGCAACGATCGAGATCGCGAACTTCCAGCGCACGCTGACATAGACCGCGGCACGACCACCGACCCGGGTGGCTTCGCCGCTGTCGGCCGCCTTGCCGCGAAGGTCCAGAAACCCCGATTGCGAACGGGCAAAGCCGTGCGGCGTGCGCCGTCGGCGCGCAGTGCGCGTGTTCATGCCGCTGCCGGCCACGACGTGGCCGCAAGCGCAGGCGCGAAACCGCGCCTGTGGCACACCACGAACTCACTTCTCATCGAACGGGCCCAACGACTGTCCTTATTCCATCATCATGGCGGCAATCCGGCCGGGCATCGGGGCGCGCGCTTGTGGCTGTCGAGGAAGGCGGTGATTCCGTCACGGCTTGGCCCATGGATGGGGCAGCGCGTGTCGCCTGCGCGCATCGGTGCGAAGCCTGCGCGCCCATGTCCATAATCGCGCTCCCTCGACAAGACCCCCTCCATGGCCATCCTTTCGCTGTCCAATGCCCACCTGGCCTACGGGCATGTCGCGCTGCTCGACGGCGCGGCGTTCTCGCTCGAGGCCGGCGAGAGACTCGGCCTGATCGGCCGCAACGGCGCCGGCAAGTCCTCGCTGCTGAAGGTGCTGGCCGGGCAGGAAAAGCTCGACGACGGGCTGCTGCAGATGACGCAGGGGCTGCGCATCTGCTACGTACCGCAGGAGCCGCTGTTCGAGCCAGCCCACAGCGTCTTCGACATCGTCAGCGAAGGCGTGGCCGAGGCCAAGGCGCTGCGCGCGCGCTACGAGGCACATGCCCCTGGTGACGACCTGGACGCACTGCAGACCCGCATCGAGGCCCTGGACGCCTGGACCTGGGAGCAGCGCGTGGACACCACCCTCGCTCAGCTGCACCTGGACGGGTCCCGCGACATCGGCAGCCTGTCCGGCGGCATGAAGAAGCGCGTCGCGCTGGCGCAGGCGCTGGTGGCGGTGCCCGAGGTGCTGCTGCTCGACGAGCCCACCAACCACCTGGACCTGGATTCGATTGCCTGGCTCGAGGAGCTGCTGTGTGGCTTCAAGGGCAGCGTGATGCTGATCACCCATGACCGCGCCTTCCTCGACGCGGTGTGCACGCGCATCGTCGAGCTCGACCGCGGCCTGCTGCGCAGCTACCCGGGCAACTTCAGCGCCTACGAGCGATTGAAGGAGGAGCAACTGGCCGCCGATTCGCTGGCCAACGCACGCGCCGACAAGCTGCTGGCGCAGGAGGAGGTGTGGATCCGCAAGGGCGTGGAGGCGCGGCGCACGCGCAGCGTGGCGCGCGTCGAGCGGCTGCAGCGGCTGCGCGCGATGCGTGCCAAGCGGCGCGACGCACTGGGCCAGGTGCGGCTGGAGATCGACGCCGGCGTACCCAGCGGCAAGATCGTGGCCGAGCTGCGCGACGTGTCCTTCTCGTACGGTGGCGTGCCCATCGTCAGCCACTTCAGTGCCACCATCCTGCGCGGCGACAAGGTCGGGCTGATCGGCCCCAACGGCGCCGGCAAGACCACGCTGCTGAAGCTGATCCTCGGCGAGCTGCAGCCCAGCTCGGGCGCGGTGCGCCAGGGCACCAAGCTTGAGGTCGCCTACTTCGACCAGATGCGCAGCCGCCTCGACCTGGACGCGACGCTGGCCGACAGCATCAGCCCTGGCAGCGAGTGGATCGAGTTCAACGGCCAGCGCAAGCATGTGATGAGTTACCTGAACGACTTCCTGTTCGCGCCGGAGCGCGCGAATTCGCCGGTACGCACGCTGTCGGGCGGCGAGCGCAACCGCGTGCTGCTGGCGCGGCTGTTCGCGCTGCCGGCCAATGTGCTTGTGCTCGACGAACCCACCAACGACCTGGACATCGACACGCTGGAGCTGCTGGAAGAGCTGCTGCAGGCCTATGCCGGCACGGTGTTCCTGGTCAGCCACGACCGGCGCTTCCTGGACAACGTGGTCACCAGCACCATCGCCTGGGAAGGTGAGGACACGCTGGGCCAGTGGCGCGAGTACGAAGGCGGCTACGAGGACTGGCAACTGCAGCGTGCACGCTCACGCGAGCTCGCCGCGGCCCCGCCGCGCGCCACCGCGCCCGCATTGGCGCGGCCTGCGGCCAGGCCGGCGCCCGCCGCCGCGGCGCGCAAGCTAAGCTTCAAGGAGCAGCGCGAACTGCAGGAGATGCCGGCGCGCATCGAGGCGCTGGAAGCCGAGCAGCGCGCCATCGGTGAGCGCCTGGCGAGCGCCTCGCTCTACACCGAAGAACCGCAGCGCGTGGGCGAGCTGCAGGCGCGTTATGCGCAGCTCGACGACGAGCTGATGCAGGCGCTGGAGCGCTGGGAAGCACTGTCCGCGCGTTGACGACTCGCTACTGAGTCCGGCTGCCGGTCCAGCCTTCGTTGGTGGCGGCCGGGTGCGTGCGGCTGACCATCAGCCCGCCCTGCAGATACAGACCGTTGAGCAGGCGCATTGCACGCTCTGCGTCAAAGCCGGGCCACAGTGCGATCTCTCTCACATTGCGGGTATCGCGCTGCAGTCGGGCCACTGCCTCGGCCATCGAGCCACTGAGTTCGAGCATGCGAAGGTTCAGCCCCGGCGAGATGCGGTAGGCCGCCTGGCCGGCAATCTCAGGCAGCAAGTCCGCGCGAGGGCCGCGCAGTGCCAGCTCCCACAGCACCGGGCCCAATGCGTTGTAGTGTGCCGGCTCGCCAACCATCGCCTGGACGCGGTCACCGGGCGGGCGCAGCAGCGCCGGCTCGACATGCAGCACGCTCAGCTCGCCCAGCGGCAGCGCCAGGAACTGTTCCATTGGCATCGGGCAGTGCACCAGATGCTCCAACGGGAACACCGTCAGCGGCACCACCCGGTCCGTCGCCTGCAGATGGACCAGCAGCTTGCGCGCATGGCGGATGCCGGCAGCAAGAACCTCGATGACGCCACTTTGCTGACCCTCCTGCTCGAAACGCATCAGGTCGAGCATCAGCGACGGGCTCAGCGTCGACAGACGCGACGCCATCGAATCGGCCTGGCCGCTGCGCGCGGATTCGTCCAGGTAGCGCCGGAAGGCGCTGGCGCGCATCAAGTCGGGTTCGCCGAAGGGAAGGGTCGATTCGAACATGCGGTCACTGCAGCCGCCTGCGAGGCGGATGTTCATCCTACGCTGCCTGTATACGCCTCAGCGGCGCGAAATGTGACTGCCTGTACGTCGCAGCGCGTGCCAGAAGGCCGGATCCTGCGTGGTGGCGAAGTTGATGCGCATGAGCGTCGTCGGCCGGGGCAGCGCGTGGAACAGCGCGCCCGGCGCGATCAGCCAGCCCTGGTCGAGCAGGGCTTCGGCCAGGCGCTCGGTGTCGCAGCCGGTATCGACCCAGCCGAACAAGCCTCGCGGCGGGGTGGCAAAGGCAAAACCATGGCGCTCGGCGGCTTCGACGGTACGGGCCCGCGCCATATCCAGGCGCTGCATCACCCGTTCGACATGCCGGCGCAGCAGGCCCTGCTCCAGGCAATGGGCCAGCGCGCGCTCGGTCAGCGTCGGCGAGGTCAGCGTCGACA
>Ga0316627_100000435_pt1 | contig 11456 bp, 10 predicted proteins | sample OWC_Aug_M2_C1_D1_FD_207653 | JGI IMG/M metagenome (GOLD analysis project Ga0316627, IMG submission 207653) | Wetland soil microbial communities from Old Woman Creek delta, Ohio, United States - OWC_Aug_M2_C1_D1_C | ecosystem: Environmental > Terrestrial > Soil > Wetlands | place: USA: Ohio...
TTGAAAGATCGTCGCTCAAGGGCTTCGTTAGGGATAACCCTTGGTTTTTTCGATAATCGTCTGGTGTCGACTCGGTGCTCGCCGCCACGGAAGTGTCTATTTCGGCCTTGGCACCCTCTTTGCTTAAGCCATAGTCCGTCCGGACACGTCGGCTGCGCAGCGAGGAACGAGTTACGATGGCTGATAGGCAGAGTCGAGCGTACGGAAAGTAGGCGGCGAAGGGGTCGCCTGAAAGGGGTGTCCCATGAAATTATTAAAGGTGCGAACGCTTATCGTGGTGTTCTTGGCGCTCTTGATCGTACCTTTCCTGGCGGATATGCACGTACCGTTCGGGTCTCACCACGCCGGCATTGCCTACGCGAAGGGCGATGGCGGCGGCGGTGGAGGCGGTGGAGGCGGGGGCGACAGCGGCGGTAGCGGAAGCGGAGGCAGCGGCTCCGGTGGTTCGGGGGGCTCCGGCGGTTCCGGTAGCGGCGACGGCGGCGGTAGCGGAAGCGGAAGCGGCGGCTCTGGAGGCGGCGGAGGTGCCGGGGGCGGTAGCGGAAGCGGAGGCAGCGGCTCCGGTGGTTCGGGGGGCTCCGGCGGTTCCGGTAGCGGCGACGGCGGTGGCCGCGGCGGGGACTCCAGCGGCCGCGGCGGTGATCACAGCGGTGGCCGCGGCGGTGACTCTGCCCGAGGTGACGACCGCGGTGGGCATCGCGGTCAAGAAGCCCCTGAGGCACAGCGTGATCGAGACCGCGATCGTGATCGAGACCGCGATCGGGATCGGCAGCACGCGGCGGACAGCGAGGACGGCATGGGTCACGGCCATCGCGGTCGAGGCTTGGGCCAGTCCGTGTCAGACGCTGCGCATCAAGCACAGACGCAGGCGCGCCAGAGCGGCGCACAAGTCGGACCGGCGGTACGCGACGCCGTGCATCAGGCACAGGAGCAGGCGCGGCAGCAGCGCGAGGCCGAAACTCGGAGCCGGCAGGAGATGGAAGCGGAAAACCGCGACCTCAGCCGGAGCCGCAGCACGACGCAGTCCCAGTAGCGAGGACAATGGGGCATGATGCGGCTGTTTCGATCCTGGTTCGCGTATTTCGCCATCATGGTCAGCGTGCCGCTCGGCCTGCTCCTCGCAGGCTGCAGCGGTACGCTGGCGCAAGTGGCGGCAAACGTCGAGAGAAGTAACCAGGCCCAGCGGAGCTATGGAGCCGGGATGGCCCGGTACAAGGCGGCCGATTACCGGGCCGCCATTCCCCACTTCAACCGCGCACTGGAACTGGATCCGACGTTCGACGACGCCGAGGCGTCCCTGGCGTGGAGCTTGTACCATGAGGGCGACTACGTCGAGGCTATCCGGCACTTTCGGCAAGCCCTGACCCGTCAACCGAAATGGGAGGGCCTCCACAGTGGGCTCGGATGGAGCCGGTATCGGATGCAACGCTACTACCTGGCCTTGGACGCCTTCCGCCAGGCGCTGGCGATCGACCCGAAATACCGCGACGCGAATATCGGATATGCCTACGCGCTGTTCGAGCTGGGCCGATACGCCGAGGCCCTGCCGCACCTAGAGCGGATGACGCGCGAGGGAGAGGGGGGCGCCTTCCGCAGTCCGTTGCCGGAAGTCGAGCGCGTCCGAAGCCGATACGCCTGGACGCTCTTCTATCTCGGGGATTACCCGCGCGCGCGGGTCGAGTTTCAAAAGGGTGTGGCCGCGAGGCCCGACTGGGCCGGTCTGCACAACGGATTGGGCTGGACGTATATTCGCCTAGGAGATCGCGCGCGGGCCAGCGACAGTTTCCGACGGGCACTCCAGCTCCAGCCGGGTCTCGCTGATGCTCAGGAAGGTCTGGCGATGGCGGCGCGGTAACGTAATCTTCGGGAGAGCGACGGCGTGGCGACGCCGGGGCCGTGCGGCTCCGGCGTCTGTATTTCTGCCGAGGCGATACATGTGCCCCGCGCAAGAGGGAGACCGGCGACATCGCGGGTCCCTGTGCTTGCATTTCCCTTTTCTCCGACTAAGAACGTGAGGAGGCGAGCGAAGCACGCGACGACACGCAGCCGAGGTGGTTCGCCACGATCTGACGGCAGGCGGGTCGTGTGATGGGAGATCTTTCCGGTCAAATGCCCACAGGTGGGCAAATGCCCACGCGAACGCACGCTCCACGCTGACGGTCTCAAGAGGCCGGAGATGGTTGGGGTTCATTGCCATCCGACTGTAACTTACAGATTTCCGAGGGGTTTGGTTAGTTGTGGTAGGGGAGAGGTCGAGAAGGAACGAGAGGCGGTCTCTTGGCATCGGGTTTGCTCCGCAGAGACCATGAAGCGTTTGACTCGGCAGGTTCGAAACCTCACACCCGTTTCCGGATCCCAGGAAAGTCGCCCCGCCGAAACGGAATCCTGTTTCCAGTCGCAGGGTCATCGCACGCGGTGTCGCCGCTCACTGCTGACGCGCATGCCCCCGATGTGGGTCCAGCGATTTCGTCGTCGCCCGCGCCAAGGATTTCAGGAAGCGGGGCGGACGCGGTGGGACAGGCGTAAGGGAATAGAAGGCGGTATCGCTGCATCAAAGAACCGTGACGAAAGGAGGCATAGTAGAACATCCGGTATTCATGCGCTCGTGAAGCGGCGCGTGCATTTTGGAGGCAGCGCCTGAGTGGCGGTAGACACGAAACGCGACCAAGGAGAGTGCTTATGAGAGAAAAATTCGACGTCAAGAGAAGAAGTGGCTTTGTTGTTGGTGGATTGCTGCTGTTGATGAGCCTCGCATTCATCGGTTCGGTGCAGGCGGCCACCAGCACTAATTTGACCGGCGAGGAGAAATATTGGCTGACGTATATGCGTGAGGAAGAGAAGCTGGCGAGAGACGTGTATCTCGTTCTCTACGACAAGTACGGGTTAACGATCTTCGATAATATTTCCAAGAGTGAGCAGACGCACATGGATGCCATCAAGACGCTGCTCGACAGATATGGACTTCCCGATCCGGCAGCAGGCAAGGGGGTGGGCGAATTTAACGAACCAGCTTTGCAGAAGCTCTATGACGAGCTGAGCGTGCAAGGAAGCACTTCTGAAGTTGAAGCACTCAGGGTCGGTGTGATTATTGAGGAGACAGACATCGATGACCTGAATGCCGCGATTGCGTCGACCAAACGGAAAGACATCAAGACCGTCTACAGCAACCTGCTACAGGGCTCGCTGAATCACCTCAAAGCCTTCGTCTCCAATCTGGCGAAATACGGAGTTATATACGAGCCATAACATCCGCACATGCCACGCGCACGACCAGCATACACTGTATTCGGGAGCCTTGTGCCGGGCGCTTCATGCGAGGGTGCATGAAGCGCCCGGCCTTGATGCGGTGGAGCCTGGAAAGCGAAATCCTCTTTCACCACTGCGCCACCAGACTTTGACCCGAGGTAGCTTGTCATTCCGTGCAAGAGTCCTTCCCGCCGATATCAGCCCTTAGAAGGTCAGCAATTATTGTGGTTGTTCGTGGAGGTGAAGTTGACCACGTTATCGGTATCCAGAGGGCCGATCCACTCCTGCGTGTGAATCTTGGTTATCGATTTTTTGTTTCACACCATTGGATTGAAGAACTTGGGCCTCTTCCAGCGGCGCGGCCAGAAGTTCGGCGCTGCGGAGCAGGCCGATCACGTCCTCTAGAACAAACTGGCGGCCGCCACGCGCCAGAGCAGGACGTCTGGCCTGAACGCCAATCGGTTCCGCCTCAATGCCCTGCGGAGTCGCATCCGGATGCTTTGCTCCTCTTAGGCAAGAGCACGATCCTTCACTTTGCCCGCGCTTGGCCGGACGTTCGGGCATTTCCGGTCCAATTGACGGAACAACGGCAATCTGCCATGCTCGGGCTTATATGGGAACCTGGATGCTTTCTGGGCCAAGCTCTGGAAAAGTGTTGCAGCGTCAATTCGCGTTCCTGGGTCTCGTGGTGATCGGCTTGATCACGCTAGTCCTGTCCCTCATGGTCTCCAGTGTGCTGCGCCGGGATCTCCTCGACCGGGAATGGATCACCACCGCGGACTACGTTCGAGCGCAGGTTCTCTCTCACCTCACGCCCGCCGTTATGGCCAACCCAGGATCGGCTGAGGCAGAAAAACGCTTTGAGCGATTCTTTCAACAGGTGGCCACGATGCCGGAGGTGTTTCGTGTCAAGGTATACGCCGCCGACGGCACCGTGGTGTGGTCCGATGAGACCCAGTTAATCGGCGGGCGCTTTGCCGACAATCCCCACCTGAACGGCGCGCTGGCAGGCCAAACGGTCGTGAACATGGAGTCAGGTGCGGGTAAAGCAGAAAACGTCGGCGAGCGGAACGTCTTCGCCCGCGTCGTGGAGGTGTACGTTCCCATCACGTTTCCCCAGGCATCCCGGGTTGCAGGCGCCGTCGAGTTGTACAAGATGCCCCAGCAGGTTTTCGAGAGCATCCGGCGGAGCCAAGTCACAGCCGTGGGGACCGTCTTAACATGCAGTGTGCTTCTGTATGTGTCGCTATTCTGGGTCGTCCGGCGGGCGGCCCATCGCATCGACGATCAGCATCGAAGCCTGGAGAGTCGCGGGCAGGAGTTGGCGCGGGCCAACAAGGAACTCACGGCCGTGCAGAGCCAACTTTTGGAGGCGGAGCGCTTGGCTGCAATCGGTGAGGTCGTGACTGCCGTGGCCCACGGTATCCGAAATCCCCTGGCGAACATCCGCGCGGCCGCTCAGGTGGCGGGCTTGGGCTCGCGCGACAGCGGTCTGTCCGCCCCGACGACCAAGCATCTTGTAAACATCATGGCCGAGGTGGATCGGCTGGAGAGCCGACTGAAAGAGTTGCTGCAGTTTGCGCGGCCGGCCGACCGGCAGGGCGTGCCGGTGGATCTCAACGCGCTTGTGCGGGAGGCCGCGAACATGGTAGCCGGGCGGATGGCTGCGGGACGCGTCAAGCTGGCGCAGACCCTCTCGCCAGACTTGCCTCCCGTCAGCGGGAACGCAATGCTGTTGGAGCAGGTCGTGTTGAGCCTGCTCGCCAACGCCGTCGAGGCCATTCCTAGCGGAGGCGGCGATATCGCGGTGACGACGGGGACGACGCGGATGGAGTCGGGGGCATCGGCTGTTTTCGTCGAGATCGCCGACAGCGGCGTCGGGATTCCGGCCGAACGGTTGCCGAAGCTTTTCACGCCCTTCTACACGACGAAAGCGCAAGGAACGGGCCTAGGGTTGGCGATTGCGAAGAAGTTCACCGAAGCCCATGGGGGGGTCATCGCCGCGTCCAATCGGCCGGGGGCGGGCGCCTCCTTCCGCGTCACACTCCCGGCGCTCGTGGAGAGCTAAGGAATGTCTCCTCTCATATTGGTGGTGGACGACGAGACCATTCTCGGCGATTCCATCTGTGCGTACTTGGAGCACCACGGTTACACCACGGCGATCGCCCGTTCCGGCGAGGAAGGTATCCGACTGGCCGAGGAGAATAGCCCGGATGTGGCTCTGGTGGATATTCGACTACCCGGACTGGATGGCCTGAGCGCCCTCCGCAAACTGCGGGACATCTCGGCCGGGACCGAGGTGGTCATGATGACGGCGCATGCGTCAGTCGGATCCGCCGTCGAGGCCATGAAAGCGGGCGCCTTCGACTACCTCACGAAGCCGTTGGACCTGGACGAGGTGCGGGTGGTGGTCGACAAGGCACTGGCCCACCAGCGGATGCGTCGCGAGTTGAGCTACTTGAAAGCGCGCGAAGAAACCGGCGGCCACACGGCGGAGATCGTGGGCGAGTCCCCGGCGATCCGGGTGCTCCGCCAGCAGATCGATCGGATCGCGGCCCTGGAGTCGACGGAGGGCGCCGCCCCGACGGTCCTGATCCGCGGAGAGACCGGGTCGGGCAAGGAGATGGTCGCCCGCGCCATCCACTACGGAAGCCCACGGGCTAAGGGCCCCTTTGTCGAAATCAACTGCGCCGCCATCCCTTCGTCACTCCTGGAGGCGGAGCTGTTTGGATACGAGAAGGGCGCCTACACCGATGCTCGGACTGCCAAGCCGGGCCTCTTCGAGGCGGCGGACGGCGGCACGCTGTTCCTGGACGAGATCGGGCACATGGAGCTCGGCCTCCAGGTGAAGGTGCTCAAGGCGATCGAGGAGAAGTCTGTCCGCCGAGTGGGGGGGCTCCGCGCGAAGGCCTTCAACGCCCGCATCGTGGCGGCCACCAACCGCAACCTGGAGGCCGCCATCGCCGAGGGAGCGTTCCGCCCGGATCTCTACTACCGCATCAAGGCGCTCACACTGGAACTACCGCCGCTCCGGTCGCGCGGATCCGACATCACGCTGCTGGCGCGGCACTTCCTGGATCGCCTCACGCGGCAGTACGGCCTGCCGGCCAAGCGCTTGACGCCGGAGGCAGAGGCGGTGCTCCTGGCGTACTCGTGGCCCGGGAACGTGCGAGAGTTGACCCACCTGGTCGAGCGGGCCATCCTTCTCCACGACGGATCGACGATCGCCGCAGAGCATCTCGGCCTGTCCGCAGGCGCAGCCGCGGCCACGGTCCACGTCGATTCCGGCGGCGTGCGCGTGGATTTTTCCGTCGGCGGCATCCAGTTGGACGAGGTGGAACGCCGCCTCATCCTGGAAGCCCTCCAGGCATCGGGCTGGAATCGGGGACGCGCGGCGCAGCTCCTCGACATCTCCAAGGAGACCCTTCGGTATCGAATGGAAAAGTATCAGTTGCGCCCGCCGGCCTGACCCATGCTCCCCGCGCGTATCCCCGCAACCAGGCCCTTTGGGCTCCGGCGTCGATCCCCCGGGCGGCCAGGCTGCACGGTCCGGGTCACGCCTCTGTGCCACCCGTGCACGAGATGGGCGGCGGGGCGCCCGATGCCTGAGGGGGCACCGCCCGCGGAGGCCGGGCAAACTCGGGCATGGGGAAGTCCTCTCCGCGAGCCCTGACCACTTCCTGCTTCTGCGGGGTGAAACCGATCTCCTCATCCGTGAGGTAGCAGGCCGGCTCCGGCGCCCATGGGTCGTTGTAGACGAGGTCAGCGCGCACCCGCATGGCGCCGCCGCAGGCGTCGAACCACTTGCAGATGCCGGGTGCGCACCGTCCTTTGATCTTGGCCCGCCGGTTCTTCAGGCCGGCCATGAGCGGATCGGAGGTGTCCGTCCAGATCTGGCTGAAGGGTCGCTGCCGAACCGTGCCGAACGAGTGGTGCATCCAGAATTGGTCGGCGTGCACGTTTCCCAAGAAATCAATGTCAGCGATTCCCACCCCCGAACTATACATACCGCCGCCGTTCCACGTGAGGAGCTTCAGGACCTGTTCCGCCCGCACCGGATCCTTGGCGAGCAATTTCATGTAGAGGTAGATCCCGTCCACGTGGTTGTCCACGGTCAGGATCTCCTTATTCAGGCCTCGCCGGTGGAAGTCCTCCGTTCTCTCCAGGACGATGTCGAGAGCTTGGCGGGTCTCTTCGCGGGAGAGGTCGTCGCCGACGATCTGTCCGCCCCGGCCCGAGTAGACCAGGTGGTAGAAGCACGCCCGGTCGATCTGTTCGCGCTCGATGAAGTCGAATATGCCATGCAGGTTGGCGAAGTTGTGCCGAGTCAGGGTCAGGCGCAGGCCCACCCGCTGGCCTACGCCCACGCACGCCTTGAAGCCGCGCACCGCGCGCTCGAACGCGCCGCCCACGCCGCGAAACCGATCGTTGATCTCGCCGATCCCGTCCAGGCTGATCCCGACGTACGTGAAGCCCGCATTCTTGATTTGGCGGGCCGTCTCGTCGGTGATGAGCGTGCCGTTGGTGGAGAGGGTCGGACGGATGCCCAGCGAACGGGCGTACGCCACCAGGTCGAACAGGTCGGGCCGCGCCAGGGGCTCGCCGCCGGAGAAGAGCAGGGCGGGAATCTGGAAGCCGGCCAGGTCCCGAATCACCGTCTTGCCTTCCTCGGTCGTCAACTCTCCTCCGTATTTTTTGGCCTCGGAATCCGTGTAACAATGGATGCAGCGGAGGTTGCAGGTGCGCGTGACATTCCAGACGGTGACCGGACGCCGTTCCGCGGCGGTCTTGGAGGTGGGCGGCGCGCCGGCGTCCACCGTCGGACCTTGTCCGCCATGGCCGTACCGCAACCCGTCGCTTTCCGCCGTCCCGCCGCAATACAGCTTGCTGATGCTGATCATAGCCTCTCCCGCGGTTCTCTGGAATGTCAAGAGGGCAGGCGTTGCCCGTTCGGATACTTCGAATCCTATTGCAGTAACCCTGGAACGGCAAACGTTTTGCTCGGTTACGATGCGTTGAGGCGACCGCGTGGGGTGCGGAGGACGGGGTCCGATGCGCGGCGACGTCGCAGCACACCCAGTTCCGCGACATTCCACTTGACACGGCGGCAGAAGGAAGACATCTTGCAAGGAGCCAGGCTCACCGCTGAGGGGCGGGGGCGCCAGTGAACTCGGCCGATGCGCGAGAATTTCTCGCCTCCCCCCTGGTGGTTGCCGCTGTCCGAAGCCTCCCACGTGAAGGCCTGCGATTTCTGGCCCGACCGGAGGATGCGGGTGCAGGTCATGTACACCGCGCATTTTGGACTGACCGAGCCGCCCTTCTCCCTCACCCCCAATCCGCGCTACCTCTACATGAGTGAGCGGCATCGCGAGGGGCTGGCTCACCTGCTCTATGGCATTCGGCAGTCCGGCGGATTTGTGCAGCTCACCGGCGAGGTCGGGACCGGCAAGACCACGCTATGCCGGTGTCTGCTGGAGCAGCTCCCGCCCGAGGTCGACGTCGCCTTGGTCCTCAACCCGCGGCTCACCGTGGTCGAATTCCTGGCGACCCTGTGCGATGAGTTGCACGTCGTCTATCCCGCCGAGCCCACGAGCGTCAAGGTGCTGGTGGATGCGCTGCACGCCTATCTCCTTGACGTCCACGCGCGCGGCCGACGGACCGTCCTGATCATCGATGAGGCGCAGAACCTGTCCGCCGAGGTGCTGGAGCAGATTCGTCTGCTGACGAATCTCGAGACGGTCGCCGAGAAGCTTCTCCAGATCATCCTGCTCGGCCAGCCGGAATTGGCTCGCCTTTTGGCGGGACGGCAACTCCGGCAGTTGGCCCAGCGCGTCACGGCGCGCTACCACCTCTTGCCGTTCTCCGCGGCGGACACCATCGCGTACATTCGCCATCGCCTGCGCGTGGCCGGTAGGGGAGGTGAACTCTTTACGTGGGCGGCCCTGCGCTGGGTGCACCGGCTGTCGGGCGGCGTCCCCAGATTGATCAACGTCATTTGCGATCGGGCGTTGCTGGGCGCGTACGCCCACGATCTGCGCCGGATTGATTCCGCCATGGTGCGCCAGGCGGGGCGCGAAGTGAGGGGGGCGGGGCCGCTGGATGGGCGTCGGAGCCGGCTGGCGTGGATCGCTGGTGTGACGGCACTCGGGATCGCCGGCGTCGGTCTGGTCGTCCTGGGGACTTCGGAGTGGATCTCGTCGCGGCAGCCCAATCAGGCGGCCTCGGGGGTATCGGGCGACCGGCGTGGGTCGCCGGCGGCCCCGGCGACGGGCGACAAGACTCAGAAGCGCGACGTCGCGCCTCTCAGTGCTTCCAAACCAGAGCCGACACGGCCGGCCGTCGCCACCACCAGTCCTGTGCCCGTCCCGCCACGGCTCGCCGATCTCCTGGGTGACCCTTCCGTAAGGGAAGATGATCACGCGGCGTTCGCCAGCCTCTCGTCCCGTTGGAGGCTTGACTACCGCATCCCCAAGACCGGCCTCGGTTGCGATGCCATACGGTCGGCGGGACTGCAATGCCTGTTCAGGTCCGGCAACTGGAACAGGATACGTCGCCTGGATCTACCCGTGATTCTCGAGCTGACCGGGCCGACCGGCGCACGGTGTCGCGCCGCCCTGGTCTCGCTCGAAGAGGAGCGGGCAACCCTGGCCGTGGGGGGAAAAGAGTACACCTATCCTCTCGATGAAATTGACCAGGCCTGGGACGGCTCGTTCATCCTCGTCTGGCAGGCGCCCCCTATTCGGTCGCGCCTCATTTCGCGCGGGATGCAGGGGGCGGATGTGGCGTGGCTCCGCGCGAGACTCGACGCGCTTGAGGGCACGACATCGAAAGGTCCCGCGCCCGATGTTTACGATGCGGCGCTGGAGCAGCGCGTCGTCGCCTTCCAGCGCAGCCGGGCTTTGACGCCTGACGGTCTCGTTGGCGATGAGACGCTCTTGCAGCTGACCCTGGCGACACGCGAACCAAGCGTTCCTTCGTTGGCGTCGCGGGTGCCGTAGCGAGACTTTGAGACCATGTCGTTCATCCTGGACGCATTGAAAAAGGCCGACCGGGAGCGGAACCTCAGTAAAGTTCCGACCTTCACGACGGTCCATATCCCCGTCTACGCGACAGGTCGGCGGGTGGCCGTGTGGGCCGTCGCTGGTGCGCTCTTGGGCGGCGCCGCGCTGGTGTGGTGGCTACAGCCGTCCGCGGAAGCGCCCGTGTCAACGGTCCAGCCCCGGCCGAGCGCGGCCGTCAACCCCCCTGCAAGGCCGACCGATCGGGAGCGCGGACCGGCCTCGGGGGCGGTGGCGAACCTGCCCCCGACTGTCTTGCCGGAGTCCGTCCCCCCATGGCCAAGTGTCGCGCCGCGGCCGGGAGATCGGCGGCAAGCGGACCGTGACCGCACGGTCCGTCAACGTCCAAACCAGCCTGCGCCCAAGCCGTTGCCACAGCCGCCAACTGCGCCGATCCAGCCTGAGATAAGGGAAACGCGGCCCGTCGAGCTGGACGCACCTGTTTTACCATCACGGCGCCCCGAAGCGCAGCCAAGCGTAGAGGCGAGCCGGACTCCTTCTTTGGTGATCCCCGCGCCACCGCCCGTCGCGCCTCCGGCCCCAGCGACCCCACGCCCCGAAGCGCAGCCACCTCTGGAGGCGAACCGGCGCCCTTCCGTGGTGATCCCGGTGGCGCCGCCACCCGCGCCCCCGGCACAACCGACCCTTCGGGAAGCACTTTCCAAAATGACGCTCGACGTTTTCGTGTATACGGATGTTGAAGTGGACCGCATGGTTGTCATCAACGGCCGGCGCTACGTCAAGGGCCAACTCGTCGATGGGCTCTTTCTCGTCGAGGCCATTAACCCTGATGGGGTAGTGCTCACGTACCGAGACGAGCGGGCCGTCCTGCACCCCTAGCCAGATCAAAGGCGATGAACGTGCACGACCCCCGGCGGAGCGGCCGGAATTCCGGACGCGCGTGAGAGGGGATCCGCATGAGAATTGCCCTCCCCATCAGTGGGCGCGAAACGGTGTGGCCGGTCCCGACGTATGATAGAACGAGTGGAGGACGGGTGACGTCATGGGCAAGACGATGTCTTTCTTCGCGTTGATCGGCGTGGGGGTGTTGTTGGTGGGCGGGTGTGCCACCGTTCCGACCGGACCGAGCGTGATGGTCCTACCCGCTCCGGGCAAACCGTTTGAACAATTTCAGGCCGAGGATGCGGCCTG
>Ga0316627_100000437_pt1 | contig 11432 bp, 11 predicted proteins | sample OWC_Aug_M2_C1_D1_FD_207653 | JGI IMG/M metagenome (GOLD analysis project Ga0316627, IMG submission 207653) | Wetland soil microbial communities from Old Woman Creek delta, Ohio, United States - OWC_Aug_M2_C1_D1_C | ecosystem: Environmental > Terrestrial > Soil > Wetlands | place: USA: Ohio...
GTTGTCGTGTTTGCCGGGCTGCGCTGGGGGGTGCCCACCGCGTCCAAACTTGCCGCGCATACCCTGCCCGCCGGGCTGGATGCGCGGATTGGCAAGGAATCGCTGGCATTGATGGAAAAGTTCAGCCTCAATCCCAGCAAGCTACCCGCTGCCCGGCGGCAGGCGATTGCGCAACGCCTGGCTGAACAATGCCGCATACAGGCCTGCCCAACCCATTTGCTGCTGTTTCGCGACAGCCAGATGTTCGGCCCCAACGCGATGGCGCTGCCCGGCGGTGCCGTGGTGGTGACCGATGCACTGGTCAAGTTGTCGCGCCACGACGACGAAGTACTCGCCGTCATTGCCCACGAACTCGGCCACGTGCAGCACCGCCACAGCCTGCGGCTGGCTCTGCAAAGCATCGGCGCCGGTGTAATCCTGGTCGCTGTTACCGGCGACATCAGCAGCGTCACCGACCTCGCCGCCGGCCTGCCCAGCCTGCTGCTGCGAAGCGGCTACTCGCGGGACATGGAGCGCGAGGCAGATGCCTACGCGCTGGTCTGGCTGAAAACCGCCTGCATTTCCTCCAGGCGTTTCGCCGAGATACTCAGCCGGATCGACAAAAGTACGTCGGAGACGAATCTGCTCGACAGCCACCCTGGCACACAAGAACGAATCCAGCCGTTTCTTGCTGCCCGTGGCTGTACCTGAGGCTGTCACGTTTGGCGTGCTAAAATCCGCAGGTTTTTGACTGGAAGCCCGACACCATGATTTCTCTTGCTCACGCGCAAACTGCAGCCGCCACACCCGGGACTGCCGAACTGATTCAGCAGTTTCTCCCGCTCGTCATTATTTTCATCCTGTTCTATTTCATGCTCATCCGCCCGCAGATGAAGCGTGCCAAGGAACAAAAACAGATGCTGGCCGAACTGGCCAAAGGCGACGAAGTGGTCACCGCCAGCGGCCAGCTGGGCAAAATCGTCAAGATGGGCGACCAGTACGTATCGCTCGAAATCGCCGATGGGGTGATCACCCATGTGCAGAAATCCGCCGTGCAAACCCTGCTCCCCAAGGGCACCATAAAGGGTCTGTAAGCACCCCGACGTGAGCAGCATGCCCCGCCCCCCTGCTCACCTCACCCCTTCCCGCTCACCGTTCCCCCTATAAAATGAACCGCTTCCCGCTCTGGAAATATGTGCTCATCGGCTTCACGCTGGTGGTCGCTTTTCTCTACACCCTGCCCAACTTTTACGGTGAAGTGCCTGCGGTGCAGGTGTCGCCGGTTCGCAGCAGCGAAAAAGTCGATACCGCGCTGCTGGGCCGGGTGGAATCCACGCTGAAAACGGCCGGGTTGGCGACCAGCGGAGTCGAGCTCGCGGGCAACAGCATCAAGGCGCGATTCACCAATCCCGACGCGCAGATCAAGGCGAAAGACGCGCTGCAGGCTGGGCTGGGCGACCGCTACACGGTGGCCTTGAATCTGGTGTCAGCCTCCCCGGCCTGGCTTTCCTCCATCGGCGCACTACCGATGTACCTCGGCCTCGACCTGCGCGGTGGCGTGCATTTCCTGCTCGAAGTGGACATGAAGGCCGCGCTGGAAAAAGCCGCCATTCGCTACCAGAATGATTTCCGCACCGAGCTGCGCGCCGACAAAATCCGCTACGGCCGCATCGCCCGCGAAGGCAATGTCGTCAGCGTGCATTTCAACACGCGTGACCAGCGCGATGCCGCGATCAACAAACTGGGCACCGTGTTTACCGAGCTGGCCTTCACCCCGGAAGACCTGGCCGAAGGTTTCAGCTTCTCCGCCCGCCTCAAACCGCAAACCGAAACCAAGGTGCAGGAATTCGCCTTGCAGCAAAACATCACCACCCTGCGCAACCGGGTCAACGAACTCGGCGTGGCCGAACCGGTGATCCAGCAACAAGGCGCCAGCCGCATCGTGGTGCAACTACCTGGCGTGCAGGACACCGCCAAGGCCAAGGACATTCTCGGTCGCACCGCCACGCTGGAAATCCGCATGGTTGATGAGCAGGCCGACCCCATCGTGGTCAGCCAGGGGCAAGCGCCGTTCGGCGACGAAATCGTCCCCAGCCGCGAAGGCGGCAACATCGCCGTCAAAAAGGATGTCGTGCTCACCGGCGACTCGATCACCGATGCCTCGCCGGGCTTCGACAGCACCAGCGGCCAGGCTGCGGTGCATCTCAATCTGGATGGCAAGGGCGCCCGAATTTTTCAGGATGTCACGCGTGAAAACGTCGGCAAGCGCATGGCCATCCTGCTGATTGAAAAAGGCCGTGCCGAAGCCATTACCTCGCCGGTAATCCGCGATGAAATCGGCGGCGGCCGGGTGCAGATCACCGGCATGGAAACCGCGCAGGAAGCCTCCGATGTCGCGCTGCTGCTACGCGCCGGTGCGCTGGCCGCACCGATGCAGATCGTGGAAGAACGCACCGTCGGCCCCAGCATGGGCGCAGAAAACATCCGCAAGGGCTTCCACTCCAACATCTGGGGCTTTGCCGCGGTTGCACTGTTCATGGCCATCTACTACCGCATCTTCGGGCTGTTCTCGGCGATTGCGCTCGCGATCAACGGCTTCTTCCTGATCGCGCTGTTGTCGATGATGCAGGCCACGCTCACCCTGCCCGGCATGGCGGCAATCGCGCTCACGCTCGGTATGGCAATTGACGCCAACGTGCTGATCAACGAGCGCATCCGCGAAGAACTGCGCAACGGCGCCACACCGCAAGCCGCGATTCACGCCGGCTACGAGCGTGCCTGGGCAACCATTCTCGACTCCAATCTGACCACCATGATTGCCGGCGTTGCGCTGTTCTGGCTCGGCTCCGGACCAGTGCGCGGCTTTGCCGTGGTGCTGTGTCTGGGCATCCTCACCTCCATGTTCAGCGCCGTCACCGTGTCGCGCGCCATGGTCAACCTCACTTACGGTCGCCAGCCACGGCTGACCAACGTTTCCATTTAAGGCGCCGCCATGCTGGAATTTTTCCCTTTCAAGAAAACCATCCCCTTCATGAGTTGGGGCAAGGCGACGACTGCAATTTCGTTGCTCACCTTTCTGTTTGCCATTTGGGCGCTGTGGCATCAGGGCCTGAATCTGGGCGTCGATTTCACCGGCGGCACGCTGATGGAAGTACGCACCAGCCAGACTGCCAACCTGCATGCGATTCGCGGCGCGCTGGACAAAACCGGCCTGCCGGAAGTCTCGGTGCAGAACTTCGGCACCAGCCGCGACGTGCTGATTCGCCTGCCCGCCAAGCACGGCGCCAACGCAGCCACAACCAGCAACACGGTCATGGCCGCGCTGCAAAGCGTCGATCCCTCGGTTGAGTTGAAGCGCGTCGATTTCGTCGGCCCGCAGGTCGGCAAAGAGTTGTATGACAACGGCGCACTGGCCTTGCTGGTGGTCGCCTTCGGCATCATGGCCTATCTGGCGGTCCGCTTCGAATGGCGCTTTGCGGTGGCGGGCATGCTCGCCAACATGCACGACATCGTCATCATCCTTGGCGTCTTTGCCTTCTTCCAGTGGGAGTTCACACTCACCGTGCTGGCCGGCGTGCTGGCTGTATTAGGCTACTCGGTCAACGAATCGGTGGTGGTATTCGACCGGATCCGCGAAAACATCCGCAAGATGCGCGGCGCCACCATCCCGCAGATCATCGACGACGCCATCACCCGCACCATGAGCCGCACCATCATCACTCACGGCTCAACCCAGCTGATGGTGCTGGCGATGCTGTTTTTCGGCGGCGAAGCGCTGCACAACTTCGCGCTGGCGCTCACCATCGGCATCCTGTTCGGCATCTACTCCTCGGTGCTGGTTGCCTCGCCCCTGCTGCTGATGTTCGGCGTCAAACGCGAGCATTTCATCAAGCCGGTCGAGAAGAAAGAAGAAGCCGTCGTGTGAGCAGTGAGCTGGAAGCGGTGAGACGGTAAACCCGCTCACCGCTCACCGCTTACCGCTTACCGCTTACCCCTATGCTGCACGACTTCATCACCTGGATCCTCGCCACCGTCCATGATTGGGGCTACACCGGCATCTTCGTCCTGATGGCGCTCGAATCCACCGTGTTGCCGGTGCCAAGCGAACTGGTGCTGATCCCGGCCGGCTATCTCGCGCACCAGGGGCAGATGAATTTCTGGCTGATCGTGCTGGCGTCCACCACCGGCAGTCTGGTCGGCGCAGCGTTCAACTATGTGGTGTCAATGTGGCTGGGGCGGCCATTCCTCGAACGCTGGGGCCGCTATTTCTTCGTGCGCCCCGAGCTACTGCACAAAACTGACGCGTTCTTTCTCAAGCACGGCGCAGTCTCCACCTTCACCGGCCGCCTCATCCCCGGCATCCGCCACCTGATCTCCATCCCGGCCGGACTCACCCGCATGAACCCCGGCGCGTTCGCCTTCTACACCTGCCTCGGCGCCGGGCTGTGGTCGCTCATCCTCACCCTGTTCGGCTACTTCCTCGGCGGCAACGAAGCGCTCATCAAGCAATACCAGCACCACATCACCGTCGGCGTGATTGTGTTTGTCGCGCTGATTATTGGTGGCTACGTCTGGTGGCAACGGCGTAAATAAACGTCACGCATCAATCACAACTTCAAGTACAAACTGCCCAAGCGTACGGAAGAAAAACCCGGCAACCGCATCAAGCCTCAGCCTGCCGCTGCAGCCACCATCAACCGCTTCATCTCCGCCACCGCTTCTTTCCAGCCCACAAATAATGCCTGCGCGACGATCGCGTGGCCGATGTTGAGTTCGTGGATGCCTTGCAGCGCGGCAATCGGCTGGACGTTGTGGTAGGTGAGTCCGTGGCCGGCGTTGACGGTTAAGCCAATGCTGCTGCCATACGCGACGGCGGTGCGGATACGCTCGAATTCGGCAGTACACGCTTCCTCGGTTTCGGCGTCGGCATAAGCGCCGGTGTGGATTTCGACCACCGGTGCGCCGGTAGCGTGTGCAGCATCAATCTGGGAAAAGTCGGGGTCGATGAAAAGCGAGACGCGAATGCCGGCATCGGCCAGCCGCTTGCAGGCGTCGGCAATTTTGGGCTGCTGGCCTTTGACGTCGAGGCCGCCTTCGGTGGTGAGCTCTTCGCGTTTTTCCGGCACCAGACAGACGTCCTGCGGCCGGATGGCCATGGCGATGCCAAGCATTTCCTCGGTGACGGCCATTTCCAGATTCATCTTGGTTTTCAGCACCTGGCGCAGGATGGCGACGTCGGCGTCCTGGATGTGGCGGCGGTCTTCGCGCAGGTGCAGGGTGATCGAGTCGGCACCGGCAGTTTCGGCCATGAGCGCGGCTTCGACGGGGCTTGGATAACGGGTCTTGCGTGCCTGGCGCAGGGTGGCAATGTGGTCAATGTTGACGCCGAGATAGATGCTCATGGGTTCAGCCAGATGGATTCAGGTCGGTGGATTGAGTTCGGTGAGATCGCGCAATAGCTGGCGAGTATAAAGTGGCTTGGTGCCGAGGGTGTGGTTGATGAGGGTGCGCATCAAGGACTTCGATTCGCTCAGCGTCGTTGGCCGCTCGAAGCTGTCCGCTGCCAGATCGAGCAGGGTCTGGCCGGACACTGGGCAGCCCGGTTGCCCGCTCGCACGCAGTGCACCACGCTCGGGTTGGAACACGTAGCGGCTGGCGGCGTGGATCGGCGCACCGCTATCAGCATCGATGTCAAAGGTTGCGCCGTAGCCAATTTCACCGAGCAGCCGTTTTTCAAAGCGGCGCAGGATGCGTTCGTAATCGGTAACAGCGGCCTCCCCCGCCAGCTGATCAAGCGTGCCGACGTAATGTGCGTAAAGCGCCTCGTGTGCGTCGCCGCGTGCCAAAAGCCGCAACAGCAATTCGTTGAGATAAAACCCGCACATCAATGCACGACCCTGCGGCGGCGCAATCCCGCCATGCCATTCGGCTGCGTGCAGGGTTTTAAGGTCTGACTTGCCAAACCACGACAGCAGCAACGGGGTGAAGGGCTGCATCAATCCGCGCAGTGCGGAGGTCGGGCGGCGAGCGCCGCGTGCGATCAGTGCGACGCGGCCGTGGCTGCGGGTGAACACCTCCGCCACCACGCTGGTTTCCTTGAAGGCGTAGGTGTGAAGAATGAGGCCAGGCTCATTGTTGACGCGCGCCTCACCCGACATCGTTAATCCAGTCCGAGTGACTTGAGCATCCGCACGTCGTCGGCCCAGCCGCCTTTGACCTTGACCCAGACTTCCAGGTAGACCTTGCTGTCGAAGGCGTGCTCCATGTCGAGGCGCGCCTGGGTGGAGATGGTTTTGAGCTTTTCGCCGCCCTTGCCGATGAGGATAGGCTTGTGGCTATCGCGATCGACCAGGATGGTGGCGAAGATGCGGCGCAGGTTGCCCTCTTCCTCGAACTTGTCGATCTGTACGGCCACCGCATAGGGGATTTCTTCGCCACACAGGCGAAAGACTTTTTCGCGGATCAATTCGGCTGCCAGCTGGCGTTCGGTTTGATCGGTGACGTCATCCTCCCCGAACAGCGGCGCGTTCTCAGGCAGGTGGGTTTGCACGGTTTTCAGCAGTTCGTCCAGGTTTTTGGACTGCTTGGCCGACACCGGAACAATCTCGGTGAAGGGGTGCGCGGCAGCGGCTTCCTGCAAATACGCCATCAACTCGCCGCGGTCACTGACGTGGTCGATCTTGTTGACCACCAGGATGACCGGGCGGTCCGTCGGCAGCAACTCGATCACCTGACGGTCTTCTTTTTTCAGGCGGCCGGCTTCCACCAGCATCAGCACCACATCGGTGTCCGACAGCGTTTCGCGCACGCGTTTGTTCATCGCGCGGTTCATGGTGCCCGCATAGCGGGTCTGGAAACCCGGGGTATCGACAAATACAAACTGCGCTTCGTCGGTGGTGTGTATGCCCATCACCCGGTGGCGCGTGGTTTGCGCCTTCTTCGAGGTGATGCTGACTTTCTGCCCGACGATACGGTTGAGCAGCGTCGATTTACCGACGTTGGGGCGCCCGACAATGGCGACGAGGCCACATTTGAACGGGCTGGTTTCGGTTGACTGACTCATTTTTGCAATGCCTCACACGCCTGGCGTGCGGCCTCCTGTTCGGCAGCGCGACGGCTTTTGCCCACGCCACGTGTGATGACTGCGGGTTTGCCCAGCACGCACTCAACGATGAAATTCTGATCGTGCGCCTCGCCTTCAGTGCCGACCAGGCGATACTCCGGCAGCGGCTGTCGGTGCGATTGCAACCATTCCTGCAACTGGGTCTTGGCGTCCTTGCCCGAGGCTTTGGGATCGATTTGTGCAAGCAGCGGATCGAACAGACGGCGCACCACACGCGCCGCTTCGTCGAAACCCGCCTCCAGAAAAACCGCGCCAAACAGGGATTCAAGCGCATCAGCCAGAATCGATGGGCGCCGAAAGCCGCCACTTTTGAGTTCGCCCTCGCCGAGTCGCAGGGTGTCGCCCAAGCGCAGGGTGATGGCGATTTCAGCCAAGGTTTCCTGTCGCACCAGATTGGCTCGCAGTCGCGACAAGCTGCCTTCAGGCAAGCTGGGAAACGCATCGTAAAGTGCGCGGGCTACCGTGCAATTCAATACGGAGTCGCCAAGGAATTCAAGCCGCTCGTTATTAATGGAGCCATAACTACGATGCGTCAGCGCCTGCGTTAACAGTTCGGCGCGGATAAAGGTATACCCCAACGCCTGTTGCAGGCGCTGGATGAGTATGGGGTTATTCAACCTCAACGGGCGCCGCGTTGGGATCTGAACTGGCGCTGAAATCGACCACCAGGCTGACGTTGCCAACCAGCTTGGTGCGGAATTCGTATGCAGCAGTAATCACCGGCACCCCACCCTGACGCTCCACGCTGAGATCTTCCGGCTTCACCACCGTGACATAGCCCACGCTGGCACGCTTCGAAAAGTCGTCGCGAATCTCGGCATTGCTCTTCGATTTGAGGTCAGCGTCCTGCCCCATGGTGGCAAGAATTTTCTTCACCGAGAAAAACTCGATATAGGCCGGCACCAGCTTCATCGCCAGCATGGCGATCGCGATAAACACGATGGCGAAAAATAAAAAGCTGAACATGGTCAAACCACGTTGCTGCTGCGCCAGGGGGGACAGGTTCTGCATGGGGTCTCCTTGATTATTGAATGGTGGTGCCAATGCGGCTGAAATCGTCAAAGCTCATCCAGATGAAAAATGCCTTGCCCACAATGTTCTTGTCCGGGACAAATCCCCAGTAGCGGCTATCGTTACTGGCGTCGCGGTTGTCACCCATCATGAAGTACTGACCTGCGGGTACCTTGCAGGTAAAGCCATCACCTTCGGCATTGTAGGAGCAGTTTTCGCGATAGGGGAAGTCCACCACTTGCGGCGGAAACACCGACGGCTTGTCGGATTCGGTCATCATGGTATGGGGCTCGGCCTTGAGCGACTCGTTGTAGACCGCCGCGCTGATGTAGTTAAGCCCGCTACCCACGTAACTGTAGGCTCCGCTGCTGGTTGTCGGTATGGGCTTGCCATTGATCGTCAGTTTTTTGTCGCGGTATTCGACCACATCGCCCGGCACGCCGATCACACGCTTGATGTAATCGAGGCTGGGGTCAGCAGGATAACGAAACACCATGACGTCACCACGCTCGGGATTGTTCATCTGCACGATCTTTTGATTGATCACCGGCAGGCGGATACCGTAGGTGTATTTGTTGACCAGAATGAAATCGCCGATCAACAGCGTCGGCATCATCGACCCGGACGGGATCTTGAATGGCTCGACCAGGAAGGAACGCAATCCAAATACGACCAGGATGACCGGGAAAAAGCTCTTGGCGTATTCAACCAGCATCGGTTCCCTGTCGCCAGGGGCGCGGCTGCGTTTAAGCAACAACGCGTCGAGTAGCCAGATGCCGCCGGTGATCACCAGCGCGCTAAACAAAATAAGGGCGAAATTCATGGGGATTACTTGTCCGAGACCTGGAGAATCGCAAGAAAGGCTTCCTGCGGGATTTCTACGTTGCCGACCTGCTTCATGCGGCGTTTGCCGGCCTTTTGTTTTTCAAGCAGCTTTTTCTTGCGGCTGATGTCGCCGCCATAGCATTTGGCGAGCACGTTCTTGCGCAGCGCCTTGACGTTTTCACGTGCAATCACATTGGCACCGATCGCCGCCTGCACCGCCACGTCAAACATCTGGCGCGGAATCATCTCGCGCATTTTCGACGCCAGCTCACGTCCGCGATAGACGCTGGTGGCACGGTGAACAATCAGCGACAGCGCATCGACTTTTTCATTGTTGACCAGAATGTCGAGCTTGACCAGATCGCCCGCGCGGTATTCCTTGAATTCGTAGTCGAGCGAAGCATAGCCGCGGCTGGTCGATTTCAGCTTGTCGAAAAAATCCATCACCACTTCATTCATTGGCAGGTCGTACACCAGCATCACCTGGCGGCCGTGGTACTGCATGTTCACCTGCATGCCGCGCTTCTGGTTGCACAGGGTGATGACGTTGCCGACGAACTCCTCCGGGACAAAGATCGTCGCGGTGATGATGGGTTCGCGGATCTCCTCGATCTTCGACAACTCGGGCAGCTTGAACGGATTTTCGACGTTGATCAACGTGCCGTCTTTCATCAGTACTTCATACACCACCGTTGGCGCGGTGGTAATGAGATCCATGTTGTATTCGCGTTCGAGCCGCTCCTGCACGATATCCATGTGCAGCAGGCCGAGAAAACCGCAGCGAAAACCAAATCCAAGCGCCTGGCTCACCTCGGGTTCGAATTGCAGGGCTGCGTCGTTCAGTTGCAGCTTGGTCAGCGCATCGCGCAGCGATTCAAAGTCATGTGACTCGATTGGATACAGCCCGGCAAACACCTGCGACTGCACCTTTTTGAATCCAGCCAGCGGTTCGCTCGCTGGATTGTCGAGCAGGGTAATGGTGTCACCCACCTGCGCCGATTTGAGTTCCTTGATCCCGGCGATGACAAAGCCCACTTCGCCCGCCGACAGTTGGGGGCGATCCACCGACTTCGGCGTGAATACGCCAACGTGCTCGGTCAAGTGCTGCGCGCCGCTTGCCATGAAACGGATTTTGTCCTTGGGCTTGAGCACCCCATCCACCACCCGCACCAGCATCACCACGCCAACGTAATTATCAAACCACGAGTCAATGATCAGCGCCTTCAAGGGCGCGTCTTCCTTGCCGCGCGGCGGCGGAACCTGCTTGACCACCACTTCAAGGATCTCGGCGATACCAATCCCGGTCTTGGCCGACGCACGCACCGCCTCGCTGGCATCCAGCCCCACGATGTCCTCGATCTCCTCCGCCACCCGATCCGGGTCGGCCGCAGGCAGGTCGATCTTGTTCAGCACCGGGATGACCTCGACGCCGAGGTCAATCGCCGTATAACAATTCGCCACCGTCTGCGCTTCCACCCCCTGCGAGGCATCGACCACCAGCAGCGCGCCTTCGCACGCCGACAGCGAGCGCGACACCTCATAGGAAAAGTCGACGTGCCCCGGTGTGTCGATCAGGTTCAGCTTGTACGTCAGGCCGTCCTGCGCTTTGTAGCTCAAGGCGGCGGTTTGCGCCTTAATCGTGATACCGCGCTCTTTTTCCAGATCCATCGAATCGAGCACCTGCGCCTCCATCTCGCGCTCCGACAGCCCGCCGCAATACTGGATCAGGCGGTCGGCAAGCGTGGACTTGCCATGGTCAATGTGGGCGATGATGGAGAAATTGCGGATCAGGTTCTGCGACACAGCAAAACGGGCACGTTTCCGTGCCCGGTCAGGGATGAGATAACTACGTGGATTTTAACGGATTTATGGCGGCGGCGGGGAGGAAAGCCGGACTGCTTTTCATGCAGGTACAGCGGCCGCATCCTCCCCGGCCCCGAACGCATCACACCTGCGGGTGTGCCCGCTCCAGCTTTGAATCCAGCTTGTTCAACGCATGCAGATACGCCTTGGCCGAGGCCACGACGATATCGGTGTCGGCGCCCTGCCCATTCACCACGCGACCGTCCTTGGCCAGGCGTACCGTCACTTCACCCTGCGCATCGGTCCCGCTTGTGATGTTGTTGACCGAATACAGCAACAAATCGGCGCCGCTGGATACCACTGTCTCGAGCGCCTTGAACGTGGCATCGACCGGTCCGGAGCCGTCTCCGTTCGCCTGCTTTTCCGCACCATCGTCGGTAAAAACCAGTTTCGCATGGGGGATTTCGCCGGTCTCGGAGCAGACTTTCAATGACACCAGTTTGTAGCGCTCGTGTTCGGCCGCATAGCCTTCGCTGCTCACCAGCGCCTGCAAGTCTTCGTCAAAAATCTCGCGCTTTTTGTCGGCGAGCTCCTTGAAACGGGCGAAGGCCGCGTTGAGCGCCTCTTCGCTGTCGAGCACGATGCCCAACTCAGCGAGCTTGGTTTTGAACGCATTGCGCCCGGACAGCTT
>Ga0316627_100000440_pt1 | contig 11398 bp, 6 predicted proteins | sample OWC_Aug_M2_C1_D1_FD_207653 | JGI IMG/M metagenome (GOLD analysis project Ga0316627, IMG submission 207653) | Wetland soil microbial communities from Old Woman Creek delta, Ohio, United States - OWC_Aug_M2_C1_D1_C | ecosystem: Environmental > Terrestrial > Soil > Wetlands | place: USA: Ohio...
GTAATGCCGCCATTGATCCTGGGGCGCTCCCACTCGCCGCTGATGCCTACGACAAAGTCAGCTTCTCCCTTGAGCACTCCGAGTTTTGCAGAAAGGCTTTTAAACGGAGAAAGCGCTGAACTTCCTTCGATGGTAACGTTGTAGTTAGTGCCCAGGTTCAATGAGCCGGTCGCCCGTAACAGCGTATTCCCGCTCCTCATGGCGATCCTGCCGAGTGATATTTCACGATCCCTGAGATTGACGTTGATCTCCTCCTCGTTCGTAAAACTGTACCCGTACATCGAGAGGACCATATGTTTTACTGCCGCCGTTCCGGCGATATGATTCCGGGTACCGTTGAGGGACACATGTCCGTTGAGATTCAGGATAAGGTCCTCAGGCACGTCCTTAAGCACGGAGGTGACGAGGAAGTCATATCTGCCGGTCTGAACGTCAGCGGCAGCCTCCCAGGGCATGATACCATCTGTGCGTCCTTTGGCCGAAACGGTGACCCTGTCATTGATAAGCTTTGCTTTGGCAGTGAACTCTTTGTTCCGGAGGGCAGCATGTATAATACCTGTCCCGACCGATTTTCCCCTGAGCACTCCTTCTGTCATCCGCGCTTCAAGGGTTATTGACGGGTTGTCGAAGGTACCGCTGCCTTCCGATACAAGAGTGGCGATAACCTCTCCTTTGAGTGGTCGCCGTATGATATCACTGAGACGGATCCTGTCAGATGATGCTGTATAGGAAAATGTGTCGTCAGGATAAATGGTGAAGGCACCGCGCACAGCGGAATCGCCCTGCTTCGCGGTTATGCCCGTAAAGTCGATTTTTGAAGATGCGTACCTGAAGCTAAACGAAGCAGCGTCAACAGGCACATTATAGATCACTGCCTTTTCAAAGGAGACCGCTGCCCTGATATCAGGAAGTTTTTCTGATCCTTCCAGGCTTGCAGTGGCAGAGAAGCGTCCGCTTCCCGAGAACTGAGGATAGAAAAGCTTCACGAAGTCTCCTGCATCGATATCCTTCAGAACAGCCTGCAGACTCCACGTCGGGCCAGAGACGTCAAAAAGTGTTTTGGCTCCCTTAAATGAGATATTCCCGGAAAGAGCAAGTGTCCCGTACTGTCCGCCGGCGGTCAGTTCCCTGACCTGCAGCAGGTTCTTCCGGTAGCTGACGTCTGCGGAAATGTTCCCTGCCGGATAGGTCTGAATCATTGCATCCGCAATGCTCGCTCTGCCGCTGAGCATCGGATCATCAAAGGTACCGCTGATCTTCCCTTTGAATTCTGCTGCTCCCTTCAGGTAATCGACATACGGAGAGGCCAGATCATTGACATCCGCTGTCCTGAGGGCGGCCGCAAGATCAAGCGTCTCGCTCTTGATATCCACCACGCCGCCTGCGACGGCCGTGGTCTTCCCGGTCTTCATGGTCACTTCTGTCAGGGCAAGCCTGTCCCCTTCAAGCGTATAGGTGCCGGTCAGGCTCTTCACCCTGCCGAGCAGATCATTACCCGTCTCACTGCTCACATAGTCGAAGCGCCCCTCTGGGGCGAAGTGCGGCCCCGAATGATGGAGCGTTCCGTTCACGCTGCCAGGAGGAATGCCGGGGTCCCAGCCAATGAGACCGAACAGCGGTTTACTGTCTGCATGTTCAAAGGCAATATCGAGGGTAAACCGGTCGATGGACGGAAGCGTTATTGATGCAGAGGCTTTTGCCCTGCCATGATAGAGGGAGCCGGTACCGTTCAGAAAGCTCAACACCCCTTTGTCATACAGGACCTCGCAGGTGAGCGTATCGATGTCGACCTGGTAAAGGTTGCCCTTTGTCATAGTGGCCGTTCCCCGTGCAGCAACGTCATTCAGGGAGCCCTTGACCGTTCCCTTGACCGCGACCATTCCCTCAAGCCTTTCCGTGACGCCAAAAAACTCCATCAGTGTCTCGAGATAGAAATTCCCTGCAAGGGAGAGATCCAGCGTCACGATCTCCTTTGCATATTCGACCGTGCCGTCGATCTTGATCTTGCCGTCCCCGCTCTCTTCCAGGCCGAACAGCTGCTTGACCGTGACAAGAAGGATGGTAGCTGTAGATTTTACCGTTGCCGCATCGCGGGAATACTCACCGGAACTCACGATGCTTGAACCCAGAACATCTAAAGCCGCCCGCTGGATGGTCAGGGTATCTCCTTTTATTGACAGGCGCGCAGAAACTCCTCCGCTGATCTCCGGCAGTCCTTCCCGCACTATCGTGAGAGCTTTCACGTCGATCATTATCCGCTGGACGTTCCCGATAATCAATTCACCACGCAGCCCGCTCACGCTGAACGCGGTCTTGAGGCCGTCGGACCGGAACGCTCCCGATCCTTCCTGGACTTCCACAGCAATGACCTTCACCTTGAGCGCGTCCTTACGCGTTTTTGCCAGGTATTCCTGGATGCTCTTCTCGATCTCCCTGGACTGCTCCTCGTCAGCCTGGATAAGAGGCTCCTTTATCACCAGCCTCCGTATTGTCAGGGTCTTGCTGATCAGTCCTGACAGGTCAAGGTACGCCTTGACCCTCTTCGCCAGGAGTAACTTCTGTCCGTTTTCATCAAATACCTTCAGATCCTTCGCTTCAATGAAGATGGGAAAGATATTGATATAGATCGTTGATGCTATGACCCTTTTCCCGGTTGCTGCCTCGAGCTCCGGCAGGATCAGTTTTTTCAGCGCGTTTGAGACATGCGGTCCCCTGAGCACCATGGCCAGGATGACAAGGATGATGGCTCCGGCAATAAGAACAGCGCGTTTTTTCAGTTTTTGAGTGTTTTCCATAATCCTTTCATCAGTTCGTGCAGCGTAAACGCTGAGACCTTCCCCCCGTTTTCCTGCACCAGAAAAACATCCTGCGCCAATCCGACCTCCGTGTTAATCCGGGCAGAGATGATGTTGACCCCGCCTGCATAGAGTACCTGTGCGATGTCGTAGAGCAGTCCGATCCTGTCCTGGGAAAATATCTCGATGATCGACAGGGAAGCCATTGACTCATTGTCGATATCGATGAAAACGCCATACAGGTCATGCGCGGAGTTCTTCTGCCGCACCGGCTCGATATTCTTCATGCCCAGGACAGCATCTTCCAGCCCCTCAGCAAGGTCCTCCTCACAACCCTCCCACCAGAAGTCATTCCAGTTCGAAACTGAAATTTTATCAATTACAATTCCCGTCTTTCCAGTAAAAATTCTGCCATGAACAATATTTAATCGTTTCATGGACAGGTAGCCGACTATCCGCGAGAAAAGCCCCGGTGCATCCGTGGTGCAGAGAATGACATCGGCAACAGAATCGTTTTTGATGTCAATGCGCATCGAAAAACCATTTTCTTTGGCCCTGGCATACAGCTTAAAATCTTCCTTGAGTCCTGCCTCCGGAGTTGCAATGAGATATCTGTCGGTCATCTCCTCGATAAATGCCGCGAGCGCTGGCTGCTCCCTGCGCGGAAAAGATGCAATAATGCTTCCGGGCTGCTTCGTCAGCGTCTGTCGGTACCCAGCAAGATAGCGTTCCGTATTATCATACAGCTCGCGCAGGAGCGATGCCTTCCATGCCGTCCAGAAATGCGGGTTCACCGCCGACATATCCGCATAGGTGATGAGGTAAATGGCCTTCAGGTTCTCGCTATCTCCAACGGTCTCGGCAAAGGCAGCAATCACGTCAGGGTCTGAAACCTCCCGTGTCCTTGCCAGCCGCGACATGAGTATGTGGTTCCTTACCAGCACCTCTATCCTGTTCCGTTTCCGCGGCTCGAAGCGATAGCGCTCCATGAGGGACTTCAGCCTTTTATATCCTTCTTCCTCATGATGACGGCCTATGGCCTTTCCGATGTCGTGAAACAGGATGGAAAGAAACAGCACATCCGTCCGCTCCATGCCCTGCAGAATGCCTTTCAGGTGTATAAGGCCCATCACCGTGGTCGTCCTGAGCCGCTCCAAATTGCGGATGGCCATAAGCGAGTGTTCATCCACCGTATACAGATGATACGGCTCATGCACAACAAGGGACCTCAGGGCTCCGAACTCAGGGATGAACCGGCCGAGAACGCCCGTCTCATGCATCTCCCTGATTGTGTCGTACACACGGTTCCCCTTCATGATCTCCAGAAAATATTGGACCGCCTCCGGATTGTTCCTCGTGCTCCGGTTGATGCGCAGGAGACTCTCGCGGATGCGTTCGCGCAGTGCGCTGCTGAAAGACTTGCCCGTCTTTGCAGCATAGTAATATGCCTCCATAACCTTTTCCGGTCTGCTCACGAAAAGATCGTCCTTTTCTGCTATGATCCTGCCGCCGGAGAGCAGAAAGTCAGCAGAAAGTCTCTTTCGGGTGAAGTCCCGGAATACCGGCGTATATTCTCTGCTGCAGAGCACCATGACCGCATGCGAGACATCCCTGATGATCCGGCTCTTGAGATAGTAGTAGCGCATCATGCGTTCAGCACCGCTGAACTTCTTCGTGTCCCTGAAGCCAAGACATGCAGCAACCGCCTTCTGATATTCGAAAGAAAGGATATCGTTTTTTCGTTTGCATTCGAGATGGAGACAGAAGCGGGCCTGTATCAAAAAATCATACGCACCGAGAAGACGGCGATGATCCTGCGGAGAGATCAGCGTCTGCAGGCCTTCAACGTCCACGATTTTATGGACTACGTTTGAGAGCCAGAAGATCGTATGAATGTCCCGGAGCCCGCCGTCACCTTCCTTGATATGGGGTTCAAGCAGGTATATCGAGTCGCCGGAGCTGAGGTGGCGTTTTTCCATCTCTTTCAGCTTTTCCGATACGAACTGCCTCTGCTTCCGGAACGCTATTGACGGATAGACATCCTTCCTGAACTGCTCGTAGAGCTTTCTGCTGCCGGCAAGATACCGTGACTCCAGAAGCGTCGTCCTGGTACGCACATCCTTGAATGCCTCATCGAGACATTCCTTCGGCGTTCTGAACGCATGACTGATATCTATCTTGCTATCCCAGAGCCGGTAAAGGATCTTCTCGGCTGCTGCTGCATCGTCTCTGTTCGGGGCATAGAACATGATATCAATGTCTGAAAACGGTGCCAGTTCCTTTCTCCCGTATCCCCCTGTTGCGAGGAGCAGCAGGTTTTCCGGATTTCCGGTATCCCTGAAGATTCCGCTGATCAGGGTATCCATATAAGCAGTGTACTGTTGCGCCAGCAGCCTCCCCTGGATCCCCTGTCCCATCCATGACGCTATCCTCTCCAGCATGGCATCACTCATATCTCAACGCAATGATCGGGTCATACAGCGATGCCTTGCGCGCAGGATAGACGCCGAAAAAAATGCCTACCGAGGCAGAGAAGAAGAACGCAAGGATCACCGACCACCATGAGATCTGCATGGGAAGATAGGGCAGAAACAGCGGAAGTCCGACAGCGACCAGTCCGCCGAAGAGCACGCCGCCGATGCCGCCGAACAGGCTCAGGGTCACGGACTCCGCGAGGAACTGGACGAGGATGTCCCGGTTCTTTGCGCCGAGCGCCTTTCTGATACCTATCTCGCGCGTCCGTTCGCGCACCGAGACGAGCATGATGTTCATGATGCCGATGCCGCCGACAAGCAGGGAGATTGCGGCAATACCGGCCAGGACCGCGGTCATGATGCCGAGGACCTTATTCATCACCCCCAGCATCTCGTCCTGACTCATGACCGTGAAGTCTTCCTTGTTAGCATGCCGCTTCATCAGTATCTGCCTGATCTCCTCTATGGCCGGCTGTATCTCGGCAGCTGTCTTGATCTTGACTGTCATATTAAAGAGGCTGTCCGTATCGAACAGCTCCTGTGCGGTCGTGGTCGGGATAAAGACGATATCATCGAAATCGATACCGAGCGTCACGCCCTTCTTCTCCATGACGCCTATCACTCGGTACTTGCCGTCGCCTATGCTCACCACGGCGCCGAGTGCGTTTCTGTCGCCGAAGAGTCCCCTTTTCACGGTTCTGCCGAGGATGCATACCTTGCGTTTGGAATCGACGTCGGATGAACTGAGGAAGCGGCCTGACTCGACCTTAAGGTTTCTCATCTCGAAATAGGTCTCGGTGCAGCCGACCACATTGTTGTCCCTGCTCTGATTCTGGTACTTGACCTTGGACGAGCCGAGGATGATCGGCACCGCGTCGGCAATGTGGCGAGACCGCCTCTTCAAAATGATCGCATCATCATAGACCAGCTTACGGATCGTGCTTGCCGTGGGTGGATGGAACCCGCCTTTTGTTGAGGTCTTACCGGGCACGACGATCAGAATGTTCGTACCGAGGTTACCCAGCTCTTGGTGGATATAGGTCCGCGCTCCTGCACCAATTGCTACCAGCATGATAACTGAAGCTACCCCGATGATGACGCCGAGCATGGTCAGCATTGACCGCATTTTATTGCTCATCAGCGCGTCTTTGGCAAGCCTCATGGTCTCAAGGGCATCCATTGAAGCACACTCCGTCGCGCATGGTTATGGTCCTCTTTGCAAAAGCGGCTATACCCGTCTCATGGGTGACCAGGATAATCGTAGTCCCTTCATTGTTAAGTCCGGTAAAAATGCCCATGATCTCCCTGCCCACCTTGCTGTCGAGGTTGCCGGTAGGCTCGTCGGCGAGGATGATCACCGGGTCATTGATCAATGCCCGTGCAATCGCGACCCGCTGCTGTTCTCCTCCGGAAAGCTCGTTCGGCTTGTGTTCTGCCCGCTCGCCAAGACCCATGCGTTCCAGCATCCTGACTGCTTTTTCCTTCCTGATCCTCGGTTCAACGCCGCTGTACAGAAGCGGGAGTTCCACATTCTTCCAGGCCGGGAAGCGAGGGAGCAGGTTGAAGCTCTGGAACACAAAACCGACAGACCGGTTCCTGATCTCTGCGAGCTCGTTATCGCCCTTGGTCAGGACATCAACCCCGCTCAGCAGATACTGGCCAGATGTCGGCCGGTCAAGACAGCCGATGATATTGAGCAGCGTCGATTTGCCCGAACCCGAAGGTCCCATAATCGCGATGAAGTCACCGTCTTTGATCTCGAGATCGATCCCCTTCAGCACTTCCACCGTTATCTTCGGCAGCTCATAGGAGCGCCGTATATCCTTCAGTACGATCATGATTCCGTACTGATGACCTTCACCCGAACGCCTTCCTTCAGGTCTGATACATCGGGGTTCGAAATAACGATTTCCCCTTCCTGAATTCCTTCCGTTACCTCGGTATAGTTCCAGTTGAACTTGCCTGTCTTCACCTGTCTCAGCACAGCTCTGCCCTTCTGCGCGAGGTAGAGGTACCTGCCTTCGTTCTTTTCGATGATCGCCTGGGACGGGACCGACAGCACGTTCTCGCGTCGGCTGACGATCACTTCAACGTCAGCAGACATTCCCGGCTTCAGCACTATGTCCTTGTCGAACAGCCGTACCCGTGCTTCGAAGGTCCTGGCCTCCTGTTTGGTACCGAGCACGACCGGGGAGATCATATACACCTCCCCTTTCATCACTTTTTCTCCATAGGCGTCCATAGTGACGTGTGCAGGGTGGCCGATCCTGATCTTTGCCGCATCTGCCTCATCGATAAACGCCTCGACATACAGGGTATCGAGTGCGACTACCTCAGCCACCAGACCTCCAAGGAGAACGGTCTCGCCGATCTTTACCGGGCGCGACGTCACGACACCTGAGACCGGAGTCCGGATAAACGAATAGTCATACAAGATCCCCGCGAGGTTACGCTCCCGCTGTGTCTGTTCCACCGCGGCATCCTGCGCCCTGATCTCAGCCTCGCGCGCCCTGATCTGCTCCTGCCCTGCAAGGGCAGATGCATACGAAGCCTTTGCAACGTCAAACTCGCGCTGCACTGCATCGAGGTCGCTCTGCGAGACAAAACCCTTTGTCGTAAGCCCCTGATAACGCTTCAGCCGGGTTTCAGCTTCATCCAAAACGGCCTTTGCCCTGTTCATATTCGCGTTGACCTCTGCCCGGAAAGCCACCAGACCTGTCCTCAGCGATTCCTGCTGCGCCTTCATCCTGTCCAGGGAGGCAGTGGAAAGTTTTAGACGCTGCAGCACCTCGTCAGAGTCAAGGTCCGCTACCGGTGCTCCTGACTTCACGACCGATCCTTCCTCAATATAGAGTTTTGCAACCGTGCCGGTACGATGGGCGGTGAGCTTCACCTCTATATCCGCCTTTACTGTGCCGGTTGAGGTGCCGGTAACGCTGATGACCAGGTCCTTCTTCTTCACCTCATACCCCTTCACCTCGATGCTCGAAAGCATCTTTCTGGCAGAAAAAAGAGCGGCAATGGCAATGATGAGGACAATGGCCCAGAACGAGAACTTCTTATGGACGGTCATAGCAGCCGGATACCGTCTACGGGCATATTTTCCTTATATTCAGACGTGTTAGATTAACTTTCACTTGTTTTATTTTACCCTAATGACCTGAAATTTCATATGAAATAACGTAACCACCGGAGGCACCTCCGCTCTTTGAAGTGATGAAGTACCAGTTCTATCGCTTTGCTTGCCAACAAGTTCTTAATGTATCTCTACGAAATTTCATATGAATGAGCAGTATCACCTCTTAAAAGACAATGACAGGGTCTCATGATGCATCTTACACACACACCGCGAATCACCTGACAGCAGATTAGCATGAAACTTTCCCGGCAACAGCTGTTTCACCCTGCTCAGAAGTATTTTTGCCGTTTCGAAGATCATAGCCCAAATTTTCAATCGGGCTCACGAAGCACGTACAGTTTAGCCTCATCGCATAAAACAATTCAATTTTCCTTAATAATCATTCAGCAAATAATATATCTTGACATCATCATATCATTATAATAATATGTTGTTATGATCCATTCTGAAACATCACTGTCTCAATCTAAAACAGTTGACAGATTCAACCAGGAGAAGCTCTACATTCAGCTTACACGGATACTCCTTGAAGAGATCCGCTCCGGCAACTGGAAGCTCAACGACAGGATACCCTCAGAAGATGAGCTGAGCAGGACCTATAACATCAGTAAGATCACCGTTCGTCAGGCCGTCAATAATCTCACCTCAGACGGTTACCTCATGAAGATCCAGGGCAAGGGGACCTTTGTCACCAGTGTCCTCCCGGTCGTGGGTGTTGCTATGAGGACGATATTTACGGAAGAAATGTTTGGAAAGGAGGTGAAAGCGGAAAAAGAACTATTGTTCAGGGGGATTAAGGAGCCTGCCCATGATATTCGGTCATATCTGAAGACCAACGGGGATATTTACTATATGCTCAGCAGAAGACTCCTTAATGGACACCCTGCCTACGTTGACGAATCCTTCATCCCTTACGGTATCACCCCGGAGATCGACAGCCTTGACATCGCAGGCGCCTCGCTCTATTTCTTTCTTCAGGAAAAGGCGCTAAAAAAGATCTTTAAAGTCATCCAGACGGTTGAAGTTTCTCAGGCGACTGGGGATTCAGCACGGTACCTTGATCTGGATGAAGGTGTGTCCGTGCTTGTCGTACACAGACTGCTTATCAGTTCTGACAGCACTCCGGTGGCATATACAAAGCTGCAGGGCAGAAGCGACAGATATAAATTCCAGGCTGAATTTGAACGTCTCAGATAGAAAAAGGAGGTTGTGACATGAGTTTTCCGAGAAGGTTGTACGAGTTTCTCCAGGCGGGGTCAGTCGCCTACGCCAAATGGGACTACGAAGTCTCCATGAACATTCTGAAGAACCGCAAGAAGATGCTATTGCTGCTGGTAATGATTCTGCCGATACTTGCGGTCTCAACTTTGAACGCAGCAGATATGATCGGGGGAAAGACGGCATATGCCCCGGCACACTATACCAACCTGATTTTCCTGGTGTCCATCGCAGTCGGCCTTGCAGCAGGTCTCATCACCGGCTGTATCGGCGCAGGCGGCGGCTTCATTATCACCCCTGCCCTGATGGCTGCTGGCGTTAAAGGCATTCTCGCGGTCGGCACAGACGTCTTTCATATCTTTGCAAAGGCCATCATGGGAACAACCGTCCATAAAAAACTGGGCAATGTCTCGGTGAAACTGGCAGTCTGGTTCCTGGTCGGTTCAGGTGTGGGCACATTCGTCGGGGGCGCAATCAACAAGGCACTGTACAATAAGGACCCTCTTCTCAGCGAGGCATTCATCAGCACGGTGTATGCTGTTCTGCTTGGATTCCTCGGCTTCTATGCATTCATAGACTTCATGAGGTCAACCAAAAAGAGCGGTGGCGGAGGAGCACACAGCGGACCTGATACAACCCCGGCTCTTGCTCTCAAGGTGCAGTCTGTCAAGATCCCTCCCTACATCACCTTTGACGAGCACCTCGTTGTCGGCGGCAAAAAGATCTCGGCCATATTTCTCATCATGGGCGGCTTTGTGGTCGGTATGCTCGCAGCGATCATGGGCGTCGGCGGCGGCTTCGTCACCTTCCCGATGTTCGTCTACGTCTTCGGAGTTTCTGCAGGGACGACCGTGGGCACGGACATCCTCCAGATCATCTTTACCGCCGGCCTCGCCTCGATCGCGCAGTATGCGATATATGGCTATGTCTTCTACACCCTTGCAATGGGCATGCTGATCGGCTCACTCATCGGCATCCAGGTCGGCGCGCTCGTGACAAAGGTCGTCAAGGGAACACATATCCTCGGCTTCTATGCGGTCTCGATCATCGCCGGATTTATCAACCGGGCGAGCACCCTTCCCAAGAAGATGGTAGAACTCGAATATATCAATATGTCGAAATCAATTGTCAGCGGCATCGAATTCGTCGGCAATATTATCTTCTGGATCGTTGTGAGTATCTTCGGTATATGGGTCATGAGCAAGTTCTTTACAAACATCGCCAAGCTGAGGGGGGAGGAATAATCATGGCAAAGACAAACAAGAAATCATTATCCATCGGCGTACTGCTCGCCGCATCATTCTTCGGTGTGCTTCTCCTGATCTTTTCGCCGGTATTCGGTGATGGCAGGAATGGACTCACCTATGCTGACGACATGTTCAACAAACTCTCAAAAGGGTCGTCATATTTTATCCCTGACCTCCGGAAAGACAGCGAAAAATTCAATGGACAGGCACTTTCGGTCAAGATCAGTGCAGCCAAACCGGATGACAAACCCGGTGACACTGAAAAAAGGATTGCAGATATATCCAAGGTCCTCACAGCTGCAGGAGCCAAGATCGAGGTAAGCGGAACGGATCTGAAGATCGACGGTGACCTCGGAGCAATACTGGCATCTGCCCTGCAGGACTCTGACGCAATGTACAAGAACCAGGGAGATGCGATCAGGGCACGTTACAGCTCCGACGACGAGAAAAAAATGTTCAGGCAGTGGTATAACGCATTCACCGCCATCGATAAAAACCTCAAGAAAGAAGGGAAAGTCGAACAGG
>Ga0316627_100000443_pt1 | contig 11386 bp, 8 predicted proteins | sample OWC_Aug_M2_C1_D1_FD_207653 | JGI IMG/M metagenome (GOLD analysis project Ga0316627, IMG submission 207653) | Wetland soil microbial communities from Old Woman Creek delta, Ohio, United States - OWC_Aug_M2_C1_D1_C | ecosystem: Environmental > Terrestrial > Soil > Wetlands | place: USA: Ohio...
ATATTGATCTTCAACAACTCGTACACGAGGACATGAAATTTAATTTTTCTCACTATCCCCGGAAGTGGGGTATGAAAGCGCCTGATACGAATATCGACCACCGACGGGTTTCGAATTTGATGAAATTTTTTGAGCGAAAAGCCGACTCCATCAAAATCTCTAAAAATCCGCAAGACTACCATCCGGGAGATCTCGTCGCCTGGAACCTCGGAAAAGGTATCCTCCACATTGGTATCGTGTCCGACCGTTGGACATCCGACAGAATACCCCTTGTAATCCATAATATTGGGCAGGGAGCAAGGGAAGAAAACATTCTTTTCCAGTTCGGGATTATCGGACACTACCGATATGATTTCAGAATCTAAAAAAAAGAGAGGACAAAAATAAGAAACCAGGGCTGGGTTCACATTTCATAAGCCTAAAGAAGGTTCAAAAAATTAAACCCTACCCCCCTTGCGCAAAAATCATTCTTGATTTCTACTATAATTGGTAGTATCATTAATGCTAGTGTAGGAGGTATTACCAATGGCTAAAATTCCTAACATCATACCAATTACCGATCTTAGACAGGATGCCACATCTATCGTAAAGCGAGTGGCTGCTTCCGGGGAACCTCTTGTCATTACCCAGAGAGGGCGGGCTGCTGCAGTGATGGTCAGCATGGAAGCTTACAAGCATTCCCAGCATGAACTGGAAATTTTACGCCTCCTCGCTCTTGGCGAAAAAGAGATCGAGGCGGGCAAGGGGTATGATCTTGATGCCGTTCTTGCTGAAGCCGACTCCTTGTTAAAAGAGACAAAACCTTGAAAGTTCTTTTCACTCCCTCAGGACGCAAACAGTTCCTTGAAGCCATTGCTTATATTTACCGCGAAAATCCATCAGCGGCAGTTGCTTTCCGACGCAAGGTGGAAAAGGTCTTATCCAGACTCAGGAAATTCACACAATCTGGGAGGGCACTGCCGGAATTTCCCGACCTTCCTTTTCGTGAAATTATTGTAAGTCCTTATCTTTTCTTTTATCGTTTAAAAGGGAAAACTGTCTGGATCGTAGCTGCCTGGCATGGTGCTCAACTTCCGGAAGAACCCAATGAGGCATGAAGTGGAGGGGGAAAAAAGTAGCCTATCCCCTTTTTAATCAAATTGTTGCCAATTCTTTCTCATATTTTTCAACCCAGCCGTCGGCACCGCATTCCTTAAGGATTTCTACGGCTTTGCCAAGATTCTCCTGGGCTTTTGATCTATCACCCTTTCGTTTGAACAACTGTGCATAAAGGGCGAAATCTATACCTAAGTTCCACAACATGCGATTTTTCTGGTCTGCCTCGATAGCCTTCTGAATCCAATGCTCCGACTCAACTATACGATCATCATCTATATTCATTAGGATTTCACCGATACCTCTTTTCATATGACCTTCGAATGATTTAACCTTGTTCTGCTCAACATATTCATTCAAGGCATCTAAATTAAGGGCCTTATCACTGTTCATTGCCTTAGCTCTGACCAAAAATATTTTCCCTAAGTTTGTCCAGGATGGGAAAATTTTTCTTTGCTCGCCAACCGAAATGAATTTGTTGTAATAATACTGAGATTTTGGATATTCCCCTTGTTCAAAGTAAGTTATACCTAACCAAAAACTTGCCAACATATTCATAGTAGAGTAATTAATCTTCTCAGATGAAACGATTCCTCGCATCAGGTAATCCTCTGCCTTATCCAAAAACCCTTTTAATAAAGATGAATATCCACAACTCGTATATGCTTCTGCCTTGGAAAATGTATCGCCACTCTCCTCAGCTAATTTTAAACCTTCTTGGCTGGTTTGATAGGCAAGATCAACCTTCCCTTGGTTACAATAAATATTCATTGCTATGCAACTCTTCATTATTGAGATGCTCCAGAGGATATTTGCGAATGTAGAAATCTGCAAATCTCTTTCTAAATGAATAAGGGCTTTCTCAAATTCACAATTCTCTGCCAAGGCGTGCCCCATCCAGTGGCTTGCCACCCATAAAGTAGTAAAATCCTTTGATTCCTCAGCAATCTTTAAAGCCTCTTTGAGATATTGGAAGGCTTTAGGATAATCTTCCTGACTAATAAAACTGTGTGTCCCTAAAATGGTATAAATCTGAGAGAGCCTTTTCTTGTCACCACGTTTTACAGCTAACTCAACTATTGGATCAATGGCCTCCTTTGCCTCGTTAAAATATGAACTTTGAATGTTATAAAGCCCAAGGGTCAGTCGGGAATCAATTATATTCTTTTCTACATCTTCAGTCCGATGTAATTTCTCAAGACAGGATGTTCTTTTTTCAGCATGGATGATTGCGTCTTTAAATGAGGCTGCTTTCTGAGCTTTCCTGGCTGCTAACCTTGAATACTCAGCTCCTTTGTCATAATTCTCGCTTTTAATAAAATGCTCAGCCAACATTTCATAATGCTCGCTCAAATTATCTTTATATAGTTGCTCAATAGCGTCCCCGATCTCTTCGTGGAGTTTCTTCTTTCTTTTGGCTAATATCGAGTCATAAACTACTTCACAGGTCAGGGCGTGTTTAAAGATGTAATTAGATTGAGGGTATATTCATCTTTCATAGAGAAGGTCAGAGTCTTTAAGGATGGAAAGATAAGAGAGCAGTTCTTTTTCTGGAAGCCCTGTCACACGGTTTATCAATGGATAACTGAATTCTCTCTCGATGACTGACCCCGTCTGAAGAATTTCCTTTGCTCTTTCAGGCAGTGAATCCACCCTTGCCATGATCACATCCTGGATTGTTGAAGGAATGGTAAGTTGGTAGACATCTTTCGATAAACGATATGAGTTGTCTTTCATCTCTATGATCTTCAAGTCTTTAAAAGATTTTATAAACTCTTCGATGAAAAATGGGACACCTTCTGTTTTCTCAAGAATTATCTCCTCAAGTGATTTTTCAATTTCCCTTGTGTTTAATATAGAGGTTAGCATTTCAAGGCTTTCCCTGTTGGACAGCCTGTGTAAAGTCAGCTGATTGTGATAGGACTTTGCCCCCCAGGTATGAATGAATTCAGGCCGATAGGTAAATATCAACAATACCTTTGATCCTGGGATGCTCTCCAAATGGCTTCTTACTACATCCTCGGAACTCTTATCTATCCAGTGTAAGTCTTCAAAGGCTATGACCAAAGGTCGCACCTCTGAACCTTTCAGAACAATCCTCTTTATGGCCTCATTAATTCTATCTTTCTTTGCTTCAGGACTCATGGGAATCTTATCAATCCCACTATCTTTCACCGATAATAGCTCAAGAAGATATGGGAGGGCTGAGGGTTCATCAACTCCCATTAATTCCAATCCCTTTTTTACTTTTTCTCTAATCCCTTGATCCCCTTCTCCCTCCCGAATGTCGAAGTTTGACTTCAGGATGTCTATCACTGGATGATAGGCCACACCCCTGCTGTAGGAGAGGCATTTCCCTTCTAAAAAGTTTACGTCCTCATTGGACACAGCTTTTCTAAATTCATACAATAGCCTGGATTTGCCGACCCCTGCCTCAGATATGATGGAAAAGGCTTGGCCCTTACCTGCCTTGACTCGTTGAAATCCGTCCAGCAAAAGTTCAAGCTCCCTCTCCCTTCCAACAAGAGGAGTCAAACCTCGCTCTGCACTGACATCAAATTTCGTCCTCCTTGTGCTTGGGGCAATTACCTGGTAGACCCTGATAGGTTCATCCTTGCCCTTGACCTTCTTTTCTCCCAAGGCTTCAAACCTAAAGAACCCCTCTGTGAGTTTGAAGGTATCTTCAGTGACATAGGTCGTCCCAGGGTCTGCCAATCCCTCCATTCGGGATGCCAAATTAACCGTATCCCCCACTGCTTTAAACTCAACCCGAAGGTCATTACCCAAAGTGCCCACAATCACTGGCCCTGTATGAATACCGATTCGCATCTTAATGGGTGGTATTCTCTTTTCGCTTTTGAGTTGTTCGCTGAATTTGTTTATCTCACGGTGGATTGCCAATGCAGATCGAATGGCCCGCTGAGGAGCATCTTCAAGAGCGATTGGCGCCCCAAAAAGAGCCATGATCCCATCACCAGTCAATTCATTGACTGTCCCTTCATAATCATGGACCTTATGAATGAGGATTTCATAGACCTTGTCCATTATGGAATACATTTGTTCTGAGCCGAGCTTTTCAGTAAGCGAAGTGAACCCTTCCATGTCACAGAACATCACTGTGACTTGCTTCCGCTCCCCTTCAATCTTATCTCTTTGGGCAAAAATCTTCTGAGTCAGGTCCTTCGGAAGGTAACGCTGAATCTTGGCCAGCTTCTCTTCAAAGGATAGGTCTTTGGGTGTTTCCAGTGCAGGGGAAATGAGACTGCTTCCACATTTATTACAGAATTTGAATTGGGGTGGATTCAAATAATTGCACTTCGGACATACCTTCCCTAGTTCGGCTCCACACTCCCCACAGAAGTTGGCGACCTCAGGATTTTCAATTTGGCACTTTAGGCACTTCATGGCATCTGCAACAATTCTAGAAAATGGCTATAGGAATTCAGTTAATTCTTTTTCGTATTTTTCGACCCAGCCGTCAGCGCCGCACTCCAGGAGAATCTCTATGGCTTTGCCGAGATTCTCCTGGGCTTTTAATCTATCCCCTTTTCGTCTGAACAGGTCTGAGTAAAGGGCATAATCTTTTCCAAGATGAAACATCATTCGGTTCCTTTGGTCGGCTTCGATAGCCTTTCGAATCCAGTGCTCTGCTTCAGATATGTGCTGATCATCGATATTCAATAGGATCTCCCCAATATATCTGTGAACATAGCCTTCAGCTGCTTTTATCTTGTTATTTCGACAATGGGCATACAAAGTCTCTAAATCGACATCTTTCTCCTTATTCACTACCTTTGATCTCGCCAAACCTACCTTCCCAAGATTCGCCCAGGAGGGCCACAGTCGATTATGCTCTAAGATCCAACTTCCTTTTTCGTAATGTTCTTTGGATCTGAGGAAATCTCCCATCTCGAAATATGTCTCCCCCAGGGAGATTCGTGCAGTCCCGTTCCATGAATGGAGATTGATCCTTTCTGAAAAATGAAGCCCTTTCAATAAATGTTTTTCTGCTTCCTCTAATAATCCTTTTCCGAAGCAAGACATTCCGTGACATACATACGAAATACCTTTTGAAAGAGAATCCCCGCTTTCTTCACCAGTCTGAACAGCCTCATCAGTAATCTGGAATCCAAGGTTCATTTTCCCAGGGTAATGATAACAAAAACAGGCCAGATTGCTCTTCATCACTGCGATCCCCCAAAGATTTTTTGCCGTCACATTAATATCAAGAGCTCTTTGGATGTATTGTTCCGCCTTTTCAAATTCACAATTCCAACCTAAAAGACATCCGAACCATAAGCTTGCTAAAACTGATGTAATAAAGTCTTTTATTTCCTCTGATATCTTTACCGCTTGTTCCAAAGCTTTAAATGCCTCTATATAATTCTCCTCCACAAAACAATAGTATACACCAAGGATACTGTATATTTGACAAAGCCTCCTCTTATCATTGTGTTTTTTTGCCAAATCAATAATCGGGTCGATGGCTGCTTTAGCGTCAGCATCGTATATCATTTGAGCCAAGTAAAGCCCAAGACCCACTCTTGCATCAATCACCTGCTTTTGCACATCAACTGTCTGGGGCAATCGTTCAAGACATGTTACTCTTCTCTTTGCGTGGGGAATCGCATCGCTAAACGAAGCTGTCTTTTCAACCTTCTTGCTTGCTAACTTTGAATACTCAGCCGCCTTTAAATAATTTTCACTCAAGAAATAGTGCTCTGATAAGGCTTCGTAATGCTCACTCAAACTATCTTTATACAGTTCTTCGATGGCGCTTCCGATCTGCTCATGAAGCTTTTTCTTTCTTTTGGTCAAAATCGAGTCATAGACTACCTCACGGGTCATCGTATGTTTAAAGACATAGGCCGAGCGAGGATATATTCCTCTTTCATACAAAAGCTCTGAGTCCTTGAGCACTGATAAATCGGAGAGTAATTCCTGCTCCGGGAGGTCCATAATATATTTTATCAACTCATGGCTGAACTCTCTCTCGATGACAGAGCCGGTCTGAAGCACTTCTTTTGCCCTTTCGGGCAAGGAGTCTACTCTCGCCATGATCACATCCTGGATTGTTGAAGGAATGGCCATTTGCTGAATGTTTTTTGATAGACGATATGAGTTGTCTTTTTTTTCTATGATCTTTAAGTCTTTAAGTGACTTTATAAACTCTTCGATGAAAAATGGGACACCTTCTGTCTTCTCAAGAATCAACTCCTCTAACCCCTTTTCGATTTCTTTTGTCCCTAAAATATGGGTTGCCATCTCAAGGCTTTCCCGGTTAGAAAGCCGATGCAAAGTTAATTGATTGTGATAGGATTTTGCGCCCCAGGTGTGAACAAACTCCGGCCGGTAAGTGAATATCAATAAAACCCTTGCCCCAGGTATGCTCTCTAAATGGTTTTTTACTACATCCTCTGAACTCTTATCTAACCAGTGTAAGTCCTCAAAGGCTATAATAAGGGGCCGTATCTCTGAACCTTTAAAAACAATCTTTTTGCATGCCTCAATAATCCTATCTTTCTTTGCTTCAGGACTCATGGAGATTTGATCAATTCCACTGTCTTTGGCTGAGAGAAGCTCAAGGATATAAGGAAGGGTTGAAGTTTCATCGACTCCCATTAATCTTAATCCTTTTTTGACTTTTTCTCTGATTTCCTGATCGCCTTCTCCCTCGTGAATATCGAAGTTTGACTTCAGGATTTCTATCACTGGATGATAGGCAACACTTCTACTATAAGAAAGGCACCTTCCTTCCAAAAAAGTCGCATCTTCGTTTGCCACAGCCTTCCGGAATTCATATAAGAGCCTCGATTTGCCAACTCCTGCTTCGGATACAATGGAAAAGGCCTGGCCCTTACCTACTTTAACCCTCTCAAAACCATCGAGTAGAAGCTCAAGCTCCCGTTCTCTTCCAACAAAAGGGGTCAGCCCCCGCTCGGCACTGACATCAAATCTTGTCCTCCTGGTGCTTGGGGCGATTACATGGTAGACCCTGATAGGTTCTTCTTTGCCTTTAATCCGCTTTTCTCCAAGAGCCTCGAATCGAAAGAATCCCTCTGTAACCTTGAAAGTATCCTCGGTCACATAGGTTGTTCCTGGATCAGCCAATCCTTCCATTCGGGAGGCCAAATTTACCGTATCCCCTACTGCCTTAAACTCTACCCGAAGATCATTACCCAAAGTACCAACAACCACAGGACCAGTATGGATCCCAATACGCATTCTAAGAGTTGGAATCCCTCTTTCTCGCTTTATCCGATCACTGAATTTATTTATTGCTTGATGGATAGCCAAGGCAGATCGGATGGCCCGCTGGGGAGCGTCTTCAAGAGCAATCGGAGCTCCAAAAAGAGCCATAATCCCATCGCCAGTCAGTTCATTGACTGTTCCTTCATAGTCATGGACTTTGTGGATGAGGATTTCGTAAACCTCATCCATTATGGAGTACATTTGTTCTGAACCAAGCTTCTCCGTAAGCGAAGTAAATCCCTCCATGTCGCAGAACATCACTGTGACCTGCTTCCGTTCCCCTTCTATCTTGTCTCTCTGTGCCAAGATTTTCTGGGTTAGGTCTTCAGGGAGATACCGTTGGATCTCAGCAAGCTTTTCGTCAATGGAAACTTTCTTTAGAGGTTGTACTGGAGATACACTTGTTATCTTGTGCCCACATTCGTTGCAAAACTTACTGCTAAGCGGGTTTATCTTACTGCATGATGGGCAGGCAATCTCCAATTTACTGCCACATTCGTTGCAGAATTTGGCTCCTTTTGGATTTTCAAACTGGCATTTCGGGCATTTCATTCTATCCCCTAAATGAATGGATGGTTAGCTTAGCTTAATCGGAATCCTTCACCTAACAGAACAACATATTTATTAGGAGGCAGGTAGGCACATTTTGAGAATATCCCTTAGGTAACACACCTGATCAAAGCATTAGGTGAAGGGTTTGACTACATATTCATGGCTTTCTCAGCTCTTCGAAGGTACTGACAGAGAGAGACCAGGACTTTTTTCTGCAGGCCTGGAATGGCCTCAAGTAAATGGTCGAAGGAGGATTTGTGCACGATCAGGAGAGTCATATCTGTATCAGCAATAACCGAAGATGTCCGGGGTTCTCCATCGATGAGGGATATCTCCCCAAAAAAGTCGCCTCCGGTCAGTTGTCTGATGACTTTTCCATTTTTCTCGACCCGAGCCTTACCCTCTACAATAAAAATGAACTCCCACCCTGTTTTACCTTGCTGGACTAAAACTCTTCCTCTCTCCACCTGCACCTGGTCTGCATGTTTAGCGATTTCTTTAAGATGGCGCTGACTAAGGTTGTTGAACAAAGGCACTTCCTTGAGAAAATCTACTTTCTGAGAACTACGGCGGAGTAACATATTCTTTCCTCCTTTTTGATAAGAATTCTATTTTGGATTAAAAGTTTTGGGGGACGGAAATTCAAATAGAGTTTATTAAAATTCAAACGACAATGTCAATAAGAATTTAAGAAAAGGATTTGAGGAGGGGAAAAGGGGTTTCCTTTACATTTTCAAAAGCTTATAGATAGCGGACTTTTTTGACGGCAGGGATCACAGCAAATACTCTTATGTTGTTGCTCTTAGGATCTGCGGGAAAGAGAAAAAAGCCTGGCCGACTTGGGTCATAGCCCAGAGTTGTTCCGACCAGGACTTCCCCATCTATAAACGTCACCTCCACTTTTCGACCAGAAGGCTTTTCTCCTTCGATATACTTTTTACGCTCATTGTAGAGGGAATTTCCAGCAAAATCTTGTACAAAGAAAACGGCCTTTAATTCTTTCACCAGCACCTCCACTGCCTCACCCGAAGGTTTCGCGGCAGGATAAACATGGAAGCGATCCTTATTAGGAAAGAAATCCTGGCTAAAACCTTTCACCCTCTTTCCATTCACATATCGAGCAACCACTTTTACAGGTTCCATTTACGTCCTCCTCCTCTCTTCATCTCTGTAAACCCCGTTGTTGCATTAAATTCGGCGCCTGAATTCTTCAAATCCTTAACCAGAGATGGACAGCCGTGAAATCAATATCATCCCCCGGATTAATCCAAGCGTGGCCTTTAGAAACTAACCCAAAAAGATTAGAGACCGCCTTTTTATGTGAACAACCATTTGATTCGTTTGCATCTTTTTGCAACAACGGGGTAAAGAGATCTCCCTGTTTTGTTTCGAAAGGACACAAATTAAGAACACCTTATCGAAAAATTTCCCTATTGCAATGCCCAAGCCTTTAAAGCCATCCCTTTTTTTTGAAATAGATTAGCATCGAAACGCTAATTAAAATTACGGCGATCCAAACAGTAGGATAGCCCCATCTCCACTCCAGTTCTGGCATATATTTGAAATTCATCCCATAAATCCCGGCAAGAAAGGTGAGGGGCATAAAGATGGTAGCAATGATGGTCAATACCTTCATCACCGCATTCAACCGGTTACTGATGCTTGAAAGATAGATATCCAGCATACCGGAAACCATATCCCTGTATGTTTCGATCGTATCAATCGTCTGAATGGTATGGTCGTAAACATCTCTAAGATATATCCTTGTTGACTCTTTAATCAGCGACGATTCTCCTCTCTCTAACCCACTGATGACCTCCCTCAAAGGCCAAACTCCCTTCCGCAAAAAAATCATCTCTCTTTTTAAATGATGAATGGTCTGTAAGGTTTCGGACTTTGGACGGCTAACCACCTCTTCTTCCAGAAATTCTATCTTCTCGCCAAGTTTTTCCAAGATGATAAAATAGTTATCAATAATCGAGTCTAATAAAGTGTACGCAAGATGGTCTGCTCCCATTTTCCTGATACGCCCTTTACTGTTTCTGATTCGATCTCGAATGGGGTTAAAGGTATCTCCTTCCCTTTCCTGAAAAGAAAAGACAAAATTCGGACCCAGGACCAAACTGATCTGTTCAGATTCTATCTCGCTGCTCTTATCATTGTAATTGAACATCCTTAAAACAATATATAGGTATTCTCCATAATCCTCCATTTTTGGACGTTGATCCGTGTTCAGGATATCTTCCAATACAAGAGGATGCAATCCATAACATTCGCCCAGCTTTTCCAGAATCTCAACTTGATGAAGGCCATCAATATTTATCCATGTAACCGTTGGCTTATCTTTAAAGAGGAAACATTCCTCAATCGTCTTTATTTCCTTCTCTTGAAAGTGGGCCTCATCATAATCCATAACGGTAATCTTTGGGATTTCAGCCTTTTTCTCACCGATATGAACAAGGCTCCCAGGTGGAAGCCCGGCCTTCTTTGACCTTTTCTTAATCAGTGTTGGCATTTTCCATGACCTTCCATGTTGAGTCTCATTGAAGGGGCCCTTTCAAAACCCGAATATCATCAATCCAGGCCGTGCCCTTCCCATTGATCACCAGATTCAGTTTCACATTGTCAGGATTCTCACCTTTTTTTAAGAAAAACGGCGTCTCCTCAGTGGTCCAATTGGTTGTACCGGTCAGAGGGGTTTGTAACCCCCGGGAAAAGAATTCTCCTTTGCCCGGGAAATGGCACCACATCTCCAAAAAGACTTGCCCCTCTATTCCCTCTGTCCGCACCTTTGCCTGATAGATCAAGCGTGCGTTCTCAATGTCGATATCCCCCAACTCAAATAGTCTCACCACAGTAGGTTCTGTCGCCACAATTTTCAAAGAACCCTTGCCATCACTTGAAACTGCCTTGTCAAATTCGACGCCAGACTGTGTTATGATCCCCTCAAGGCTGTCGATGGGAAATTGCTTTAACTCCACCACTTCCTGGGGTGGCTTAGAACAGCCCGCTGAAACAAAAAATAAAGCCATACACAAGCACAACACAAAGTTTTTCATCGTCGTGATCTTCCTCCCCTCTATCGTTTCATTTCAACATATTAATGCTGATTCGATTGAGGGTCAAGGAAATTTTGGAAATTTTGGCAATATGGAAATTTTGGCAATAATATCCATTGACAGGGTCGCATTTTTTTAGACATAATTTTTTAACCGTTACCAATCGTTTTACGCGGTAGAAAGGTCCAGCATTCCTGAATGTCGGCAGACAGGTATGCTTGGGATGGTAGACATAGAAAACATCAGCTCCTTATTCCTACCTGCCGGTAGGCAGAGGGTCGGCAGACAGGAAGGATAGGTTCTAATCCTTGCCCTTTCTAACGGGGTTTATGAGATAGTCCTATGCCTCTCGAATTTGATTCACTCAGTCATGGAAGGATTGCTTTTGGTTTCTTTAATATTGAGACCGACATGATCCTTCTCCAACA
>Ga0316627_100000451_pt1 | contig 11324 bp, 8 predicted proteins | sample OWC_Aug_M2_C1_D1_FD_207653 | JGI IMG/M metagenome (GOLD analysis project Ga0316627, IMG submission 207653) | Wetland soil microbial communities from Old Woman Creek delta, Ohio, United States - OWC_Aug_M2_C1_D1_C | ecosystem: Environmental > Terrestrial > Soil > Wetlands | place: USA: Ohio...
CTTGAAGGTGGTGTAGGTGCGCGTCATCAAGCGGCGCAGGTCGTTGTTCAGCGCCTCCGGCGGCACCATGTTCTTCATGTCGGCGGGGGGCAGGAAGACGGTCGGGTTGCTCGCCACCTCGGGCTTGATGAACTTCTTGGACTCGAGGTTCGGGTTGGCGTAGAAGACCTTGTTGGTCAGCGACGCGTGCACCTCGGGCCGCAGGATGTAGTTGATGAACTTGTGGGCGTTGCCCGGGTGCGCGGCATCGGCCGGAATGACCATGACGTCGAAGAACAGCAGCCCGCCGTTCTTGGGGATCAGCGCCTGGATGTTGTTGCCGGTCTTGCCGTCGATGGCGCGCTGGCGTGCGATGTTGATGTCGCCCGACCATCCCAGTGACACGCAGATCGAACCGTTGGCCAGGTCGTTGATGTAGCCCGAGGAGCTGAACACCGTGATGTACGGCCGTACGGCCTTCAGCACGTTGGCCGCCGCCGCATAGTCGGAGGGGTTCTTGCTGAACGGCGGCTTGCCCATGTAGTGCAGCGCTGCCGGCACCACTTCGGTGGCCGAGTCGAGGAAGGACACGCCACAACTCTTCAGCTTGCTGACGTACTCCGGCTTGAACACCAGATCCCAGACGTTCTCGGGCATCGGCAGCGGGGCGATCGCGGCCTTCACCTTGTCGACGTTGATGCCTACCGTGGTGAAGCCCCACAGCCAGTTCACCATGAAGTCGTTGTCCTTGTCCAGGCGGGCCAGTTGCGCCTGCAGCGACGGATCGAGGTTCTTGTAGTTGGACAGCTGCGCCTTGTCGATCTTGCGCAGCAACCCGCCGTCGATCTGCAGCTTGGCCCAGTTGGAGGACGGAACTACCAGGTCGTAGCCGGTCTTTCCTGCGACCAGCTTGGCATGCACGATCTCGTTGTTGTCGAAATTGTCGTAGCGGACCTTGATGCCGGTTTCCTTCTCGAAATTCTTGATCGTGTCCTCGGCGATGTAGTCCGACCAGTTGTAGATGTTGAGGACTTTCTCCTCCTCCTGCGCCGACACCACCGAGCAGGCCAGCGCAAGGGTTGCCGCCAGCAGGGCGGCCACGTGTCTTAACAGGAAGGTACTCATGTACAAGGCTCCGGGGTGAATGGAAGGCGGGGGCTTCGGGGACGGAATAGTTTAGGCGGGGCAGGGTGGCCGCGGCATCGGTGGAAGCGCTCAGCCCATCCAGCCGTGGCGCTGCGCGTCGGCGAGCGTCAGGTCCAGGCAGCGGCGGATCAGCGCCATCATCTCGTCGATCTGGGCGCGCGTGATCACCAGCGGCGGCGCGATGATCATGCGGTCGCCGACGGCGCGCATGATCAGACCGTTGCCGAAACAGTGGCCGCGGCAGACCATGCCCAGTTCGAGGTCGGCCGGGAAGGCGGTGCCGCGCGACTTGTCCTTGACCAGCTGCAATGCGGCCATCAGGCCGCAGGTCTGCACTTCACCGACCAGCGGATGCTCGGCCAGCGCGTCGAACTGTCTGGCCAGGTAAGGGCCGACATCGTCGTGCACATGCTCGACCAGCTTCAGCTGCTGGATCAGCCGGATGTTGGCCACGGCCACGGCGCAGGCCACCGGGTGGCCCGAATAGGTGTAGCCGTGGTTGAAATCGCCGCCCTGGTCGATCAGTACCTTGGCGATGCGATCGCCGACCATCACGCCGCCCAGTGGCACGTAGCCGCTGGTCACGCCCTTGGCAAAGGTCATCAGATCGGGGCGCACGCCGAAGCGCTCGCAGCCGAACCAATGCCCGGTGCGGCCAAAGCCGCAGATGACCTCGTCGCTGACCAGCAGCACGCCATACTTGTCGCAGATGCGCTGGATCTCGGGCCAGTAGCTGTCGGGCGGCACGATCACTCCGCCGGCGCCTTGCACCGGCTCGCCGATGAAGGCCGCCACCTTGTCGGCGCCCAGCTCCAGGATCTTCTGTTCGAGCCAGCCGGCGGCCATCAGGCCGAAGCCCTCGCGGTCGAGCCCGAGGTCGCGGCCATGCTCCCACCAGTGCGGCTGCTGGATATGCACGATGCCTGGAATCGGCAGCCCGCCCTGTGCATGCATGCCGCCCATGCCGCCGAGCGAGGCGCCGGCCATGGTCGAGCCGTGGTAGGCGTTGTGCCGGCTGATGATCACCTGGCGTTGCGGCTGGCCGAGGATGTCCCAGTAGCGCCGCACCATGCGCACCACGGTGTCATTGCCCTCGGAGCCCGAGCCGGAAAAGAACACATGCTGGAACTGCGGCGGCGTCACCTCGGACAGCAGTTCGGCCAGTTCGATGGCCGGCGGCGTGGCCGTCTGGAAGAAGGCGTTGTAGAAGGGCAGCTCGGCCATCTGCCGGGACGCGGCGTCGATCAGCGCGCGCTGTCCATAGCCGACGTTCACGCACCACAGTCCGGACATCGCGTCCAGGATCTTGTGGCCGTCGCTGTCCCACAGGTAGATGTTGTCGGCGCGCTGGATGATGCGCGATCCCTTTCCGGCCAAGGCCTTGAAGTCGGTGAAGGGGTGCAGGAAGTGGGCGGCGTCGGCCCGTTGCCATTCGGCGGTGGTGCGTTCCATCGTTCGTCCCTCAGACATGCAGCAGCAGGTGTTCACGCTCCCAGGGCGAGATGACCTTCATGAACTCGGCGTATTCGATCTCCTTGACCTCGGTGTAGACGGTGACGAAGGATTCGCCCAGCACTTCGGCCAGGTCCTTTTCCTCGCGCAGCAGCTGCAGTGCCTCGCCCAGGCTGCGCGGCAGTGCGTGCGCGCCCAGGTAGGCGTCGCCCTTGCATTCGGTGCCCGGCGCGACCCGGTTCTTGATGCCCAGATAGCCGCAGGCCAGGGTGGCGGCCAGCGCCACGTAGGGGTTGGCATCGGCGCCGATGACACGGTTCTCGATGCGCCGCGCCTGCGGCCCGGCTACCGGCGAGCGGATGCCCACGGTGCGGTTGTCGGTGCCCCACTGGATGTTGATCGGGGCGGCGTTCGAGCGCACCAGGCGGCGGTAGGAATTGACGTAGGGCGCGAACAGGGCCATCGCCGCCGGGATGTACTTCTGCAGGCCGCCGATGTACCAGAAGAACTCCTGGCTGGGGCTGCCGTCCGGATTGCTGAACAGGTTCTTGCCGGATTCCTTGTGCACCAGGCTCTGGTGCACGTGCATCGCACTGCCGGGCTCCCCGGCGATCGGCTTGGCCATGAAGGTGGCGTACATGTCGTGGCGCAGCGCTGCCTCTCGCACCGTGCGCTTGAACAGGAAGGTCTCGTCGGCCAGGTTCAGCGGGTGGGCATGGAAGAAGTTGATCTCCATCTGCCCGGCGCCGACCTCGTGGATCAGCGTGTCCACGTTCAGCTCCATCTTCTCGCAGTAGTCGTAGACGTCCTCGAACAGCGGGTCGAACTCGTTCACCGCGTCGATCGAGTAGGCCTGGCGCGAGGTCTCGGCGCGGCCGCTGCGGCCCACCGGGGGCTTGAGCGGCATGTCCGGGTCGGTGTTGCGCGCCACCAGGTAGAACTCCAGCTCTGGCGCGACCACCGGGTTCCAGCCCTCGGCCTCGAACAGGCCGCAAACGCGGCGCAGCACCGAGCGCGGCGCAAAGGGCACGAGCACGCCGTGCTTGTCGTAGCAGTCGTGGATGACCTGCGCCGTCGGGTCGGTGGCCCAGGGCACGATGCGTACGGTGGTCGGGTCGGCCTGCAGGTGCATGTCCTGGTCGGTCGGGCTGATCACGTCGTAGTACGGCCCTTCCTCGGGGAACTCGCCGGTCACGCCCATGGCGACCACGGCCTCGGGCAGCCGCATGCCGCGGTCTTCGGTGAACTTCTCGCGCGGCAGGATCTTGCCGCGCGCCACGCCGGTGAGGTCGGGCACCAGGCATTCGATTTCGGTCACGCGGTGCGTGTTGAGCCACTGTTCGAGCTCGCTGAATGTGAATTTGTCTCTTTGGACCATGGGACACCTAAGCTGTATTCCTGCGTGGCGGCTGTTGTTGGGGTGCCGCCGACGAACCCGTTGTCTGCCATCGGGCCCGCACTAGGGGAGCGGCTCGCGGTACTGCCTGCGGTAGGCATGGCACGCCTGGCCGAAGGCCTGCGCCAGCTGCACCGACACCGGGTTGCCGCTGGCCTGCCATTCGGGATGCCATTGCACGCACAGATTGAAGCCCGTTGCCTTGGGGATGGAAAACGCTTCGATGAGCCCGTCCGGGGACCGCGCCTCGACATGCAAGTCCTGCGCCAAGCGATTCACGCCCTGGCCATGCACCGAGTTCACCTGGAAGCGCGTGCGGTCCAGGATACGCGGCAGCACGCCGCCGGGCAGGACCTCGACCTCGTGCGCCAGCCCATATTGCACTTCGGCACTGCCTTCGGGGTCGGCGCGGTGGTCGGCTAAGCCCGGCACCTCCTGCACCGCCTGGTGCAGCGAGCCACCGAGCGCCACGTTGGTTTCCTGGGTGCCGCGGCAGATCGCAAAGAGCGGCAGGCCGCGCGCCAACACCCTGCGGATGAAGGGCAGGGTCCAGCGGTCGCGCTGCGGGTCCAGCGGCAGTTCCGGGTTGTGCAGGCCTTCGTCGAAATGGCTCGGGTGCACGTTCGACGGCGAGCCGGTCAGCAGCACGCCGTCGGCCAGGTCGAGCAGCGTGTCGATTTCGGCATCCAGTGCGTTCGGCACCACCAGCGGCAGGCAGCCGGCCAGACGCACGAAGTCGACGTACTTCTTGCCGGCGATGTGGAACGGATGATGGCCGAGCTGCCGGTTGCAGGCCGGGACAAGCACCACGGGCAGTTTCGCTGTCATGCGACCAGGTCCCGCATGCGGTACCAGGCCATGCCCAGTACCAGTGCCGGCGTGCGCAGCAGCCGTCCGCCGGGGAAGGGCCGGTGCCGGATGCGCGCAAAGGTGTCGAGGCGGCTGGCGTCGCCGGCGATGGCTTCGGCCACTAGCTTGCCGGCCAGCCCGGTGAGGGCCAGCCCGTGGCCCGAGAAGCCTTGCAGGTAATACACGTTCGCAGCATAGCTGCCCGCCGCCGGCAGGCGCCCGAAATCGGGGGCGCGGTTCATCGAGATGTCGACGAAGCCGCCCCAGGCATATTCCACCTTGGCCGACGAAAGCTGCGGGAATGTGCCGATCATGCGCTGGCGGATGCTCTCGGCCAGGTTCATCGGCGTTACCGCGCTGTAGCTGACGCGCCCGCCGTAGAGCATGCGCTGGTCGTTGGTGGTGCGGAAGTAGTCGAGCACGAAGTTGGTGTCGCACACCGCCGCGCGCGACGGGATCAGGCTGTCGGCCAGTGTGTCGTCGAGCCTTTCGGTGCAGGCGATATAGGTGCCCACCGGCATGATGCGCGACTCCAGTTCAGGTGCCACGCCCTGCAGATAGACATTACCGGCGAGCAGTACGTGCCGGGCCTGCAGTTCACCCTGTGGCGTTCGCAGACGGACTGTCTCCCCCGCCTGCAGCGATTGCAGCGGCGTGTGCTCGTGAATCGCCACGCCGGCAGCGGCTGCCGCGCGCCCCAGGCCCAGCGTGTACTTCAGCGGATGCAGGTGGCCGGAGCGCGGATCGAAGACGCCGCTGTGAAAGCGCTCGCTGCTGATCCAGCGCTCCATCTCGGCTGGCGGGATCGGCTGCTGGGCATAGCCGTAGACCTGGTCCATGCGCTCGGCCCAGTCCAGCAACTCGCGGCCCTTGCGCGCACTGGTGGCCAGGCCCAGGTAGCCGTCGCGCCAGTCGCAGTCGATCGCGTAGCGGCCGATGCGCTGGCGCAGCAGGTCCAGAGCCTCGATGGACATCGCCCAGACGCGCTTGGCCTCGTCCAGGCCCAGTTGGTCTTCGATGGTGGCTTGATCACAGGCCAGACCGTGGATCGCCTGGCCGCCGTTGCGTCCGCTGGCGCCCCAGCCGAGCTGGCGGGCTTCGAGCAGCGTGACCGAAAAGCCGCGTTCGGCCAGCTCCAGCGCCGCCGACAAGCCGGCCAGCCCACCGCCCACTACCGCCACGTCGCAACGCTGCTCGCCCAGCAGAGGCGGGAAGGAATGCTGGCGCTTGGCCGTGGCCGCGTAGTAGGAGTTGCGGGTCAGTTCGCGATCGGCGCTCAGCAGGTCCATGGGGTCGGTAAACGCTAGGCAAGCCCTCGTGTGGCGGTGGTTGGTGGCGGCGGTGTCAGGCCGCTCGCTCGATGGCCCCGCGCAGCGTGTCGACGATGCGGTCGATCTGCTCGCGCTCGATGATCAGCGGCGGCGAGATGGCCACGATGTCGCCGGTGACGCGCAGCATCACGCCCTTGTCGTAGCAGTCGAGGAAGACGTTGAACGCGCGCTTGGCCGGCTCGCCCGGGATCGGCGCCAGCTCGATGCCGCCCACCAGCCCGAAGTTGCGCACGTCGATGACGTTGGGCAGGCCCTTCAGCGAATGCACCGCTTCGGCAAAGTAACCCTGCAATTGGCTTGCGCGGGTGAGCAGGCCTTCGTCCTCGTAGGTCTCCAGCGTGGCCAGCCCGGCCGCGCAGGCCAGCGGGTGGGCCGAGTAGGTATAGCCGTGGGCAAACTCGATCAGGTGCTCCGGCCCGGTCATGAAGACATCGTGGATGGCCTGGCGGGCCAGCACCGCGCCCATCGGCACGGCACCGTTGGTCAGGCCCTTGGCCACGGTCATCAGGTCGGGCGTGACGCCGAAGGTGGTGGCGGCGAAGGGCGAGCCGGTGCGGCCAAAGCCGGTGATGACCTCGTCGAAGATCAGCAGGATGCCGTGCTTGTCGCAGATCTCGCGCAGCCGTTGCAGATAGCCCTTGGGGGGGATCAGCACGCCTGTGGAGCCGGCGATCGGCTCGACGATGACTGCGGCAATGGTCGACGCATCGTGCAGCGCCACCAGCCGCTCCAGGTCGTCGGCCAGTTCGGCGCCATGCTCGGGCAGGCCGACGCTGAAGGCGTTGCGCCCCAGATCATGGGTGTGGCGGATGTGGTCCACGCCCCCGAGCAGCGTGCCGAACATCTTGCGGTTGCCAGGGATGCCACCCACCGAGATGCCGCCGAAATTGACGCCGTGGTAGCCGCGCTCGCGGCCGATCAGCCGGGTGCGCGCGCCTTCGCCACGGGCGCGGTGGTAGGCGATGGCCATCTTCAGCGCGGTCTCCACCGACTCGGAGCCCGAGTTGGTGAAGAACACCTTGTTCATGCCGGCCGGGGCGATCTTCGCCACCTTGTCGGCCAGTTCGAAGGCCTTGGGGTGCGCCATCTGGAAGGGCGGTGCGAAGTCCATCTCAGCGGCCTGCGCCTGGATGGCCTGCACGATCTTCGGTCGCGCGTGACCGGCGTTGACGCACCACAGGCCCGCCACGCCATCGAGGATCTGCCGGCCCTTGTCGTCCCAGTAGTACATGCCCGAGGACTTGGCCAGCAGGCGCGGGGCCTTCTTGAACTGGCGGTTGGCAGTGAAGGGCATCCAGAACGCGTCGAGATCGGGCTTCATGGCGGATTCCTCAGGAAGTGGCACGGCTGGCGCGGCGTTTTCGGGGGTTGAACGACCACAGGCTGCAGTCTAAACACTGCGGCCAGCAATGTGCAGGCGCAATGAAGGGGGATAGAACCGGGCGCTTGCAATATCATGCGGTATTTTGGTTAAATAACGGCAGATTATGCGAAATCCGACTGTGCCGGTGCAACTCGATTCGATCGACCGCGCCATTCTCGAAGCCTTGCAACGTGATGGGCGGCTATCCAACGTGGAGCTTGCGCAGCAGGTCCACCTGTCGCCTTCGGCCTGCCTGCGGCGTGTCAAGCAGTTGGAGGAGTCGGGCGTCATCGCCCAGTACGTTGCGTTGCTCAACCCCAAGGCAGTGGGTCGCCACGGCACCAGCTTCACGATCATCAATCTGGAGAGCATGAACAACCACCAGCTCGAGGCCTTCGAGCAGGCGGTACGTGACGCGCCGGAGATCCTGGACTGCTTCTACGTCGCCGGCTCCAACGACTACCTGCTGCGCTTTGCCTACCGCGATGCCGAGGATCTGGAGCGCTTCCACACCGAGGTGCTGATGCGCCTGCCTGGCGTGGCCAGGTCGAATTCGATGCTGGTGTTGCGCACGGTGAAGAAGACCACCGCGCTGGCGCTGTAGACGCCGGCCTTCAGGGCGCGCGCCGGGCGCCGCGGGCGATGCAGCCGCACAGGTAGGTCCAGACGAAGCGCGCCGCGGCGTAGCTGCTCAGTTCGGCGTGGTCGTAAGGCGGGGACACCTCCACGCAGTCCATGCCGACGAAGGGCAACCCGGCCAGTTCCTCCAGCACGGTGAACACCTGGTTGGTCGTCAGCCCGCCGGGCTCGGGCGTGCCCGTGCCCGGCGCAAAGGCCGGGTCGAGCGCGTCGATGTCCAGGCTCAGGTACAACGGCGGATGGCCATGCCGCGCCAGGCGCTCGTGGATCGTGGCCAGCACCGGCGCCAACTGGCTCGCACTTTCCAGTCCGCGCAGGCTGCGGGCATCGAAGATCAGGCCGCCCTTGTCGCGCACGTATTCGCGGGCCTCGCGCACGCCGGCCGAGCGGATGCCCAGCTGCACGAAGCATTCGTTGACGACCAGACCTTCCCGCATGGCCTCGTAGACCCAGGTGCCGTGGCCGCTGGGCTCGCCGAAATGGTCTTCCCACGTGTCGCAATGCGCATCGAAGTGGATCACGGCCAGCGGCTGGCCGAGCCAGCGACGGTAGCTGCGTAGCAGCGGCAGCGTGATCGAGTGGTCGCCGCCCAGCCAGGCCATGTGGTGCTTGCGGATCAGCACGTCCACCAGCGGCGTCAGCGCCGCGCGCATGCCTTCCAGGCTGGTGTTGGGCAGCGGCAGGTCGCCGACGTCGGCCAGTCGGCCCTCGGGGGTGACGTCGAACAGCGGGTGCACCCCGTCGCACAGCATGTGGCTGGCCTGGCGGATGGCGCGCGGACCGAAACGTGCGCCTGGCCGGTTGGTGGTGGAACCGTCCCAGGCAATGCCGGCGACGGCAAACGGCATGTCGCCGGCAGCGGCGGGCACCTTCAGGAAACGGGTGTCTGACTGGTAGGCAAATGTGCTCATCGTCGGGTGCGTCGGCTGATGTTGGCGGATCATAGGGACCGTGCGGCGCATGCCCGCCCACTTTCGACGGCCTGCCGATGAAACCCGTACTCGTTCTGCAGCACCTGAGCAGCGATGGCCCGGCCTACCTGGCCCATTGGATGCGCCGCAATGGCGTGCCCTTCGAGGTGCGCAACACCGATGCCGGTCAAGCCTATCCCGATCACACGGAGGCATTCTCAGCGTTGGCCATCCTGGGCGGCGAGATGAGCGCCAACGACCCGGTCCCATCGCTGCGTCGGGCCGAGGTGCTGATCCTGGACGCGATGGCGCGCGGCCGCCCTGTCATCGGCCATTGCCTGGGCGGACAGTTGATGGCGCGGGCGCTGGGCGTGCGCGTCGGCCCCTCGCTGGCGCCCGAGGTGGGCTGGCATGCGATGACGCTGCACGACCACCAAGGCGCCCGCGATTGGTTCGGCGACGAAGCGCCGGCTGTCGTTTTCCAGTGGCACGAAGAAGCCTTCGAACTGCCGCCGGGGGCGACCCGCCTGGCGGGCAGCGCGGCATGCACGCACCAGGCCTTTGCGCTCGGCCCGCACCTGGCCATGCAGTTTCATGTGGAGGTCGATGCCGAGAAGCTGCAGCGCTGGTCTTTGCTGGACAGCGATGCCTATCGTTCGCTGCAGCAGCGCCATGACACGGTGCACAGCGGAGCGGAAATGCGCGAGGCCATGGCGCGGTGCCTGCCGCGTCAACAGGCGCTGGCCGACCGCGTGTAAGCGCGCTGGCTGTCGGGCGTGGCAGACCGGGGCGCGTGAGCGACTTTCATATCGCAAAGTTCAGTTTCCGCATCGCGAAAGGCGCTGACGCTGCACTGCAACATGGATTTTCATCGGGTTCATCTACATTTCTCATCGCGGAACGAAGGCATTAAGTCATTGATTTCAAAGACAATCATTTTAAGTCTTATATAAGACATAAGTCTTCACAAGGCGTCGCAAAGGCTTTAGGCTTGGGGCTGTCTTCAGTCTCTGAAACCCCCGCACTTCAAGGAGCCCCGCATGAGCCAACTGACCCGTGAACAACAAGCCGCCGCCCTCGAAAAGGATTGGGCGACCAACCCGCGCTGGAAAGGCATCAAGCGCAACTACACGGCTGCCGACGTCGTGCGTCTGCGAGGCAGCCTGGGCATCGAGCACACGCTGGCCAAGCGCGGCGCCGAGAAGCTGTGGACGCTGTGCAATACCGAGCCCTTCGTCAACACGCTGGGCGCGCTGACCGGCAATCAGGCGATGCAGCAGGTCAAGGCCGGCCTGAAGGCCATCTACCTGTCGGGCTGGCAGGTGGCCGGTGACGCCAACAGCAACGGCGAGATGTATCCCGACCAGTCGCTGTACGCGGTGGACTCGGTGCCCAAGGTCGTCAAGCGTATCAACAACACCTTCCAGCGCGCCGACCAGATCCAGTGGTCCGAAGGCAAGAACGACATCGACTTCTTCGCGCCGATCGTGGCCGATGCCGAAGCCGGCTTCGGCGGCGTGCTTAACGCCTTCGAGCTGATGAAGTCGATGATCGAAGCCGGCGCCGCCGGCGTGCACTTCGAAGACCAGCTGGCCTCGGTGAAGAAGTGCGGACACATGGGCGGCAAGGTGCTGGTGCCGACGCGTGAAGCGGTGGCCAAGCTGACCGCGGCGCGCCTGGCGGCCGACGTGATGGGTGTGCCGACCATCCTGCTGGCGCGCACCGACGCCGAAGCCGCCGACCTGGTGACCAGCGACGTCGACGACAACGACAAGCCCTTCCTGACCGGCGAGCGTACGGTCGAAGGCTTCTACCGCACGAAGAAGGGCTTCGACCAGGCCGTCAGCCGCGGCCTGGCCTATGCCGAAGTGGCCGACATGGTGTGGTGCGAGACCGGCACCCCGGACCTCAAGTTCGCCAAGGACTTCGCCGACGCGATCCACGCCAAGTTCCCCGGCAAGATGCTGGCCTACAACTGCAGCCCGTCCTTCAACTGGAAGAAGAACCTGGACGACGCCACCATCGCCAAGTTCCAGCGCGAGCTGGGCGCGATGGGCTACAAGTTCCAGTTCATCACGCTGGCAGGGTTCCACAACCTGAACTACGGCATGTTCGAGCTGGCCTACGGCTATGCCCGCAAGAACATGAGCGCCTTCGTCGAGATGCAGGAGAAGGAATTCGCCGCCGCCGAGCGGGGCTTCACCGCGGTGAAGCACCAGCGCGAGGTCGGCACCGGCTACTTCGACGCGGTGACCACC
>Ga0316627_100000459_pt1 | contig 11263 bp, 9 predicted proteins | sample OWC_Aug_M2_C1_D1_FD_207653 | JGI IMG/M metagenome (GOLD analysis project Ga0316627, IMG submission 207653) | Wetland soil microbial communities from Old Woman Creek delta, Ohio, United States - OWC_Aug_M2_C1_D1_C | ecosystem: Environmental > Terrestrial > Soil > Wetlands | place: USA: Ohio...
ATGCAGGGGGCCATCGAGCCGCTGCGCCGTCAGCTTCGCGCCGCGGTGGCCGCGCAGTCGCCGCCGCTGCAGCGCCTGGCCGCCATCGACGCGGTGCTCGAACAGGCGCTGGCCGTGCGCGAGCAAGCGCTGCTGGCGCTGATGCCGATGCTGCTGGAACGACACTTCGAGTGCTTGCATCGCGGGCCGAACGGGGCGGAGGCCGATGCCGGCGCGACGGCGCCGTCGGCGACGGGCCGGTTCCGCAAGGACATGCAGCGGCTGCTGCGGGCCGAACTGCAGTTGCGCCTGCAACCGGTGCAGGGCCTGCTCGAAGCGCTGCGCAGCCAGTCACAAGGGGCTTCATGAACCGATCGCTCTACGCGACCGCTTTCGGCGCGGGCCTGCTGGCCATCGGCTGGGTCGGCTTCGGCTACGTACAGACCCAGCCGCTGGCGCTGACCATCACCGCGCTGATCGGCGCGTTCTATCTGATGGGCGCACTGGAGTTGCAGCGCTTCCACCAGGCCACTGCGGCGCTGCACCGCGCGCTGCAAGGCCTGGCGGAGCCGCCGGCCCGGCTGGGCGACTGGCTCGAGTTGCTGCCGGCGTCGCTGCGCAACGCCGTGCGGCTGCGCATTGAGGGTGACCGGGTCGCGCTGCCGGGTCCGGCGCTGGCGCCGTACCTGGCCGGCCTGCTGGTGCTGCTGGGCATGCTCGGCACCTTCCTCGGCATGGTCGTCACGCTCAGCGGCACCAGCGTCGCGCTGGAACGCGCCACCGACCTGCAGACCATGCGCGATTCGCTGGCCGCCCCGGTCAAGGGCCTGGGCCTGGCCTTTGGCACCTCGGTTGCCGGCGTCGCGGCCTCGGCGCTGCTCGGCCTGATGTCCGCACTGTGCCGGCGCGAAAGGCAGCAGGCGGGCCAGCTGCTGGACACGCGGCTGGCCGGCAGCCTGCGCGGCTTCGGGCGCACCGAGCAGCGCGAGCTGTCGGTGCGGCTGCTGCAGCAGCAGGCCGAGCTGATGCCGGCGCTGGTCGAGCGGCTCGACGCGGCGATGGCGCAGATGCAGGCGCAGGCGCGCCAGGCCGACGAGCATCTGCTGGCCAGCCAGCAGCAGTTCCAGAGCCAGGCCGTGGCGGCCTACCAGGCGTTGGCCGCTTCAGTCGATCAGTCGCTGCGCCGCAGCCTGAGCGAAGGCGCGCGCCTGGCCGGCGCGACGCTGCAGTCGGTGGTCGACGCGACGATGAGCGGCATCACGCGCGAGACCGCGGCGCTGCACGGCCGCATTGCCGACGCCGCGGGTCGGCAGCTCGACGGCCTGGCCGAGCGCTTCGAACGGCGCTCGGTCGCGCTAGCGGAGACGCTGACCGGCCGCCACGCGGCGCTCAGCGATCAGGTCGCGGCGGCATTGACGGCGCAGCTCGACAGCCTGTCCACGCGGCTGGAGCAGGCGGTGCAAAGCGTGTCCACCAACTGGCAGCAGGCGCTGGCCGGGCACGAACACGGCAGCGCCGCCCTCGCCCGGCAGACGCTGCAGGCGCAGGCCGACGCGCTGGGCGCGCTGGCCGCGACGCTGCAGCGTGAGTGGCAGCAGGCCACCGCATCGACGCTGGCCCAGCAGACGCAGATCTGTGCCACGCTGGAGCACACCGCCGCGCGCATCTCGGCGCAGGCCGAGGCGCATGCGCGCAGCACCCTCGGCGAAATGGCCGGCCTGGCGCAGACCGCCTCCGAGGCGCCGCGCGCCGCGGCCGAGTTGGTGGCGCAGCTGCGCCGGCAGCTGTCCGACAGCCTGGCGCGCGACAACAGCCTGCTCGACGAGCGCAGCCGCGTCCTGGCCGCGCTGAACACGCTGCTCGAATCGCTGCAGCACAACGCCAGCGACCAGCGCGCAGCCATCGACGCGCTGGTGGCCGGCAGCGCCGCCCGGCTGGACCAAGCCGGCAGCCGCTTCATCGAGAAAGTCGACGCCGAGTCGGCGCGCATGGAATCGACGGCCGCGCAGCTGGCCTGCAGCGCCGTCGAAGTCGCCAGCCTGGGCGAAGCCTTCGGCGCCGCAGTCGACGGCTTCAGCCGCTCCAGCGACAAGCTGATGGCGCACCTGCAACGCGTCGACCACGGCCTCGGCCAGGTGATCGCGCGCAGCGACGAGCAGCTGGCCTACTACGTGGCCCAGGCCCGCGAGGTCATCGACCTGAGCCTGAGCTCGCAGCAGCAGATCGTCGCCGACCTGCAGCGCCTGGCCGGGCGGCGCGCGGCGCACGGCGAGGAAGCCGCATGACCGACATCGACATCGATGCCGGCGGCGAGGCCAGCCCGCCGGTCTGGGCGGTCTTCGGCGACCTGATGGCCGGCCTGCTCGGCGCCTTCGTGCTGATCCTGGCAGCAGCGCTGGGCATGCAGCTGGACCTGTCCACGCAACTCGAAGCCGAGGTCCGCAAGCGCCAGGCCGAACAGCAGCGGCGCGAGGCCCTCGAACAGGCACTGGCCATTCCGTTGGCCCAGGGACGCGTGACATTCGACAACGGCCGCATCGGCATCAGCAGCAGCGTGCTGTTCGCCTTCAACTCCGACCAGCTGCAGCCCGAAGGCCGGCGGCTGCTGAAGAGCCTGGCCGCGCCGCTGGGCGCCTACCTGGCGGCCCGCGACGAGATCCTGATGGTCAGCGGCTTCACCGACGACCGGCCGATGCGCGAAAGCAGCCAGCAGTTCGCCGACAACTGGGAGCTGTCCGCGCAGCGCGCGTTGACCGTGACGCGCGCGCTGATCGAAGACGGCGTCAGCGCGTCGGCCGTTTTCGCCGCCGCCTTCGGCGCCGAACAGCCGGTGGCGTCGAACGCCGACGCCACCGGGCGCGCGCAGAACCGGCGCGTCGAGATCACGCCCATGCCGCGGCCCGCCGGCAAGATACACGCCGCCGGACCATGAGCACCGGCCCTGCCGACCCTGGCGAGGCGGCGCGCGCAATCGAGGCATTGCGCGCACGGGGCGCGGCGCGCGTCGACCCGGTGCGCTGGCGCTTCATCGAAGCGCTGGCGCGCCGCACCGCGGGTCGGCACGGCGAGGTGCGGCGCCTGCTCGAACTGCGGCTGGCACAGCTGCTGGCCGGCTACGGCGAAGGTGCGGCGGCGCCCGCGCCCGCCGCCGCGCAGCGGCAGCCTGCGCCTGGCACCGGCCTGGCGGAGCTGCTGGCCCACCTGCGGTACCAGGGGCTCGATGCGGCGCCGCGCGCGGCCACGGCAGGGGGCACCCTGGCGCCTGCGGCCGAACTGAAGGCGGTCAGCCGGCACCGCGACACCTGGGCCCGGCTCAGCGTGGAACAGCGGCTGGCACAGGCGCTGGCGCTGGTGCCGGACAACGCCGGGCCGCTGAACACGCAGCGGCTGCTGAACCAGGCGCTGAGGACGATGTGCGACGCTTCGCCCGAGTACCTGCAGCGCATCATCTCGCATGTCGACGCGCTGCTGTGGCTGGAGCAGGCCACCCTGCCCGCCAGGCCCGCCGTGAAGCCGCGCGCGCGCCGCGCCGGGGCCCGCCCGGGCTAGCGCCGGCCGATCGCGCTCAGGCCCGCGGCAGGCGATGCAGCGCGCAGATCTTGTTGCCGTCCGGGTCGCGCAGATAGGCCAGGTAGAGCTTGCCGGCCGCGCCTTCGCGAACGCCCGGCGGGTCTTCGCAGCTGACGCCGCCGTGGGCCAGGCCCGCGGCATGCCAGGCGTCGGCCTGCTGCGGCGACGCGCAGGCAAAGCCGACCGTGCCGCCATTGCCGACGGTCGCCGGTTGGCCGTTGATCGGCAGCGTCACCGAGAACACGCCGGTCGGCGTGCGCCAGAAGACGCGGTAGCGGTCGACCGCGCCGGCGGGCACGCCCAGCGTGCCCAGCACGGCGTCGTAGAAGGCCTTGGACTTGTCCAGGTCGTTGGTGCCGATCATGACGTGCGAAAACATGGGGAAGTCGTCTCCGGGCAGACGCGGCAGGCGTCGGGTTGAGGGATGGATGGCGGGGACGATTGTGACGCTTGCGACCGCCGGGCCGCGCGCCGGCCGCTCCTACAATGCGCGCCCCTTCACCTGCCCCCCGTCATGTTCAAGAACGCTCTGATCTACCGCATCGACAACTGGAACCCGCCCGCGCCGGCGGCCATCGAAGAACGCCTGGCGAGCCAGCGCTTCGTCGAATGCGCGGCCTCGCAGCCGGAATCCGCCGGGTGGGTCGAACCGCGCGGCCGCAAGCATGGCGCGCTGCTCGAGCAGGTGGCCGGCCAGACGATCCTGCGGCTGTGTGTCGAGCGCAAGCCGGTGCCGTCGTCGGTGGTGAAGAAGCTGCTGGAAGAAAGGCTGCAGAAGATCGAGGACGACACCGGCCGCCGCCCGCGCGCCAAGCAGGCCCGCGAGCTGAAGGAGGCGATCGTCCACGAACTGCTGCCGCGCGCCTTTGCCAAACGCTCGCACACGCTGGTGTGGCTGGACGCGAGAGCCGGCCTGGTGCTCGTGGAAGCGGCCGGCGTCAAGCAGGCCGACGCGCTGGTGACCCGGCTGGTCGATCTGCTTGGCGGCGGCCTGCGGCTGAAGCTGCTGCAGACGCAGCTGTCGCCGGCCGCGGCCATGGCCGAGTGGCTGGCCACGCGCGAGGCGCCGGCCGGCTTCAGTATCGACCGCGAGTGCGAGCTGAAGCAGCCCGACAGCGAGAAGGCCACCGTGCGCTACACGCGCCACACGCTGGACATTGACGAGCTGGCCCAGCACATCCGCCAGGGCAAGCTGCCGACGCAACTGGCCATGACCTGGGGCGGCCGCGTCTCATTCGTGCTGACCGAGGCGCTGACGCTGAAGAAGATCAAGCTGCTCGATGGGGTGCTCGAAGCCGCCCCGGCAAACCAGGACGAGGATACCTTCGATGCCGACGTCGCCCTCAGCACCGGCGAGCTCCGACGGCTGATCCCCGACCTGCTGTCGGCCCTGGGCGGCGAACTGGCACGCGAGCCGGCCGGCGCCGCCGCCGAACGCGCCGAGCCGGCCCTGGCCTGACGCGCGGCCGCAGCGCCGTCACTTCATTGCCACGCGCATCGGCACGTGACGCATGCCGAGCCGCGGCGCCTCGGCGGCAAAACGGCCGGCCATCGCGGTCGCGCAATGGCGGCAGTGGCCCTGGGCGTCGAGCTCGTAGCGCTGCAGGCGGTGCCAGTCGCGCTCGATCAGCGGCTTGTCGCAACCCGGGCAGTAGGTGGTGCCGCCCTGGGTGTCGTGCACGTTGCCGGTGTACACGTGGCGCAAGCCCTGGGCCAGCGCGATGGCGCGCGCGCGGCGCACGGTGGCCAGAGGCGTCGCCTCGACGTCCGTCATCTTGTAGTCGGGGTGGAAGGCCGTGAAGTGCAGCGGCACGTCGGGGCCGAGGTGGTCGACCAGCCAGCGCGACATGGCTTCGAGTTCCGCGTTGCTGTCGTTGTGGCCGGGAATCAGCAGCGTGGTGATCTCGAGCCAGCAGTCTGTTTCGTGCACGATGTACTGCAGCGTGTCGAGCACCGGTGTGAGATGCGCGCCGGTCTGCCTGAAGTAGAACTCGTCGGTGAAGCCCTTCAGGTCGACGTTGGCGGCGTCCATACGGGCGTAGAAGTCGCGTCGGGGCTCGGCGTGCATGTAGCCCGCCGTCACCGCCACCGTCTGCACGCCCCGCGCGTGGCAGGCGTCGGCCGTGTCCATCGCGTACTCGGCGAAGATCACCGGGTCGTTGTAGGTGAAGGCCACGCTCTTGCAGCCGTGATCGGCGGCCACCCGGGCGATGCGCTCGGGGGAGGCCTGGTCCATCAGCCGGTCCATCTCGCGGCTCTTGGAGATGTCCCAGTTCTGGCAGAACTTGCAGGCCAGGTTGCAGCCCGCGGTGCCGAACGAGAACACCGTCGAGCCAGGGAAGAAGTGGTTGAGCGGCTTCTTCTCGATCGGGTCGATCGCGAAGCCCGAGCTGCGGCCGTAGGTGGTGAGCACCAGCGCGTCGCCCTCGCGCTTGCGCACGAAGCACAGGCCGCGTTGCTCGTCGTGCAGGCGGCAGTCGCGCGGGCACAAATCGCACTGGATGCGGCCATCAGGCAATGCGTGCCACCAGCGGGCCGGAAAATGGTCGTCAGGGAAGCGGTCGCGCGTGCCCATCAGGCGACCTCGACTGCGCCGGCTTCGGCAAACTTGCGCACCTGATAGCGCGACAGGCGCAGATCTTCGGCCCAGAAGTCGGGCGGCAGCCCGGCCTTGAGCTTGAGCGCATTCAGGAACGCGCCGGCCTGGGGCAACTGCTCCCACACCTGGGGCAGGAAGGTCGCGCGCCGCCCGCGCCATTCCAGGATCACACCGTCGATACCGCGGCGCAGCGTGGCGCGGGCTTCGGTTTCGCTGCTTGCGGCCAGCGGCTCGGCCTCGCCGAGGACCGAGACCTCGATCTGCAGCTGTGCGAACTCTTCTGCCGCCAGCGGCGGGAACCGCGGGTCGTCGAACGCGGCGGCCGCCGCGTGCGTGCGCACGTCCTCGTGCAGCGGCTGCCGGGCCTGCAATGTTCCGACGCAGCCGCGCAGCGCGCCCTCATGACGCAAGGTCACGAACGTGGCACCGGGACGGTCGAGCGCCGGGTGATCGGGTTCCGCGGCGGCAGCCAGCCCCAGCACGGCGGCGATCGCGTTGCGCGCCCTGGACAGCAACGCCGGGCCGAGGTGACGGTCTTCGGCGGCGGCGTGGCTGTCGTCACCATCCGCCGCCTGGGCTTCCCCGTCGGAGGCACGCCCCGCGTGGCGCGGCTCGAACGCGACGGCGCCGTAGCCGACGACCCGCCGGCGGTCGCCCGCCGTGTCGCCCGAGTTGCGCAGGTCAAGCAGCCGCGCGGCCAGCCCATGGCGTCGCGCGGCGACCAGCGCGCCGGCCAAGGGCGCCGCGCCGCAGGCCTCGTCGGCGTCGAGATCGGCGTCCAGCCGCAGCACGCGCTCGATCGTCGCGCGATCGCGCGCGCGCGCCTCGGCATAGGGCAGGTAGTGCGACAGGTCGGAGCTGATGACGATCAGCGTCTCGTCACCGCCCCACAGGCGCTCCAACACTTCGGCCACCTCGACGGGGTTGGCGCGGCCGACGACCAGCGGCACGAGGGTGAAGCGCTCGAGCACGAGTTGCAGGAACGGGAGTTGCACCTCGAGCGAATGTTCCTGGGCATGCGCGGCGTCGCTGAACCCCACCTGCGGCAGATCGTCAAGGCTGGACAGTGCGGCCCGGTCCACCTCGACATCGCCCAGCGGTGTCGCAAAGGCCCCGGCATGGGGGGCCGCCAGACCGCGCACCGCGACGCGGTGGCTCGGGCCGAGCAGCACCACGCGGCGAATGCGCTCGCGCCACGGCGCCAGCAGCGCATACGCGTTGCCCGCAATCGGGCCCGAATAGACCAATCCGGCATGCGGAACGAGCAAGACCTTGGGGGCCAGCGCCGCGGGCGGCGAGGCTGCCCCAAGCAGGCACGACACCACCATCGCCTCCAACTGCGCTGGGCCGGCAGGATAAAAGCTTCCCGCCACCGCGCTGGGACGGATTGCGACTTCAAACATCAATTTCCTTCGATTTGCGAACGCTTCCCCTGTAGATGAATGCAATGCGGCCAGGTTCAAGGTGGGCCGGCGCATCAAGGCAACGCGACCGCGCCTGCGCGCAGCATCCGCCCGGCCGCAAGGGCGCGGTGTGCCGCGACAGGCAGCGGCCTTCACCGGGCCCGCCACGGTGCATGCTGTGGCGGGCCTCCCTTTTTGCCGCACGGCAGGTGCCGTGCGGCGTTAACCGGCGGCTGTGGCTCCGAGCGCGAGCGTGACCCTGCGCTCCAGTTCCGCGCCTTCATAGGCGCTGAGGTCGAGTGCGACGTCCTGGCGCAAGCGCTTGTGCGCGGCCGGCCCCAGATGGGCGCGCAACTCGCCCAGAAAGGCTGCCGACGCGATCAACGACAGCGCCGGGTAGCGCTGGGCCAATGCCGCCTCCTCCAGAAAAGCAGCCAGCTCCCGGGCAAAGGCGGCATGTTCCTTGTCGTGCGCGTCGGTGTGCGGCGCAAACTGGGTGCTGGCCGTGCTCTTGTGCACCTTGCCACCGCGGTCATGGTCGAGCGCCGCGCCCTTCAAGCGGCTTGCGGGGTGGACGAAACTGCGCTCCTCGCGCATGGCGCCGTTGTCGGCGTCGCGCACGAAGCAGCGCGCTCGTGCCGCATTGGCGATCAGCACCCAATCGAGTGCCGGGCCGGGCGGGATGGCGCGGGTCTTGACCATGGTTTTCTCCTCGTAGGGCACGCTGGCCACTATTGCAGATCGAAGGACGGACGCGGCTGCAGTGCACGGCCGCTGCCGAAGCCGGCGCGCATCGCATCCTGCACCGTGTCGAGCCACTCGAAACGCAGCGCCGCGCGGGTGGATTCGGGTACGTCATGCAGATCCTTGCGGTTGCGCGCCGGCAGCAGCACCAGACTCAGGCCGGCGCGCTGCGCGGCCAGCACCTTCTCCTTGATGCCGCCCACCGGCAGCACCAGACCGCGCAGGCTGATCTCGCCCGTCATCGCCGCGTCATGACGCACCGTGCGGTTGCTGAAGAGCGAGGCCAGCGCCATGAACATGGCCACGCCGGCGCTCGGTCCGTCCTTGGGCACCGCGCCGGCCGGCACATGCAGATGCACGTCGATCGCGTCGAAGGCCGCCAGCGGAATGCCCAACTCGGCGGCGCTGGACTTGACCAGCGTCAGAGCAGCCTGGGCGCTTTCCTTCATCACGTCCCCCAGCTGGCCGGTCAGGATCAGCCGGCCGCTACCGGCCACGCGCGTGGCCTCGATGAACAGGATGTCGCCGCCCACCGGCGTCCACGCCAGGCCGGTGGCCACGCCGGGCAGGCTGGTGCGCAGCGCGGCCTCGCGCTCGAAGCGCGCCGGGCCGAGGATCTCGTCCAGGTCTTGTGCATGCACTTCCACGGCCGCCGCCTCACCCTGCGCCACGCGCATCGCCGCATGGCGCATGACGCGGGCGATCTCGCGCTCCAGCTGGCGCACCCCGGCCTCGCGCGTGTGCCCGGAGACGAGGGCCAGCAGCGCGTCGTCGCCAATACGGCACTGGTCCTCTTGCAGCCCGTTGGCCTGCAACTGGCGCTGCAGCAGATAGCGGTGCGCGATCTCCAGCTTCTCCTCCTGCGTGTAGCCGGGCAGTTCGATCACCTCCATGCGGTCGCGCACCGGCGCCGACACCGTGTCCATCAGGTTGGCGGTGGCGATGAAGATCACGCTGCTCAGGTCGAAGGGCACGCCCAGGTAGTTGTCACGGAAGGTGGAGTTCTGCTCCGGGTCCAGCACTTCGAGCAGCGCGGCCGAAGGGTCGCCCTGCAGGCTGGCGCTCATCTTGTCGACCTCGTCGAGCATCATCACGCAGTCGCGCGCACCGGCCTTGCGCAGGCCCTGCACGATGTGGCCGGGCAGCGCGCCCACGTAGGTGCGGCGGTGGCCGCGCATCTCGGCCTCGTCATGCACGCCACCCAGCGACACCCGCACGAAGGGCCGCTGCAGCGCGCGTGCGATGCTCTGGCCGAGCGAAGTCTTGCCCACGCCGGGCGGGCCAACGAAGCACAGGATTGGCGCGCGGCCCTGCGGGTTGAGCTTCTTCACCGCCAGGAACTCGAGGATGCGGCGCTTGACCCGCTCCAGGCCAAAGTGGTCGGCCTCGAGCGTGCGCCGCGCCGCCTCCAGATCCATCGCCGGACGCTCGCTCAGGCGCCACGGCAGCTCGGTCATCCACTCGATCCAGGTCTGCAGCGGCCCGGTCTCGGCCCCGCCACCGGCCATGCGGCGCAGTCGCTGCAACTCCTTGCGCACCTGGGCCTCGATCTCAGCTGGCATGCCGGAGCGCGCGATGGCCTGCTCCAAGCGCTCGATCTCGGGCTCGTGCTCGCCGTTCTCGCCCAGCTCCTTCTGGATGGTCTTCAACTGCTCGCGCAGCAGGAACTTGCGTTCCCGGTCCTGCAACTGCTCCTTGGTGCGCGCGCCGATCTCCTGCGACAGTCGCAGCACCTCGATGCGGTGCGACAGCAACTGCAGCACCTTGCGCAGCCGCTCCTCGGTGGACAGCGTCTCCAGCAGCATCTGCTTCTCGGCCAGCTCCACGTCCATCAGGCTGGCGGTGATGTCGGCCAGGTGCGAAGGCGCGCGCGTGGCCTGCAATGCATGGGCCAGCTCGGCCGGCACGCCCGGCAACAGCGACAGGATCTCGACCGCCCGCTCGCGCAACTGCATGCCCAGCGCCTCGGCCTCGGTGGAGGGCTGGGCCGGCTCGTCGATGCGCTCGATGCGCGCGGCCAGGAACGGATGCCCGCCGACCCACTCGCGCAGCCGGAAGCGCTGCAGGCCGTGACACACCGCATGGACCTGGCCGTCGGCCGCCTGGACCTCGCGCACCACGCTGGCCAGCGTGCCGACGGCGCACAGCTGGTCCAGACCCGGGTCGTCGATGCTGGCGTCCTTCTGCAGCACGATGCCCAACGGCGTCTGCGCCGTCACCGCCTGGCGCACTGCGGCCAGCGACCGTGCGCGGCCCACCGTGATCGGCAACATCACTTGCGGAAAGAGCACGACGTTGCGCATCGGCACCAGCGCAACAACATCCTCGGGCAGGACAACGGCAGGAGCGGCAGGGGTATCCATCACAAAGCGCGTGGAATCGGTTTTGAAACAGGCTAGCGTGCCCGCGCCCGCCGCAATTGCGCAGGCGCAATCGGGTGTCAGCTCATCAGGAAATTCCTGAACTGCCACGGGTCACTGCGATCGATGTCCTCCTCGAACAGCCAGCCGCGGTCCAGCAGCGGCGTCCAGTCGCTGAACGCGCCGACCATCTGCCCCAGGTAGGGCCTGCACAGGGCCAGGATCTGGTCGAAGGGCAGGTCCTCGGGCTCGACCACCCCGCGCCGCGGGTTCTGCAGCGCCCAGACCACGCCGGCCATCACGGCCGCGGTGACCTGCAGGCTGGTCGCACTGTTGTGCGGCGCGAGCTCGCGGGCCTGCTCGATCGACAGGTTCGAGCCGTACCAGTAGGCATTGCGCGCGTGCCCCATCAGCAGCACGCCCAGTTCATCGCCGCCGGCGACGATCTCCTCCTTGAGGACGCGCTGGCGCTCTTGCAGCCGCCAGTTGCGCCCCGCCAGCTCATGCATCGACAGCAGCGCGTCGTCGCAGGGGTGGTAGGCGTAGTGCACGGTCGGCCGGTATGTCGGGCGGCCGCGCGGGCCGAGTGTCAGCCAGTCGGCGATCGA
>Ga0316627_100000460_pt1 | contig 11262 bp, 8 predicted proteins | sample OWC_Aug_M2_C1_D1_FD_207653 | JGI IMG/M metagenome (GOLD analysis project Ga0316627, IMG submission 207653) | Wetland soil microbial communities from Old Woman Creek delta, Ohio, United States - OWC_Aug_M2_C1_D1_C | ecosystem: Environmental > Terrestrial > Soil > Wetlands | place: USA: Ohio...
CGTAGTCAGCGTGCGACACCATCGGGAAAACGAACACGATCAGCGCGATCAGCTTCTTCATGGCGACTCCCCTGTCTTGCTTGATGATTGTCGTTGCGCGTCGCGTCGCGTCCTGACGGCCCGCGGCGTTCGTAGACTGCGCTCTGGAATCATCCCTGGGGCAATAAGTATTTACGCCTACGCCGCACCCGGCCGGTCCGGGCGGGGGGTCACGTTCCCATGTGTGCCATGACGCGACGCGTGTGGGCACCGTGCCGATGCTCAAAGAGGTAAACACCCTGCCAGATGCCGAGCGCAGGACGACCGCCCGTGACGGGAATCGAAAGCGACGTTGCCGTCAGCGCAGCCTTGATGTGGGCTGGCATGTCGTCCGGCCCTTCGGTGGTGTGGACGATCCACCGCATCGAGGGGTCGTCCGACGATGGCACCAGCCTGCGGAAGAACTCCTCGAGGTCGCGCCGGACGCCCGGATCGGCATTCTCCTGCACGCAAAGAGAGCAGGACGTGTGCTGGACGAACAGTGTCAGCAGCCCCTGCTCGATCCCGCTCTCGCGGACGAAGCGGACCACGTCGGCCGTGAACTCGTGGAGGCCCGGCCCGGACGTGCGGACGGTCAGGAGCTTCTGTGCCAACGCTAGGACTCCAGCCCCTGGGCCTCGAGGTATTCGTCGTAGGTGCCCGTGAAGTCGGTGATGCCGCCGTCGGGCCGCAACTCGATCACGCGCGTGGCGAGGCTGCCGACGAATTCCCGGTCGTGCGAGACGAAGACCAGCGTGCCGGGATACTTCTCCAGCCCGATCTGCAATGACTCGATCGTCTCCATGTCCATGTGGTTCGTGGGCTCGTCCAGCAGCATGACGTTCGGCTTGGTGAGCATCAGCTTGCCGTACATCATGCGACCCTTCTCGCCGCCGGACAGCACCGTCACGGATTTCCTGGTCTCGTCGCCCGAGAACAGCAACCGCCCGAGCGTGGCGCGCACGAGCTGGTCGTCGTCGGCCTTGCCGGTCCAGACGGACATCCAGCTGAACAGGTCGATCTTCGACTCGAATTCCGCCTGCGGATCCTGCGGCATGTGGCCGGGCTGGGCGTTCTCCACCCAGCTGACACGGCCGTGCGTCGGCATCAGGTCGCCGGCCAGGCAGCGCATCAGCGTCGTCTTGCCGATGCCGTTGGGCCCGATGACCGCGACGCGCTGCCCAGCCTCGATGGTGAAGCTCAGGTTCGAGAACACGTCCGCTTCGGCGCCGGGGTAGCGAAGACTCAGGTCCTCGACCGTCACGGCCGAGCGGTACAGCTTCTTCCCCTGCTCGAAGCGGATGTACGGGTTCTGCCGCGACGATGGCCGGATCTCTTCGAGCTTGATCTTCTCGATCTGGCGCCGCCGCGAAGTGGCCTGCCGCGCCTTCGAGGCGTTCGCGGAAAAGCGCCGCACGAATTCCTGCAGGTCCGAGATCTGGGCCTTGGCCTTGGCGTTCGACGCCTCGACGCGCTGCCGCGCCTGCACCGACGCAAGCATGAAATCGTCGTAATTGCCCGGGTAGATCTTGAGCTGCTGGTAATCGAGGTCGGCAATGTGCGTGCACACCTGGTTCAGGAAGTGCCGGTCGTGGCTGATGATCACCATCGTGGCGTCGTAGTCGTTGAGCGCCCGCTCGAGCCAGCCGATCGAATGGATATCGAGGTTGTTGGTCGGCTCGTCGAGCAGCAGCACGTCCGGCCTCGAGAACAGGGCCTGCGCGAGCAGCACGCGCAGCTTGAGCCCCGGCGGCACCTCGCGCATCGTCAGGTTGTGCCGCCACTCCTCGATGCCGGCGTCGATCAGGATGGCGCCGGCGCGCGCCTCGGCGGTATAGCCGCCGTACTCCGCGAACTTGGCCTCGAGCTCGGCGGCATGCATGTAGTCGTCGTCGGTCGCTTCCGGGCTGGCGTAGATGCGGTCGCGCTCCTGCATCGCACGCCACATTTCCGCGTGCCCCTGCATCACCACGTCCAGCACCCGCTCGTCCTCGTAGGCGAACTGGTTCTGGTTCAGCTTGCCCATGCGCATGCCCGCCTGCAGCACGACCTCCCCGGCGCTCGGTTCCAGTTCGCCACCCAGGATCTTCATGAGCGTGGACTTGCCGCAGCCGTTGGCGCCGATCAGGCCATAACGGTTGCCGTCGGAGAACTTGACCGAGACGTGCTCGAACAGCGGCCTGGCTTCGAACTGGATGGCGAGGTTGGTCGTGGAGAGCACGGGGGTCCAGGGTGCAGAGGTCAGGAACCCCGCCGCAATGCGCGCTGGGTCGTGGAGGAGTGCCGGGGAGGGGCGGCATTCTAGCCGAGCCGGGGCCATCGGGCAGCGCTTTCGCGCCGGAGCCGTCGTTATACTTCCGGCCGGCCGACGCCCGACGGTCGCGTCCGGAGTCCCAGTGCGACTGATCGCCACCTGCCCGGAAGAGACCAAGCCCGCCCTGGTGCGCGAACTGCAGTCCCTGGGCGTGACCGACCTCGTTCCCGGATTCCGCGCGGTGTCGTTCGAGGCTGGCGACGGACTGTTCTACGAACTGCATCTGAAGCTCAGGACCGCGAGCCGCATCCTGCGGGTGATCAAGGAAGTGCCGGCGAAGACACCGGCGATGCTCTTCTCGCAGGCGCGCCGCATCCGCTGGTGCGAGTTGTTCGACGCGCAGCACGGCTTCCTCGTGGAGAGCCTAGGTGCCGACGTCGACGGCGGCGGGATGGCGCCGAAGCAGGTGATCACGCAGGTGCGTGAAAGCATCCGCGACGTCTTCAGCCGCGAGCAGGGTCGCGTGCCGCCCATCGACCTCGAGGAGCCCAGGGTGGTGGTCGTGGCGCACGTGGCGCAGGGCCGCTGCATGCTGAGCCTCGACACGTCGGGCAAGTCGCTGCACAAGCGCGGCTACCGCGAGCAGGGACATCCGGCGCCGCTCAAGGAAACCCTGGCCGCTGCGATCCTCATCATGGCGGGCTACGACGGCACGCAGCCGTTTCTCGATCCGATGTGCGGCAGTGGCACGCTGGCGATCGAGGCGGCGATGATGGCGGTGCGCAAGGCGCCGCGGATTCATCGCAAGAAGGGCGAGTTCCATTTTGAGTGGCTGAAGGACTTCGACCGCGCGCTCTGGCGCGCGACCCAGGACCGTGTGCGTGCCGAGAAGCTCGAGGCGCCACCCGCGCCGGTCGTGGCCTCGGACATCGATGCCGGCTATGTGGCGATGGCGCAGAAGAGCGCGCTCAAGGCGCGTGTCGAGAAGTACATGACGTTCGCGACGCGGCGGTTCCAGGACGCGGAACCGCCCGCCGAGCGGGGCATCCTGGTGACGAACCTGCCCTACGGCGACCGCATCGGCAGCCGCGAAGGCGACATCCGGCTGCTCTACGAGGAAGTGGGCGACACGCTGAAGCAGAAGTTCAGCGGCTGGCAGGCGGCCATCCTCGCCGCAACGGCGTCGCCCTACAAGGCGATCGGGCTCAAGCCGAGCCGGGCGATCCCGCTCATGAACGGCAGCATTCCCTGCAGGTTGCTGCTGTTCGAACTGTACGCCGGCAGCCGTCGCGCGTGATCCGTGCCTGCCGCGGCGGCGGGGCTTGCTGCTACGAATTGACCGAATAGCTTGCTGCCAGGCCGGCACGCACGTCGTTTTGTATGCCGTACGGTGCGATCGGGTAGCGGATGCCGTTCTTCGCCAGTGCCTTCATGCCCTCGATGGCGACCGGGAGATACTTCGGCGGCAATGCCATCAGCATCTCCTCGTCAGGTACCCCGCCGTAGCGCCTCTCGGCGAAGCAAGGCAGCGACAGGCTCGGCTCGCCGGTGGCAAGCGCCCGTCCCCAAGAGTCGGCGCATGCGGTTTCGCCGACCACGCTCCAGTCGAACTTGCGGTAACCCTGCCACTGCAGGCCGTTGATGAAGATGATCATCTGGCCGGGTGTCGCGTACATCAGGCAGATGTCGGGCGGGTTCAGCCGGCAGGCCTGCAGCGGGCTCACCGCCATCGCGCGATACCTGCCGTGCGGCACGACGCTGAGCGCTTCCTGGCGACGCCGCGCGTCCTCGGCGGTGGCATGCCACACGCCCACGAACTCCTTGCCGCTGCGCCACGCCTCGTCCTGCGGAGCGAGGCCGATGACGGCGCGGCATTGCGCGCCGACCAGGTCGTCGGCCGTGATGCCGACGGTCCAGCCGAGACGCGAGGCCATGCTCACGACCTGGTCTGTCGTGTGCACGGCCTTCGGGCGCCGGATGCGCGGAATCGCCTCCATGTCCTCGACGCGCTCGAACAGCTTCATGCCGATGACGGTCGTCTTGAGCCTCAGCAGGGCATTGAGTTCGTCCAGCAGGACGCGCCAGTCGCAGGTGGTGTCGTCACTCATGGGGATCTCCTTGTGGAGGCACGCTAACCAAATCCCGCTGCTCCGGCCATCGGTACCTACCGGATTACTTGTCGCGTTCTCGGTGGGCCGGCGACCCCGGCGGTGCTACCGTTGCGCCCATGCCGAGCCTGCCTTCCGAACGTGTCATGCGCCGCGCCTTCCTGAGCGGCGACGCGAGTTACGACGGGGTGTTCTTCACCGGCGTGAAGACCACCGGCATCTTCTGCCGGCCGTCGTGCACGGCGCGCAAGCCACGGCCGGAGAACGTCGAATTCTTCGCCACGCCGCGCGAAGCGATGTTCTCGGGCTACCGGGCCTGCAAGCGCTGCCACCCGCTCGACGCGGATGGCAGTCCGCCCGCATGGGTGGCACGGTTGCTCGCGCGCCTCGACAAGGCGCCCAACGAGCGGATCCGTGCGGCCGACCTGCGCGCCGCGGGCGTCGATCCGGCGCGGGCGCGGCGCTATTTCCAGAAGCACTATGGGATGACGTTCCAGGCGTACTGCCGCGCGCGGCGCCTCGGTGACGCGTTCCGGCAGATCAAGGGGGGGACGAGCGTGAGTGACGTCGCGAGTCAGTCGGGATTCGAGTCGGAGAGCGGTTTCCGGGCCGCGTTCGGGCGGGCGTTTGGCGCGGCACCGACCGAAGCTGCGGCGGGCGAGGCCGTGGCGCTCGAGTGGATCGCGTCACCGGTGGGTCCGCTGATCGCGGGCGCCACCGGCGAGGGCGTGTGCCTGCTCGAGTTCAGCGACCGGCGCATGCTCGAGGGGCAGCTGAAGACCCTGCGGCGCCGCCTCGGTGCGCCGCTCGTGCCGGGGCGCAACCGCTGGCTCGACCAGCTGCGCCAGCAACTCGACGAATACTTCGCGGGCAGGCGCCAGGACTTCGACCTGCCGCTCGTCATCCGCGGCACGCCGTTCCAGGAGCAGGTGTGGCGCACGCTGCTCGAGATTCCTTACGGCGAGACGCGGTCGTATCGCGACGTCGCGACGCGCATCGGCCAGTCCGGCGCCACCCGAGCCGTCGGTACCGCCAACGGCATGAACCGCATCGCCATCGTCATTCCCTGCCACCGCGTGGTGAACGCGGACGGCCGCATGGGCGGCTACGGCGGCGGGCTGTGGCGCAAGCAGTTCCTGCTCGACCTCGAGCGCGGGCAGCGCACGTTCGACGCGTAAGACCGTATGATCAGCCCGAGGCTACGCCGAGGGCATGCGTGTGACGGAACCCGAAGACAAGGATCTCCCGCTCAAGGAAGACATCCGCCTGCTCGGGCGCCTGCTCGGCGACACGGTGCGCGAGCAGGAAGGCACCGACACCTTCGAGCTCATCGAGCGCATCCGCCGCAGCTCGATCGCCTTCCGCCGCGACCACGACACTGCCGCCCGCGCGGAACTCGAGGGTATCTTCGATCAGCTCACGTCCGACGAGACGATGCTGGTGGTGCGGGCGTTCAACTACTTCTCGCACCTCGCCAACATTGCCGAGGACCTGCACCGCATCCGGCGCCTGCGCACGCACCAGATCTCGGGCTCGGTGCCGCGCGAGGGCAGCCTGCCGCACGCACTCGACCGTGTCGCCAGCGCGGACATCGGTCTTGTTGCGCTCGTCCGGTTCTTCGACGACGCGTTGATCGTCCCGGTGCTCACGGCCCACCCGACCGAGGTGCAACGCAAGAGCGTCCTCGACACCGAGCGCAGGATCGCGGGCCTTCTTGAGCAGCGCGACCGCACCCAGTTCACGCCGGAGGAGCGTGCCGCACACGAGGAGGCTGTGCGCAGGCACGTACTGGCGCTCTGGCAGACTCGGATGCTGCGCCGCCAGCGTCTCGCGGTCATCGACGAAGTGGCCAACGGACTGGCCTTCTACGACCACACTTTCCTGCGCGAGTTGCCGCTGCTGTATGCGTCCCTGGAGGACGAGCTGGCGCGTCGCGGGGTCGCCGAGGGGACACACGAGCTGCCGTCGTTCCTGCGCATGGGCTCGTGGATCGGCGGTGACCGCGACGGCAACCCGTTCGTCACGGCCGAGGCACTGCGCCGCGCGTTGCGCATGCAGTCCGCGCGCATCTTCACCTGGTATCTGGAGCAGCTGCACGAACTCGGCGCCGACATCCCGGGCGCGACCACCGTGATCGACGTCTCGCCCGAGCTGATCGCACTGGCCGAACGCTCGCCTGACGTGCACCCCCAGCGCGCCGATGAGCCGTATCGCCGCGCGCTCACCGGCCTCTATGCCCGCATCGCAGCGACCGCGCGTGAACTCGATCACATCGAGGCGATGCGCCACGCGGTCGGCGAGGCGGCCCCGTACGCAAGCGTCGCGGATTTTGCCGCAGACCTGGACACCATCCACAGGTCGCTCTGCGCCAACAATTCGGCGTTGCTCGCCCGCGGCCGCCTGCGCCACCTGCGCCGGGCCGTCAGCGTGTTCGGCTTCCACCTCGCCGCAGTGGATCTGCGGCAGAACTCAGAAGTGCACGAGCGGGTGGTGTCGGAGCTGTGCGCGGCGGCGCGGCCGGACGTGGCGTACCTCGCGCTCGACGAGGGGGCGCGCGTTGCCCTGCTCCTGGCGGAGCTCAGCACGGCGCGTCCGCTCGCCTCGCCCTACGTCGCCTACTCGGACGAGACCAGGAGCGAGCTGGAGATCTGCCGGGCAGCGGCCGAGATGCGGCGGCGCTACGGCGACGCCTGCATCGTCAATTACGTCATCTCGAAGACCAACGACGTCTCGGACGTGCTCGAGGTGGCGCTGCTGCTGCGCGAGGCTGGGTTGCTGCGCCCGCACGAGGAGCGGCTCGACCTCAACATCGTGCCGCTGTTCGAGACCATCGCCGACCTGCGCGACGCCGGGCGGGTGATGGACCGCCTGCTGTCGCTGCCCGGTTACGCGCGGCTGCTGCAGTCGCGTGACGCCACGCAGGAAGTGATGCTCGGCTATTCGGACAGCAACAAGGACGGTGGTTTCCTCACTTCGGGCTGGGAGCTGTTCAAGGCGGAGCAGGCCCTGGTTGAAGTCTTCGCGCGGCACGGCATCCGCCTGCGGCTGTTCCACGGTCGCGGTGGTTCAGTCGGTCGCGGCGGTGGCCCGACCTACCAGGCGGTGCTCGCCCAGCCGGCAGGTGCGGTGCAGGGGCAGATCCGCGTGACGGAGCAGGGCGAGGTGATCGCCGCGAAGTACGGCAACCCCGCCATTGGCCGCCGCAACCTCGAAACCCTGGTCGCCGCGACGCTCGAGGCCACGCTGCTGCCGGAGCGAGGCGATGCGCCACGAGGGGCGTTCGTGGACGCCATGGACGCGCTGTCGGGGCACGCCTTTCGCGCCTATCGCAAGCTGGTGTACGAGACACCGGGCTTTGAGCGCTACTTCTGGGAATCTACCGTCATCAGCGAGATCGCCGAGCTCAACATCGGCAGTCGTCCGGCGTCACGCAAGAAGTCCACGTCCATCGACGACCTGCGCGCGATCCCGTGGGTGTTCTCCTGGGCGCAGTGCCGCCTGATGCTGCCGGGCTGGTATGGTTTCGGTACCGCGGTGGACACATGGCTCGCCGAGAATCCGGGCGGCATGGAACTGCTGCGGCAGATGTACCGCGCGTGGCCGTTTTTCGCGACGCTGCTCTCGAACATGGACATGGTGCTCGCGAAGACCGATCTCGCCATCGCGTCGCGCTATGCGGAGCTGGTCGGCGACGAGTCGCTGCGCGAGCGGATTTTCCCGCGCCTGTGCGCCGAGCATCGCGCCACCGTGCACAACCTGCTCGCGATCACCGGCAGCCGGCACCTGCTACAGGCCAATCCGCTGCTGGCGCGCTCGATCCGCAACCGCTTCCCGTACCTCGACCCGCTCAACCACATCCAGGTCGAGCTGTTGCGGCGTTACCGCTCCGGCGATCACGAGGACCGCACGAAGCGCGGTATTCACCTCACCATCAACGGCATCGCCGCCGGGCTGCGCAACAGCGGTTGAATCAGTTCGACGTCGCCGGTGGCACGGCCAGGTCCATCGCGCTCGCTGCGGGCGCCGCGGCCACGGCAGGGCCAGCGGCAGGCAGCGACATCGCAGGCGCCGGTGCAGCGGGCTGCGCCGCACGGCAATGCTCCGCGATTCTGGCCGCGAGCGGCGCCATCAGCGCTGGGAGCAGGTCGTGCCCCATGCCATCGATGATCTCGAGCTTCGCGCCCGGGATGTATGCCGCCGTGTCGCGGCCGGCCGCCACCGGCACGAGGGGATCGTCCGCGCCGTGCAGCACCAGCGTGGGTGCCGTGATCTGCTGCAGCAATGGCCGGCGGTCGGCGGTCGCCAGGACGGCCAGCAGCTGTCGCTCCGTGCCGGCCCGATAGAGACCCTTGCGCGCGACGCGCTCGAGGAGCGGGCGCGCTTCCTCGATGTGGTCGCGGAAGGACGGGCTGCCGATGGCGCTGAGCAGCCGGATCAGGTGCCGAACCACTGCTTCATGGTCGTCCGGCGGTGGCGGCCGGTGCATGATGGCGCGCAATGCCTTCCAGCTGCCGAACGCCATCCGGCGCTCCGGGTTGCCGCTGTTCGACATGATCGACGTGAGGCTCAGCACGCGCTGCGGGTAACGGACGGCAACCATCTGGCCGATCATGCCGCCCATCGAGGCACCGACGACGTGGACCCGCTCGATGCCGAGCGCATCCAGCAAGCCGACCGTGTCCTTTGCCATGTCGTCGAGCGTGTACGGCGCCGATACCTTGCGTCGCAGCAGCGCCCTGGCGATCGAGCGCAGCACGTTCGGTCCACGCACACCCTCCAAGCGCGTCGAGCCGCCGGCATCACGGTTGTCGAAGGTGACGACGCGGAAGCCGGCGTCCGTAAAAGCCTGGACCAATGGGTCAGGCCACAGTGCCGCCGGCATGCCGAGGCCCATGATGAGCAGGACCACCGGCGCGCCCGGCTCACCATGGACGTCGCAGTCGATCCTCAGTCCGTTCGACTCGACCAAGGGCATCGCGTGCTCCTGCCCGGATTACTTCTGCTGCGACTCCGGCGACACGCCGATCAGTTCGACGTCGAACAGCAGCACCTGGCCGGCAAGCGGGCCGCGGTCACCGTAGGCCAGCGCCGGCGGGATGGCGAGCTGGTACTGCGCGCCTTCGTTCATCAGCTGCAGCGCTTCCGTCCAGCCGGGGATGACGCCACCGACCTGGAAGGAGGCGGGCTGGCCGCGCTTGTACGAACTGTCGAACTCGGTTCCGTCCACCAGCGTGCCGCGGTAGTGGACGGTGACCGTGTCGTTCACCGTGGGCGAGCGGCCGGTACCGGACTTGATCAGCTTGTATTGCAGCCCGCTCGCCGTCGTCTTCACGCCTTCGCGCTTGGCGTTCTCGGCAAGGTACGCGGTACCGGCGGCTGCCGTCTTCTCCGCAGCCGCCGCCTGCTCCCTGGCGCGCTGGGCGTTGATGCTCTGCTCGAGTGAGGCGAGCGCCGTCTGCATCTCCTCCGGCGCGAGCTTCGGCGCGGCGCCGCTGCGGCCATCGGCCAGGCCCTGCAGCAATGACTCGTTGCGCACCTCGGTGCCGGCGAGGTCGCGGCCGAGCTGGTAGCCGAGCGCGTAGCTCTGGCGAGCGGCGTCGTCCATCGCGGTGGGCGCGGCGGCGAAGGTGGTCGCAGCCAGGAAGTGCAGCGCGAGTGCGCCGGCAGACAGGATCAGTCGCTTCATTGAGTTGTCATTCCAGTGGGAGGTGGCGGACGCAGGGGACAGTGGGGGACAGTGGGGTCTGTCCCCGAGGCATTGGGCCCCGGCGGCATGGTAAGCGGGCGTCCTGCGTCCGTCACCTGCCGCGTGCCGCGCGCGGTGACGCGGTGTTGCCAAGCGGCACCCCCAGGCCTCACCTTTGCAGCATTCACGACCATCGGACGGATGCGCGGATGAGCGGGACAGGCTGGGACGACGAGATTGAGGAGATCCGGCGCCGGCAGGCGCTCGCGGCGGAGATGGGCGGCGCGGACCGGGTGGCGCGTCAGAAATCGCGCGGCAAGCTGACGGTGCGCGAACGCATCGCTGCGCTGCTCGACGCGGACTCGTTCCGCGAATGGGGCAGCCTGGCGGGCGAGGGGCGCTACGACGCTGACGGCAAGCTCACGGGCTTTCGCGCTTCGAGCTGCCTGGTCGGTCGGGGAGCGATCGACGGCCGGGCAGTCGCGGTGAGCGCCGACGACTTCACCATTCGCGGCGGCTCCTCGGAAACCTATCACCACGAGAAGAATGTGCAGGCCGAATTGATGGCGGCTGAGTACGGGATGCCGTTAGTGCGCCTGCTCGACGGCACCGGCGGCGGCGGTTCCGTAGCCGAGGTGGAGAGGCTCGGCGCGACCTACGTGCCCTATGTGCCCGGGTTCGACCAGGTGGTCGCCAATCTCGGCCGCGTGCCCGTGATATCACTGGGACTGGGCCCGATCGCGGGCCTCGGCGCCGCGCGGCTGGTCGCGAGCCACTACTCGCTGATGGTGCGTGGCCTGAGCCAGATGTTCACGGCAGGGCCGCCGGTCGTGGAAGCCGCTGGCGAGAAGGTCACGGCCGAACAGCTTGGTGGTGCGGACCTGCACGCGGGCACCGGCAGTGTGGACGACGTCGTGGACAGCGAGGCAGACGCGTTTGCACGGGCACGCCGTTTCCTGTCGTACCTGCCGGACCGCTCCGGCGTGCAGCCCACGCGCATCGCGTGCGGCGACCCGGCGGTTCGCGCCGAAGCCTGGCTCGATGCGGCGATTCCGCGCGATCGCCGCTGGCCGTATGAAATCCGTCCGATCCTCGAGGGGGTGCTCGACCGCGGCAGCCTGTTCGAGATCGGCCGCGCCTGGGGCAAGTCGGTCGTCACCGCCCTGGCGCGGCTGGATGGCTGGCCTGTCGCGGTG
>Ga0316627_100000462_pt1 | contig 11221 bp, 10 predicted proteins | sample OWC_Aug_M2_C1_D1_FD_207653 | JGI IMG/M metagenome (GOLD analysis project Ga0316627, IMG submission 207653) | Wetland soil microbial communities from Old Woman Creek delta, Ohio, United States - OWC_Aug_M2_C1_D1_C | ecosystem: Environmental > Terrestrial > Soil > Wetlands | place: USA: Ohio...
CCGTCAGCGGTCCCACGGGAAGCGTCACGGCGCGGCGGTGGGTCGACTGGAATCGCCGTACACTGGACCGCCGCCACGTGAGGGTGCGCCCATGAACGGCCGCAAGATGCCTCGCAGAGAGATGCTTCGCCTCGTCGGACTCGCCACTGCGGCCGGGCTCTGCGGGCTCGGCACCGCCGGCTGCGAACGCGAACGGCCGTATGTCGTGGACCGCCGCAACCGGCGCGGCCACCCGCGCCGATTCGTGCCGGTCGAGGTCCGCCCGGACCGGCTGGTGCGGAGCACAGTCGGGCTCAGGCCGTACCGCAACACGGGCTTCCGCCTCGAGGCCGAGCGGCTCGACGGCAAGCAGCTGATCCACCTGTACGGGCACGGCGGTGGCGGGATCACGCTCTCCTGGGGCAGCGCCAACCTCGCGGTGGGGCTCATCGAGGGTGCCTCGCCGCCCGGGCCCGCCGCGGTCATCGGCGCGGGAGTGATCGGGCTCACGACTGCGATCCTGCTGCAGCGCCTCGGCTACGACGTCACCATTTACACGGCAGCGGCCTGGCCGCACACCACGTCGAATGCGTCGGCCGCGACGTTCTATCCCTCACACGTCATCGCGGCCGAGCACGTAACGCCGCAATTCACGGCGACGCTCGAGGCGGCGCTGTCTCGTTCCTATCACGCCTTCCAGCGCCTCACGGGACGGCGCTACGGCATCCGCTGGTCCGACTCTTTCACGATTCTCGATGCGGGTGCGCAGACGGTGGCGCCGCCAGCCGACGTCGAGACGCAGGTGCACTTGAAGGTCGTGGGCGACACGGCGCGTGAGCTTGCACGCGGCGAGCACCCCTTCGGCGAGCGGCGCGTGATCATGGGCAACGAGCTCGTCATCGAGCCCATGACCTACCTGCGGGCGCTGCTCGAGGATTTCCGTTCCGGCGGCGGCGTGCTGCGCATCCGCAGGTTCGACACGCTGCGCGACGTGGCCGGCCTCACAGAGCGCACCGTGTTCAACTGTACCGGCCTCGGCGCCCGCACGCTGGTCGGCGATACCGAGCTTCGTCCGGCCCGCGGGCAGCTCTGCGTGCTGCCGCCGCAGCCTGAGGTGGACTACACGCTCTACCACGGGCCGTTCTACTACATGGTGCCGCGCGAGGACGGGATCATCCTCGGCGGCACCTTCCAGCTCGACGACGAGCGCACGACCGCCGACGAAGACGACTCCAGGAAGATCGTGGCGGCACACCAGGCTGTCTTCGACGCAATGGGTTGAGGCGCGCGCGACGAGTTTGTACTAAAAGCGGGTCCTGACACCGCTGCGACGGGACGCACCATGCAACGCACGACGATCACCCTCGACGACGACCTGATGACCCGGCTCGATGAGTTCATGGGCGAGCGCCAGTACGCCAACCGATCGGAGGCTATCCGCGACCTCGTGCGCGCCGGGCTCGAGCAGGCGACGGTCGAAGCCTCGCCGCAGGCCCAGTGCCTGGGTGCGGCGATCTACGTGTACGACCACGAAGCGCGCGAGCTGTCGAGCCGCCTCACGCGCGCCGCGCACGAGCACCACGACCTCTCGCTCGCCACGCTGCACGTGCACCTCGACCACGACAGCTGCATGGAAGTGACCGTGCTGCGAGGCGCGGTGGGCGACGTGCGCCACTTCGCCGACCACGTCATCGCCGAGCGCGGCGTTCGCCACGGCCGGCTGGTGCTGGTGCCGGTCGAGGAGCGCACCGAGACCCACACCCACGGTGCCCCGCACGCCGCGCCGCACAAGCACCTGCACGTCCGCCGGCGCTGAGCGCGCAGCGCGTCACAATTCCGGGCAGGGCCGCCCGCAGGGTGCTCCGCGCCGCACGCGGCAGGCGTATGTTCGGCCCCATGGGCAAACCCGCCGCGAGGCGGGGACGCAAAGCCTCCGGTCCACGACCGGCCGACCGCGGCCGACGGGGATAGCGGGGTTGCCGGACATCAGGCGGGGTGCAAGATGGCCGTACGATTCCTTCATGTGCTGGTCTGCGGGTTCGCTGGCTGCCTCGCACCAGCGCTTGCGTGTGCCGACGCGTCCGACGGACCGTGGGTTCGCGACCTCTGGCAGCAGGGCGGAGTGAAGCTCCACGAGCTGCGGGATTTCCTCGGCCGCCAGCTCACGATGGCGCGGCGCGACGAGCCCGACTGGATCGTCGAGCTGTCGCAGGAGAAGATCGATCCGGGCACCCAACCGGGTGCCGATGCCGCCCAGCTCGTCGTGCAGCAGGATCGCCACGACGGTACCGACCTGCTCACCCTGCGTTACCCTCTGGCACAGAAGGGCGCGGTGCGGGCCTATGCCGGCGCGGGGCTCAACCAGGCGGTGTACTTCGCCGACTCCAGCGACGATCCCACCCTGCTCACGCGGCGCAATCGCCAGCGCTCGCTCGGCCCGGCGGCGGAAGTCGGCGCCGAGTTCCGCGTCGGCCAGCAGCTCATGGTGAACGCCGAACTGCGCTGGGCGGACATCGACTCCGACGCCGCCCTGCTGCGCAGCGCCGAAGGCTTCGTCGGCGCCGACCCGGTCTCGGTCGGCGTTTCCGTGGGCTGGCGCTTCCGCTGATCTTCCCCTGCGGGGCGACGCCCATGGCGCACCGAGTCGCGTAGACTCCGCGCGTCCTCAGTTCACCGCGCTGGCGCCGCCGCTCACGCATGCAGGGCATCTTCGCCTGGGTCCGCGAAATCTGGCCCGTCCTCGTCTCGATCGCCTACGTCTCCAGCGCGGCGTGGGTCACCGTGGACGCGGTGCTGCGCAAGCGGCACGTTCCGGCCATCGTCGGCTGGGTCGGGCTCGCCTGGCTCGCGCCGGTGGTGGGTGCGCTCGGCTACTACCTGCTCGGCATCAACCGAATCCGGCGCAGCGCGACCGCGCTCGACCGCAAGGCCGCGGTCGGACCGCCGGAGGCGTCATGCGCCGCTTCCGAGCCGGCACGCGGCGAGACGCAGGGCGAGGCGCTCGAGGCGATGAATCCCGGATTCGCGGGCCTCGCCCGCCTCGGCGCACGGGTCACAGGCCGGTCGCTGCTCGAGGGCAATCGCATCGAGCCGCTGATCGACGGCGACGAGGCCTTCCCGGCCATGCTGGCGGCGATCGAGTCCGCCGAGCGGTCCGTGTCGATCGTGAGCTACATCTTCGACAACGATTTCGCCGGCCGCGCGTTCCGGGACGCTCTGGCCCGGGCGCGCGACCGCGGCGTCGAGGTGCGGGTGCTGATCGACGACGTCGGCTCTCGCTATACGAAGCCGACGATGGTGAGCGAGCTGCTTGCCGCGGGCGTACCGGGCGCGGCCTTCCTGCCGACCCGCGTGCCGCGCCTGTTCAAGTACGCGAACCTGCGCAACCACCGCAAGATCATGGTGGTGGACGGCCGCGTCGGCTTCACCGGCGGCATGAACATCCGCGCCGGTCACTGGCGCGCTCGCTCGCCCGACTCGCCGGTCCGCTGCGTGCACTTCAGGGTGGACGGCCCGATCGTGGCCGATCTGCAGGACATCTTCGTGGCGGACTGGGCGTTCACCACCGGCGAGCGCCTCGAGGGCGAGCGCTGGTTCGCCCGATTGAGCGAATGCGGGCCGGTCTCGGCGCGCGGCGTGCCCGACGGTCCGGACGGTGACCTCGACAACATCCCGCACCTGATCCTGGGTGCGCTGTCCGTGGCGACCCAGCGCGCGCGGATCGTGACGCCCTACTTCCTGCCCGAGGACGGGCTGCTGCGTGCGCTGCAGGTGGTGGCCATGCGCGGCGTCGAGGTGGATATCGTGCTGCCCGAGCGCAGCAACGTGCCGCTCATGGACTGGGCTGTAACGCCGCAGTTGCCGTGGCTGCTCGAGGCCGGGTGCCGCGTGTATCGCAGCACTGCCCCCTTCGACCACAGCAAGCTTTTCGTGGTGGACGGCGCGTGGTCGCTGATCGGTTCGACCAACTGGGATGCCCGCAGCCTGCGCCTGAACTTCGAGTACAACCTCGAGTGCTACGACCGCGCGCTCGCCGCGCGCCTCGACGCGATCATCGATGACAAGATCGCGGCGGCCCGCCCCGAGGCTACCGCGCGGATCGAGGGGCGAGCGCTGCCGGTGAGGCTGCGCGACGGGCTCACGCGGCTGCTGTCGCCGTATCTCTAGCCGGAGCCCCGCCACGCCCGCAGCACGGGCCTCGGAGCCCCGCTGCGAGCGGAGTGAGCGACTGCGACGCTAGGGCGCCGGAAACTCCTCGCCGAGGCGCGCAACGAGCAGCTCGGTGAACCGGCCGAGCCGTGCCACGTCACCGGGTGCGGGGATGCGAGGGTCCCAGCCGTTGGTGAACGCGGCGACGATCAGCCGCCGGCCTTCGGGCAGTTCCGCGTACATGATGTCCTGGAGCGTGTCGAACGCGGTGCCGACCTTGTTCTCTTGCAACGAGCCCGCTGGCAGCCCTGCGCCGAGCGCGCTGTGATCCGAGTTCGCATGCCGCCGCAGCAGGCTGCGCATGTATTCCGTCGCCTGAGGCTCAATCGTTCCGCTCACCACGGCAAGCATCAGGTCGGCCGCGGCGTCGGCCGACATGGCGTTGCGGCCCAGTCGCTCCCAGGCGAGACGCTCGAGGCCCTCGGGCTGCTCGCCCGAGTTGGTCGGATAGGTTTTGGTGAGCAGCCGCTGCCCGCGTAGCAGACCGTGCGATTCGAGAACGCGCTCGGTGTAGCGGCGCCGCTCGATCCAGGCCTCGACGTCGGTACCCTCGGCCGGCCCGTTCGCCGCGCCGGTGATCGTGTCCACTAGCAGGCCGGTCGCGACGTTGTCGGAGTCGGCGATCATCGGCCGTGCGTGCTCGTCGAGGCAGTCCGGGCTGCGACCCTGCCCGGCGCACCAGTGCACCGCCGCGACCAGGAACGGCAGCTTCACGCAGCTCGCTGGATAGACGAGCACGTCGCCCTCGACGCTACCGCGCCGCCAGGCGCCGTCGCCGTCCGCGACGAGCGCGGTGACGTGCATGCGATCGAACTCGACGCCGGTGAGGAACTCGGCGCGCGCCGACTCGACGGCCGCCTGAACCCGTGGATCCGCGCGCGTCATCGGCGTGGCTTGTGCACGGGCGGCAATCGCGGCGGACGCCAACAGCACGGCGGCAATCTCGATGCCGACGGCGGTGGGCAGGCCGAGCCGGCCCTGCATCACCGCGCCGATCATCCACAGTACGCCGAGGATCGCGGCTGCGATCACGACGTGCGCCTGGATCGGCAGCACCGACGCGTACCACAACAGCGCCGTCGCACCGACCAGCACGACGCTGAAGCTCACGAGCACGAAGGTGCGCACGCCGCGACTCATCGGCGGGTCGTAGCGCCGCACGCGGCTCACGTCGAAGTGGGGCTTGCGCCACACCGTGCCGCCGGCCGGCGAGGGCTCCCAGCCGGGCGGCATGAGCCAGACCAGCAGCCGGTCGCGCCAGCGGCGCGCCCGCCACGACCTGCGCGCGAGGTCGGCGTACACCTCGACGTTGGCCCACAGCGGGTCCCAGGAGTCGAGCGGCGCGCGCGTGCCGTATACGCACTTCTCGTCCTCCTCGACGAAGGTGCCGAACAGGCGGTCCCACAGCATGGTGATGCCGCCGTAGTTGCGGTCGAGGTACTTGTCGTTGACCGCGTGGTGCACGCGGTGGTTCGAGGGCGACCCGAACCAGCGGTCGAACCACCCCAGCTTGCCGATCTGCTCGGTGTGGATCCAGTACTGGTAGAGCAGGTTGACCACCGCGGCCACGAGGAACACCTCGGGCGGGAAGCCGACGACCGCCATCGGCAGGTAGAAGATCCAGCCGAGCAGCGCGCCCGAGCTCGTCTGCCGGAGCGCCGTCGAGAGGTTGTACTCCTGGCTCTGGTGGTGCACGACGTGCGCCGCCCAGAAGATCGCGCTCTCGTGGCCGAGGCGGTGGTTCCAGTAGTAGCAGAAGTCGTAGGCGACGATGGCCGCCACCCACACCCACCACTCGTCGGCCGGCAGCTGCCAGAGCGCCGCGACCGAGTACACCGCCGCGTAGAGGCCCACCGCGAGCAGCCGGGTGAAGAGCCCCACGACCTGGCTCATGACGCCGAGGCTGAGGCTGTTCACCGCGTCATTCAGGCGGTAGTTGCTGCGACCGCGGGCCCGGCCGATCGCGTACTCGAGCGCGATCAGGGCGAAGAACACGGGGGTGGCGAGTGCGATCGTCTTGCCCATGGCGGCGGTCTTTCAGTTTCGTCGCAGCGAGCTTTCAGACCAGATTGTAGAGCCACCGGGCGCGGTCGGATACGAAGAAGATCGTGGCGCACTTCACGCGCGTCCGCTTGACGCCGAGGTCAGTAAGCAGGAACGTAGGTCAACCGGATCACATCCTCGCCAATCCGGTCGTGAGACACGAGGCGGAGCGGCGGCCGGGGCCCGGCGAAATACGGCTTGCCGCGACCAAGCACGACGGGATGCAGGTAGATTCGATACTCGTCGATCAGGTCCAGTTCGGTGAGGCTGTGTGCCAGGGTCGGGCCAGCAACCTCGATCTCCCCTTCGCACTCGGTCTTCAACTCGCGGATTGCGCCCTCGAGATCACCCCCGACCAGCCTGGCGTTGGGGCCGACCGACTTCAGCGAGCGCGAGAAGACCCATTTCGGCTGGCTCCGCCACGCCGCCGCGAAGGCGTGTTCGTCTGCACCCCATTCAGTATGGTCGTCGTCCCAGTACCGCATGAGCTCATACGTGTTCCGACCGTAGACGCTGCCCGCCTGCCCCTGAGCCTCCTCGATGAAGTGGCGGAAGAGCGTGGGACTCGGCGCAAACGCCAAGTGGTCGACGTAGCCGTCCAGGGACTGGTTCATTCCGAACACGAGCTTGGCCATGCCGCTCCCTCTCCTCACGCGGTGATGGGTGGTCAAGCGCGGCTCAGGACCAGGTGGGTCGCACGCGACGTGGCCACGTGCCTGGTGCACGAATAGCCCAGGGCGGGAAGGTCGACTCCTTCGAAGAGTCGCTCGCCAGAGCCGAGCAGGACTGGGGAGATCACGATGTGCATTTCGTCGATCAGACGTCGACGAAGGTACTGCTGGATCACATTGACCCCGCCACCAACGCGAACGTCCTTGCCCTTGGCGGCCTCACGGGCGCGAGCGAGCGCGGCGTCGACGCCGTCGGTGACGAAGTGGAACATGGTGCCACCCTCCATGACGAGCGGTGCACGCGCATGGTGGGTCAGCACGAAGACGGGGACGTGATAGACGGGGTTCTCTCCCCACCAGCCGCGCCAGCTCTCGTCCGGCCAGGGACCGCGCACGGGCCCGAACATGTTCCTGCCGAGAATCCATGCGCCAATGTTCTCGAATCCCCGCGCAGCAAAATCGTCGTCGACGCCCGTTTCGCCCCTTTCGCTGCCGAACAGGTTCCTCTGGAACGTCCGCGTGGTCATGGCCCAGCCATGAAGCGACGCGCCCCCGACGCCGAGCGGGTTGTCGAGGTCCTGGTCCGGGCCCGCGCCGAAGCCGTCGATCGATAGGGTGAAGCTCTCTACGCGAAGCCTGGACATGATGATTCCCGGCAATCAGGGGGTATCAAGCGGTGCTGGTGCGACGAATGCCGCCGAACGCTGCATCGCGTAGTTAGGGGTCACGGTCCACGAGCTCCTGCCAGAGAGCGGGATTGCGCCAATGAAGCGCTGGCCGAGGCCGGGCCATTGAGCTTCGAACCACACGTGGGCATCGCCAATGTCCGCCTCCGCGTCGGGCCGGACAATCAGCCGCACACTAGGCCCCCGTGAGGATTCGCGCCTTTACCTCGGGCCATGGCGACCCGGCAACTGGATCCTTGCGGTAGGCATCCAGGCGGCGATCACGCTCCCGTTCTTGCGCCTCGGTCAGCTGCAAGGCATCAGGCAGCTCCGCGATGCTGTCCCAGATTGTTTCCGCGAGCTTGAGACGCTCGTCGACTGCCAGAGCAAGGACCTCGGCAATGCTGATGGGCTTCACCGCTCGAATCTATCATCGCCACGCGCCGTGTCAAAATCGCGGCCCAATGTGACCTCTAACGGCTGAGCTGAGTGCCGCGCGCGCTGCTGTATGAGCTTGGCACTCTATCTCCCACGCGTGCGCTCCAGTGAGGTGTTAGGCGGCGCGAACCTTTACCACTTCGCTTTCTGAGTTCGGCCTGGGAACAGGCTGCCCCGACTCGCGCAACGCTTCGATGTGGAGCTCGATGGCTTCGCTAATGAGCTTGAGCACTTCGCGACGGGACTCGCCGACCGCGACACATCCCGGGAGATCGGGGACATGCGCCCCGTAACCGGACTTACCCCTTTCAACCACAACGAGATATTCCATAACCCGTCCTCTAATCTTTCTTCAGGCCTGTGCTCTTGAGGATGCTGTTGAGTGTACCCGGTGGGAGGTCCCTGCCAAGTTTTCCCGAAACTGTGACAGTTCCAGGCTTCGTAGGGTGCTGAAACTGGCGATGGCTACCTCTGGTTCGGACGTGCCGCCACCCGTCTAGCTGCAGCTGTCGTATCAATTCACGGACCTTCATGCGCCAACGCTAGCGTTGGCTCTTGGGCCCGCAACCTCCGAAAGCCCCGTGATGCGCTCGATATTCGCCGCCTAACAACAATTAGGCAGGAACAATTAGCCGCGGTCTTGCGGCATATGCAGCCGGCGACATTACGCGTTTCTGCCACATAATCGGCAGGTTGTTCTTCCGCCCGGCGACGCACCCACGGTTCAAGCCCGATGGCCTTTGAGCGAAGCGTCATCCTCCACGTGCCAGTCGCGCGAGCGCTCGACGGCGCGCTCCCAGGTTCGCAGGCGCGCCTCGGCTGCATCCCGCGGCAGCGCGGGCTCGAAGCGGCGATCCACCTGCCAGTTCGCGGCCACCTCGTCCGTCGAGCCCCAGAAGCCCACAGCGAGTCCGGCGAGATAGGCCGCGCCGAGCGCGGTGGTCTCCGTGACCTTCGGCCGCACCACCGGCACGCCGAGGAGGTCGGCCTGGAACTGCATCATCAGGTCGTTGGCGGTGGCGCCGCCGTCCACGCGCAGCTCGACGAGCGGCTGCCGTGCGTCGCGCTGCATGGCGAGCAGCACCTCGGCGCTCTGGAACGCGATCGACTCGAGTGCCGCGCGCGCGATGTGCGCCTTGGTCGTGCCGCGCGAGAGGCCCACCATGGTGCCGCGCGCATAGGCGTCCCAGTGCGGGCTGCCGAGGCCCGTGAACGCGGGCACGAGGTACACGCCGCCCGCGTCCGGCACGCTCGCTGCCAGCGCCTCGACGTCGGCGGAGTTCTCGATGAAGCCGAGGCCGTCGCGCAGCCACTGCACCACCGCGCCGCCCACGAACACTGCACCCTCGAGCGCGTAGTGCCGGCCGTCGGTGTGCCAGGCGACCGTCGAGAGCAGCCGGTTCGCCGAGGGCTGCGGCTCGCGACCCGTATTCATCAGCATGAAGCAGCCGGTGCCGTAGGTGTTCTTGGCCATGCCCGGCGTGAAACAGGCCTGCCCGAACAGCGCCGCCTGCTGGTCGCCGGCGATACCGCCGAGCGGGATCTCCCGCCCGCCGAGGCTCGCGAAGGCCTCGCCCCGGGCGAGCATCGAGGGCACGACCCTCGGCAGCACCGCACGCGGAATCCGTAGCAGATCGAGCATGTGCTCGTTCCACTCGCCCGTGCCGAGGTCGAGCAGGAGCGTGCGGCTCGCGTTGGTCGCGTCGGTGAGGTGCAGCGCGCCGCGCGAGAGCTTCCAGGCGAGCCAGCTGTCGATGGTGCCGAAGGCGAGCTCGCCGCGCTCCGCCCGTGTGCGAAGCCCGGGGTTGCTGTCGAGCAGCCACGCGAGCTTGGTGCCGGAGAAGTACGGATCGAGCAGCAGGCCGGTGCGCCGTGTCACCTCGGGCTCGTGGCCCTCGGCCTTGAGTCGCGCACAGGCGTCGGCCGTGCGACGGTCCTGCCAGACGATCGCTGGTGCCACGGGTCGGCCGGAGGCGCGATCCCACAACACGGTGGTTTCGCGCTGGTTGGTGATGCCGACCGCCACGAGGTCGTCGACGGTGGCGCGGGCGCGCGCCATCACCTCCGCGATGGTCGCGGCCTGCGTGGCCCAGATCTCCTCGGCGTCGTGCTCCACCCAGCCGGAGCGGGGGAAGTGCTGGGTGAACTCGCGCTGCGCCGTGGCGACGATGCGGCCGGCGTGATCGAACAGGATGGAACGCGAGCTGGTCGTGCCCTGGTCGAGGGCGAGCACGAATCGTGTCATGGGAACCTCTCGTGGGCCGGGAGATTACACCACGGCATCGCCTCCGGGCCCGGGGGACGGGTGGCTCTGCAGCCAGTCGTCGAGTCGCGCCGCGCCGTCGGCCGGAACGTGCAGAGCGAGCTTGCTGCGACGGTAGAGAATGTCCTCGGCCGTCACGGCCCATTCCTCGCGGCGCAGGTAGTCGATCTCGCGTGCGTGGAGCCCGGGCAGCACTTCCTCGCCGAGGTCGGCGGGCGAGGCGGCGCCGGCCAGGATGCGTTCGGCGCGGGTGCCGTAGGCGCGGGCGTAGCGGTGCAGCAGGGCGCGGGGCAGGCCGGGGTAGCGTTCCGTCAGGTGCTTGAGGAAGGCGTCGAAATCGGCGCCGGGCATGTCGCCGCCGGGCAGCGGCTGCCCGGCGGTCCAGGGCCGGGCGGTGGAGCCGAGGCCGGGCGCGAGCGCGTCCACGACGTCCTCGGCGAGCTTGCGGTAGGTGGTGAGCTTGCCGCCGTAGATCGACAGCAGCGGTGCGCCGCGGGTGTCGAGGTCGAGCACGTAGTCGCGCGTCACGCTGGTGGCGCGATCCTTCGGGTCGGCGAGCAGTGGCCGCAGGCCCGCGAAGGTCCACACCACGTCCTTGCGCGCGAGGTCGCTGGAGAAATAGCGGTTGGCGAGGGCGAGCAGGTACTCGACTTCCGCCTCGGCGATCGCAGGGCTCGAGAGGTCGCCGGTGTAGTCCATCTCGGTCGTGCCGATCAGCGTGTAGTCGCCCTCGTAGGGAATCGCGAAGACGATACGGCCGTCCGCTCCCTGGAAGATGTAGGCGAACTCGTGGCCGAAGAGCTTCGGCACGACGATGTGGCTGCCCTTCACTTGGCGCGGGTGGCGGCCGGCCGGCAGGGGCGTCGCGCCGTCGAGGAAGCGGTCCACCCAGGGACCGGTGGCGTTCACCACGGCGCGGGCCTCGAGCTCGATCGTGCCGTCGCCCTCGCGCT
>Ga0316627_100000466_pt1 | contig 11199 bp, 8 predicted proteins | sample OWC_Aug_M2_C1_D1_FD_207653 | JGI IMG/M metagenome (GOLD analysis project Ga0316627, IMG submission 207653) | Wetland soil microbial communities from Old Woman Creek delta, Ohio, United States - OWC_Aug_M2_C1_D1_C | ecosystem: Environmental > Terrestrial > Soil > Wetlands | place: USA: Ohio...
AACCGCGCCACCGGGGAGGCCACACGCTTCCGGGCCGTCCTGGACGAGTACCAGCGGGCCCCGGAGGTCACCCGGCGCCGCCTCTACCTCGAGGCGATGGGGACGATCCTCCCCGAGGCCAAGGCCCTGTACATCGTGGACGGCGCCCAGAAAACCCTGATCCCCTGGCTCCCGCTGGAAACGGGGGGCACGCCGGCGGCAGGGGCGGCGGGAGGGAAGCAGCCATGAAGCGCGCACTGAAGGCCACCGCGGCCATCCTGATCCTGGCGACCCTGCTGGTGCTCTCCGGGACCTTCTACACGCTGCAGGAAGGGGAGCAGGCGGTCATCGTGCAGTTCGGCCGGCCCGTCGGGGCGACGGTGACCCAGGCCGGGCTCCACGTCAAGCTCCCCTTCGTCCAGGAGGTCCGCCGCTTCGAGAAGCGGCTCCTCATCTGGGACGGCGACCCCAACCAGATCCCCACCAAGGGGCGGGAGTTCATCTGGGTGGACACGACCGCGCGGTGGCGGATCGCCGACGCCAAGAAGTTCCTGGAGAGCGTGGCCACGGAGGCCGGGGCCCAGTCGCGCCTGAACGACATCATCGACTCGGTGGTCCGCGACCAGGTCTCGGGCAGCGAGCTGGTCGAGCTGGTCCGGAGCGCCTCCTGGGAGGTGCCCGAGGGCGAGGTGCTGGAAGAGGTGCCCGCCGAGGTCCGCGAGGAACTGACGAAGGAGGTCACCCGGGGGCGCGAGGAGATCACCCGGACCATCCTGACCGAGGCCCGCCGGGTCATCCCCCAGTACGGGATCGAGCTGGTGGACGTGCGGATCAAGCGCCTCAACTACGTGGAGAGCGTCCGGGAGAAGGTCTACGCCCGGATGATCTCGGAGCGCAAGCGGATCGCCGCCAAGTTCCGCTCCGAGGGGGAGGGGCGGAGCGCGGAGATCCTGGGCACCATGGAACGGGAGCTACGCCAGATCCGGTCCACCGCCTACCGGCGGGTCCAGGAGACCCGGGGCAAGGCCGACGCCGAGGCCACGAAGATCTACGGCGCCGCCTACACTCGCGATCCCGAGTTCTACGCCTTCTCGCGCACGCTGGAGGCCTACAAGGAGGGCCAGAACAAGAACTCGACCCTGATCCTCACCACCGACGCCGACTACTATCGCTACTTCAAGGACGCGACCGGCCGGGCGCCCGGCACGCCCCGCCCCGCGCGGTAAGGGGCGGTCGGGCAGCGAGGAGCGAGGCGCGCGCGCCTCCGTGCCCGAAGTCGGAGCGTTCTGTCATCCGCTGCGGAACGCAGCGCGTCCTCAAAGGAGATCGTTGTGGCCACCGTCAAGCACGTGCGTATTGACGCCCACATGGGCGAGCGTTTCAGGATCGAGAGCACCATCGGCAACCATCCCCTGATCGTGGATCAGCCGAAGACGGCCGGGGGCGACGATGCAGGGCCGACCCCGTTGGAGTATTTCCTCCTCTCGCTGGCCGGCTGCATCGCCACGATCGCCCGTATCGCGGCCAAGCAAAAACGGATCGCCCTGCGATCCATGGACGTGACCGTGGAGGGCGACCTGGACGTCGAGGGGTTGCTGGGCCGGAACCCCCAGGCCCCCGTCGGCTTCTCCGGCATCACGGCGACGGTGAAGATGGACGCCGACATGTCGCAGGAGGAGAAGGAGGCCTTCGTGCGCGAGGTGGATCGCCGCTGCCCCGTGTCCGCCAACATCCACGACGCGACGGCGATTCGGCTCGTTGTGGAGTAGGCGCAATCGCCGTACGGCTCGGATGCCGAGCCGGCAGCGAGGATCGATGCGGCACGCAGACGGAACCGACGGGCTCTGAGTACGTCCGGAACCGGTCAGAGTGCTCGGAAATCGTCTTCGGAGAGGCCGGCCTGCTTCAGGACCTTCCGAAAGGTTCCGGTCGGAAGCGAGCCGGGGTGCATTGCCACGTAGGTTTGGCGTCCATCGGGATGGCGAAGGATCTTGTGGCTCCCGCTTTGTCGCACCTCGACGAACCCGGCGCGGAGGAGTTTGGCGAGGACCTCACGAGCGGAGTAGGGCATCGGCGATTTCGATCTGCGCAATCACCGGATTGTTCTCGGTGGGGACCGGCTCGCCATGCGCGCGCTTCTCGGCAAGCCATGCTTCGACGAGTTCCTGCGCCGCCTTGAGGGCCCCCTCGATCCCAACACCGTGGGTGGTCAGATCGAGCGAGGGGATATGCGCGTAATAGTATCCCTCGAATTTCGGCTCATTGACAGGTTGCATCAAGACAGAATACCGCACGACTCCCTCCTGTGATTCTCTCGCTGGGCTAGCGCCCGTGAACAATGTATCAAGGCCGACGCCGTTGTCAAGAAGGCTTTGCCAGCGAACTGGTACGACTTTCCGCCATCACCTTATCCAGAGCGCGACCAGGATGTGCTGGCAGGTGGACATTCGGTGGCCGCGATCGAGTTTTCCTTTCACCCCTGCGGTACGGCTTGCATACTGATCTGGTAGTCGGTTCAAACGAAGGTCTGTTGATCGAGCATCCATGCCAGTACAAACTCGCCCTCATATACTGATTGTCGACGACGATTCGAATCTGCGCGAGGCGCTGGAGACCGCGCTACGGCCTGCGTACACGGTGGACCTCGCCACGACGGGGGCCGAGGCGTTGGCCTGCGTCGAGCAGCGAGAAGTCGACGGGGTCATCCTGGACGTCCGGCTCGGAGACGAAGACGGGCTGGCTCTCCTGCCGTTGCTTCGTCACCGAACCGGCGCGCGCGTCCTTGTCCTTACCGGGCATGGCGACAAGGCGACGGTCCGGGGCGCGTTTCTAGCCGGGGCCTACGATTGCCTCGATAAGCCGTTGGCGGTCCCAACCCTCTTGGAGGTGGTCGCGGCGATGGTGGGGCAGCCCGTGGCCGACCCCGTACTTCGCGTGAAGGCGTTCATCGAGGAGCACTTCAAAGAGACGTTGCCACTTGCCGCACTCGCCCGCGTTGCCGAGATGAGCGAGCGTCAACTGCAGCGCCGATTTGCCGACCGCTTGGGGTGCTCACCGTCCCAATACCTCGCCTGGGTCCGCGTGCAGGCGGCGCAACGCCTGCGGCGGGAAAAGGGTCTTCCCCTCCGCGCCGTCGCGCCCATGGTCGGTTTTGCCGATCCAAGCTACCTTGCTCGGGTGCTCCGCAAGGTCCGCCGGGGCGAGTGGCCGACCGAGCTTTCTCGCGACCTTCCTGAGGCGCCTGAGTCGTCCGTGTCGTAATTGTCCCCCACGGTGTCGGAATTCTCCGTCTTGACGCCCACCCTGGGTTCGCGCTAACTCGTCCAGTAAATTCCCGCCGTCCACCCTCTCCGCCGGAGGAGCCGATGCCGACCCGCTGGTGGCGCTCTCCTGTCCTCGTGTATCCCTTGCTGCTCGCGTTCGTCTGGACCGCGCTGGAACTCTGGCGTCTCCCGGAGGCCTGGGCGCAGGAGCCGCCGCCCCGACCGGGCAAACGCACAGCCGTGCGCGGCGATGACTTCACGAGGCTCCTCAAAGAGCTGCACCGTCTCACGAAAGCGGCCGTGGACGCGCAGGCCCCGGGCGGTGATCTCACCTCGGCGATGGCCGCCGTTCGGCAGGCCCGTCAGGCGCTCCACGAAGCGGATCGGAAGGTGCGCGACCAGTTCGCTGCGACGGAGCAGAAGCTTCGCCAGGCGAACCTCCCGGCGGAGATCCTCGAGCGGCACACCGAGGCGGTGCGGTCCTACGATGCCAAGCACCAGGAACTCGACGCGGAGTTGACCGAGGCCGAGGACGCTCACGGCCGCATCAGCGATCCCTGGAACTTCCAGGATCGCGCCCCCGACCAGACGCGGCTCCGGCACCATCTGCGCAAGGCCGGCGAACTTCTCGACAAGTACGCGCCCAAGCCCACGCATCGCCCCCTCGACCCCCACAAGCTCCCGAGTCGCCCCGCCGAGCCGCGGTGGAAGGCACCGCAGACCAGCACGCGCATCCTCCCGACGTACGCGCGGCCGGGATCGCCATGGCTGGCCGCGCAGGACGAGCTTGATCCGGCATATGTGACGCACGTTGCCGCAACAGGTGATGCACTTGTCGCCCAGGTGCTCCCCAAAACCTCTGGCCTGTCGGCCATGCCGACCGCCGCCGACCTCGCCCCGACCGAAGACGTCCAGATCACCCAGGAGATCCGCGACCTCGCAGTGGAGTTGAATAATGATCCCGTCAAGATCTACGAGTACGTCCGGAACACTATCGACTTCGAGCCCACCTGGGGCTCGATCAAGGGGAGCGTCCTCACCCTCTGGGAGAAATCCGGCAACGCCTTTGATACGGCGAGCCTCCTAATCGCCCTCTGCCGCGCCGCCAACATCCCCGCCCGCTACGTCCTCGGCACCATCCAGGTCCCCGCCGCCCAGGCCCAGAACTGGGTAGGTGGTGTCGCCACGGCCCAGATCGCCGCCACCATCCTTGCCAGTGGCGGCGTCCCCACCGCGTACAATGCGACCCATGTCACCCTGGAGCACGTGTGGGTCGAAGCCTACGTGCCCTTCGCGCACTACCGGGGCATCCCTCTTGGCCAGACCGGCAAGACCTGGATTCCGCTCGATCCCAGCTTCAAGCAGTACACGTACACACAAGGGCTCGACGTGCCCGCGATCGTCGGCTTCGACGTGGAGGCCTTCCTACAGCAGGCCCAGGCGGGAGCCACAATTGACCCGGCGACCGGCTCGGCCACGAACCTCAACCAGGCCTTCATCGAGAGCGAGACCACGCGCCTGCGGCAGCTTCTCCAGACGCACGTCGAGACCACCTTGCCGAATGCCAGCATAGCCGACATCACGGGTGGAAGGACCATTACGAAGATCAGCCTCGGCCTGCTCCCTGCGAGCCTCCCGTATCGCGCCGTGGCAACGACCGCTGATGCTGTAGCGCTGCCCAATTCCCTGCGCCACCATGTGACGATCACACTGCTCGACGAGGTCGGCCTCACCCCAGTCGCCACCGTCACCCGGAGCCTCCCCCAGGTCGCGACCCAGAAGATCACCATCTCCTACGGCCCGGCCTCCGCCGCCGACCGCACCACACTGGAATCCTTGGCGAGCCAACAGGCGACCTCGATTCCCGCGTACCTCCTCCGACTGGTCTCCGAGATTCGTATCGACGAGACCCTCGTCGCCACCGGGCCCAGCGTCGGGATGGGCAAGGACCAGGCGATCCTCGTCACTTTGGAGGGCCCCAACCTTCTCGCTGAGGTTCTGCGTCATGATCGAGTCGCGGGCGACTACAGCTTGGTCGGGCTCGAACTGGGGAACTCTTCAGGTCGACAGCTGATTGAAACTCGAGCCAAGCTCCTGCAGACCAAGGTACGACTCGAGCAGCAACCGTCCGTTGGCGCGATGAAGGAAGAGGTTATCGGCGAGATCTTGCACGCGATCTCGCTCGCTTACTGGGCTGAGCTCAACCTCTACGTGCGGGTGTCCGGAGATCTTCTTCGGATGGTACCGCAACGATTGCCTTCAGAGGGTCTGAATACATCAGCGGCCAAGATCACGTATGCCTTTGACGCACCGCTTACGGCGGAGCCGGGGGGCCTAACGCTCGATGTGAAGCGCAATCTTCTGAGTTCCTTCTCCTCTCTCGGAAGCCGCACAGCCGACCATGCCTATAACCTTATGTTTGGAATGGTAGGTTCCCTCTTAGAGGGCAGCATTCTGGAACAGTTCTTCCGGCAATCCGGGAAGGCGGCCTCTGCCGTCTCCCTGCTTCGCTCGGCGAGCATGCAAGGCATTCCTGTTCACGAAATCACTCCTACGAATGCGGCAGCGATTTTGCCATTGTTGACACTGCCTGATGAAACAAAGACTGATATTCACAACGCCATCTCTGCGGGCAAGACCGTCTATGTTACGGCTCGCGAGATCACTCTCAACGGCTGGACCGGAACCGGCTACATGGTCATTGATCCGGCGACTGGCGCGGGTGCTTACCAGATCTCTGGGGGATTAGCGGGGGCGTTCTTTGCTGATCTTCTTTGGGGCTCCCTGTTCCTCCTTGGACTCGGGTGGTCGCTTTCCATTCCGCTGGGAGTTGCGTTTGCGGATCTACTGTAGAATCTTGGAATTGCCAGCTCCGTCGCCGGGATCGGATACTTCCTCGATGGTCTGCGCCAGGGTAAGTTCCCCCCGGACGCTCCGTCCGCAAAGGCAATTCTGTTGTCTATCGCCAACATCATCGTTCAGGCAACGCTGTTCCTGGGCTTAGCCGCGCTCGTTCTGCCATATCTGGTCGTTCCGCTTGCCGCCGTGCCTGGAGTCGTCATCGCCGTGTCCGTAGGGTTGCTTGTCTTCATGATGGCGTTTGACTTCTCCATCAATCTCTTGCTGGTGGCTGTGCCGCCAGCCGGGCGCCACTCTCCTTATGCTGCGGACTGGCCTCGGGAGGGCTGGCAAGAAGGCGGATGGAAATGCATGCGCGCATGAAATCGGTTTTGGGATTGCTATTGGGCGTGCTGACCATTGGAGGCATCCTTCTCGTCGGCCGTTCGTTGAGCGATCGTTTCCCGGCTGGCGCGTCCCTCGCCAGGGACTTGCCGGTACTAGCCGTTCTTCTCTTCCTTTCTTGGTCTCTGCGGCGAAAGATGCGGCGAATGGGACGGCGCTCGATCGAAACCGGGATGCACACGACAGCCGTGATGAGTTTTCAGGGTGTCGAAGCAGAGGCCGCAGGCCGGCGACTCATTGTGTTGGGTGATTGTTTCTTCTATGGAGCCATTGTCGTCGGTTGGGTTTTCTTCCTGCGGTTTTACGTTTCGTGAGGTGGCCCGTGAGCCCTGAAGCCGCGACCTTTGCGCCATTTTCTGGACTGCACGGAGAGAAACGCCCTCGTTTCGAGGCACTGCTCGGCCGTGCGTTTACCTTTTTTGTCCTCTACATTCTCGCCTCTGTGGTCTTCTTGGAGCCCGGTTCTCTTGTCCGAAGCGTCGGCGCGTCAATGACGAAGGCAGTACTGGGCATTGCGGCGGGGTACAACTTCGCCTGGTGGATTCTATTGCGGCGGCTTGCGTACAGCTTCGATAACAGCAGCATGGCCATCCGTCTTGCGCTCCGCATGGTCCGGGTTTCTTATCAGAATATCGCGCGCGTTAAGCGCCAGGACACCCCTTGGCCCATCAAGAAGAGCATTATCCTCACCTACGCCAAGGAAGTCCCGCAGCTCATCGAGTACGTCGCGCAGATCGGGGCCTTCATCGTGGAGGGACGCGGGAAGATCTATCTCTATAGTACCTTGAGCTCCTACCACGATCCCAAAGGCCTCATCCTGATCACGACAACCGACGGGAAGACCTACGGTATCAGCCCGGCGGAGCCGGAGCGGTTTCTGGAGGAGTTGGAGAAGCGCCGCAGACAGGCACGCCCGCAGTGATAGGTCCGTCTCCTGGACACGTCGCCGACGATGGAGTGGAGCATGGGACGACTGGCAACCACGTTCCGACGTTGCTACACCCGGAAGGACCTGTCTCGCGCCGCGGTGATTGGCGGCCTCTGTCTACTCGGTTGCCTGGTCGGCCCGTCGCCAGGCACCGCCGCCGATGCCCTCACGCTCGGGGCCCAATGGCTCGGCCAGGCCCAACTCACGAATGGCGCTTGGGGCGGTCGCTTGGAGGTACCGGCCACTGCGCTCGCGGTCCGCGGCCTCGCCGCGACGGGACAGGACGTCGCATCCGATCTGGCCCGCCTGCGTGCGGTCCAGTCAGCAGAGCTCCTCGCGCAGGTCTGGCAATACTGGGGGACCCGAGACGCCAGCCTGCTCCCTGCTCTTCTCGCCCACCAGCAACCGGATGGTAGCCTGAGTGGCGATCTCGCGGCCACTGCGCTCCTCGTCTGGGCGCAGGCGGAGGCGGGGAGCGCGAATAGCAGTGCGGTGTCGTTCCTCCGCACGGCCGTGAACCCCGATGGCGGATGGGGCGCCGGCGGCGTCAGCACCACCTGGAGCACGACTCTCGCGGCGCTCGCGTTACTCCGCTCGGGAGCGCAAGCAAACGATCCAGTTGTTCTCGGCGGTGTCGCGTGGATCGAGCGCCACCAAGGCCTACTGGGCGACGTTGGCAACACGGGCGAGACAGCGGTGGCCCTGCTGGCTCTCCTAGCCGCCGGGCAGATCCCGGTCCCGGAAACCACGACGACACCCGCGAACGCCAGCCAGAGGGCGCTGGACTTCCTGCGGGCCACCGTTGCCACGGATGGAAGTTGGGGGCGCGATGAAGCCCTCGGTGGCGTCGGGACGACGGCCCTCGCGCTCCTCGCGCTGGCTGCGGCGTACCCGACGGCACCGGAGATCCTCCAGGGGCAAGTTTTCCTCGCCGGCGCACGAGCTTCGGGCGGCGGTTGGCGCGAGGCGGGGACGGCAGTCCCTGTGACGGCCACCGTGGCCGAAGTCCTGCAAGCTTTCGACCTGGCCAATCCGGCCATTGTGCCGGCAGTGGCCTTCCTTCAGCACAGCGTCAAGCCGACGACCGACGCGGCGGCTCGCGCGATCGCCGTCAGCGGCGGCGCGCCGACGGATCTCCTCGCCCTCCAGAATCCCGACGGCGGGTCGGGCCTGGCCGCCGGATTCGAGAGCGAAGCGTGGACGACGGCACTCGCGCTCCGGGCGTTGGTCGCGACGGGTAACGGCGTGGGCGCCAACGCGACTCAAGCAGCGAACTGGCTTCTGAGCAACCGGTCGAACGATGGGGGCTGGGCGTACACCGCTGGCGAGACGAGCCGCGTAGCCATGACGGCGGAGGTTGTCCGAGCGCTCGGCGGCGTGCCGCGTAACCTGGATATTCAAGCGACGCTGGACCGTGCCTTCACGCTCTTTCAGGCGAAGCGGGCGACGGATGGTGGTTATAGCGATGCGGGGAGCACGCCGCTGGAGACGGGGTTGGTGGTGCGCGCCCTGGCTGCGGCCGGGGCGGACTTGGCGGCGATCGCGCCTGCGACGCTTGCGTATCTGACGGCCAGCCAGCAGACGGATGGAAGTTGGCAGGGCGATCCCTACGTCACGGCCATCGCGCTGCATGCCGTGTGGCTCCTTCAGAACCCGCCGGTCCGTCCGATCACGGGCGCGGTCACGGCGCAGGTGCTCGACGCTGCGACAGGGCAAGCCCTCGCGGGTGTAACCGCGCGACGGTACGGCGAGGCCACCGCGGCCGTATCCGATATGCTGGGCGGGTTCACGCTGGACGGTCTGCCCGGCGGGTCCGTGACGCTGGAGTTCAGCAAGGGGGGTTACCTCACACAGACCGGCATGGCGACGGTGACGGTCGGGGTGGTGACGCCGCTCGGGACGATCCGCCTCGCGTCAGCGCCAGCGACGGCCAGCGTGACCGGCCGAGTGACGGATGCGGGGGCGGGAACGCCTCTCGCAGGGGTCACCTTGACCGCCGCTGGTGGCGCGGGAACCCTGACCGGCACGACGGGCGCCGATGGGGGCTATAGCATCGCCGGCGTGACGCCCGGGAGCTTGACGCTCACCGCGAGCAAAGCCGGCTACCAGGACGCGAGCGCTGCAGGGACGGCGGTGCCGGGCGTGACCATCCAGTTCTCGCCCGCGCTCCCACCGGTTGGGCAGACGCCCCCAGCGACCGCGACCGTTCGTGGAACCATCTTGGACGCGATCACGCGGGCGCCAATTGCCGGCGCGACCTTGAGCTTGGGCAGCGGGGGCAGCGGCATGACGGATGCGGCCGGTCTGGTGGCGCTCGCGGCGGTCCCCGCCGGCTCTTACAGCGGCACGGTGAGCGCGGGTGGGTATGTCAGCCACGGATTTACCGCCGTCCTCTCCGGTGGAAGCGCCCTCGATCTCGGCACGGTCCTTCTCACCTCGCTCACGGCGCCGGGCAGCCTCACGGCTGTCGTGGTGGACGCCGCCACGAACCAGGCCCTGGCGGGCGCACGCCTGGCCCTCACCGGCAACGGGGCCGTCGCCGCGACGACCATCCCCAGCGGCATCGTGACGCTTGCGAATCTTCCGCCAGGCCGGGTGGACTTCACGCTCACCAAGGACGGGTACTCGTCCCTTACCGGCTTTGCCACGGTTGCGCCCGGGACGGTGACCGACCTCGACCTGTTGCGGTTGAGCGCGCTCCGGACCACGGCGACGATCCGGGGAACCGTGACCGATGCGGGCACGGGCCTGGCTCTGGCCGGAGTGCAGGTGAACGTGACCGGGGCGTCGTCGGTCGCGGCTATGACAAACGTCGCCGGGAGCTACGAGCTGGCCGAGGTAGCGCCGGGAGACGTGACGATCACGGCGAGCAAAGAAGGATATGCCCCGGCCAGCGCCACGACGACGCTGGCCGCTGGCGCGATACTCACGTTCAGCCCCACGCTCGGCATAGGTTCCGGGGCCGGGGAGGGCAGTCCGATCCTGGGGAGTGTGATCGATGGGGACACGGGCGAGCCGTTCCCGGGCGCCAACGTGCGGCTTGTCGGGACGGATGTGTTGCCGGCGGCGACATCGGCCACGGGCGCGTTCAAATTCCCTCTGTCCGTGGACAGGCCCTGGCTCTTTTACATCGAGGCAACGGCGCCGGGGTATCTCGGCGAGACCCGCTATATCGCCGTGTTCCTCGATAGCCCTACCTATCTCGCCCCCTTCATCCTGGCCCGGCCGGGCGCCGGGAAGCTCGCCGGGCGCGTGGTCGCGGCAGAGACCGGCACACCGCTTGCCGGCGTGACCGTGGGTGTGTTGGGAGCCGAGGTCAGCATCATCACCGACGAGAACGGCGCCTTCTTCCTCACCGGACTGAATGCCGGGGGCTTGAGTCTGGCGCTCGGCAAGCCGGGTTACGGGACGGCACGGGTGGACACGGCCGTGTCGCGGATCGGGACAACGGACGTGGGTGACTTGTTCCTGGCCCCGCTTGGGGCGCCGCCTGGGGCCGATCTCGCCCTCTTCCCCGAGGATCTCGTCGTGAATCCCGCCGTGCCGCAGCCCGGCAGCCTCGTGAGCGTGACGGCAGTCGTCCGAAACGTCGGAACGGCGGACGCGGCGGGGACGGTCCAGCTCTACGCGGGGAATCCCAATCTCGGCGGCACGCTCCTCACATGGGCGCCGGTCACGGTCGGCGCGACGTTCCGCCAGACGATCAACCTGCCGAGTGTGACCTACCCGGCGGACCGGCCACAACTCTTCGTCGTGGTCTCGGGCATCGAGCCCTCCGACGTGGAC
>Ga0316627_100000467_pt1 | contig 11187 bp, 9 predicted proteins | sample OWC_Aug_M2_C1_D1_FD_207653 | JGI IMG/M metagenome (GOLD analysis project Ga0316627, IMG submission 207653) | Wetland soil microbial communities from Old Woman Creek delta, Ohio, United States - OWC_Aug_M2_C1_D1_C | ecosystem: Environmental > Terrestrial > Soil > Wetlands | place: USA: Ohio...
TCTGGATAAAGCGGCGATCATCGCCTCCGTCCAAAAGACCGGCCGATTGGTGGTCGTCCACGAGGCAGTGAAGCGCGGCGGCTTCGGCGGGGAGATCGCCTCCCTCATCGCCGAGGAGGCGTTCGACTATCTGGACGCGCCGATAAAGCGCGTGGCCGGCAGAAACGTTCCCATCGCGTTCAACGAGACGCTGGAGAAGAAGGCGGTGCCATCGGCAGAGGATATCAGCGCGGCGGCGAGGTCGCTGATTCGATAGGCCTGCGTCCTCAAAGTCCAGCGGGCATCGGCCCACGAGGGTTCGATTCCCTCCCCCGGCACCAAAGGTATTTTTGCGACCCCTCCAGGACCGCCACTCCATTTAATCGGCCTTTCCAGCGATATCCGTGGAATTCCGGCATGGGCTCCATCTGGATCGGTCCCACGACGAGCTTCCGCAGGACTTGCCGGGCGCGTATCGGATTGCCCCGCAGAATCTTGCGCCAAGCGGCGAGGGCCGGCTCCAGTTCTCGGAGTGCCCGGGCCACATCCAGTTACCCCAGGCGGTCGCGTGCCTCTACTGCCGTGATTCCGCCGTCGAGCCGCTCACGTTCTGCCTCCAAGACCGTGATCTGCTCCAGGATCGCCCGGGGCAGCTGCCCGTCAGTCACGGCCTCGACCAGTCAGGTGATCTTCCGCTGCGTCTCTGCCGGCCGCAGAGGCTGAAAACGCCAGGGATGCCGAGCAGTACGGGTCACACCCGATGGGTGGCGCTACGGGTAAGGAAACCAGCACCGCTTGCCTTGCGGCAGCTGGCTGCCTGATGAGTCGTGGTATCGAGCCTGGCGCTTGGCCGAAGATCTGCGTCTTGCCCGGAGAGCTTGACTTGCTGCGAGGCCCCATGCTAGGAATCGCGCCATCTGATGTCAGCAGTTTAAGTTGATGGCACCTGCAGTCAAGGAAGAATGCGGCGCATCGGACGCAGGGCCCTTCGGTTCCTGCGCCGGGGACATGTGCAGCACATGACACGACGCGAGCGAATTCTCAAAACGACGCGAGATGAGCGAGTCGATCGGCTTCCGTTCTTCCACTACTGGCGACACAGCCAGTTCGGCTACGCCGAGCGCGACTGCCGCAACCGCGGCATGGGGATGAACTGGGATCGCCCCCCCTACGTTACCAGGCTCCACGGGGTCGAAATCACGGAACGCCGGGCCGTCGTGGACGGACAGCCGCTCTTTCGGCGGACCTACACCACGCCCATGGGCAGCGTGTACGAGGAGGAGCGGCGGGAGGCAGGTGTAGGCCTCTGGCACGGCACCCGGAGCTGGAAGAGCATCCTGCCGTGGGTCACATCCCGCTTGATCAAGGGGCCCGAAGACTATTCAGTCGTCAAGTACATCGTCGAGCACACAGAGTATGTGGCCGACTATTTTCCGATTGAGCAGGCCATGGAGTGGCTGGTGGAGGAGGGCGTCGTCCTCGACAGCCTTCCTCATTCGCCGATGCAGATGCTGATGATTCACTGGGTGGGGACCGAGGAGGGCCGTATTTTCTATCATATGGCCGATTATCCCGATCTGGTGGAAGATCTTTATGGCGCAGTCTCCAAGAGCCGCGAGTCCTTGTACGACATTGCCGCGAGTTCGCCGGCTCCGGTGGCCCTCTGCGGCGACAACATCGACGCCGTTCTGGCCAATCCGATCCTGTTCCGGACCTACTTCATGCCGCAGTATGAGAAGCAGGCGGCCGTGCTGCACCGCCAAGGCAAGCTTATGGCCGTTCACATGGACGGGCGGCTGCTGGGCCTCAAGGAGCTCATCGGCCAGACACCGGTCGACATCATCGAGGCCTTCCATCCGCCGCCAATGGGCGACCTTCCGATCGGCGAGGCGCTGGCCGCGTGGCCGGGAAAGGCCATCTGGGTGGGATTCCCTGGCGCCACCTACGAGTTCGGCCCCGAGGCGACCCGGCAATACGCACTCGATCTTCTTAGGGAGATGGGTACCGGGGACCGCCTTGCGATCGCCATGTCCACGGAGGGGCAGGTGTCCAACGATAATCTCATGGCACTCACAGATGTATTGGCATCGGCGACGCTCCCGCTGGATCCCGCCGCCATCGCGCGAACTATGGGGATGCGCCGAACCGCGAGCCAGCGGGACACAGCGAGCGGAGGCACGGCATGCTAACGCGCGCATACGAAGGGCTGCAAGCGGGCATTCGGTGGGCCCTGTGTCTCTTGATGAGCATGATGGTGGTCATTGTGTTTGCCAACGTGATCGCCCGGTACTACCTGAGCGCGTCACTGGCGTGGTCGGAAGAGGTGGCGCGCTTCATGTTAATCTGGCTGGTGTTCATTGGCGCCGTCCTCGCATATGTGAACGACGAGCATTTGGGCCTTGACATCGCGGTCCGCCTCTTTCCCCGTCGGATTCGGTACGGGCTTGCTGTAGTCGCCGATCTCTTGGTCATGGTCGCTATTTACCTCCTGATCCATGGCGGCGCGGTACTGATGCGGGACAGCTGGGAATGGGGATCTCCCGCGACGGATACGCCGTACGGGTACGTCTACACGGTGGTCCCTGCCTGTGGCACCCTGTTGTTTCTCCAGACCGTCGGGAAGATGCTCGGCCACATCCGGGTCATATTCCGCACCGGGGAGGGCGCGTAAGTGCTCGCCACCTTCCTGGTTGGCCTGTTTAGTTTTGTCTTCCTGAATATCCCCATCGCGTTCAGCCTGATTCTGGTCACCCTAGTATTGATGTTCTTCATGGGGAACATCTCGCCACTAATCATCGCGCAAAGCGTCATGCGCGGGATCGACAATTTTCCACTCCTGGCCATTCCCTTCTTCATCCTGGCAGGCGACTTGATGAACGTCGGCGGGATCTCCAAGCGAATCGTGGAGTTTTCCAGGGCAATTCTCGGTCACGTACGGGGGGGCCTGGGCTACGTGGCCGTCGTCGCCGCCATGATCTTCGCAGGCGTTTCCGGGTCCGCAGCCGCCGACACGTCGGCCATCGGGTCCATCCTGCTGCCCATCATGGTGGAGGAGGGGTACGACAAGCCTAAGAGTACCGCCCTGATCACCTCGGCGGGATGCATCGGTCCCATCATACCGCCGAGCATCCCAATGATCCTCTTCGGGGTCATCGGCGGCGTGTCGATCGTCAAGCTGTTCCTGGGCGGAATCATCCCGGGAGTCCTCATCGGCTGCGGCCTCATGATCGGGTGGTACTTTCACTCGCGAAAGCACAATTACCCCCGGGGTGAGCGGGCGTCCCTGGACAGCGTGTGGCGGGCCACCCGGAAGGCTTTCTGGGCCTTGATCCTCCCCCTCATTATTCTCGGCGGGATCATTTTCGGCATCTACACGCCGACTGAGGCGGCGGTCGTAGCGGTCGTATACGCGTTCGTGGTAGGACTCTTGATCTACAAGGAGCTCCGCCTCCGCGACTTGCCCCAGGTCCTGGTCCAGTCCGCCAAGAGCACGGCCATTGTTCTGCTGGTGTGTGGGGCGGCCATGGCCGCCGCCTACCTGTTGACCATCGCGCAGATTCCGCCCTTACTGACCGCCACCATTCTGAAATTGTCCGGTGGGCAACCCTGGTTGGTCATTTTCTGGATCAACATCCTCCTCCTGTTGGTCGGTTGCGTCATGGATCTCACGCCGGCCCTGCTGATCCTGGCACCGATCCTACTGCCGATCGCCGTCAAGTTCGGCTTCGACCCGGTGTACTTCGGGGTCATGATGTGCGTCAACCTGTGCATCGGTCTGATCACGCCGCCCGTGGGGACCGTCCTCTATATTGGCTGCGGCCTTTCCAAGTTGCCAATGGGCACGCTGTCCCGGGCCATCGTGCTCAATATCTCGATCATGATCGCCGTGCTGTTCTTGATCACCTACGTCCCATGGACCATCACGTTCATCCCGAGGATGGTTGGACGTTAACCCGGCGGGCGGCCTCGGCCGCCCCGCACCCCTCAACGGGGGAAGGAGGCCTTATGCGCAAGAGTGTGTTCGTGAGAATCCTCGCACTAGGGCTGATCGTCGCGCTGTCCGCCGTCTCGGCGATTGCCGGTGAAAAGAAGGTCATCAAGGTCAGTATCGGCGTCAATGATGTGCATCCCCTGACCGTCAGCATGAAGAAGTTCGGGGAGGTCGTCGCGTCCAGGACCGGCGGGCGCTACGACGTCCAGCTCTACCCCAACGCACAGCTCGGCGACGATGTGCGGGCAACCGAAGCCGTCCGGGCGGGCCAGCTCGAGATGACCCCGCCAACCACCTCGCCTCTCACCGGTCTCAGCAAGGAATTAGCCGTTTTTGACCTGCCCTTCCTGTTCCCGGATGCCCCCACAGCCTGGAAGGTCCTGGACGGGCCCTTCGGCCAGCGTATGCTGGACGGGATGGCGGCGAAAAACCTCAAAGCCTTGGGGTTCTGGGAGAACGGCTTCCGCCAGCTCTCCAATAGTGTTCGCGAGGTCAAGTCTCCCGCCGATGTGAAGGGGATGAAGGTCCGCACCATGGAGAACGCCATCCATTTGGCGGCCTGGCGAGCCCTGGGGGCCAACCCGACGCCGATGCCTTTCAGCGAGGTGTTTACCGCCCTGCAGCAAAAGACCATTGATGGTCAGGAGAATGCCATCAACACTATCTACCTCCAGAAGCTCTACGAGGTTCAGAAATTCACCACGCTAACCGGTCACATCTACTCCCCCTTCATCGTCTTGATGAACCAGAAGCTGTGGGAGAGTCTGCCCCAGGAGGACCAGAAGATCTTCAAGGAGGCGAATGTTATTGGCCGGGATTTCCTTCGGCAGCTCAACAAAGATAGTGCAGAGACGCAGATCGCCGCGCTGCGCCAGGCCGGCATGACGGTCACGGAGCTCACGCCGGCCCAACTGAAGCTCTTCCAGGATGCAGTGCAACCAGTGTACAAGCAGTTCGAGGACCGGATCGGCAAGCAGTTGATCGAAGAGATCCGCGCAGAGATCCAGAAGGCAAGCAAATAGGAGGCGCCTTCAAGAGAGCAGGGGCCCCGGCGCTCGAGGGCGTTGGGCCCCTGCTGCAACCGAGGCGGCGGGCGATCGGATCCAGCAGCTCGCGCCGCAACCTCCAGTTGAACGACTCGCTGTAACCCCTCTCCCAGGGGCTCCCAGGCTCGATGAACAGGGCCCACCCCCGGTTCCCTGAATACGGGATAAACATGTTCACGCTGCCCACTCCCCAGTAAGCGGCACGACCAGCAGCTCGTGTTTCCAAGTAATCATACCCATGGGTTCGGGCCCCCGGTCCGAACCATCATGGCTCTGATCAATCAGACGAATATATGAAACGTATCCCCCGGGGACACGTCCTTCCACGTCAACCCTAAGTGAAACAAGGATCTACTGAGGGTGCGCGGCTTCGGGCCTCCAGTCAACGGAATCCGGAACACTTTGAAACTCTGTCTGCGAAACATCGACCGCTGACGGCCAGGCTGACCGTTCGCCTGGTGGAACAGTGCGGGATGCTCGAAGAGATCACAGGCAAGGAGTGGGGGAGGCTGCTGTACCTGGCGCGCCCGATCCTCGACGCTATCGAAGGGAAAGGGCCGCTTCGGTCCTTCCGCCGGAGACGGGCACCGACACGATCGATGCCCAAAGCGTGACGTGAATCCCCTCCGTGTTTTCGCCTTGAGGCCCTTTCGCAAGTAGATGCATCCGTCAGCGGTTAAGGCGATCTGCGACAGCATGCGCCGGTCGAACTGCTGAGAAAATGCAGAGGAACAATGAAGAACAACACGGTAACAAAACAACAAAACAAATTTCCACTTGACAGGCAATTTGGCTTGGAATAAATAGAAAACAGAATTTGGAACGTAGTTGCATAATGTGCAACAATGCAAGTGATTAAGTCGGTAAACACCGCCCTGAAGATCCTAAGCTGTTTCACCGGCGACCCTCCGACGCTGGGCGTGACGGAGCTTGCAAAGGAGCTCCGTCTGACGAAGAGCACGGTCTCCCGAATCCTCTCGACAATGGAGCAGGTCGGTTTTGTGGCCAGAGTTGCCGAGACCCAGAAGTACCGCTTGGGGGCCAAGGTTCTGGAGCTCGCCGGAGCATTCCTTTCCAGCCATGAATGGCGGACCGTCGCGCGTGCGCATCTGAAAGCGCTTCGGGATGCGACCGGCGAAAGCGTCGCGCTCTTCGTGGTGGATCGGGACCGGAGAATCTGTCTAGAAAAGTGGGAGAGCGTGCACGAACTTCGGTCCTCCATCAAGCTCGGCGGTCGGTATCCCCTTACCGCCGGGGCGGGGGGGAAAGTGCTCTTGGCGCACTTGCCCGAGGACGAGCGAAAAGAGATCCTTGAGAAAACGGGTCTTCCGCGCCACACCTCGCATACGATCACGAATCCGAGAGACTTTGAGCGAGAATTACAAGACATCCGCCGCAAAGGCTTTGCGGAAAGCTACCGGGAGCGGGTTCCGCATCTGTCATCGGTCTCGGCGCCGATTCGGAATTTCGAAGGGCGCGTCATCGCTGCGCTCTGCGTCGACGGCCCGGCCGTCCGCTTCACCGCGAAGAAGGTGAAGGCGTGCGTGGACTTGGCGCGCCGCACGGCGGAGCGGATTTCCCAGGAGATCGGCTACCGCCCGCCTGCCGCGGAGCGCGGGGACAGGGAACGGACCGTACGGCCAAGGAAGACAGGCGACGGGGCCTAACGCAGGCACACGCCGAACAAGGAGCGACAACATGTCTCAGGCATCCAGCCCGCTGCCACTGGCGGGTGTCAAGGTCGTCGAGTTGGGCCAACTCATCGCCGGGCCGTTCGCCGGCAAGACGCTGGCCGAGTTCGGCGCGGAAGTCGTGAAGATCGAGCCGCCCGGGGAGGGCGACCCGCTCCGAAAGTGGCGTCTGCTGCACAAAGGCACCTCGGTCTGGTGGCAGGTGCAATCCCGCAACAAGCAGTCGGTGGCGGTGGACCTCCGGCAGCCCGAGGGGCAGGAGATCGTCCGCCGCCTGATCCGCGAGGCGGACGTGGTGATCGAGAACTTCCGGCCCGGGACCATGGAGGGCTGGGGCCTGGGCTGGGACGAGCTGTCGAAGATCAACCCGGGCCTCATCATGCTGCGAATCTCCGGCTACGGCCAGACCGGCCCCTACCGAGACCGACCGGGTTTCGGGGTGATCGGCGAGGCCATGGGGGGATTGCGCTACATCACCGGGGAGCCGGGCCGCGTGCCCGTCCGGGTTGGGGTAAGCATCGGGGATTCGCTGGCGTCTCTCCACGGCGTGATCGGCGTCCTCATGGCGCTCTACCACCGGAAGGTGAACGGAGGGCAGGGCCAGTTCATTGACGTCGCCCTCTACGAGGCGGTGTTCAACATGATGGAGAGCACGCTGCCGGAGTACGACGCCTTCGGGGCGATCCGCGAGAGGACCGGGAGCGCACTGCCCGGCATCACCCCGACCAACGCGTACCCCTGCAAGGACGGTGAGTACGTCTTGGTGGCCGGCAACGGCGACAGCATCTTCAAGCGGTTGATGGAGGCGATCGGTCGGCCCGATCTGGCCTCCGACCCCGACCTGGCGCACAACGAAGGGCGGGTGCGCCGGGTGGAGGAACTGGACCGGGCCATCGGGGCCTGGACCGCCACCCGGACCATCGACGAGATCCTGGACGCGATGACCAAGGCGAAGGTGCCCGCCGGGCGGATCTACTCGGCCAAGGACATCGTGGAGGACCCCCACTACGCGGCGCGCGGGATGATCGCCGAGATCGAGGCCCGCGACGGTCTCACGGTGAAGGTGCCAGGCGTGGTGCCGAAGCTCTCCGGGACGCCCGGGTCCATCCGGACGACGGCGCCCGGCCTGGGCGATGACACCGAGGCGATCCTCCGACGATTGGGCTACGCATCCGTGCAGATCGCCGCGCTGCGGGCGGACAAGGTCATCGGGGGAGGGACCTCGTGATGGGCGCCGACACGGGCACCAAGGTCTACGTCCACGAGGTGGCCCCCCGCGACGGTTTCCAAATCGAGCCGACGTTCATCCCGACCGAGGCCAAGATCGGCTTGATCAACCAATTAAGCCAGACCGGCCTGCCGGTGATCGAGGCCACCTCGTTTACCAGCCCGAAGGCCATCCCTGCCCTGCGGGACGCCGAGGATGTGATGCGCGGCATCACGCGGGCGCCGGGGGTCACCTACACCGCACTGGTCCCTAACATGCGGGGGGCGGAGCGGGCGGTGGCGGCCCGCGTGGATGAGATCAACCTCGTCATGTCCGTCAGCGAGACGCACAACCTGACCAACCTCCGGATGACCCGCGAGCAGTCCTGCGCCCAGCTCTGCGAGGTGATCCGCGCCCTGGCTGGACGCGTGGCCATCAACGCCTCGCTCTCCACCTGCTTCGGCTGCCCCATGGAGGGGGCGGTGCCGGAGGAGGAGGTGTGGCGCTGGGCGGGGCGATTGTTGGAGACGGGCGCCAGCGGCGTGAGCTTGTGCGACACCACCGGTATGGCCCAGCCCCGGCAGGTCGGGCGCGTGGTGGTGGAGTACGGACGCCGGTTCCCGGGGACGAAGCTCACGCTCCATCTCCACAACACACGGGGCCTGGGCCTGGCCAACGTCCTGGCCGCCCTCGACGCCGGGGCGGACCGGTTCGATGCCTCACTGGGCGGGTTGGGCGGCTGTCCGTACGCGCCGGGCGCGACCGGAAACGTCTGCACCGAAGACCTCGTGCACATGCTGGAGGCCATGGGGTGCGCCACCGACATCGATCTTGGGGCCCTACTCGAATGTGCCCGGATGCTTCCCGGCGTCGTCGGGCACGAGGTGCCGGGTCAAGTGGCGAAGGCAGGGCGCATCTCGGATCTTCATCCGGAACCGGACTGGCTTCCCGAGGCGCGCGCGAAAGCGCGGGAGCGGGGATAAGCCTCGGCACCGGGTGTACGACTGAAAAGTGATGCCCGGGAGGCATCACGCCGCCGCGCGCCGCGCCAATGAGTCCTCTTCCATCTTGACACGGGCCGGACGTTTGGAGGATGCTGCTGCGGCGTGGACCGGGCGCGGTACCGATTCTCATGTTGGCTTCAAGCGGAAGGAGGATGGAATCATGCGCGCACTACGACGTGTTTTCTGGGTAGCGGGGCTGCTCCTGTTCGGCCTGCTCCTGGCGCAGGTCGGGGCGGAGGCGGCGTATCCCGACAAGGCGGTGGATTTCGTCGCCCCGGCGAGCCCGGGCGGTGGATGGGATCTTACGTGCCGCTTGTCGGCGAAGGTCCTCAAGGAGGCTGGGCTTGTCACGCAGCCCATCGTTGTGTCGAACAAGGTGGGCGGCTTCGGCATGGTGGCCATGACCGATATCGTCCGCAACCGCCGCAAGGATGACAACGTCCTCCTGGCGTTCTCCGCGGTTCTGACGACGCAGATGGCCAGCAACAACAATCCCTACCGCTGGAAGGACATCACGCCCATCGTCTCTCTGTTCGTGGACTACGGTGCCTTTGCCGTCAGGAAGGACTCGAAGTACGCCACCCTGAAGGATCTGCTGGACGACTGGAAGACCAACCCCGGCGTGCTCACTTTCGCGGGAAGCAGCGGTCCGGGCGGCATGGATCACATGCGCGTGGCCATGCTCGCGAGGGCCGTCGGTATTCCGGCGAAGGCTGTCCGCTACGTCGCGTTTCCCAGCGGCGGGGACGCCTTGAGCGCGATCCTGGGTGGACACACCACCGCGTTCGTGGGCGAGGCGGGAGAGATCGCCGCGCAGGTGGAGGCGGGGGCGGTCCGGGCCCTGGTCGCCCTCTCGGATCAAAAGCTTCCGGGTGCTTTCGCCAAGGTTCCCATGGCCAAAGAGGTGGGCTTGGACGTGGTGTCTCCCAACTGGCGAGGTTTCTACGGGCCTCCCGAGATGAGCAAAGACGTGGTCCGTTACTGGGAGGAGACGTTTGCGAAAATGGTGAAGACTCCGTCCTGGCAACAGGTGCTCCAGCAGCAGTCGTGGGTCGAATACCTCCGATCGGGGGACAAACTGCGCAAGTTCCTGGACGACGAGTTCGGGATGTACGAGAAGCTGGCCAAGGACTTGGAGCTGGTGAAATGAAATCTGAGGGCCGGCTCGGCGGAGTGTGTGTCCTGGCGTTTGCCGTGGCCTATCTGGCCGTCGCGCTCTCCATTCCGGCGGCTTCGGTGGGCGATCCTCTGGGTCCCACGGCGTTTCCCGTGGTACTCGGCTGTTTCATGGTCCTGCTGGGCGTCACACTAGCGACCAGGCCAGACCAGGCGCGGGAGGGCGGGCACGAGGCACCCGGACGTTGGGGCATCGTGGCCGCCCTCGCCGGCTTTCTGGGTATCTACGGCTACTCCCTTCCGTTTGTAGGTTATCCGCTTGGGACCTTCCTCTTCCTGGGGGTCACGGCGCGGCTCCTGGGAGAACGGTCCTGGCCCGTCACCGTTGGGTTCTCGGCCTCGATTAGCCTCGGCATCTACCTCCTCTTCACCCAGGTACTGGATGTGCCGCTGCCCCTCGGGATCATCGAGGGCATCAGAGGCTAGGCGCACGATGGAGATCTTGGGGCACCTCGGCTACGGTTTCGGCATTGCGCTGCAACCGATCAACCTTCTCTACGCCTTCATCGGCTGCCTGGTGGGGACGCTGATAGGCGTCCTCCCGGGGATCGGCCCGGCGGGCGGCATGGCGCTGCTCATTCCCTTGACCTACGGCAAAGAGCCGGCGTCGGCGATCATCCTTCTCTCCGGGATCTACTACGGGGCGATGTACGGCGGCTCCACCACTTCCATCTTGCTCAACGTGCCCGGGGAGGCCGCATCGGTCGTGACCGCGCTCGACGGGTACCAGATGGCCCGCCAAGGGAGGGCCGGACCGGCTCTCGCCATCGCCGCCATCGGCTCGTTCGTCGCGGGCACCATCGGCATTGTCTTCCTCATGCTCCTGGGGCCGCCCATGGCCCAGGCGGCCCTCAGGTTCGGGCCGGCGGAAACGTTCGCGCTCATGGTCTTTGGCCTCTCCATGGTGACCTCGCTCGCCGGCCGCTCTCTCCGGAAGGGATTCGTGGCCATGACGCTCGGGCTGACGATGGCCACAGTGGGGGTGGACCTGCCCACCGGCCTCATTCGCTTCACGCTGGGAATCCCTAAGCTGATGGAAGGGTTTGACGTCATTGTGGTGGCCATCGGCCTCTTCGCGGTCTCCGAGATCTTG
>Ga0316627_100000470_pt1 | contig 11180 bp, 8 predicted proteins | sample OWC_Aug_M2_C1_D1_FD_207653 | JGI IMG/M metagenome (GOLD analysis project Ga0316627, IMG submission 207653) | Wetland soil microbial communities from Old Woman Creek delta, Ohio, United States - OWC_Aug_M2_C1_D1_C | ecosystem: Environmental > Terrestrial > Soil > Wetlands | place: USA: Ohio...
GGGAGAAGAAGGAGAAGCCGCCCAAGACCACCCAGGCCGCCTTCGAGTTCATGGACGACGGCAAGGGCGCGTACAAGCTCCCATCCACGGACCTTCTTGACCCGGTGCCGCCTTCGGTCAAGAAGGTGTCTGAGAAGGACATGATCGCCCAGTCCGAGCTCCTCGCGCAGAAGTTGCTGGATTTCGACATCCAGGGCCGAATCACCCAGGTCCACCCCGGCCCGGTCGTGACCATGTTCGAGTTCGAGCCGGCGCCGGGCGTGAAGGTGAGCAGGATCGTGAACCTTGCCGACGACCTCGCGCTTGCTATGAAAGCTGCCTCGGTACGGATCCAGTCGCCGCTGCCCGGCAAGGCGGCCGTCGGCATCGAAGTGCCGAACAACACCCGCGAAATAGTCTATTTCCGCCAGATCATCGAGTCGGCCGAGTATCAGGCCAACCGGTCCCGGCTCAAGGTGCCCATGGGCAAGGATATCTTCGGCGCATCGATCGTGTCCAGCATCGAGAAGATGCCGCATCTCCTCGTCGCGGGGGCCACCGGCTCGGGCAAGAGCGTGGCCATCAACTCCATCATCCTGGCGCTCCTGTTCAACGCACGGCCGAACGAGCTGAAGCTCGTGCTGGTGGACCCCAAGATGCTTGAACTGTCGCTCTACAACGATATCCCGCACCTGCTGACACCGGTGGTCACCCAGCCCAAGCGCGCGGCAGAGACGCTCCGGGCGCTTGTGGCCGAAATGGAACGGCGCTACCGGACGCTGGCCGAGAAGGGCTCCAAGAACATCGAATCGTATAACAAAGCCGTGCCCGAGACCGAGCGGCTGCCCTACATCGTGATCATCATCGATGAGCTCGCCGACCTCATGATGACCGTGCAGCGCGAGGTGGAAGAGTCCATCATGCGTATTTCCCAGATGGCGCGCGCCGCCGGCCTCCATCTCATCGTGGCGACACAGCGTCCGAGCGTGGACGTGATCACCGGCCTCATCAAGGCCAACCTCCCGACGCGGGTCTCCTTCCAGGTATCGTCCAAGACCGATTCGCGCACCATCCTCGACGCCAATGGCGCCGAGAACCTGCTCGGCATGGGCGATATGCTCTTCCAGCCGCCTGGCACGGCCCACCTCATCCGGGTGCACGGGTGTTTTGTCTCCGAGGCCGAGATCAAACGGGTGGTGGAGTTCATCAAGAAGCAGGGCGTGCCTAACTACGAGTTTCTGGCCCAGCGCGTGAAGGAAGTAGCCGAGGCCGAGGTGGCCGCCGTGGAGGACAGCGAGCGCGACGAGTTCTACCAGCGCGCCGTGGAGCTGGTGCAGATGAACGGCCAGGCGTCCACGTCGTTCCTGCAGCGGAGGCTTCGCGTGGGCTACAACCGCGCCGCGCGGATGATCGAGATGATGGAGGAGGACGGCATCGTGGGCCCGGCCGACGGTTCCAAGCCCCGGCAGGTGCTGGTCAGGAAGAACATGGACGGGACGGTGAGGGACCTCGATGATATCTAGGAAGAAGCAGTGCGGAATGGAAAAAGACAAGCGCATCCTCGCCGCTGCCCCTCCCCATGAGCAAACGCATTTCCGCCCCGGCCCCTCCCCTTCGGGAGGAGGGACAAAGGGAGGGGATGGGTTACAGGGGAAGCGAAACGGGAGGGGATGGATCTTTGCGGAGTGCGGAATAAAGACGGACACGTTCGCCCGTGCCGCTGGCTGCTGTGTACTTCTGCTGGTTTCCAGCAGTACGTTCTCTGCTGCTGCGGAGACCGCTTCCGTTGTCACCGCAACGGCGGTCACGGTCCCATCCTCGTCGGTGCCTGCCGCCGTCGGCATGGATGGTGTTCAGGCCATCGAGGCGCACTATCGCGATCTTGCGGACCTGACCGCAAGGGTCGTGCAGAAGAACTTCCTCAAGTCCGTGGAAAAGACCCAGAAATTCGAGGGTACGCTCGCGATCAAACGGCCTGGCAAGCTCCGGCTCGAGTATACGAACGGCCAACTGATCATGATCGACGGAGCGGAAGCGTGGTTCTATTCGAAGAAGAGCGAGCAGGCCATCCGGCGCACCTTCAAGGACTTCGAGCAGGCCAACATTCCGGTCGCGTTCCTGCTCGGCGCGGGGGCCATCCGGCAGGATTTCGCCGTGTCCGTGCCCGAGGCGGACAAGCCCCGCATGCTGGACCTCGTCCCGAAAAAGGCGGGGGCCGCCATGAGGAAACTGCGGCTTTATTCTGACGAGGTCGGCAGGATCACGCGCATGGTCGTCCATGACCGGTCCGGGAACACATCGGACATCCAGTTCTCCGACGTGAAGGAAAATGTGGGCCTGGACGATGGGCAGTTCCGATTCAAAGTCCCGAAGGGGACGGAGATCATAGAACAGTAATTCGTAAATAGTAATTCAATTATTGAAGGTACGTCCCGAAACACTCAATTATTATTCTCTTAATCACCGGGGAGGTTCGTATGGCCGCTGAAAATTCATTTGACGTTGTTTCCAAGATCGACATGGCCGAGGTGACGAACGCAGTCGCCCAGACGATGAAGGAGATCTCCCAGCGCTTCGACTTCAAGGGCAGCAAGTCCGCCATCACCCAGGAGAAGGACGCGCTGGTCATCGTTTCCGACGACGATTACAAGCTCAAGAGCGTGATCGATATCCTGCAGGGAAAGCTGGTGAAGCGCGGCGTGCCGACCAAGAACCTGTCCTATGGCAAGGTGGAGCCGGCGCTCGGCGGGACCGTGCGCCAGAAGGTGACGATCCAGCAGGGGATACCGACGGACAAGGCCAAGGAGGTCGTCAAGGCCATCAAGGACTCGAAGATCAGGGTCCAGGCCTCTATCCAGGCAGACCAGGTCCGGGTGTCGGGAAAGAACCGCGACGACCTCCAGGCGGTCATCGCGTTGCTCAAGGGCAAGGATTTCGGCATCGAGCTCCAGTTCACCAACTATCGGAGCACGTAACGGGCGGACTCCTCTCCCCGCCTTGTCGTTCCGCCGCTCTCCTTCCTAACCGGTGAAATAACCTTGCATTTTTTGTCTAAACTGCTATAATTTGCCAATGCTGCGCAGCATGCCCATACGGGAGTCCGCATGAGCCTTGTCGGCCGTCTGGAAGACCTCGCCTTGCCGGACATCTTCCAGATCATCAGTCTAAGCAAGAAGACGGGAACGCTTGTTGTCAGGAGCCGCAAAGGGTCAGGGATGATCGTGTTCAAGAACGGCCAGGTGGTCCAGGCCGGCAGCGATGTCATTCGCGACTCCCTCGGCAACATCCTGGTGTCCCAAGGGATGGTGGACCAGGCGGACCTCGCGGCGGCGCTCGCGCGCCAGAAGATGAGCCCCGACAAACCACTCGGCATGATCCTTGTGGAGACCAAGGCCACGACCGCTCAGGTCATCGAGGACGTCGTGCGCCAGCAGATCGAGGAGATCATCTATGATCTGCTTGCGTGGGAAGAGGGGTTCTTCAATTTCGAGCTCGGCGAGGTCGTGCCGAAGGACAAGATCGAGGTCGATACGCAGGACCTGCTCCTGAAGTCCGGTCTGAGCGCCGAGTACCTCCTGATGGAGGGGACGCGGATCCTCGACGAAAAGCGCAAGGGCCAGGGCAGGAAGACCTCTCCCGCCGCCAAACCGCAGGCGACGCCCAAAGCTTCCTCCACACCCGACCCCTTTGCAGAAGCAGCCCCGCCGACGTCGTCCTCCGTACTGTCCCGCCCCGCCCCCGTCACCCGAACAAGCTCCGAGCCCGCCCGCGAGGAGTTCCGCTCCAAGATCGAGAATGAATTGCCGTCCAAGCAGATCACGACGCTCAAGTCCATGTTCGACGAGCTCCGGTTCCCCACGGCCACGGCCGAAGTGACGCTCCTGACCCTCCGGTACGCGAGCGAAGTAGTGAACCGTGCCATCCTGTTCATGGTAAAGAAGGACGAGGTGCGCGGACTCGGCCAGTTCGGGATCGAACTGGCGAGCGGCGCGTCCCCGGACAAGGTGGTGCGGAATATCCGCATACCGCTCAACACACCATCCCTGTTCCGGAACGTCATTGAATCCCGCCGCACCTACCTGGGCCCGATGGAGTCCAACGACCAGAACAATTATTTCGTGAACGAGGTGGGAGGGTCCAGGCCCGACGTGGTGTTGGCGCTCCCGCTGGTCGTGGACAACAAGGTCGCCCTCATCGTCTATGGCGACAACCTTCCCGACCTGAAGTCCATCAGGGGTGTTGAAACGCTCGAGATCTTCATGAACCAGGCAGGCATGGCGCTGGAGAAGGCCCTGCTCGAACGGAAGCTGGCCGAGCTCGAGAAGGAGAAGAAATGAAGAACGTGCTGATCGTGGAGGATTCCAAAGCCATCCGCTCCGTTATCCGGATCGCCCTTGAGGAGGCCGGTGATTTCTTCGCCGCCGAGGCGAACAACGGTTTCGAGGCGCTCAAGATGCTGCCCAGCAGGAGGTTCGACCTCATCATCACGGACATCAATATGCCGGACATCAACGGCCTGGAGCTCATCGGTTTTGTCAAAGCGAATCCGTCCTTCAAGAACATCCCGCTCATCATCGTGAGCACGGAAAAGACCGAAGAGGACAAGAAGCGGGGCCTGGCGCTGGGCGCCATGGGCTACGTGGTCAAGCCGTTCAAGAAGGAAGACCTCATGGTGCTGGTGAAGAAAGCGGTGGGGGGGAAGTAACTATTGCGGATTGCAGACTACGGATTGGGGAATGAACGTTCCGGAAAAACGCAAGAAGGTCTCCGGTCATGATCCGGAAGTCCGCAATCCAAAATCAGCAATCATAAAATTATGAAATCTGACCGACCCATACAGGAATTCCTGGCCGAGGCCGAGGATATTCTTGAAACCGCGAACCAGGCCCTCATGACCCTCGACGATGCGAAGGGCGGCGGCCGCGCCAACCCCGATACGGTCAACGGTCTCTTCCGGGCGCTCCATTCCTTCAAGGGTCTAGCCGGGATGTTCGGACTCAAGGCCCTGGCGGACCTCTCGCACAAGCTCGAGTTCCTTCTCGACGAGGTCCGGCTCGGTAAGGTAAGCCTGGGCCGAGAAACCCTGGACGCCCTGGCGGACACGCTCGGGCTCCTGGTGCGGCTCGTTCAGCAGACCGGGAAGGGCCTACCACTCGAGGACATCGCCGGGGCGCTGGACCTCATCGACCGGATCCTCGCGGCGAAATCCGAGGATGCGGCCGGCAAGACGCTCCTGTCGCAGGTTGCCATCGATCCTGCGGTGCTGCAGGTGCTGACGGAATATGAGGAGCACCGGCTGACCGAGAACGTCCGGGAGCGTAAGAACCTTTTCCTGGTCCGGGTCTCATTCTCCTTTGCTGAGTTCGAGAGCGGCATCCGGACCCTAACCGAAACGCTCAAGCATCACGGGGAGATCATCTGCACCTTGCCCACTGCCAGCGCGGGCGGTGACGGCATCGGCTTCACCATCATGGTCGGGACCTCTGCAACGCAGGAGGCTCTGGCGGCGGCGACCAACCTGCCGAACACGTCCTTCGAGGCGGTCCCTCGGATGGACGACAGCAGGATGCAGGAAGTACGGCCGGAGATGACCACGCTCAAGACCGTGAGCAACACCGTGCGCGTGGATATCCACAAACTGGACAGCCTGATGAGCTCCGTGGGTGAGCTTCATATCATCAAGAGCGAGATCGGCCGCATTGCCCTGGACCTGCGCGGCCAGCAGGGGTTCACCGGCATCGCGGTGACCCTCACGAAGGCATATAAGAACCTGGAGCGGCGGCTCAACGAGATCCAGGAGGGCATCCTGGACGTGCGCATGGTGCCCATCGGCCAGATCTTCACGCGCCTCGCCCAGACCGTGCGGAAATACGCCCGTGAGGCGGGCAAAGAGATCGATCTTGAGATCCGCGGCGAAGAGACCGAGCTCGACAAACTCATGGTCGAGGACCTGGCGGATCCGCTCATGCACCTCATCCGGAACGCTATCGACCACGGTATCGCCAAGCCGGATGCGCGGAAGTTGCAGGGCAAGCCCGAGCGCGGCCTCGTGCGGCTCACTGCGTTTCCCACGGGGAACCACGTGGTGATCACCGTTGAGGACGACGGCGGCGGGATCGACCCGCGCGTGCTGCTTGCCAAGGCGCGGGAAAAGGGGCTGGTGGAGGACGAGCTTGACGCCGAGCGCGACCGCAAGGAGGTCCTGGACCTCATCTTTCTGCCGGGCTTTACGACGAGTGAAACGGTGACCGAGATCTCAGGACGCGGCGTGGGCATGGACGTGGTGAAGCGCAACGTGTCGCGGCTCTCGGGGATGATCGACATCGAGACGGAGACAGGCGTGGGAACGACCTTTATCCTGACCCTTCCCATCACGCTGGCCATCATCAAGGCGCTGATCATCGAGGCAAGCGGACGCCGGTTCGCCGTGCCTCTCGGCTCGGTCCTCGAGGTCATGCGGGTCCGGCCTGAGCAGATCGAGACCATCGAGACGCGCGAGGTGATGGCGATCCGCGACGAGACTATTCCGCTGCTGCGGCTCTCCGATGCATTCTCGCTGCCCCAGGCGGACCAGCAGGAAACGCACTTTGTTGTCCTGGTGGGGCTTGCTGAGCGGAGACTGGGGCTCGTGGTGGACCGCCTGCGGGGCCAGCAGGAGATTGTCATCAAGCCGCTCGGCAGCCGTCTCGCCGATACGCCGGGTATTGCCGGCGCCACAGAGCTGGGCGATAAGATCGTCGTGCTGGTGCTCGATGTGGAGTCCCTCATTGAAGGGGCCATGAAAAAAACAGCGGCCAGAGGCCGGTAGTAAGTAAAGAGTAGTCAGGAGACAGGGGTCAGCAGGCAGGAGAAAGGGATGAGAGTGCACCGTTCTCCGTGCCCCGGGATTCCGGCTTCTGACTCCGGAGAACTACTTGTACGAAGAATTCTACGGGCTGAGGGAAAAGCCGTTCAGCAAGACGCCGGACCCGCGTTTCCTGTATCAGAGTCGGAAGCACGCCGAGGCCCTGGCGCGTCTCCAGCTCGCCGTGGAGGACATGGACATCGTGCTCCTGACCGGCGACATCGGGTCCGGCAAAACGACGCTGTCCCGGGCGCTCATCGACTCGCTGGACGAGCGGTTCCATCCGGTGCTGATCATCAACCCCCGGCTTTCGCCGATGCAGCTCCTCCAGACCGTCGCGCTCCGCCTCGGGGTTGACGAGGAGCAGCATGCTCGCCACGGCCTGCTCGAGGGGATCAACGCAAAGCTGTATGAGATCTATGAAGCGGGCAAGCGGACGGCGATCATCATCGACGAGGCGCAGCTTATCCCTGGCAAGGAGACCTTTGAGGAGCTCCGGCTGCTCACGAACTTCCAGCTCGACGACCGCAACCTCCTGGCCCTGGTGCTCATCGGTCAGACAGAGCTGAGGACGCGGCTGGCGAAGCGGTCGTATCGCGCTCTGAGGCAGCGCATCGGGCTCCAGTACCACCTCGGTCTATTGGACGAACAAGAGACCGGAGAGTATGTGGCGCACCGGCTGAGCGTGGCGGGACGGGACGCCCCGCTCTTTGACGAGGGCGCGATCGCGGCCCTCTACCGCTACAGTGACGGCGTGCCGCGGCTGATCAATGTCATTGCAGGCAACGCTCTGATCGAGGGTTTCGGCAGGGGCGCGGCGGCCATCACGGAGGAGATCGTGGAGGACGTGGCGGAGGAATTAAAATAGTATTCAATGTTCAAGGCTTCATGTCAGGAGCGATCGCAGTTCCTTGAGCGTTCAGCATTGGACCTTGCAGAGGAATCATTATGGATATCCTAGCGGCGAGAAAGAAGGCGGCGGAGAAGGCAAAGGCGGTAAGCACCCAGAGGGCCGATCAGGCATTCCCGGCTTCGGAGCAGAATGAGGCCGGCGTTCCCGCCCCGGCGTCCCCGCCCCTGCCCCAGGAGACTCCGTTCATGCCGAATGGTCCTCTCGCGGCTCCGGAACAGGCTCCCGCGATGCTGCCGGAGAACGAGATGACCGCGGCAACGCCGCCGGCCACGGCTGCCCCGGGGCCTCAGAAGAAGGATGAGCCTGCGCCCGGTCCTGTTGTGTCCGGGACAGAAGAACCGGAGCAGCAGCAGGAGGAGCAGGACCTCGAGATGCTCTCCTTCCTTCTCGGCAATGAAGAATATGTTGTCCCCGTTGACCGGGTCCGGGAGGTCCTGACACCCAAAGAGATCACGCCGGTGCCGCATACGGCGGACTATCTTGTCGGCGTCTGCTCCCTCCGGGGCACGGTGATGCCGGTCGTCGATCTTAACCGCAGGCTGGGCCTCGCCGCGAGCGCCAGGGATGAGAAGTCCCGCATCATCGTCGTGAGCCTGGGACAGGATGACCAGGTGGGGCTGTTCGTCGACCGGGTCAGGGGGGTGGTGCGGTTCCTGTCTTCCGCGGTCCGGCCGGCCCCCGAGACCGTGGCGCAGGGCGCCGGCGCGGAGTTCCTGAAAGGCATTGCCCGGAAGGACGACCAGCTGTATATCCTGCTGGACGTGGAAAAAGCAATTGGTGCGTAACAAAAAAAAGTAGTGACAAAAGCAATTTTTTAGGCTACAATAAATAGTGATTACCATTATTTTTAGATTTAAGGCGGGCCAGGAACATGAGAACTGAAACCAATGAGACGGGAGGTAAGTTATGAAAGTGCGCAAGAAGGGATTATTGGGATCTATGCTGGCGATCGTCCTGGTGCTCGGCGCTTTGCTCGGCGCCTGCGGCACGGACCAGCCGACCGGTGTTGCGGTCCAGACCGTGAGCGGTGTCGTCACTGTGGGAACGCCGACGGTGGGGCTCAAGACCTGTACGTCCTGTCACACGTCGCAGACCTCGGACTGGATGCTGACGAAGCACGCGAATGTGGAGCCTCTCGGGAACCTGTACAGCGCAGGGAATCCCACCCTGGGGCAGATTGCCGGCTGCACCATAAATTGCCACGACTCAAATGGGGACGGCGCAGGAAACTCCTTCACCGCCGGCTACACGGGCAACGTTGCCCGGCCGGTGGTAGGCTGTGAGTCCTGCCATGGCGGCGGGAGCCTCCATGTCGCGGCCGGCGGATCCGGACCTATTGGTTTTGCCACGACCACGGCGATGGTCATCGGCACGACCTCCACGCTTCAGGTTTCGGCCCAGTTCAGAACCTGCACGGGATGCCATGAACTCCTGGAGCCGAACGACCCCCTCAACACGGCAGCGACGCCCACTCATTTGACATCTGTTCCGACAGGCAGTTCATATATCATCACCGACACGCACTTTGCAAAAGCAGGCACATACGACGGGGGCGGACATAACTTGAGCGGCACGGAACCGGTCGGCTACGCCATGAACTTTGCAAGTGAGACGGTCTGTACCGACTGCCACAATCCTCATAAAACAGCCGACATCAATCGCGAATGGGCCGCCTCGCTCCACGCGAATAGAAACTCAACCGGCCCCTGGGGCGCTTATAACTGGTCCTGTGAAGATGGCCCCTGCCTCTTCCCATCCCCGGCGACACCGCTTCCCGGCTTTGGAAGCAGAGCACAGTGCCAGAGATGCCATACTACAACAGGATTTGCGTCCTATGCTGATGCCCTGCGAAACAACAATACTGCCCTTGCCGACGGCATTGCAACGGGAAGCAGCCCCGTAATAGCCTATGACCCCCAGTTCAAGCCTCAAATGCTGGAATGCGCAGGGTGCCATACGGACAACAAGGGGACGGTCCGTAATCCCGGATCATTCAGAGCAACATATACGCTACCTGTTAATAACTGGCCGGCTTCACCAATCATTCCGACCGCTGCACAGGTCACGTATCAGTATCCTGATATCGGCGCATCGAATGTGTGCCTGCCTTGTCATACCGGAAGAGGGAGCGGCAGGACGATCCACGCGCTGAATACGGGTCAGACAACCACAGAGGATTTCGGAAGTCTGTTTGACACTTTTGGTTTTCCTCTTGGTTATATGCTTGTTGACGGGCACTACCTGACTGCAGGCGGAACCATGTTCCGGGGCATCGGGTACGAATATTACGGGAGGAGCTATTCCGATCCGCAGTCTTTCAAGCATGAAGAGATAGGAACAGCTTCTGTTCCTAATACCGGGACGAGCGGCCCCTGTGTCGGGTGTCATATGTACCGGCCGGGCTTGCCTGCCAATCACCTTTTCCAACCGGTGATGAAGGATGGGACAACGATTACGGCTGTATCGAGCGAAATCTGCTTTAACTGCCATGCGGGTTCAAGCACGGGCCTTGCCGAGGTTCTTGAACAGGAGAAAATAAAATATGAGGACTCCCTGCAAGCACTTTCGCAGTCGCTTCTTGCAAGCAGCCCCAGTTTTTCCTTTGGAGCCTTTCCCTATTTCAATTACAGCAACTGGCTCTCCACAGGGGACACCGACTGGACCGGCAATACGACCGGCAAAAACAATATGGGGGCTGCCTCTAACATGGCCATGCTCTCCCATGAGGAGGGCGGGTACGTGCATAACAGCAGATATGTGAAGAGGTTGATCTACGATTCAATTGACTGGATTGATGATAACGCCATGAACTATTCGGTCGGCAATACAATTGACGGCCAGTGTGGCGCTGCCCCGTATGCATTCGGATGGTGCGCAGGGGCGAAAAGCTACCTGCTGTACGGTGCTCCGAATACATCCGGAGAACGTCCGTAACCCAGACCCGTTAAAGGAGGACTTACTTATCATGGAACGTACGCTGAAAATGAGGAAATGGATATTGCTCGGGATCCTCGGTTCCTTCTTTGTCGCGGCTGGGTGCGCGACGCTCAAGGAGACGAAACCGATCTACCTGAACAAGGAATACGAGAAGATGATCGCCGGCCGCCTCGACGCGGACTACGTGGGAACGGACAACTGCCTCAAGGCTTGCCACTTCCATGACACTCGGCGGCGCGACTTCGACCTGTCCACCATGGGTGCCCAGCTGTCGCGCGAGTCGGGCATGCCCATCGTGAATTGCGAGTCCTGCCACGGGCCGGGGAGCCTGGCCATCGAGGGCCTCACACCCGAGAAGGTGGCGAAGGACGCGAAGGCCGGGAAGCAGACGGCCTGCGACTACCGGACGCTGGTGGACATGAAGAAGATCCCGGCGCAGGCCAAATCGCTCATCTGCCTCAAGTGCCACACGGCGAACGCGACCTTCAACCTGCACAACTGGAACGC
>Ga0316627_100000471_pt1 | contig 11178 bp, 11 predicted proteins | sample OWC_Aug_M2_C1_D1_FD_207653 | JGI IMG/M metagenome (GOLD analysis project Ga0316627, IMG submission 207653) | Wetland soil microbial communities from Old Woman Creek delta, Ohio, United States - OWC_Aug_M2_C1_D1_C | ecosystem: Environmental > Terrestrial > Soil > Wetlands | place: USA: Ohio...
CGCTGGTCGGCGCGATCCTCGCTGGCAAATTCGTGCTGCAGTTCGCGCTCGGTTTCCAGGGCTTCGTCGATTTCTCCGACGTCGGCATCGTGCTCACCGCGGGCGTGTTCCTGCTCGGCTTCCTGCTCGCCGGCACCATGGCCGACTACAAGGAGGCGGAGAAGATCCCGGCCGAGGTGGCCTCCACGCTCGAGACGCTCGAGGAAATCTTCGTGCTTGCAGCAACCAACCGCCCGGGACTCGACGTCGCGAGCCTGAGACGCGGCCTGCTCGAGATGACTGACGGCATCAAGGGCTGGCTGCTGAAGAAGCGCACTTCGCGCGAGGTCTACGAGTCCATGACCGGACTGAACCTCCTCATCCAGCAGCTCGAGAGGGAAGGGGCCGGGCCATACGCGTCGCGGGCCGTGCCGCAACTCCTCGCGGTGCGCCGCAGCGTCTCGCGCATCGACGTGATCAGGCGCACGGGCTTCCTTCCGCCTGCCTACGCCCTGCTCGAGGTGCTGGTCACCATAATCATCGCGCTCACGCTGATAGCCCGCTTCAAGAGCGTCGCGGCGGCGTGCCTGCTGGTGCCCTTCGTCGCGCTGATCAACATCTACATGCTGCGGCTGATCCGCGACATCGACAACCCGTTCGACTACGAGACCGACGGGCGCGACCATGGATCGGGGGAGGTGCCGCTGTTCCCGCTGGACGAGTACCGCGAGCGCCTCGCGGCGCGGATCGAGGGAGGCCCGGTCAGACCAGGGACTTCAGAACCTTGAATTCACGCTCGAGCTTCTGCTCCATCTCGGAGCCCACGAACGACGCGATGACCCCGCCGAGCAGCGGGATGCCGCAGGTGACGTCGAACTTCCACTCGACGGCGCAGCCTCCCTTCTCGGGCGCGAGCGACTTGCTGCCGACGATCTTCACGGGAACGCCCTTGATGTCGATGACGATGTCCGCCTCGTGCACGTCGCCATCCGCGGTCCAGTCCTCGGTGTGGCTCACCTCGCTCTCGCTGGGAACGATCCTGCGGATGGCGGCCGGCGGATTAGCGGCTTCCTTGCGCGAGATCCTGAGCTTTACGTTCGGCGCGCGGCCCTCGCGCTTGATCTTCACGTCCGTGCCGCCGAGCTGGGAGTAGATGGACTCCTGGTGCTTCTGTTCGGTGCAGAGCTTGAAGACCGAGGCGACATCGCTCTTGATCGTGTGCTTCACGTGGACTTTCATTTCTTCTCCCTGGCGATACCCGTTCCGGCGCTGGCGTCGTCGGATTCTAGTTCCCCTCGCAGCCGGCGCGCCATGATGAACTCATACAGGCGCGGTGCGAACCGGTTCAGCTGCCAGGCTGCCCGGGCCGTCCGCCCGATCAGCAGCAGCCGCTGGCCTCGCTGCGCTGCGGCAAAGACCTGTCCGGCGGCGTCTTCGGGCGTGAGCGGTCGGCCCACGGTCACCTGCGCGTGTCGCACGGGTTCGCCGTCGCCGCCAAGTGCATTCCGGTCGATGCGAGTCGCGATGAAGGACGGGCAGGCAACCATGACGTCCACGCCCTGTGGCGCGAGCTCGGTGCGCAGGCTGCCGAAAAAGCCGTGCAGCGCGTGCTTGCTCGCGGCATAACCCGTGCGTGCCACCAGCGGCGTGTAGCCCGCGACGCTCGAGATGACGACGACGAGCCCCCGGCGTGCGACCAGGTGGGGCAGGGCGGCCTTCGTGCAGTTCAACGCGCCGAAGAAATTCACGTCCATGACGCGGCGGATGACGTCGAGCCCGGTTACCGCGAACCCACTGCGATGGCTGATGCCAGCGTTGTTCACCAGCACATCGAGCGACCCGAAGCGCTCGACCGTCCGGGTGACGGCCCCGGAGCATGCCCCGGCATCGGTAACGTCGCACGGCAGCGGCAGGCACGCCGTGCCACGCTCTTGAAGTTCCGCGGTGAGGCTGTCCAGGCCCCCCGCGTCCTTGTCGAGCGCGACGATGTTCGAGCCGGCCGCGCCGAAGCGCAGCGCGATCGCGCGGCCGAGTCCGCCGCCCGCGCCCGTCACCAGCACTGTGGCTCCATCGAACGAACGGCGAGTCATTGCGCGGCAGGCCCGAGGCCGTGGGACTTGCGGTAGAACTCAAAGACTTCCGCGGACGTCAGCTTCGGAACGTAGCCGAACTGCTCCTTGAGGCGGCGGTTGTCGAGCACGGGGCGATAGCGCAGGAAATCGACCTGCTCGGGACCGTAGCGCGACAGCCCGAGCGGGTGAGCCACGGCGAGCGCGGCCCGCAGCAGGCTGGGAGGAATCGTCAGGCAGCGCTTGCCGAGGCGCGCGGCAATCTCCTGGATGCTGAGCGCACCGTCTCCCGCGACGTTGAAGATGCCCTCCTTGCCCGAGAAGATCGCATGCTCGATCGCGCCGACGACGTCCCGGTCCCAGATGAACACGAACGGGCTGCGCGATCCCCGCAGCGCGATCAGCCGCGGCCGATCGAACAGCGCCGTGATCTGGTTGCGCGTCGTTTCACCGAGGATGGTTCCGACGCGGAACACGACCTGCTTCAGCTGCGGATGGATGCGGCGGTAGTCGGCGAGCATTTCCTCGACGAGGCGCTTGTGGTGCGAGTAGGCGAAAGCCTCGTTGCCGCGCACCGGGTCGTCCTCGGTGAGCCAGTCCGGATTGTCGGCATGGTAGCCATAGGCCGCGCCGCTCGATGTGACGACGATCTTGCCGGCACCGGCGGCGACGCATGCCTCGAGCACGTTTTTCGTGCCGAGCACGTCCACCGAGTACTCGAGTTCGCGGTTCGACTTCGCACCCGGCGTGACGATGGCCGCGAGGTGCACCACGATTCCGATCGCATGGCGGCGCAGCAGCTCCGCCAAACCGGGATCGCGAATGTCCAGCGCCGCGTATTGCACGCCCGGCAGGCGCCGCTCTGGCGGTACCTCGCGAACGTCGGTCGCAACGATGCAGCCGGGGTCGCCGCTGCCGGCGGCACGCCGGGCGAGTTCCGCCACCAGTGTGCTGCCGAGGTACCCGGCCGCTCCCGTGATCAGCACGCGCTGTGTCATGTCGTGACCCACTTTCCGGCGGGCGGGCGCTTTCGCCACCATGTCGCGAGCGTCGTGCCCGCGATCAGGTGCCAGATGCCCCACCACGCCGCGACGATCGCCATCCCGCCCAGGCCGCCGAAGAAATTGAAGACCAGTGCCAGGCCGAAGCCGGAGTTCTGGATGCCGACTTCGAATGAGACCGCGCGACGGTCCGCCTCCGTCAGGCACGCGAGCTTTGCAGCGTAGTAGCCGAGGGCCAGCGCGAGCGAGTTCAGCAGGAAGACGAACAGCGCCACCTGCGGGACGTAGTCCATGAAGAACTCGAGGTTGGCCGCGAGCCCCCCGACGACGAACACCGCGAAGAACGCCAGCGAGAGGATCCGGAACGGCCTGCGCGCCCGCGCGGCGAAGGCCGGGTAGCGGTGCGCGATGCCCATGCCGAGAATGCTGGGGACCACGAGCAGTACCAGGATCGTGCCGAACACCTGCAACGGGCTCAAGGCGACCTCCTGCAGGATCGCCTGCGTGTCGGGGTTCATCGAGCCCCAGAACGCGAGGTTGAACGGCGTGAACAGGATCGAGCCCAGCATCGAGAACGCGGCGATGGTCACCGAAAGGGCGGGATTGCCGTAAGCGTAATTCACCAGGAAGTTCGAGATGTTGCCGCTCGGACAGGAGGCCACCAGCAGCATCCCGAGCGCGATGCTCGGCGCGGGCTTCAAGGCCATCGTCAGCAGGAACGCGGCTGCGGGCAGCAGCAGCGAGTGCGCCACGAGGCCGATCACGGTACCCCGCGGCGCGGACACGATGCCCTTGAAGTCCGCGAACTTCATGTCGAGCGCGACGCCGAACAGCACGAACGCCAGGATCACGTCGAGTGCGATCAGCGACTCCGGCGTGAAGTTCAGCCGGATCGCGTCGATGCCGCTCACTTGCCGCTCGGCTCCTGGTGCATGTCCTTGAAGTGCATCAGGCCGGGCGCCCACATGTGCTTGACCGGGTCCACGTCCACGTGGATCACCGCCGGGCCACCGCTCGCGAGCGAGCGTTCGATCGCGCCCTTGAGTTCACGCGGGTCGGACACGCGTTCGCCATGCGCGCCCATGGACTCGCCGAGCTTGTCGAACCGGATCTCGCCGAGATCGGTGTTGATCGTCTCCTGCGGGCTGAGCGACTTGCGGATCAGCGTCTTGATGGGCTTCAGCGCCAGCTGCTGCGTCATCTTGACCATGCCCCACTGCCGGTCGCAGATCACGAGGTAGACGACTCGCAGGTGGTTGCGCACGGCCGTCTCGACTTCCTGCGGGTGAAACCCCATCGCGCCGTCGCCGATGATGCAGCAGACGGGCGTTTCGGGACGAGCGACCGCGGCCCCGAGCGCCTGTGCAGCCCCGGCGCCGAGCATGCCGAACTTGAACGTCGACAGGATCGTGTTCGGCACGCGCATCTGGTGGAACATCATCGCCCACACGGCGGTGTTGCCGCCGTCGGCAATCAGCACCGAGCCTTCCGGGAACACCTGCTGGCAGGTGTGCGCCACGTGGCCGGTGTTCATCGGCACCGCCATGTCCGACAGCTTCTCGTCCAGCTTGGCGCGCTCGGCACGGACAGCGTCGCGGTACTTCGCGACCTTGCGACGGCGCGCATCGAGGTTCATGCGGCCCGTGTGCGCGACCAGCGCGTCGGCAAGCGCGGCGAGAAACAGCTTCGCGTCCGCGAGCGCCGTGAGTGCCGCCGGCTTGTTCGATCCGAGCACGTGGCCGTCCACGTCGACCTGGATCATCTGCTGCTCGGACGGGCGTCGCCAGTACGGGGCCTTGCCCCACCAGTCCGTCTCGCCGAGCCGCGATCCCACCACGAGCACGAGGTCGGAGTCGTTGCGCACCTCGTGGTTGAGCTTCATGAAAGGCATCGGGATCGACGTCTCGCAGGTCTCGGGCAGGACGCCGCGCGCGGCCCAGCTCGTCGTGACCGGGGCGTGCAGGATCTCGGACACCCGTCGCAGCTCCTCGTACGCGCCAGCGTGGATGACGCCGCTGCCAGCGTGGATCATGGGCAGTTCCGCTGCCGCGAGCATGTCGGCCGCACGTTCGACCTGCGCCGGCGAAGGCACGATCCGCTCGACGCGCCGGTACTGGTGCGGCTGCCACGTCGGCACTTCGGCCTTCACCTTGCCGTTCATGATCGTCTCGGGCACATCGAGGTGCACGACGCCCGGGCGACCCTCGAAGCAGTACCGCAGCGCGGTGCGCCCGAGTTCGGCGACGCGGTCGAACGAAACCACGGCCTGACTCCACTTTGAAAGGTGCTTGATTGCGCCGACCTGGTCGAAGGCCTGGTATGCGCCGCCGCGGTCCGGGTAGACGATCTGCGGCCGTCGGCAACTCGTGATTGCAAGCACGCGGTTGCCCTCGGCGTTCTCCACCGCGAGCCCCGGCAGGATGTTCGCGACGCCGGGTCCGTTGCTCGCCATGCAGACACCGAGCCGCCCGGTCAGCCGCGCATAGGCTCCCGCCATGTGCGCCGCGCAGGACTCATGCCGCGGCGTGACGATCTCGATCCCCAGCTTGTGCAGGTTCGAATAGAAGCCGAAGTAAGTGCCATCGATGATGCCGAAGACCTTCTCGACGCCCTCCGCCTGGAGCATGCGTGCAAGGACTTCGCCGCCGCTTGTTTCAGTCATGGTGTCCCCTCGCGGGCCCGATCAGGCGGACCCGATTCTTCTGCGGGACTATACGCCCGCCGCGGCGCGGGTAAGCGCGACCGCGGCGATCCCAGTAGACTGCCGCGGTTTTCCACGATGGACAATTGCGGAGATGGTCGACGCCCTGCTGAACTGGCTCCCGATGCTCGGCGCGCTGCTGGGAGCGGGCGCGCTCGGCGGCCTGCTGGCGGGACTCCTGGGCGTGGGCGGCGGCATCGTGATCGTGCCGGTGCTCGACGCGGCGCTCAATCTCGCAGGCGTCTCGCCGGACGCTTCGCTGCACGTCGCCGTGGCCACCTCGATGGCGACGATCATCCCGACCTCGATCTCCTCGTCGCGCTCACACGCGCAACGCGGCTCCGTTGACCGGGACATCGTGAAGCGCTGGTCGGTGCCCATCATGGCGGGTGCGCTGGCTGGAGCATTGGCTGCATCGCGGGTGGATGCGCGTGTGCTTGCCGCCGTCTTCGGCTGCGTCGCCGCTGCGGTGGCGCTCAAGATGGTGCTGCCGCTCGACCACCTCGTGCTGCGCCGCACGATTCCAGGCGGACCGGCCGGAGCCGCGATTCCGGCAACCATCGGCGCGATTGCCGCAATGATGGGCATTGGAGGCGGGGTTCTCAGCGTTCCAACCATGACGCTGTGCGGCGTGCCAATGCACAAGGCCGTCGGCACTGGAGCGCAGCTCGGGCTCTGGATCAGCTTGCCCGCGACCGCAGGTTACCTGATTGCACCGGCTCCGGATGCCGCCTCGCTGCCGCTGACCATAGGCTACGTCAGCCTGCTCGGGTTCGCGGTGATCGCCCCGGTGTCCTGGGTAATAGCTCCGCTCGGCGCGCGGCTCGCGCATGCGCTCGACCGACGACGCCTGTCGGCCGCGTTCGGAGTCTTCCTGCTGATCGTTGCCGCCCGTATGCTGTACCGCGCGCTTGCCTGAATGCCGCCAGTAACCGGGGAACCCGACCATGAGAATGGCATCGACGCTCGCATTGATCACGATCGTGGCACTTGCGCAGCCCCTGCGGCCCGCGCTCGCGGCCGACGAGCTGGCTCAGGGCGACGCGGCCGCAATCGGCGCAGCGATCGCGAGTCCCGATCGGCCCAAGGCCGATCTGGAGCAGGACGCACGCCGTAAGCCGCAACAGGTGCTCGAGTTCGCGGGCATCGCGCCCGGCATGTACGTGATGGATGTGTTTTCGGCCGGCGGTTACTACGCGGAATTGCTGGCCCGCGCCGTCGGAGCGAAAGGGCAGGTCATCGCCTACAACAACCCGCCCTACGCGAAGTTCGCCGAGACGGGCATCGCAGCCCGCTACGACGGCAAACGGCTGCCAAACGTCAGGCAGGTCACGAGCAGCATCGAGGACCTGAAGCTCATCCCCGCGAGCCTCGACGCCGCAATCTTCGTCATGTCGTACCACGATCTATACTGGCGGCCGAGCGACGGCTCCTGGCCGGCGACCGATCCGATGCTGCTGCTCGCGAAGCTCCACGCTGCGCTGAAGCCGGGTGGCGTGGTCGTCGTGCAGGACCATGTCGCGACGCCGGGCGGCGACCCCGCCAAGGTCGTAGACTCGTTGCACCGTATCGATCCCGCGCTGGTGAAGCGGGACTTCGACAAGGCGGGCTTCGTTCTCGACGGCGAGAGTCGCCTGCTCGCGCACCCCGACGACGATCACAGCAAGCTGGTGTTCGACGACGCGATCCGCGGCAGGACCGACCAGTTCCTGTTCCGGTTCCGCAAGCCCGCGAAATGACGCGCCGCGCGGGAGACTGAGTGAGCGGGCGTCGCCTTCCGGGAGAGGTCCTGCGGCTCGCGATGTGGTCCGGGCCGCGCAACGTGTCGACGGCACTCATGCGTTCGTGGGGCAATCGCGAAGACACGCTCGTCGTGGACGAGCCCTTCTACGCACACTACCTCGACTGCACCGGCCTCGAACACCCCGGCCGCGACGAAGTGATCGCCGCGCACGAGCGTGACTGGCCTCGAGTCGTGACCGCGCTGCTCGCGCCCGTGCCCGCGGGTGTCGAGATCCTCTACCAGAAGCAGATGTCGCACCACCTGCTGCCGCACATGGGCCGCGAATGGCTGGGCTCGATGACCCATGCGTTCCTGGTACGCGACCCGAAGCCGATGCTCGCGTCGCTCGGCGAAAAACTCGGCGAGTTCGACCTGCTCGCCACCGGTCTCCCTCAGCAGGTCGAGATCTTCGATTACGTCGTTCGCACCACAGGGCGAATCCCGCCGGTCGTGGACGCTGCCGACCTGCTCGCAGCGCCCGAGCCGATCCTCCGTGCACTGTGCTCGGCGCTGGAGGTCGAGTTCTCGGCACGCATGCTGTCGTGGCCGCCCGGGCCCCGCATGACCGACGGCGTCTGGGCAAAGCACTGGTATCAGCGCGTGGAGCGGTCCACGGGCTTCGAACTGAAGGCGGCCGACGAGCCGACGGCACTCGATGGCCGCCTGGCCGTGATCGAGCAGGAATGCCGGCCCTTGTACGCGAAACTCCGAGAGCATCGCCTGCGCGCCTGAGGAGGCACCCTTGCTGCAGAAATTCGACGAACGCAATCGTGACCTGGTGGTCAACGTCAACGGACGGCTCGTCGCGCGTGACGAGGCGGGCGTGAGCCCGTTCGACTCGGTCGTGCAGGGCGGCGACGCGGTGTGGGAAGGCCTCAGGCTCTACAGGGGTCGCATCTTCCGCCTGGAGCAGCACCTCGACCGTCTCGTGAACTCCGCAAAGGCGCTTGCGTTCGAAGGAATCCCTGCGCGCGATTCGATCGTCAACGAGATACGTCGCACGCTCGAGGCGAATCGCATGTTCGACGGCGTGCACATCCGCCTGACGCTGACGCGCGGCGTGAAGATCACCTCCGGCATGGACCCGAGGCTGAACCAGTCGGGGCCGACGCTGATTGTGCTCGCGGAGCACAAGGCGCCGGTCTATGCGCGGGACGGACTCAGCCTGGTGACCAGCAGTGTCCGTCGCTTCCCGCCCGACTGCCTGGATCCGAAGATCCATCACAACAACCTGATCCAGTCGATCCTCGCCAAGATCGAGGCGAACGTCGCGGGTGCCGACGATGCCCTGATGCTCGACACGCGCGGTTTCGTGGCCGAGACGAACGCGACACACGTCTTCGTCGTGCAGAGCGGCCGCCTGCGGACGCCGCGACTCGTCGCCTGCCCTGAAGGCATCACGCGGCAGGCCGTGCTCGACCTCTGCCAGGCTCACGGGATCGCCTGTGAGGAATGCGACCTCACTCAGGCCGAGGTGTACCGGGCCGACGAGGCGTTCTGCTCAGGCACGATGGGCGAACTCGCCGCCGTGACTCGTGTGGACGGGCGGACCATCGGCAATGGCCAGCCTGGCCCGTTGACGGCGCGGCTGTCGGGACTGTTCCGCGAACTGACGGGCCGTGAAGGCACGGTGATCGTCGAAGCGGCCGGGCGGTGATGCCGCCGCCTCGTGATGACATTTACGGCCGGGTAGGGTTTACTGTGCCGGCTCGTTGCCTGCGCGAGGCACGCGACGAAAGTCCAACGAATAGAAGAGAGGGGAGAACATGTCCATCGCACGTGTCACGACAACATTCGCGCTCAGCCTGCTCGCGGCCCAGCTGGCCTCGGGCGTCGCGGCGGCCGCCTGTCCAAATCCCAATCCGGGCAAGCTCCACGAGTTGGATTTCAAGGTCAAGAGCGACGGGTGTGTCGAGAAGGTCAAGAAGAAGGACGGTACCGACGCGCCGGAGATCACAGTCTGCGAGAACGACACGGTGCAGTGGAAAGTCACCGGGAACGCCAAGTTGATCGCGTTCGTCGCCAAGACCCCGTTCAAATGGGCGGCCTCCGGCTTCGAGGGCAACAAGATCGAGGGCACGGTCCAGCCAGGCACCAAGAACAACACATTCAAGTACTCCGTCTACGTCAAAGACACGGTCTGCGTGCTCGACCCGAAGATCATCGTCGAACCCTGATCGCGGCGCTGCGCGGTGCGGCCGTCCCTCCGTCGGCGGCGCGCCCGCGGCCGTTGCAACCTTCGGCCCGGCTGTCGCATCCAACCTGCATCGATGAACACCGATGCAGGGAGATCCCCGATGTACCGCTATGTCGCCACCCTTGTCTTTGCCTTTTCTGCGGTTGCGCTCGGCTCCGCGGGCGACATCAGCAAGGTGAACGGATCCATTGACGTCGCGGCAGGCCAGCAGGCCGGCGACGTCTCGACCGTGAACGGCAGCATCACCGTCCGCAGCGGCGGCCAGGTCCGCGATGTCGAGACGGTCAACGGCTCGGTACGGCTCGAGACACGAGCCGCCGCGAGGACCGTCGAGACGGTGAACGGCTCCGTCGTCCTCGCGGAGGAGGCCACGGTCAGCGAAGGCGTGAATGCCGTCAACGGGAAGCTCACGCTGCGACGTGGTGCGCGCGTCGCAGGACGGCTCGAGAACGTCAACGGCGACTTCATTCTCGAGGGTGCGACGGTCGGCGGCGGCATCGGGACCGTCAGTGGCGACGTGCTCGTGGGCGCCGGGTCGCGTGTCGAGAACGGCATTCATGTCGAAAAGAGCCGCGGCTGGTCCTGGAACAAGTCCGAGCGGCCGCGCGTGACCATCGAATCGGGAGCCGTGGTCAACGGCACGCTCGAGTTCGAGCGCGAGGTCGACCTGTATGTCGGCGCTGGCGCGGTGGTCGGGTCGGTCGCGGGCGTTGCGCCCCAGCGGCATTCGCTGCCCTGACGAGGACGCGGGCGGCTGCCAGTTCCGCCGCTGAGGCGCGGCCGCGTCCGACGGGCAGCCTGCGTATCAGTCGCTGATGGAAGCGCGACTCGTCAGGTAGACCGCAAACGTCCCGAGCCAGTGGCCGCCCTCGTAATGTTCGCCTGTCACCGCGGGCAGCGACGCCGCTGCGTGCGCTCGGGCCGCAGCCTCGAGCGCGGCTCGGCGCCGGTCGTTCGGCGGCAGCCCGCTCGCAATGCCTTCGAGCATCCACGCGCGACTCAGGTTCAGCCCGTCGATGTGCGCGAGCTTGGGATCGCTGCGGTCGGTGACGATGCCGGGCGCCAGCCAGTCGCCGCGGCCGTCCGACGGAATCCGCGGCAGGAAGCCGGACAGCCACTCTGCAAACCGGGCGGGCGGCAGCATGCGCCGCATGAAGTCGGCCTCGGCGAGGCAGGGCGACAGGAAGTCCTCGCCGGACGGCTCGTAGTTCAGCGGGCAGGCACGATCCGCCAGGTAATAGCTGCGCGCCCGGTCGTCGAGCAGCCTCGCAATTCCGACATCGCCGGACGCGACGGCCCAGTCCTGCAGAAGTCCGAAGGCAAAGGCCGTCTGGCTGTGCTCGCCACTGCGGATCGGGTAGTGGAGTTTCGGCAGCCAGGCTGCGAAGCGCTGTGCCGACTCGATCTCGAGCGGTGCGAGTGCGAGCGCCCATTCCCTCGCCTGCGGG
>Ga0316627_100000472_pt1 | contig 11168 bp, 9 predicted proteins | sample OWC_Aug_M2_C1_D1_FD_207653 | JGI IMG/M metagenome (GOLD analysis project Ga0316627, IMG submission 207653) | Wetland soil microbial communities from Old Woman Creek delta, Ohio, United States - OWC_Aug_M2_C1_D1_C | ecosystem: Environmental > Terrestrial > Soil > Wetlands | place: USA: Ohio...
TGTGAGCCGTGAAGCGTGCGATCGATCGCGGCCGGGTTCCGGGCCGATACCTGATTGCGGGCTCGGCGAACGTGCTGCTGATGCACCGCGTGTCGGAATCGCTTGCCGGTAGCGCGGCTCACGGTCCCGACACGCCAGGCCGGCAGCTCTGGCCCCAGACTCCCACATCGACGAAGTACTGGGCGCTCGCCGGATTGGCTGCCGACGCCTGCACGAACAGGCGAAGAGGCCCCGAAGACAGCTTGCGGCGCGCGCTCACCTGGCCGGGCGTCACCGGGCCGATGAGGACCTCGCACAGCGGCGACGCTCCAGGGTCGTCGTAGGCGGCGGCGAAGAGCCGGTCGCAGTCGCCCCGCGTCAACCACGCGGTGACCGCCGCGTTCTGGCCCGGGATCGACGTCATGGCGACGTCGAATTCACTCGCCTCGGCGGATCCCGGCGAAACGTCGTGCCGCTCGAACCCGCCGCAGCACGCAACGGACTTGGCGAAGTTCAGCGTCTTGATGAGCGCGAACGGACAACTGTCGCACGCCGGAAGCCAGAGGAGTGAAACGAGCGAGAGCGCGACGACGGCCCGGCAGCCCGGTCGGGTTTCCATGATGACTCCACGTCGCAGGCGGGTAGGATCATACTCCCGCCGCGGGAACTCAGCGATCGGCAACGGAGCCGCCGCCGCGATTCTGAGGCGGCCCGCAGTGACCGCCTCACTTCACGTCTCCGGGTACGGCCCTGCATTCCGTTCTTGCCGACACGAGTCTCGAGCCGCCCGTTCACGTCTTCTTCCGACGCGTTCAGCCTCTTGAATCCGGCCATTCCGGTCTGCTAAGTTCGATCGTATTGACCCCGTTCGAAACGCCCTGCATGTGACGCGGTAGGGGAGGAACACCATGCCCCAGCGCAGCTCGCGCTGACCGGCTGTCGCGTTGCCCGGCCCGCCCGCAGCGGCTCGGGACCGCTGCAGTCGGTCCTGGTTTTCCGCCCATAGGAGAAGCACATGGTGCCGCCTCGTTCGATGACCCTCCCGTTTGCCGTGGTCGCGCTCTGGGGCCTGGTCCTGGCCTCGAGCGCTCGAGCGCAGCCGGATGCGCGCCAGCCGTCCGGCACCGGGCCGCAGGAGCAGACGGCCTCGCGGTCGTTCCCCGGATCGCTCCCCGCGGCGTTCGTCGGCGATCTCCCGTGCGCCGACTGCCCTGGCGTCCGGCACACCGTCGTCCTCCATCCCGACCAGGCCTTCATCTACCGCATGACCTACCTGGAGCGGGGTGAGGGCGGGAAGGGCGCGGACTTCGATGACGTGGGCCGGTGGAGCCTCTCGGCCGACGGGAGGACGTTGACGCTCGCCGGGGGCCGCGAGCAGCCGGCCATGTTCGCGGTGCAGTCCGCGGACACGCTGCGGAAGCTGGACGTCTCCGGGCGGCCCATCCAGTCGGCGCTCAACTACGACCTTACCCGCGCGGCCGGCGCCGAGGCCGTCGAACCGAAGCTGTTGCTGCGGGGCATGTACTCCTACATGGCCGACGCAGGAGTCTTCGTGGAGTGCCTCACCGGCTGGCGGCTGCCGGTGGCGGCGGAAGCGGACAACGTCGCGCTCGAACGGGGCTACCTGGCCGCCGCGCGGAATCCCGGGGAGCCGGTGCTCGTGACGGTCGAGGGGCGGGTCGCCATGCGGCCGCCCATGGAAGGAACCGGGCTGCGGCGGTCGCTCGTGCCCCTGCGGTTCGTCGCCGCGCGGCCGGGTGAGCGCTGTGAGCCTGGGCGGAGCGGCGCGGAGATGCCGCCACTCGATGGCACGTCCTGGCAGTTGACGAGCGCGTCGATCCCGGTCGCGTTGGCCGGCGATCCGGCGAGGGTCACGCTGAAGTTCACCAGCGGCCGCATCAGCGCGTCGAGCGGCTGCAACATGGGGACCGGCTCGTACTCGCTCGAGGGGAATGCGCTCGCCACCGGTCCCCTGGCCGCGACCAGGATGGCCTGCCCTCCGGCGCTGGCAGCCTGGGAGGACGCGTTCTTCGAGTTCCTCGCGGCCAGGCCCGCGGCCTCCCTCGAGGGCGACGAACTCGTCCTCGTCTCCGCCGGCGGCTCCCTGCGTTTCCGCCCGGTCCCCGTGCCGAGCGCCAACGCGGTGCAGAAGTTCGTCTACGTGGCCGCGGAGCGCAAGCCCTGCTCGGGAGTGGGCCGGATGGAATGCCTGCAGGTGCGCGATCGGCCCTCGGACCCGTGGCAGCTCTACTACGGCGAAATCGTCGGGTTCACCCACGTGCCCGGGACGGAATACCGCCTGCGGATCTGGGAAGATGACGTCCCGAAGCCGCCGGCAGACGGCTCGTCCAAGCGCTGGCTCCTGGATCTCGTCGTCGAACAGCGGGTGATCGAGAAGCAGGGACGATAGGGTCTCCCGAACCCCGGCATCAGAGCGGGCATCAAATCAGGGCTTGACACCGGCGTCCACAGGCGCACAATGGGCGTCGCGCACCGTGTGTCCCATCTCCACGTCCCTGGTCCGGCCGCGGGAAGACCGCGATCGGGGTCGGAGAACGGGCGTGAGATGCACCACCGGCCGGCCCCGGGCGAGGCCCCGGCCGCTCGTCGCGCGTCTTGTCCCCGACGCCCTGGTGGGACACGCGAACCTTCACACATCGGCAGAGCCCGCGACGGGGAACCTGCAGCAGCACACGCCAGAGGCGCGAGGTTCCGTCGGTCGCGAGAACCGTTGACGTAGCCGTACGCGTGGCCACACCAGGACGTTGAGGGGAGCTCCATGCGCAAACTCCTGATGATCGGGGGGGCAGCCGGGCTGATTGTCGGCGGCGGTTTGCTGGCAGTCGGTCTTCTACGGGTGGGCGACCGCCCGGCGAAGCTCACGTGGCGCGACCCGGAGATCCGATCCGCGCTGATGACCCTTGCCTACAAGGTCTACGGCAACCCGAAGGTCGAGTTCGGCCGGCACTACCTGTCGAAGCTCGTGTTCAAGAACACCGGGGACCATCCAGTCACGGATTTCTCCATCAGCTACAAGATCGACGACTACATCCCGTGGACCGATCCGGAGCAGTACCACGAGATCCCCGCCGGCTTCACCGTGGTGAAGCTGTTCCACCCGAAACTGCCGCCGTCGATCACGAAGATCCGCAACGCCACCAACGCGACGTTCCGGTTCAAGGTCCTTTGGAAGGAAGAGGGGCGCCAGCACGAGGAGTCGTTCGCGCGCGATGTCCTGCTGCGCGGCGTCAACGAACTCATCGGCAGCGACATGGCCGCAGCCGAGACGCGGAGCTGGTTCGACACCGAAAGCGCGGCGCCGTTCTCCGTGTGCATGGTCACGCCCAACGACCCGGTCGTGGCCCTGTACACGTCCGAGATCACGAGGCTGGCCGGCGGAACGACCGCCGGCATCGCCGGCGGGGGCAAGGAGGTCGTGCGGATCTGCCGGACGATCTACGACTACATGACCGCGACGGAGCTGCGCTACACGGGCGACAGCGGCGTGCCGGCGGACTTCGACAACGTCAGCACGTACGTCCAGACGGTCCGCATGCCGCGCGACGTCATTCAAACCAACCAGGGACTGTGCATCGAACTGGCGATCCTCTGGAGCGCGATCCTGGATCACCTGGGCCTGGACAGCACCATGATCTTCATCCCGGGCCACGTCTTCGTCATCGCGTATTCGGACAATCTGAACATCCCGTTCGAACGAGGGCTGCCCATCGAATGCACCGCCGTCACGCCCCGGGCGGTGGAAGACTCCCTGGTGGCGTTGAAGATCCGCGAGGAGAAGACCGGCGCCCCCGTGACGTTCGACGAGGCCGTCGAAATGGCCGGCAAGGAGTGGGAGATCGCCAGCGAGCAGACCGGCAAGTTCATCAAGGTCCCCGTGAAGGCCCTGCAGCGCGCGGGTTATGTGGCGCCCGAACTGGCCGACGTCGACATGGACAAGCTGACGGAAACGCTGCAGAAACGCCTTCCCGCCGGGGCGGGCGCGCCCGTGCCGGCACGCGCGACGCCGGCAGCCGAAGCCGCGCCCGCACGCCGCCCCGCCGCGGGCACGCCCGCGCCGGAGCGCGCGCCGGCAACGCCCGCGGGACTGACGACCTGGCAGCATCCCCAGGGACTGATGTCGGTTTCCTTCCCCGCCGACTTCGTCTCGCAGCTGCAGCCGGGTGCGTCGCCGGGCTTCATGCTCCTGTCCGTCGGCAATCCCGCCACCACGGTGAGCGCAGAGGTGATGCACATCACGGGCACCCAGGATCCGGCCCAGGCCGTCGACTACGTGAGCCGGGTGTTCGCCCAGATGGGCGGCAGGCTCCAGGTCACCGGCAGCATGCCGATGGCCAACGGAACCGTCATGATCAACGGCATGACCTACGCCCCGGCGGGGACCGCGCGCTGGACGTGCCTCGCCAGGCCGGTGCCGGGCGGCGTCCTGCTCGTCTCGGCCGGGTCCAGCGCCGCCGTCTGGGCGGCGCAGAACGCCGCCGTCCAGGCGATTCTTTCCTCCGTGCGCTTTCAGTGAACAGGCTGAGGCTGCCCTGCCATGAGAACCCGACTGCTCACACTGACACTCGCCCTCGTGCTCCTGCCGTTCGGTCAGGCCGCCCTCGCGCAGGTGCCGGCCAAGACCTTCGACAGCATCCAGGTGATTCACCCGGACGGCTCGGTCGACCTGACGTTCCAGATGGCCTTCGACGCCTTGCCCTGGAAGTACTGGAAGGATCAGGTGGGTGATGATCCCGCACGCCTCCGCGGCATGTTGAAATACCAGTTCGCGGCGTACGTGATCGACGACTTCAAGTTCGAGAAGGACGACCTCAACCGGACGGCGAAGATCACGATGCACAGCCCCGCGGGGGCCGAATTGCGCAAGGACGAGGGCCTCCAGATCCCCGTGGAAGGCTGGTGCCGGCCGATCAGCCACGCTGGCCGCGAGTGGTTCTTCAGCGGCAACAATCCCTCCGCGGGGAATCAGCCGACCACCGTGAAGATCGTGCTGCCAGCGAACACGGTCGACGCCTCGCTGGTGAATGCCGGGACGGCGGACCAGGCGCTGGTCTACACGGTCAGCGCGCCAGCGGGCAAGGCACGCCTGTTTGTCTGGTCCGGCGCGGTCTTCATGCTGCTCGGGGCCGTCATGCTCGGGACGGGCAGGTTCTGGCGCACAGCGGCAGCGCCGCCCGTCGCACCCGCGCCGCCGCCGCGCTAGAACTTCAGGATGCCGTCCCAGCCCGCGCGGTAGCTGGGCCGCTTGATGAATGGCGCCGCCTCCGGGGCGTTCCGGGCGCGCATGTTCACGTAGTCCCACTCGATCTTCTTCCCGGTCCGGTAGGCCACGTTGCCGAGGTGGTTCGCCTCGGTCGTCCAGCCGGAGTACTGGAAGTTCGAGCCCGGCACCGGGCCGAGGCCCTTCGCGTGATTGACCCACTCGACCCAGTGGCCCGGCGAGCGGGGCAGCGTCTCGGCCGGCGCCTGGAAGTCCTTGAACGTCTCCTCGGGCAGCAGTTTCCCGTTGCCGAGCAGCATGCCGCGGTCGCCGATGAACACCTGAGAACGGCCGCCCCACGCGGGCACCCAGCCCGGCGGCTTGCTGTCGCCCTGGTGCCAGACGAGCTTCACCGGCGGCGCGCCTGACGCCGACGCCGGGAACTCGTACGTCACCATCATCGTCGCGGGCGCGAGTTCGCGGTGAGGCACCGGGACGTTCGGCGACGTCGCCTCGATCGTCAGCGGCTGCCTGATGTCGAGCACCGTGTACGGCACGTCGTTGTCGTGGCTGCCAAGGTCGCTCATCGTGCCGTTGCCGACATCCCACCACCGGTACCACCGCGGGCCGGGGAAGTACGTCGCGTGGTAGGGCCGCGCCGGGGCCGGCCCGAGCCAGAGGTCGAAGTGAAGGGTCGAAGGAACCGGCATCGCTTCCTTGAACCGGTCGACGATCTGGATGCCGTTGTAGAACCCGTGCGGCTTGTCGAACTTCTCGGCGGACGCCGCATCCTGGAGTCCCCACGCGCGCTCGGCCCAGACGTGGACTTCACGTACCGGACCGATGACGCCGGTCATCAGGATCTCCTTGATCCTCCGCCGGGAGGGCGACGCGTGGCCCTGATTGCCCATCTGCGTCGCGAGCTTCGGGTACTTCGCGGCCGTTTCCCGGATGAGCCGGGCTTCCCAGATGTTGTAGGTGAGCGGCTTCTCGCAGTAGACGTGCTTGCCGTGCGTCAGCGCCAGGTAGGTCGCGAACGCGTGCGTCTGCTCGGCCGTGGACACCACGACGGCATCGAAGCCGTCCGGCTTGTCGAACACGCGCCGCAGGTCGTTGAACGTCCTGGCCTTGGGGAACCGCTGGGATGCGGCGTCGAGGGCGGCCTGGTCCACGTCGCAGAGGACGACGACGTTCTCGTCCGGATGCGGGGCCGCCGGAGCGGTCGCTCCGCCGCGGCCTGCGCCGGCACCCTGGACGTCGCCGCGCCCTGGTGTGACGGTCAACTCCTTGAGGTTGTCATTGCCGCGGCCGCCGCAGCCGATGAACGCGATGTCCAGCCTGCCGTTCAGATTCCGGCCCCGCAGCAGCGCGGGCGCCCCCGTGATGACCCCGGCAGCCGCCAGGGCCCCGCCGACGAATTCACGGCGTGTCATCCGACGATCGCGCGTCTTCTTCGCTGCCTTCTTCATGGCCCTGCTCCTTGCCGCGAAGCCCCCCGCGGAACCCGTTCGGCCGCACGGCACGCCCGGGACGGCTGTATTGTTACGGATTCCCGCAGCGGCCGCAAATGGCGGGCCGGCGGCGCGGTCAGGCATAATCCTCCCAACCCGCCGGGCTGAGGCTCCGGCGCGCGGGGCGTTGATGGGAACACGTAGACACTGGGTACGGCTCCTGGCCGTCGCGGCAGGATACGCGGGCGCGTTCGTCGCGTTTCAGACGGCGATGCCGTTCAGCCTCGCGTCGCCGGGCTTCGTGTTCGTCGCCATGATCTGCTTCCTGGGACTGGCGTTCGCCGCGCAGCCGATCGTGATGATGAGGATGCCGCCGCCGCTCAGGGCCGTCCGCGCCTGGGAGGTGGAAGGGCGGGCGTATCGGGCGCTCGGCGTGCCGGCATTCGGGACCCTCCTGCGGCGGACGCCGCTGAGGCTGTTCAACACGGACGTCTACCTCCGCAGCGGCCTCCGCGACGCCGCCCGGGTGTGCGCCGAGCTCGAAGCGGCCGAGGCGTCGCACTTCTGGGACGCCGTGCTGGTCGCGCCCTACATGGTCTTCCTGGCCGTTCAGGGAATGTGGCCGGCGTTCGCGTGGTTCGGGGCCGCGCAGGCGCTCGTCAACGCCTATCCCGTCATGCACCTCCGCCTGACGCGGCATCGTCTCGACCGGCTCGCCGCGAGGAGGTCGCAGCGCCGGGTTGGACCCGGTTGAGGACGTTCCTGTGGCCGCCGCGATACAGAAATTCTCCTTCCGTCCGCTCGCGAGTTGATTCCCGGCGCCCGCTCCGGCCGATAATCTCCTCAGTCCCGGACTGCGCGCGCCGGTGTGCGTCGCGCCCGCGGGATCGGGCCGGAGGGCTGGTATGTCAAGTCGAACCATCGCGCTCGCGCTGGCCGCGGCGGCGGGGCTGTTTGCAGCGGGCGGAAACGGAACGGGCCTCAGCGCCCAGGCCCGGGGCATCGCCGGGCCGGGGGGTCTGCAGGGCGGCGGCGACGCGGCGCGTCTCGGCACGCCCGGCCAGCAGCCGCAAGACCAGGCGGACGAGTTCGCCATGACCGCCGAGCGGGCGGCGGCCTTCGCCCTCGCTCAGCGGGACCGGCTGAACTGGGTGCCCGGCGAGGTGCTGGTCAAGTTCAAGCCGGGCGTGTCGCTGGCCCGGGGCACGAGAGCGCTCTCGGCGCTGCGGGGCCCGGTGAATCCGCGCGAGGGGCGATGGATCGGCGACGTGCTGCTCTTGCCGACCCCGGGCGAGGACAATCCCGATCTGGCATCCGGCATCCTCATCCAGCAGCCCGAGGTGCTGTGGGCCCAGCCGAACTACATCCGCCGCCTGCACGCCACGCCGACCGATCCCGGCTACGCGTCGCAGTGGCACCTCGACCAGATCAACATGCCGGCGGCCTGGGACATCAATGCCGGCGGCAAGGGCGATGTGCTCGTGGCCGTGGTGGATTCCGGCGTGACCGAGGTGACGCGCACGTCGGTCTTCCAGTTGTGGACCGGGGCGAGGTTCGAACTCGTTCCGATCCCCTACGCGATCAACCCGGACATCGCCGAGTCGCGCTTCGTGAACGGCCGCGACTTCGTGCTCTACTCGTCAGGAACTCCGGTGCTCGACATGGACGGCCACGGCACCCACGTGGCCGGGACGATCCTGCAGAGCACGAACAACGGCACTGGCTTCGCCGGCATCGCCTACAACGCGAAGCTGCTGCCCGTGAAGGTGTGCGCGGCCGACTGGGACTGGCAGATCATCATCTCCAGCCGCGGCATCCCGGGCTTCTGGAACGAGGGCGGCAGTTGCCCCGACGACGCGATCCTCAGCGGGATCAGGTACGCGGCGGACCAGGGCGCGAAGGTGATCAACCTCTCGCTGGGCGGGCCTGGCGAGTCCGAGGCCGAACTGGAGGCGCTGCGCTACGCCGTCAGCAAGGGCGCCTTCGTGGCGATCGCGGCCGGCAACGACTACCTGGAGGGCAATGAGCCGGGGTCGCCGGCGCGGTACGGCCGGCAGATCGAGGGCGTCATGACCGTCGGCGCGGTGGGACGCTCGATGAAGCGCGCCTACTACTCCAACACGTCGTCCGGAACCGAGATCGCCGCGCCCGGCGGAGACAGCCGGGACGGCGGAACGGCCGGCAAGGTCTTCCAGTACGGCATCAACGAAGCCGACTACGACTTCGACTCGGTCGTGAAGCCGCGGTTCGACCGCTATACGACCGTGTCCCTGCAGGGAACGTCCATGGCCGCGCCGCACGTGGCCGGCGTCGCGGCCTTGCTCTACAGCCAGGGCGTCACCAATCCCGCCGCGATCGAGGCGGCGATCAAGAAGTTCGCGAAAGACCTTGGTACCGCGGGCGTGGACGACGAGTACGGCGCCGGGCTCGTGGACGCGAGGGCGACGCTGCGCGGACTGGGGGTGGCGCGATGACGAAGAAGATCGTCCTCGTCGTGGTCCTTCTCCTTGCGTTCGCGGCCACCGCCGCCGCGCAGCAGGTCAGGGTCAATCACAACCGCACGCCGCTCCGCGCCGAACCGACCTCTGCCAGTCTCGTCCTGGAGTTCTACCAGGCGGGGTCGGCCCTCGACATCATCGGCCGCCAGGAGGGGTGGTACAAGGTCCGGGACCCGAAGACCAAGGTCGAGGGATTCATCCTCGCATCCCTTGTCGACGAGTTGCCGCCGTCATCGACGTCGCCGCCCCGGGCGCCCGGGCAACCCGGGCTGCCGCCAAGCCTCCGCACGAGAACAGGCACCCAGCCCAAGCCCGCCACTGCGCCGCCCAAACCGAAAGCCGCCATCCGCGCGTTTGCCGACGTGAGCTCCGTGTGGATGACGGCAGCCGAGAGCTTCACGGCCGTCACCGGCTCGGACTCGCGGCTGCAGTACGGCGGGGGCGTGCAGGCCGTCAACCTGTGGAAGGGGCTCTACGCAGAGGCCATGGTCGGCTACAGCAGCCTCACGGGCTCGCGCGTGTTCGTCTACCAGGGCACCGTCTACGATCTGGGCATCCCCGTGACCATCACCTTCACGCCGATCGATGCGGGCGGCGGCTGGCGCTTCCCCTTGAGCAAGACGCTGCACGCGTACATCGGCGGCGGCGTGGAGTTCATGAACTACAAGGAGGAGTCCGACTTCGCCGGCGCCGACGACGACGTGTCCGAGGTCTTCACCGGCCTCTACGCGTCGGGCGGCCTCGAGGTGAAACTGGCGAAGTGGCTCCACGTGCGGGCCGAAGGCCGGTACACGCGCATCCCGGATGCCCTGGGCGGCGCCGGCGTGTCCGCCGACTTCAACGAGACCGATCTCGGCGGCGCGGCCGTCGCGGTCAGGCTGGTGGTCGGAAAGTAGGCGGCGCGGGTGCGCCGGGCCGGGCCATAGCGGGCACTTCCAGGCCCAGGCCCGGGACTCAGGCTGTAAGATACGGTCTTCGTTGGAGAGGCCCGGATGAACTCGCCCCGATTCCGATACGCGTTCGAATACGCCGCCACGCTTCACGCCGCCGATCTCCGCAAGGGCTCCAGGATTCCCTATCTGTCGCATCTGCTCGACGTCTGCGCCATCGTCATGCGGTACGGCGGCAACGAGGACGCCGCCATCGCGGCCCTGCTGCACGACGCGGCCGAGGACCACGGCGGCCATCCCCGGCTGGCGGACATCCAGCGCAACTTCGGCAAGGCGGTGGCCTCGATCGTCGAGGAGTGCACCGACTCCACGGCCCGGCCGAAGGAGTCGTGGGAGGTGAGAAAACGGGCCTACGTGAAGCACCTGCCCGATGCCTCGCGGGGCGGGCTGCTGGTGTCCGCCGCGGACAAGCTCTCCAACGTCCGCGCCATCCTGGCGGACCACTACGTCATCGGCGACGAGGTCTACAAACGCTTCAAGCGGCCGAAGCGGCGGACGCTGTGGTACTACAACGCGCTCAGCAAGGGATTCAGCGCCCACCTCGGCGGTGATCTCTCGAGGGAGCTGCGCCGCACGGTGGCCGAATTGAACCGCCTGTCGAGATACAAGCCGGGCCGATGACCGCGCCGCCGGCACCCGTGTCGGCGGCGGAGCCCTGGGCCTGAAGACCCCGGGCTCCACGCGGGGACGGCGGGCGGGGATTCGGGCGCGCTACCTCCTGACCGTGATGATCCTCCCGTTGCTGTCGCCGTCGGGATCGTGGCTGTTTGCGGCTGTGTAGGCCGCCCCGGCCTTCGCGACGCCGGCCACGGTGAACGTGACCTCCAGCGTCGCCGTCGGGATCTTGGACAGCGTGACCGTACACGCGCCGGACGTGCCTGTCGTGCAGGAGCCGGCCGCCCCTGAGCTCCACGATCCGGTGACCGCGGCGCCGGACACGGGCCGCTCGGCCGCGTCGTGCACCAGGATCGTGACCTTCGCCGTCCAGCTCTTCTTCGTCACCGAGCGCGTCCCGTCCAGGTCGCCAACGTGCAGCCCCAGGGTTGACGGGGTCGTCGCGCTGGCCGTGTTG
>Ga0316627_100000474_pt1 | contig 11099 bp, 7 predicted proteins | sample OWC_Aug_M2_C1_D1_FD_207653 | JGI IMG/M metagenome (GOLD analysis project Ga0316627, IMG submission 207653) | Wetland soil microbial communities from Old Woman Creek delta, Ohio, United States - OWC_Aug_M2_C1_D1_C | ecosystem: Environmental > Terrestrial > Soil > Wetlands | place: USA: Ohio...
GTGCTCAGCCAGCTTGAAGGTGCAGGCCCGGTCGCAGCCGTGGCAGGCGCTGCCCGCGGCATCGGTGCGTCCGCCGAAAACCATCGGCCCGGTGGAGCCGTCGAGCTCGGGGATGGCGATCATCATCGTTGCTTCCACCGGCAGCAGCCCGCGCTCGGAGCCGCCCCAGCTTTCCAGCGTCTGGAACTCCACCGGCGTGACCGCCAGATAGGGCACGTCCAGCCGGGCCAGGGTGTCCTCGGCGGCCTTGGAGTCGTTGTAGGCCGGGCCACCGACCAGCGAGAAGCCGGTCAGCGAGACCAGCGCGTCGATGCGGCTGCGGCCGTGGTCGAAGAAAAACTGCTCGATGGCGGGGCGCGAATCCAGCCCGGTGGCAAAGGCCGGGATGACGCGCAGACCGCGTGCTTCCAGCGCGGTGATCACGCCGTCGTAATGGCCGGTGTTGCCGGCCAGCAGGTACGAGCGCATCACCAGCACGCCCACCGTGCCGCGCTTGCCGCTGGTGGCCACGCGCGGCAACAGGGCCGCGTCGGCCGCCATGCCGTTGTGCGCGCCCTCGCCGGACAGGCGCGGGTGGTACACGCCGATCTCGGGGTATTCCAGCGGCGGCTGCGGCTTGGCCAGCGCGCGCAGGCCCTCGCGCGGTCCGGCGGCGTAGCGCTGCACCAGCATCTGCACCAGGTTGCCGATGTTCTGCTGCGAGCCGGCCAGCCAGTACTGCAGCGTCAGGAAGTAGGCCCGCACGTCCTGCGCGGTGCCGGGCACGAAGCGCAGGATCTTCGGCAGCCGGCGCAGCATCTTCATCTGCTGCGCACCGGCGGTGCTGCCGGTCTTGTTGTCCTGCGTGCTGCTCTTGCCGCGCAGCCGCTTCAGCAGGGCCAGCGCGCCACTGGCCGGCTTGTCCATGCTGAACTTGCCCATGCGCGTCAGGCTCATCACCTCGGCGGCGCTCATCGCGCAGACCATCGCGTCGCAGTGCTCGCGCCGCGCCTTCAGCGCCGGCAGAACCGGCAGGAAGTGGTCTTCCATGAAAAGCATCGTCACGATGACGATGTCGCCGCTGGCGATGTCGGCGCGGCAGCGTTCCAGCGCGGTGCCGTCGGCACCCCATTCGCCGGCCGCATGCACGCTCAAGCTCAGGCCGGGCAGCGTGCGCGCCAGCTCGCGGTTGGCGCGCTCGGCAGCGCTGGCCAGATGGCTGTCCATCGTGACCAGCACGACGCGCGTAGGGCTGGCCGGCTCAGCGGCCGAAGTGCGCTTTGGCGTCATAAAGCGTTTCCACGGTGATCAGCGACACGCCGCGCTCGGCGGCGAAGCGTTCGGTGTTGCGGCGAGCCTTGCCGCGTACGAAGAAGGGGATCTTCTGCAACTCTTTCTGCGCCTCCGGCGCCCAGCCGGTGACGACGATCGGCTCCGGTGCGGCCGCAGCTTGAGTCGATGCGACCACGGCTTCGCCGGTGGGTTCGGCTGCGGGCGCGGGCACTGGCTCGGCCAGCGGCTTGGCCGCGCCATGGCCCAGGTGCGAAGCCGCGGCGCCGTCGTGGAACTCGAAATCGCCGCGGAACATCGTCAGCAGGTGTTCTTCCAGCCCCATCATCAGCGGGTGCACCCAGGTGTCGAAAAGCACGTTGGCGCCTTCGAAGCCCATCTGCGGTGCATGCCGGGCAGGGAAGTCCTGCACGTGCATCGGTGCGGAGATCAGCGCGCAGGGGATGCCCAGGCGCTTGGCGATGTGCCGCTCCATCTGCGTGCCCAGCACCAGCTCGGGCTGCAGCTCGGCCACCTTGGCCTCGACTTCGAGGTAGTCGTCGGTGATCAGCGGCTCGACGCCGTAGAGCTTGGCGGCGTCGCGCACCTCGCGCGCGAATTCGCGGCTGTAGGTGCCGATGCCCACCACCTGGAAGCCGAACTCCTGGCTGACCACCCGCGCCGCCGACACTGCGTGGGTGGCATCGCCGAAGACGAAGACCCGCTTGCCGGTCAGGTAGGTGGAATCCACCGAGCGCGCATACCAGGTCGAACGCGAGCGCGGGTCGTCGAGGCCGGCCTGCGGGTCGACGCCCGCCAGCGCCGCCACTTCGCGGATGAATTCCCGCGTGGCGCCCACGCCGATCGGCACCGTCTTGACCATCGGCTGGCCGAAGCTGCGCTGCAGCCACTGCGCGCTGAGCAGCGCCACCTCGGGGTACAGCACCACGTTGAAGTCGGCTTCGCCCAGACGCGCCAGCTCGCCCGGCGTGGCGTCCAGCGGGGCGACCACGTGGACCTCGACGCCCAGGCGCTGCAGCAGTTCGCGCACCTCGCGCAGGTCGTCGCGGTGGCGGAAGCCCAGGGCGGTGGGGCCCAGGATGTTGCAGCGTGCCGGGCGTGCCGGGTCGCGTTCGCGCTTCGTGCCCGGCGTTGGCACCGACGGGCCGGCCATGCGGCGCACCAGCTGGTACAGCGTTTCGGCCGCGCCCCAGTTTTCCTTGCGCTGGTAGGCCGGCAGTTCCAGCGGCACGACCGGCACCGGCAGCGCCAGCGCGTCGGCCAGGCCGCCCGGGTCGTCCTGGATCAACTCGGCGGTGCACGAAGCGCCGACGATCATCGCCTGCGGCTGGAAGCGCTCGAAGGCCTCGTGCACGGCGGTCTTGAACAGCTCGGCGGTGTCGCCGCCCAGGTCGCGCGCCTGGAAGGTGGTGTAGGTGACCGGCGGACGGCGGTCGCGCCGCTCGATCATCGTGAACAGCAGGTCCGCATAGGTGTCGCCCTGCGGTGCATGCAGCACGTAGTGCAGGCCGCGCATCGCCGTGGCGATGCGCATCGCGCCGATGTGCGGCGGGCCTTCGTAGGTCCAGAGCGTCAGCTGCACGACTTGGCCCTCGTTCCGTCAGGCGGCCAGCAACTCGCGCCGGCGCAGCGGGCGGGCAAACAGTTCGGCCAGGTCAGCCGCCTGCTCGTAGCCCTGGATCGGCGTGAAGACCAGTTCGATGGCCCACTTGGTGGTCAGCCCCTCGGCCTCCAGCGGATTGGCCAGCCCCAGGCCGCAAACCACGATGTCGGGCCGCTCGGCACGGCAGCGGTCGAGCTGGTTCTCCAGGTGCTGGCCCTCGCTGAGCCGGGCTTCGGCCGGCAGCAGCGCCAGCTCCTCGGCCAGGTGTTCGCGGTGCAGGTAGGGCGTGCCGACCTCGGTCAGCCGCATGCCCAGCTCGCGCGCGAGGAAGCGCGCCAGCGATGGCTCGAGCTGCGAGTCGGGGAAGAAGAAGATGCTCTTGCCCTGCAGCGCCTGGCGCTGGCGGGCCAGCGCTGCCTGGGCACGGCCGCGGGCGCTGGCGGTGGCATGCTCGACCGCGGCACTGGCGATGCCGAAGGCGGCGGCCGCGGCTTGCAGCCAGCGCGTCGTGCCTTCGACACCCAGCGGGAAGGGCGCGGCGATGCGGCGCGCACCGCGGCGCTCCAGCGCGCGCGCGGTGTCGGCCAGGAAGGGCTGGGCCAGCAGGTAGCGGGTGTTCGGGCCGACGGCGGGCATCGCATCGCTGCGCCGCGCCGGCAGGAAGGCCACGTCGTGCAGACCAATCTGCGCGAAGAGCCGCGCAAACTGGTCTTCCACCACGTCGGCCAGCGCGCCCACCACCACCAGCGAGGCCGGCGCGTCGGCCGCGGCCGCTGGCAGGCCCGGTACCAGTGCGGCCAGGCAGGCATCCTCGCCCTGGGTGAAGGTGGTCTCGATGCCGCTGCCCGAATAGTTGAGCACGCGCACCTGCGGCGCGAAGCGCTCGTTCAGCCGCGCGGCGGCGCGCGACAGGTCCAGCTTGATCACTTCCGACGGGCAGGAGCCCACGAGGAACAGCGTCCGGATCTCGCCGCGGCGCTCGAGCAACCGGCTGACCACGCGGTCGAGTTCGTCCTGGGCGTCGGCCAGGCCGGCAAGGTCGCGCTCGTCGATGATGGCGGTGGCAAAGCGCGGCTCGGCGAAGATCATCACGCCGGCGGCCGACTGGATCAGGTGGGCGCAAGTGCGCGAGCCCACCACGAGGAAGAAGGCATCCTGGATCTTGCGGTGCAGCCAGACGATGCCGGTCAGCCCGCAGAACACCTCGCGCTGGCCGCGCTCCTTAAGCACCGGCGCCTGCGCACAGCCAGCGTCGACCTGGGGCTGCAGCGCGATGAAGCGGTCGCTGGCATTCATGGCGCGTAGGCTCCGTGGACCCCGGATTGCGGCTGCGCGGCATCCAGGCGCGCCGCGCGCAGCTTGATCAAGAACTGCGCGGCGTTGATCAGGTAGGTGGCATAGGCGGCCAGCGCCAGCAGCATCAGGCCGCGCGCGTCGAGCGCGCCAGTGGCCAGTGCCGCCAGGTAGGCCGTGTGCAGCGCCAGCACAAGCATGCTGAACACGTCCTCCCAGAAGAAGGCCGGGGCGAAGAGCCACTTGCCGAAGACCACCTTCTCCCAGATCGAGCCGGTGATCATGATGGTGTAGAGCACCAGCGTCTTCAGCACCACCGAGGCATTGGCCAGCGCGTAGCCCTCGCCGCTGAGCAGGTAGCGCAACACCAGCGCCAGGCTGCCCAGGAACACCAGGAACTGCAGCGGGGCCAGCACGCCTTGCACCAGCGTCCACACACTGGCATCGCGGCGCTGGCGCTCGGCCGGGGTGTAAAGCGGCCGGCGCGCGCGTGGCGTGTCCGACGCATACGGCCTGCCCATCCCGTGTGTCCGATCCATGGCACCAAGACTAGGGCTTAGGCCGGAAAGTGTCAATCATGATTGACGTATATTGGCATTGACACTTTCTGCGGCCGCGCGGATCATGGTGTTGTCTGGCTGGACGGGTCTGCCGGCACGCAAGAGGGGCTGAAATGGGGGTGCATTCGGCGTCTGCGGCAAGGGTGGAAACACCGATGCGCCGTGTTTTGACGCCTGCTGTGGCCCGGGGTACAACCGTACGGGCGGTCCCGGGGACTTGGCGCGGTCGTCACCGTTGCATGGCTCCCGGACTGCACCGTACGGCGGACCCGACCGACGCCGGGTTTGGCCGGGCCAGCGCTTCAAGGGTGCCATCGCGAGCCCTGGACAGCGAATCGGTGCTTCGGCACCAGCGGTGACAGGAGACATCGATGCAACGTGAATCGCCCAGTGCCTCGGTGGCTCCGGACTGCGATCTGGACGCGGGCTCGATGCAGGTGCATAGCGGCCTGCCGGTCTTTTCCAGCCTGGTGGCACGCAACAACGAGGCCAAGGAGCGTCTGGCCCATCTGGCACGCACCATCGAGGCCGACGTCATTCCGCGCCTGGTGCAGGCGCACCGCCACACCACCCCGGCTGCCAACACGGCCACGCTCAGTTCTCCCACGCAGTCGTCCGACCAGGTGGCCGGCTTCGTGGCGCTGATCGTCGGCGACAGCGACTTCGACGTGCAGGCCGCGGTCGATGCCAAGCGCCGCTCCGGCACTTCGGTCGAGGCGCTGTACCTGGATCTGTTCGCCCCGGCCGCACGGCTGCTCGGCGAGATGTGGTCGGACGACCTGTGCGACTTCTCCACCGTCACCGTGGCGCTGGGCCGGCTGCAGAGGTTGCTGCGCGAGCTGAGCCCGGCCTTCGGCACCGAGATTGAATATCCGGCCAATGGCCGCCGTGCGCTCTTTGCCCAGGCGGCCGACGAGCAGCACAGCTTTGGCCTGAGCATGGTGGCCGAGTTCTTCCGCCGCGAGGGCTGGGACGTGTTCGGCGTGATCGGCGGCGCGATCGACGACCCGGTGGTGCGGGTGCGCAAGGAATGGGCCGATGTGGTCGGCCTGTCGATCGGCTCGGAGCGCCGGCTCGACTGGTTGCGCCGCTGCATCGCTGACGTACGGGCCGCCTCGCGCAACCCGGGCGTGGTGGTGATGGTGGGTGGGCCGATCTTCACGCTGCACCCCGACTGGGTGGCCAGCGTGGGTGCCGACGCGACGGCGCGCGATGCGCGCGATGCGCCGCGCGTGGCGACGCGGATGCTGATGGCGACGCGAGTCCGCAGATAAGGGTCGTCGGCACGCGTTTTTTGCGTTGACAATGAAGGGTGTAAACCCGGGCAGCACGAACGCACTGCGATGGCACGAAGCAAGGACGCGAAGAACACCCTTGGTGAGTTGGATGCCAAGGCCGTCACGCGTTTGGTCGGCGCCGCCAGCGACATCGCCCTGGTGCTGGACGACGAAGGCACGATCATCGAGGTGCTGACTCAACGCGACGAACTCGGCGCGCGCGGCAACCGCGAATGGCTGGGTCGGCCGTGGGTGCAGACCGTCACCATCGAGAGCCGGCAGAAGGTCGAGGCGCTGCTGCGCGACGCGCAGGCCGCGGCCGATGCCGCCGTCGGGCGCTGGCGGCAGGTCAACCACCCAGGCAAGGACGGCGACGATCTGCCCTTGCTGTACTCCACCATGCGCATGGTCCGCGACGACGGGCGCGGCGGCAAGGGTCGCATCGTGGCCTTCGGCCGCGACATGCGCGACAGCGTGGCTCTGCAGCGCCGGCTGATCGAATCGCAGCAGGCCATGGAGCGCGACTACTGGCGCTACCGCGAGGCCGAGACCCGCTACCGCCACCTATTCGAGACCACGGCCGAGGCGGTGCTGATCGTCGACGGGTCGACGCAGAAGGTGCTGGAAGTCAACCCCGCGGCGCGTGCGCTGTGCGGCACGCGCCGGGCGCGGCTGGTCGGCGCGCCGCTGGCGGCGTTGTTCGAGCCGCCGCATGCCGAGCGGCTGCAGAACCTGGTGGCTGCGGCGCGCACCGTGACGCGCCAGGATGCGCTGCGGGCGCAGCTGGCCGGAGGCGGCGGCGAGGTGGTGGTGTCGGCGTCGGTCTTCCGCCAGGACGATGCGGCCTTCGTGCTGGTGCGGCTGGCGCCGGTGCAGGCCGAGGCGCCGGCGTCCCGGCCGCGCAGCATCGGCTTGGCGCCCGCGCCGGCGGAGTTCGGTGCCGAGGCGATGCTGCAGGCCTATTTGCGCAACTCGCCGGACGGCTTGGTGTTCTGCGATGCGGCGGGCCAGGTGCTGCTGGCCAACCGCGCCTTCGTGGCGCTGGCCCAGCTGAATTCCGAGGAGCAGGTGCGCGGCCAGCCGCTCGACCGCTGGGTCGGCCGCACCGGCGTCGAATTGGGCGTGCTGATCGCCACACTGCGCCAGCGTGGCAGTGTCGGCCTGTTCGTCACCACGATGCGCGGCGAATACGGTGGCAGTTCCGAGGTCGAGATCTCGGCGGCAGCGCTGCAACTGGGTGACGACACGGTGCTGGCTTTCGCGGTGCGCGACATCGAGCGGCGCATGAAGCCCGAATCCAAGGCCGCCTCGCTGACCATGCCGCGCTCGGCCGCCGAACTGACCGAACTGGTGGGGCGCACCCCGCTCAAGGCCATCGTGTCCGAGACCACCGACCTGATCGAGCAGCTGTGCATCCAGACGGCGCTGGGCATGACTGGCGACAACCGGGCCTCGGCGGCCTTGCTGCTGGGCCTTTCACGGCAGAGCCTGTACGTCAAGCTGCGGCGCTACGGCATGGTGTCGGCCGGCGTCGACGAGGACGAGTCCTGAGCCATCAGCACTGACATTGCGGCGTGACATGCCGAGGTGTAAACATTAGTTGACGGCCTGGGGCGACGGGTGCAAGATCGCGGCATGTCCTCGACGGCGACATCCAGCACCCTTTCGTATCCGGCGCCGTCCGCGGTGGCCGAGCTGCTCAAGCCCATCACCTGGTTCCCGCCGATGTGGGCCTTTGCCTGCGGCGTCGTTGCCTCGGGCGTACCGCTGGCCGAGCACTGGCCGCTGGTGCTGCTGGGCATCGTGCTGGCCGGCCCGTTGGTCTGTGCCACCAGCCAGGCGGTCAACGACTGGTTCGACCGACATGTCGATGCCATCAACGAGCCGCAGCGGCCCATCCCGTCCGGCCGCATGCCCGGGCGCTGGGGCCTGTATGTCGCGGTCGCCTGGACCGCGCTGTCGCTGGTCGTGGCGCTGGCCTTGGGCCCCTGGGGCTTCGGTGCCGCGCTGATCGGGCTGCTGCTGGCCTGGGCCTACAGCGCGCCGCCGGTGCGCCTGAAGCGCAATGGCTGGTGGGGCAATGCCGCCTGCGGCCTGTGCTACGAAGGCCTGGCCTGGGCCACGGGCGCCGCGGTGATGGCCCAGGGCAGCATGCCGGGCTGGCAATCGCTGACGCTGGCCGTGCTGTACAGCGCCGGGGCGCACGGCATCATGACGCTGAACGACTTCAAGTCGGTCAAGGGCGACCGTCAGATGGGCATCGGCTCGCTGCCGGTGCAGCTGGGCATCGACGGCGCCGCGCGCGCCGCCTGCCTGATGATGGCCCTGCCGCAGGTGGTGGTCATCGGCCTGCTGTGGTCCTGGGGCTCGCCGGTGCATGCCGGCGGCGTGCTGGTGCTGCTGCTGGCCCAGGGCGTGCTGATGGCGCGCTTCCTCAAGGCGCCGGAAAGGCAGGCCTTGTTCTACAGCGGCTTCGGCGTGCCGCTGTTCGTGTCCGGCATGATGGTCAGCGCCTTTGCGCTGCGCGGGCTGGCCGGGGCCGCGGCATGAGCACAGCTTCCACCCTCGGCTGGGTCGGCATCTTCAGGCTCGGCCTGGTGCAGGCCATGCTGGGCGCGGTGGTGGTGCTGACCACTTCGACGCTCAACCGGGTGATGGTGGTCGAGCTGGCGCTGCCGGCGTTGCTGCCCGGGCTGCTGGTGGCGCTGCACTACGCGGTGCAGACCACCCGTCCGCGCATGGGCTATGGCTCTGATCGCGGGCAGCGGCGCACGCCGTGGATCGTCGGCGGCATGGCGGTGCTGGCCATCGGCGGCCTGGGTGCCGCGCTGGCGGTGGCCTGGATGGGCAGCCACCGCTTCGCCGGCATGGCGCTGGCGGTGCTGGCTTTCTCACTGGTCGGGCTGGGCGTCAGCGCGGCCGGCACCTCGTTGCTGGTGTTGCTGGCCAAACGTGTGGCCGAGCAGCGTCGCGCCGCGGCGGCTACCACCGTGTGGGTGATGATGATCATCGGCTTCGCCGTCACGGCCGGGGTGGCCGGGCGCTTTCTCGACCCCTACACGCCACAGCGCCTGGTGACGGTGTCGGCTGCAGTGTCGCTGATCGCCCTGGTCGTGGCGATGCTGGCGCTGCGCGGTCTGGAAGGCCGCCTGCAGGCGGCGAGCGCCGCACCAGCGCCCGCCGCGCGGCCCGACTTCCGCGCTGCGCTGCGCGAAGTGTGGCGCGACGACGATGCGCGCCGCTTCACCGTCTTCGTGTTCGTCTCGATGCTGGCTTACAGCACGCAGGACTTGATCCTGGAGCCCTTTGCCGGGGCGCTGTTCGGCTTCACGCCCGGGGAGTCCACGCAACTGGCGGGCGTGCAGCACGGCGGCACGCTGGCCGGCATGCTGCTGGCGGCGCTGGCTGGCCGGCGCGTGGCCGGGGCGGCGCTGGGTTCGCTGCGGGCCTGGACCATCGGCGGCTGTCTGGCGTCGGCGCTGGCGCTGTTCGGCCTGGTGCTCGCCGGCCTGTGGGCGCCACACTGGCCGCTGCGTGCCAACGTCTTCCTGCTCGGCCTGTCGAACGGCGCCTTCTCGATCGCCGCCATCGGCTCGATGATGAGTCTGGCCAGTGCCGGCCGTGTCGGCCGCGAGGGCACGCGCATGGGCCTGTGGGGCGCGGCCCAGGCCCTCGGCTTTGCCCTCGGTGGGCTGGTCGGCGCGGCGGCCAGCGACTTGGCGCGCTGGCTGCTGGGCGCGCCGGCACCGGCCTATGCCTCGGTGTTCCTGCTCGAGGCGCTGATGTTCGTGGCCGCGGCCGCGCTGGCCGCACGCATCGCCGGCGTCGCCCGAACGGCGCCGCCAGCCGAAGAACCACAGGCCGGCACTCTGCCGAGCCTGACCATGGGAGGTACGCAATGAATCCGGCAAACACGACGGGCGTCTACGACGTGGTGGTGGTCGGCGGCGGGCCGGCCGGCGCCACCGCAGCCGACGACCTGGCGCGGCAGGGCCACTCGGTGCTGCTGCTCGACCGAGCGGGCCGTATCAAGCCCTGCGGCGGCGCGATCCCGCCGCGGCTGATCAAGGACTTCGCCATCCCCGACCACCTGCTGGTGGCCCGCGCGCGCTCGGCGCGCATGATCTCGCCGGCCGACGTCAAGGTGGACATCCCGATCGAGGGCGGCTTCGTCGGCATGGTCGATCGCGAGCAGTTCGACGAATGGCTGCGCGAGCGCGCTGTCGAGGGCGGCGCAGTGCGCTGCACCGGCATCTTCGAACGCATCGAGCGTACCGACGATGGCCTCAGCGTGGTGCACTTCCGCTCGCGCGACCGGGCCACGCGCCAGGAGCATGCGGCTTCGGTGCGCTGCCGCTGCATTGTCGGCGCCGACGGGGCGCGCTCCGAGGTAGCCCGGCAGATGGTGCCTGGCGCCGAGAAGACGCAGTACGTCTTTGCGTACCACGAGATCGTGCGCGCGCCGCAGGCCGGCACGCCGGGCTACGACGGTACGCGCTGCGATGTCTACTACCGTGGCGAACTGTCGCCCGACTTCTACGGCTGGGTGTTCCCGCACGGCGACACGATGAGCATCGGCACCGGCAGCGCCGACAAGGGCTTCTCGCTGCGCACCGGTACCGCTGCCGTGCGCCTGGCCGCCGGCCTGGACAGTCAGGAGACGATCCGCCGCGAGGGCGCGCCGATCCCGATGAAGCCTCTGCCGCGGTGGGACAACGGCCGCGAGGTGGTGCTGGCCGGAGATGCTGCCGGCGTGGTGGCACCGGCCTCCGGCGAAGGCATCTACTACGCCATGTACGGCGGCCGAGTAGCCGCCGAGGCGGCGCATCAGTTCCTGGCCACGGGCGATGCCCGGGCGCTGGCCGGTGCGCGCAAGCAATTCATGAAGGCGCACGGCCGTGTGTTCTGGGTGCTGGGCATCATGCAGCGTTTCTGGTACAGCACCGACAAGCGGCGCGAGCGCTTCGTCAGCATCTGCAAGGACAAGGACGTTCAGCAACTGACCTTCGAGTCCTACATGAACAAGGAGCTGGTGCGCAAGAAGCCAATGGCCCATGTGCGCATCTTCTTCAAGGACATGGCGCACCTGCTGGGCCT
>Ga0316627_100000475_pt1 | contig 11081 bp, 14 predicted proteins | sample OWC_Aug_M2_C1_D1_FD_207653 | JGI IMG/M metagenome (GOLD analysis project Ga0316627, IMG submission 207653) | Wetland soil microbial communities from Old Woman Creek delta, Ohio, United States - OWC_Aug_M2_C1_D1_C | ecosystem: Environmental > Terrestrial > Soil > Wetlands | place: USA: Ohio...
GCGGCAATGCGGTACATCGCACCGTGCTGCGGGTGGATCACCAGCAGCTCGGTCAGCGGGTTGGCCAGCACGTTGCGCCGCGTCTTGTTGAAGAACTGGAAGGACAGCGCCAGGTGCCGCGCGTCCACGTATTCCACCTGCGACACGTAGGTCACGTTGGGCATGCCGTCGGGCCCGCAGGTGGCCATCACGCCCGGAATCGTGCCTTCCAGGCAGGGGCGGATCGCGTCGAGATCCAGCGTCGCGTTGCCCGGGGTCATGCCGGCCCTCCGGCGTGCAGTGCGCTGCCGGCCTGTGGGCCGGGTGTCTGCTCGTAGGCCTCGCGCACGGTGAAGCGCAGCGCCAGCAGGCCGCCGTCGCGCGCCAGCACGGCGCGCGCCACGTGGGCGCCGAAGCCGAGCACTGCCAGCTCGTCGATGAAGCGGCCCAGGTGGCGCTCGGCCACCGCCACGCCGTCTTGGCCGCAAGGCAGCACCTGGGCATCGTCGCCCTTCAGCTGCAGCGTGCGGTGCGTGGTGGGTTCGCTGAACACCACCGCGATGTGCCCGTTGGCGCGCAGGTCGGCGAGCACCGATTCGGCGCCGCGCCGGGCGATCAGCACCGTCACCTGGCGCCGGTCGGCGCCGAGCATGCAGCCCACGGCGCGCATCAGGTGCGGCCGCAGCGCCGCGTCGCGGCTGCCGACGACGATCGACACGCGGCGGCCCATCAGCTCGGCCTGCTCCGGCCCGATCGGCGAAGGTGACGGCGTGTCCATCGCGCCGCAGTGTAGTGGGCGATAAGATGCCGCCGATCGAGCGCAGCTGGGCCGGCCATGAAGTTCAAGGACTACTACCAGACCCTCGGCGTGGCGAGGGACGCCAGCGCTGACGACATCAAGCACGCCTACCGTCGGCTGGCGCGCAAGTACCACCCCGACCTGAACAAGGAGCCCGAGGCTGAAGGCCGCTTCAAGGAGCTGGGCGAGGCCTACGAGGTGCTGAAGGACCCGGAAAAGCGCGCCGCCTACGACGACGTGGGCAAGCGCTGGCAGCCGGGCGCGGAGCAGCCGCCGCCGGGCTGGGACAGCGGCTACGAGTTCCGCGGCGGCGAGGCCGACATGGGCGGCTTCGGCGAGCACAGCGACTTCTTCGAGGCGCTGTTCGGCCGCGCCCGTGCGCAGGCGCAGGCGCAGCGTCGCGCGCCGCCGCGCGCGCAGGATCACCATGCCAAGGTGCTGATCGACCTGGCCGACGCCTACCGCGGCGCGCAGCGCGGCATCCGTCTGCAGGTGCCGACGCTCGATGCCAGCGGCCGCGTGGTGCTGGCCGAACGCACGCTCGACGTCGCCATCCCCGCCGGCGTGCGCGAAGGCCAGCACCTGCGCCTGGCCGGCCAGGGCGCGCCTGGCTTCGACGGCGCGCCGCCGGGCGATCTGTATCTGGAGATCGCGTTCCGACCGCACCCGCGCTACCGCGTCGATGGCCGCGACGTCTACCTGGACCTGCCGGTGGCGCCCTGGGAAGCCGCGCTGGGCGCCGATGTCGACGTGCCGCTGCCCGACGGCAGCGTGCAGTTGTCGGTGCCGGCCGGCTCGGGCCAGGGCCGCAAGCTGCGGCTCAAGGGCAAGGGCATCCCTGGCAGGACGCCGGGCGACCTGTACGTGGTGCTGCAGGTGGCCGTGCCGGCGCCGACCAGCGATGCGCAGCGCGAGGCGTGGCGTGCGCTGGCGCGCGCCCAGCCCTTCAATCCACGCGCCGACATGGGGGCCCCGTGATGACGACGAAGCTTTCCGTCCTGCAGTGCCAGGTGGTCGAGGAAGAGGTGTCGATGACGCTGGCCGATCTGTGTCGCGCCTGCGATGCCGACCGCGAACTGGTGCTGCAACTGGTCGAGCACGGGGTCATCGACCCGCAGGGCAGCGCGCCGCAGGCCTGGGTGTTTGGCGGCAGCAGCCTGCGCCGCACGCGCGTGGCGCTGCGTCTGCTGCGCGACCTGGAGCTCAACCTGCCCGGCGCGGCGCTGGCGGTGGACCTGCTCGACCAGATCGCTCGGCTGCAGCGCGAGCTGCAGGCGGCCACCCGCGAGCGTTGACGGCCCTCACCAGGCGGTCGGGTCCAGCCGGTACAGCCGCGCCAGCTCGGCGTAGAGCTGCGGTGCGGCATCGGCCAGCGCGCGCGGGCGCTCGAAGAAGGCCTCGGTGGCCACCGCGAAGAACTCGGCCGGGTCGGTGCCGCCATAGGCGTCGAGCGTGTCCGAGGGCTGCGCGCGCAATTGCGCCAGGCCTTCGCCGACCACGGCCGCCCAGCGCGCACGCGCGTCGGCATCGTGCTGCCAGGGCCGGCCGTCGGCGTCACCGCCGTCCTGGTCGACCTGGTGGGCAAATTCGTGCAGCACCACGTTGCGCCCGTCGCCCGGGTCGGCTGCGCCGGCCAGCACCTCCGACCAGGCCAGGATCACCTGGCCCTGCGCCCAGGACTCGCCGGACAGCAGCTGCGGCTGCTCGCTGACCACGCCGCCGGGCAGCAGCTGCCGGCGCGGCACGACGAAGGCCTGCGGATACACCAGCACCTGGCGTAGCCGCGGGTAGGCGGCGTCGCCCGGCTGGCCCAACAGAAGCAGGCAGGCCTGGGCGGCGATGGTCACGCGCATCTCGTCGTCCACCACCAGGCCGGCGCAGCCGATGAAGGGCTTGTCGGCAATGAACACCTGGACCAGCCCGAGCAGCCGCCGCTGCAGCGGCGCCGGCAGCTGCTGCACCAGTGGCACGCGGCGTTGCAGGATGCGCGCCCAGGCCCGCGGAAAGGGCCGCAGCCGCAGCCGATGGTGGCGCCGCCGCGCCCACCACGGCTGCGCCAGCAGCGCCAGGCCGGCCGTGCCGAGGCCGAGCGCCAGCGCAGCCAGCGGCCAGCCGGCCTGCATGGGGCTGGATTCCATTGGTGGGAGGTGGGCGCCATCGCCTTGGCTTCAAGCCGACAGGGCCCGTAACTTTCGCGTCCACCGTCGACCCGCGCGCGGGTTAACCCGAAGGGCTTTGCGTTGCGTCAAGCGAGTTGGTGTCTTAGCATTGACCGACCGGTCGGTTGAATTTGTGAGAACAGGAAAGCAGATGCCCGAGAACCCCGCGCCAACGCCGCAGCAGATTGCCGACAAGGTGCGCGAGGGCATGTTCGTCAACGACCGGGCCAGCAAGTGGCTGGGCATGCAGATCCTCGAAGTCACGCCCGGACGTGCCGTGCTGTCGATGACCGTGCGCGACGAGATGCTCAACGGCCACGACATCTGCCACGGCGGGCTGATCACCACGCTGGCCGACTCGGCCTTCGCCTTCGCCTGCAACTCCTACAACGAGCTCACCGTGGCCTCCGGCTTTGCAGTGGACCTGCTGGCCCCCGGGCGGCTGGGCGACGTGCTCACCGCCACCTGCCACGAGGTGTCGAAGGCCGGTCGCACGGGGGTCTACGACTGCGAAGTCATCAACCAGAACGGCGTACGGATCGCGGTGTTCCGCGGCCGCTCCTACACCGTCAAGGGCAAGCCCGCAGTGGCTGGCTGAAGACAAGGACCGAGACGATGCCCGTCAAGCACCCCGAGCCCGGCGACCTGGAGCCGATCGAACGCGCCAGCCGCGACGAGCTGGCGTCGATGCAACTGCAGCGGCTGAAGCACACGCTGCAGCACGCCTACGACCATGTGCCGCACTACCGCCGTGCCTTCGATGCCGCGGGCGTGCACCCGTCCGATTGCAAGTCGCTGGCCGACCTGGCCAAGTTCCCGTTCACCAGCAAGGGCGACCTGCGCGACAACTACCCCTTCGGCATGTTTGCCGTGCCGCGCGAGCAGGTGGTGCGGGTGCATGCCAGCAGCGGCACCACCGGCAAGCCGACGGTGGTGGGCTACACGAAGCGCGACATCGACACCTGGGCCGACCTGGGAGCGCGTTCGATCCGCGCCGCCGGCGGCCGCGCCGGCGACATGGTGCACGTGGCCTACGGCTACGGCCTGTTCACCGGCGGGCTGGGGGCGCACTACGGCGCCGAGCGGCTGGGCTGCACGGTGGTGCCGATGGGCGGCGGCCAGACCGAGAAGCAGGTGCAGCTGATCACCGACTTCCGGCCCGACATCATCATGGTCACGCCCAGCTACATGCAGGTGATCGTCGAGGAAATGGTGCGCCAGGGCCTGGACCCGCGCGCCAGCTCGCTGACCGTGGGCATTTTCGGCGCGGAACCGTGGACCGAGGCGATGCGCCACGACATCGAGGTGCGCGCCGGGCTGGACGCGGTGGACATCTACGGCCTGAGCGAGGTGATGGGCCCGGGCGTGGCCAGCGAATGCGTGGAGACCAAGGACGGCCCGGTGATCTGGGAAGACCATTTCTACCCCGAGATCATCGACCCCGAGACCGGCGCAGTGCTGCCCGATGGCGAGGAAGGCGAGCTGGTCTTCACCACGCTGACCAAGGAGGCGCTGCCGGTGATCCGCTACCGCACACGCGACCTCACAAGGCTGCTGCCGCCCACCGCGCGCAGCATGCGCCGCATGGGCAAGATCGTCGGCCGCAGCGACGACATGCTGATCATCCGCGGCGTCAACGTCTTCCCCACGCAGGTGGAGGAGCTGGTGCTCAAGCACGGCCAGCTGTCGGGGCAGTACCAGCTGGTGGTCACGCGACAGGGCACGCTGGACGAGGTGCAGGTGCTGTGCGAGCTGGCCCCGGGCCATGAAGCGGCCGACCGTGCCACCGTGGCCGGCGCGCTGCAGCACCGCATCAAGACGCTGATCGGCATCAGCACCACGGTCAGCGTGGGTGCGCCGGAATCGATCGAGCGCACGCTGGTCGGCAAGGCCCGGCGCGTGATCGACAAACGACCGAAGTAGAGGAAACAGTCATGTACACACAGGCGATGGACACGATGGCGCGCGAAGGCGCGGGCAAGCTGGAGCGTGTGCTCGGCGCGGACGAGCAGGTATTGCAGGACCGCTTCGACGCGCGCATCGACGCCGGTGACTTCATCGAGGCCAAGGACTGGATGCCGGACAACTACCGCAAGACGCTGCTGCGCCAGATCAGCCAGCATGCGCATTCGGAGATCGTCGGCATGCTGCCCGAGGGCAACTGGATCAGCCGCGCACCGACGCTGAAGCGCAAGGCGATCCTGCTAGCGAAGATCCAGGACGAAGGTGGCCACGGCCTGTACCTGTATGCCGCGGCGGAGACGCTGGGCACCAGCCGCGACCAGATGATCGAGGCGCTGCACTCCGGCAAGGCCAAGTACAGCAGCATCTTCAACTACCCGACGCTGACCTGGGCCGACATCGGCACCATCGGCTGGCTGGTCGACGGCGCGGCGATCATGAACCAGGTGCCGATCTGCCGCTGCAGCTTTGCGCCCTATGCGCGCGCGATGATCCGCATCTGCCGCGAGGAAAGCTTCCATCAGCGCCAGGGCTACGACAGCCTGCTGGTGATGATGCGCGACGGCACCGACGCGCAGCGCGCGATGGTGCAGGACGCGGTGAACCGCTGGTGGTGGCCCTGCCTGATGATGTTCGGCCCGCCCGACGACCAGTCGCCCAATAGCGCACAGGGCATGCGCTGGGGCATCAAGCGCGTGTCCAACGACACGCTGCGGCAGAAGTTCGTCGACGCCACCGTGCAGCAGGCCGGTGTGCTGGGCGTGAGCCTGCCCGACCCCGATCTGAAATGGAACGAAGAGCGCCAGCACTGGGACTTTGGCGCCATCGACTGGGCCGAGTTTTGGCGCGTGGTCGGCGGTGACGGCCCTTGCAACCGCGAGCGACTGGCCATGCGCGTCAAGGCCTGGGAAGACGGTGCCTGGGTGCGCGAGGCCGCGCTGGCCCACGCACGCAAACAATCGATGAAGGAAGCAGCATGAACGCCACCGCAAATGAATGGCCGTTGTGGGAGGTCTTCGTGCGCACGAAGGCCGGCCTGGACCACAAGCACTGCGGCAGCCTGCATGCCGCCGACCCGAAGATGGCGCTGCAGATGGCGCGCGACGTCTACACGCGCCGCCAGGAAGGCAGCAGCGTGTGGGTGGTGCGCAGCGACCAGATCGTCGCCAGCGACCCGGGCGACAAGGACATGCTCTTCGACCCGGCCGACGACAAGGTCTACCGCCACCCCACCTTCTACAAGCTGCCCGACGCGGTGGACCACATGTGAGCGAGGGCCAGCGCATGAAAGCCTCCATCTCCATCCCGGCCGATCCGAAGGTGCAATACCTGCTGCGCATCGGCGACACCTGCCTGATCCTGGGCCAGCGCCTGGGCGAATGGTGCGGCCACGCACCGATCATCGAAGAGGACATCGCGCTGACCAACATGGCGCTGGACCTGATCGGCCAGGCGCGCGGCGTGCTCACGCTGGCCGGCAACCTGTGCCCGCAGGACTACGACGAGGACCAGCTGGCCTTCCTGCGCGACGAGCGCGACTACCTGAACCCGACGCTCGCCGAGTTGCCGCGCGGCGACTTCGCGGCCACCGTGCTGCGCAACCTGATGCTGTCCACCTGGCTGAAGCTGCTGTGGGAGCGGCTCCTCGATTCCAGCGACGCCGAGCTGTCGGCCATTGCCGGCAAGGCCTTGAAGGAGGCGCGCTACCACCAGCAGCATGCCGCCGACTGGCTGCAGCGCCTGGGCGACGGCACCGAGGAGTCGCGCCGCCGCGTCGAGGCCGCGCTGGCGATGCTGTGGCCCTATGCGGCCGAGCTGTTCGAGTCCGACGCGGTGGATGCCGCGGCCGCGGCGGCTGGGCTGGGTCCGTCGTCGGACGGCCTGCGCGAACCCTGGCTGTCCGAGATGGCGGCGGTGTTCGCCGAGCTGCACCTGTCGATGCCGGCGCAAGGCCCGTTCCGCAGCAGCGGCCGGCGCGGCGTGCACAGCGAGCACATGGGCTACATCCTGGCCGACCTGCAGTACCTGCAGCGCGCCTTCCCCGGGGGCGCGTGGTGAACGGTGCCGCCGTGGCCGACCGCAGCGCGCGGGCCTGGGCCGTGCTCGACGCCGTGCCCGACCCGGAGGTGCCGGCCATCTCGGTGTGCGAGCTGGGCATCGTGCGCGAGGTGCTGGACCACGGCGCGTCGATGGAGATCGTGCTCACGCCCACCTACAGCGGCTGCCCGGCCACCGAGGTCATCGAGCGCAGCGTGCTCGACGCCATCGACGCCGCCGGCCTGGGGCCGGCGCGGGTGACGATGCGCCGCGCACCGGCCTGGACCACCGACTGGATCAGCGAGGACGGCCGGCGCAAGCTGCGCGACTACGGAATCGCCCCGCCCGGGCCGGTGGTCGCCGACGGCGCGGTGCCGATCCGCCTGGTCGGCCGACGCGCCGAGACCCTGGCCTGCCCGCGCTGCGGAAGCATGCACACCGAGCGGCTGTCGGCCTTCGGCTCCACCGCCTGCAAGTCGCTGTGGCGATGCATCGCCTGCCGGGAACCCTTCGAACACTTCAAGCCTCTCTGAGCCATGTCCACGCCCCTGTTCCACGACCTGCGCGTGCGCCGCATCGAGCCGGACACGGCCGAGGCCTCGATCATCACCTTCGACGTGCCGCCCGAGCTGCGCGCGGTGTTCGGCTTCACGCAGGGCCAGTACCTGACGCTGCGCACCACCATCGATGGCCAGGACCTGCGCCGCTCGTATTCGATCTGCGCCGGCGTCGACGACGGCGAGCTGCGCGTCGGGGTGCGCAAGGTCAAGGGCGGCGTGTTCTCCAACTGGATCAACGAGCAGCTGAAACCCGGCGACAGCCTCAGCGTGATGGCGCCACAGGGGCGCTTCTTCGTGCCGATCGAGCCGGCTTCGCGCCGCCACCACGTGGGCATTGCCGGCGGCAGCGGCATCACGCCGATCCTGTCGATCATGAAGACGGTGCTGGGCCGCGAGCCGATGAGCCGCTTCACGCTGATCTACGGCAACCGCATGCTGCGCTCGACCATGTTCAAGGAAGAGCTGGAAGACCTGAAGAACAGGTACATGACGCGGCTGGTGCTGCACCATGTGTTCAGCGACGACCCGACCGACGCGCCGCTGAACATGGGGCTGATGGACCGCGACAAGATCGCCGAGTTCCTGCAAAGCGTGATGCCGGCCTCGGGTATCGACCAGGTCTATGTCTGCGGCCCTTTCCAGATGAACGACGAGGCCGAGGCCGCGCTGCTGGCCGCCGGCGTGCCCGAAGCGCGTATCCACATCGAGCGCTTTGGCGTGGCCACGCCCACTGGCGCGCCGGTAGGCGCGGTGGTGCACGAGGCCCAGCCGGGCGACGCGGAGCAGGCGCGCATCGTCATCATCCGCGACGGCATGCGCCGTGAGATCGAGTTCCGCAAGGACCAGCCGAGCATCCTGGATGCGGCCTCGGCCGCAGGCATGGAAGTGCCCTTCTCCTGCACCAGCGGCGTGTGCGGCACCTGCCGGGCCAAGCTGGTGGAAGGTCGGGTGCGCATGGAGCGCAACTTCGCGCTCGACAAGGCCGAGGTCGCCGGCGGCTTCGTGCTCACCTGCCAGGCGCACCCGCTGACCGAGCGCGTGGTTCTCTCCTTCGACGACCGCTGATGGCTAGAGGCCGCGCCCCTGGCTACGACGACCAGCGAGAAACCATCGTCGCGCGCGCAGCCGAGTTGTTTGCGCGCCAGGGTTATCACGCCACGTCGATGAACCAGGTGGCCGAGGCCGCCGGCTTGTCCAAGGCCACGCTGTATCACTACTACAAGGACAAGGATGCGCTGCTGGTGCATATCGCCGACGGCCATGTGTCGCGGCTGCAGGCGCTGGTGGCTTCAGCGCGCGCGTTGGGCCTGAAGCCCGAGGCGCAGTTCCGCGAACTGGTGCGCCGCATCGTCGAGGAATACGCCGACGCGCAGCATGCGCACCGCGTGCTCACCGAGGACGTGAAGTTCCTGGCGGCCGACGACCGCCGGCGCATCCTCGACAAGGAGCGCGAGGTGGTGGCCGGCTTCGCGGCCGTGGTGGGCGCGCTGCGCCCCGAGCTGAAGGCCGCCGCACTGGCCACGCCGATGACCATGCTGCTGTTCGGCATGATCAACTGGATGTTCACCTGGATGAAGCCAGAGGGCGCGCTCGACCACGCCACGCTGGCGCCGATGGTGGCTGACCTGTTCCTGGGCGGGCTGCCGGCGGTGCGGGTCCCGGTGGCGGCCACCGCCGAGGATTGAGTTCAGGCCGCCAGCTGCGGCGCCTGCGCGAACTGCTCGTTCAGCCAGGCAACGAAGGCCTGCACATGCGGCCGGCGCGCCACCTCGGGGTTGAGGATCAGCACATGCCGGTAGCCGCAGGGCATGCGCAGCGACGCGAAGGGCATCACCAGGTCGCCGCTGGCCAGGCAATCCTGCAGGAAGGGTGAGCGCACCAGGGCCACGCCCTGGCCACGGATGGCGGCCTGCACCGCCTGGTCGACGAACGAGAACACCAGCCGCCCGGCGGCTGCCTCGACCGTGCCCGCGCCGGCAAAGTCGAACCAGGTGCTCCAGTTCAGGCGCTTGGCACCGGGCACGCCATCGTCCAGGTCGAGCAGCGGCCACTGGGCCAGTTCGGCGGGATGCTGCAGCTGACGGCCCTGGAGCAGCCGCGGGCTGAGGGCCGGCGCGAGCACGTCGTCGATCAGCAGCGTGGCACCCTGCGGCACCTTGGGGGTCGGCACCCAGCGGATGGCCAGGTCCACGTCCTCGGCCTGCAGGTCGACCACGCGGTCCGAGGCGTCGAGACGGATCTCGATGCCGGGGTGCAGCCGCTGGAACAACGCCAGTCGCGGCACCAGCCACAGCGATGCGAAGGACGCATAGGTGCTCAGCGTCACCCGTTGCGCGCTGCCCGCGCCGCGCAGGGCGTCGACGCTGCGGTCGATGCCGGCCAGCGCCTGCTGCACCGCCTGCTGCAGCTGCGCGCCCGCCGGCGTGAGCAGCAGCGCGCGCGTCTTGCGCACGAACAGCGCCTTGCCCACCTGACGCTCCAGCGTGGCGATCTGCCGGCTGATCGACGATTGCGTCAGGTTCAGCTCGGCCGCCGCGTCGGTGAAGGACAGCCGCCGCGCCGCGGATTCGAAGCCGCGCAGCGCGGCCAGGCCGATCGGCCGGCGCTTGCTGGAGGAGCTTGGGGACATGGTCGCACCATACATGCGTTTTATGCATCCATCAACTGCGATCTTTTCGTTTGTCTGCCTACTTGCCTAGGGCTTCAATAGCGCCACGGGCCACGCATGGATGCGTGGCGCAGATGGAGCAGAGCATGACATCCCCCAACCGCACCATCGATCTGAGCAACGAGCAACTGATGGCTTTCGAAGGCGGACCGGGCGCACGCGTGCGCGTGATCTGCGGCGCGGCCTGGCTGACGCAGGAGGGCGAACTCGGCGACGCCCTGCTGCAAGCCGGCACCGAAATGCCGTTGCGCGCCGGGCGCACGCTGATCCAGGCGCTGGGGCCGGCGCGGTTGCAGATTCTGGGCGCCGCCCGGTCGCCGGGAGCGTGGCTGCGGCTGGTGCGGCGGTGGCGGCAGTGGGTGCTGCGGCTGCAGCTGGGTCCGGTGCAGCCCGAGCCGGTGGCCTGAGGGCGTGGCACGACTCGTTCTGAAAGGCAGCTGACAGAACCTGCCAGCCTCCGGATGCACCGGTTTGGCGCAGGGTCTGCACGTTTCGCCGGCCGGCACCGGGGTGGTGCCGGTGCCATGGCGAGCCCTGCAACCGGCCGCACGATGCTGCGGCGCCCGCAGGTCCGATGAAGCTTCGCGGCCCGTTCCTGATGGCCGCCCCGATGGCGGCCTCGCTGGTCCCGCTGTTCGCCCAGGCGCAGGCTGCGCTTGACGAGGTGATGGCGAAGAAGGTGATCAACATCGCCATTCCGACCGACTTTCCGCCTTACGGCTATGTCGGCACCGACCTGAAGCCGCAGGGCCTGGACATCGACATGGCCAACTACATCGGTGCCAAGCTGGGCGTGAAGGTGGAGCTGGTGCCTGTGACCAGCGCCAACCGCATCGCCTACCTGCAGACGAAGAAGGCCGACCTGGTGATCTCCACGCTGGGCAAGAGCCCCGAGCGCGAAAAGGTCATCGACTTCA
>Ga0316627_100000476_pt1 | contig 11081 bp, 11 predicted proteins | sample OWC_Aug_M2_C1_D1_FD_207653 | JGI IMG/M metagenome (GOLD analysis project Ga0316627, IMG submission 207653) | Wetland soil microbial communities from Old Woman Creek delta, Ohio, United States - OWC_Aug_M2_C1_D1_C | ecosystem: Environmental > Terrestrial > Soil > Wetlands | place: USA: Ohio...
GGCCGCCTGCGCGGCCGCGTCGGCCGACGGCGCAGGGGGCGCGTGCAGCGGCGTGGCCTTTGCGCCGGGCGGCGGCGACGGGCCGTAGTTGGTAACGCCGTTCGCGTCGACCCACTTGTAGACTTGCGCCGCAGCCGCGTTGGGCCCCAGGCCAGTCAAGACCGCGACCATCAGCGCAGCAACGAACCTTGACCATTCCGGGACCACCATGGTGTCACTGTGCGTCCAGCGCCCGGCTGCCGCGCTGAGCCCGGTCAAGTTTTTGCCGGGTCGTGCCGCCCTTCGGTGGCGCGGCTGCTCCGCTCGCGCCGGCGCGCTGATCCGGCTCAAGCCGACCCCGCCGCCGGGCGGCGACACTGCGGCGCCATGAAGGCATCGATGATCGCGGCGCGCAGCGCGTTGCGCCTTGGCGCATGGCTGCTCGTCGTCGCGTTGTCGCTGGCGCTGGCCGCGCCACCCGCGGACCCGCCGTCCGCGCCGTCCGGCCCGGCGCGGCTCGAGGTGTTCGTTCGCGAGGGCTGCCCGCACTGTGCCGACGCCAAGGTCTTCCTGGCGCAGCTGGCACGCGAGCGGCCCGGCCTGCAGATCGAGTTCCGTGCGGTCGACCAGGATGCACGGGCGCGCGCGGCGCTGGCCGAGCATTCCCGCGCGGCAGGCGTCTGGCCACCGGGCGTGCCGACCTTCGTCTTCCGGGGCCATGTGCAGGTCGGTTTCGACGATGCCGACCACGCCGGACGCGCGCTGCGGGCGATGCTCGACGGCGGCAGCCCGCCGCAGCACGAGCTGCACGACACCTGGCTCGGCACATTGAGCGCGTCGCGCCTGGGCCTGCCGCTGTTCACGCTGGCGCTGGGGCTGCTGGACGGCTTCAACCCCTGCGCGATGTGGGTGCTGCTGTTCCTGCTGGCGTTGCTGGTGCGGCTGCGCGACCGGCGCCGCATGGCGATCGTCGCCGGCACCTTCGTGCTCGTCAGCGGCGCGGTGTACTTTGCCTTCATGGCGGCCTGGCTGAACGTCTTTCTCGCCGTCGGCCTGGGTCGCACGGTGCGCTGGGTGCTGGGCGGGCTGGCCTTGCTGATCGCCGCGCTCAACCTGAAGGACTTCGTCGCCTGGGGCCATGGGCCCTCGCTGTCGATTCCCGACGCCGCCAAGCCGGGGCTGCATGCGCGCATGCGGGGCGTGATGCAGGCGCATTCGCTGCGCGCGTCCCTGCTCGGCGTGGCCGCACTCGCGGTGGTGGTCAACTTTGTCGAGTTGCTGTGCACGGCGGGCATTCCGGCCGTCTACACCGCCGTGCTGGCCAGCCAGCCGATGGGCGCGCTCGCGCACCACGCCTACCTCGGCCTGTACATCGTCGGCTACATGGCCGACGATGCGATCATGGTCACGCTGGCGGTGTTGGCGCTGGGCAGCGGCAAGCTGAGCGAGCGCGCCGGCCGCTGGCTCAAGCTGGTCAGCGGCCTCGTCATGGGCGCGCTGGGTCTAATGCTGCTGCTGCGGCCGCAGTGGTTGACATGAGACGGGGTCCGCCCTTGGAGCGCGCCGCGGCGATGAGCCTGAAACACAGGGTCGCGTGGCTGGGCCGGGTCGCCGGCCCGCTGCTCGGGCTGGCGCTGTACCTCGGGCTGCCGCAGGCCTACGTCGACGCTGCGGGTCAGACCGCGCCGCTGGGCCACGCGGCCCGAGCGACCTTCGCAATGATGGTCTGGATGGCCGTCTGGTGGATGACCGAGGCCGTCGAGATCGAGGTCACGTCGCTGCTGCCGATCGTCGCGTTCCCGCTGCTCGGCGTGCTGCCGCTGGCAAGCACGGCGGCCAGCTACGGTGCCGACGTCATCTTCCTCTTCCTCGGCGGCTTCGTGCTGGCGATGGCAATCCAGCGCTGGGGGCTGGACCGCCGCATCGCCTTCGTCACGCTGACACTGGTCGGCGTGCGCAGCGGCGCGATCGTCGCCGGCGTCATGGCCGCGACGGCCTTCCTCAGCATGTGGGTGTCGAACACCGCCACGGCCGCGATGATGGTGCCGATCGCGCTGTCGGTCGTCGACCTGGTGCTGCTGCGCCGCACCGGCAAGGGGCTGGCCGGCCATGGCGGCATCCCGCAGCAGGACCGCGACGTGCGCAACCTCGCGCTGTCGCTGCTGCTCGGCGTGGCCTACGCGGCGTCGATCGGCGGCGTGGCCACCATCATCGGCTCGCCGCCCAACGGCATCTTCGTGCGTTTCGTCGAACAGACCTATGGGCTGCAGGTGTCCTTCGCCGCGTGGATGGGGGTCGGGGTGCCGACGATGCTGCTGTTCCTGCCGCTGGCCTGGCTGCTGAACACGCGGCTGCTGTTCCCGACCCGGCTGCGCGAGGTCGAGGGCGGCCGCGAATGGGTTCGCGAGCAGCGGGCGCGCCTCGGGCCGCTGAACCGCGGCGAGCGGGCGACGCTCTGGGCCTTCGGGTTCGCCGTGTTTGCCTGGATCTTCCGCCCGCTGCTCGCGGGGCTGTCGATCGCCGGGGTCGCGCCCTTCGCCAGGCTCAGCGACGCCGGCATCGCCGTGGCCGCCGCCCTGCTGCTGTTCTTCGTCACGGCCGACCGCGCCAGCGGCGCCAAGGCAATGGACTGGGCTACGGCGGTGCGCCTGCCCTGGGGCGTGCTGATCCTGTTCGGCGGCGGCCTGGCGCTGGCCGCGGCCACCGAAGCCAACGGCGTGGCCGGCTACATCGGTAGCCTGGCCCAGGACCTGGCGCGCTGGCCGGTGGCCCTGGCCGTCGTGGCCGTGATCGCGGTGATGGTGTTCATGTCGGAGCTCACGTCGAACACCGCCCAGGTGGCGACGATGCTGCCGGTGCTGGCGGCCCTGGCGCCGGTGCTGGGCGTGCCGCCGACCTTGCTGCTGATGCCGGCGACGATCGCGGCCAGCTGCGCGTTCATGATGCCGGTGGGCACGCCACCCAACGCCATCGTCTTCGGCACCGGGCTGGTGGGCCTGCCGCAGATGATGAAGGCCGGGCTCTGGCTCAACCTGTGTGGCATCGTGCTGATCAGCGTCGTCAGCTGGTTGATCATCGCGCGGTGGCTGCTGCCCGCACCCTGAGGTCCGGTGCCGGCTACCGGTCGGTCGGCGGCGCCGTCTGCGGCTGCGGCGGCAGCCCGGCCAGGTGCGTGTCCTCGGCCCAGCGCAGGATCTCCAGCGAGCCGCGCCGCCAGCGCAAGCGGTTGATGCCGGTGTTGGGGATCGCGCATTCGCGCGGGCCGTTCAGGCTCAGGCCGTGCGCGGTGCGCCACAGCATGTCGAGCACGCCGCCGTGCGTCACCACCAGCAGCGTCTTGCCGCCGTGGGCTTCGGCCAGCTCGCGCACGGCAGCGATGACGCGGGCATGGAACTGGCGCGCGCTTTCGCCGTCGGGCAGCGCGTAGTCGGCGTCGTGACGCAGCCACTGTGCCCACAGCTGCGGATGTCGGGTCTTGATGGCGGGCACGTCCAGGCCTTCGAGCACGCCGAAGGACTGCTCGCGCAGCGCCATGTGCACCCATGCGTCGCGCGCGTGCCGCTGCTCCAGCGGTTGCGCAGTCTGGCGTGCCCGCTGCAGGTCGCTGCTGACCATCAGGTCGACGCGCTCGGTGGCCATCGCCTCGGCCAGACGCTGCGCCTGGCGGTGGCCGGTGGCATTCAGCGGCACGTCGATCTGCCCCTGGAAACGCTGCTCGCGGTTCCAGTTGGTCTCGCCATGGCGGATGAAGATGAAGTCGGCCACGTGACCCGGCCTCAGCCGGTGCAATCGGCGCCGATGGCCGACTTGCTGCGTTGCAGCGGCTGCACCTGCAGCGCCAGCAGCGGCGTCAGCACCTCGCGCTCGAAGGCCCGCTGCGATGCGGTGTCGTGCCGCCCGGGGCGCGAGGCTTCCAGCAGCACGCTGCCATCGGCCATGCGCCATTCCTCGACCTTGAGCTTGCCCGAACGCAGCCGCGTCACGCTGCTGGCGCAGCCCCTGGGCCGTGCCTGCAGTGCGGCCGGCGGCTGCAGGTCGGGCGCGCGCGAGTTCAGGTCGCAGCTGCGCGAATAGGCGGTGACCACCCGCCCGTCGTCGACGAAGCTCAGGTCCACCTCGTCCTTGCGGTCCTCGGTGGCGCCGAGCGGGCAGTCCCAGGCTTTCAGAGACGGCGTGCCCGGCAGGGGCTCGCTGCCGCGCAGCTTGAAGCTCAGTTCGCTGCGGCCTTCGGACAGGCGCTTGCGCAAGATCGGCGTGAAGCCGTTCGGCAGCGCCGCCGGTGGCGTGAAGTCGAAGTACTGCACCTCGAAGCGGCTCTGCTCGCGGGACTTCAGCCGCAGGCCGCGCAAGGCCTCCTGCGGCGTGGCCGGGCCACCGTGCCGGGGATCCCAGCGCACGGCGAACTCGGCATGCGGCGCGGCCGCCCGGGCCCCGGTGCCGGCCAATACGGCGGCGAGCAACAGCCCGCCGCGGATCGCGGTGCGCGGCATCATCATCGGGCAAGTGTAGGCGGTCGGCCTTCAGCGCCTCGTCCTGCCGGTCCCCGACCGCAGAGCGACAAGTGGCGGATGTCGATCCTGGTCCGGCGCCGCGCCCGGCGCGGCGAAGCGCGCGGCGGCCAGGTCGACGAAGGCGCGCACCTTGGGCGTCAAATAGCGCGCGCTGGCAAACACCGCGTGCACCGGCACCTGCGGCGCGCTCCATTGCGGCAGCACGCGCTGCAGCCGCCCGCTCTCGTGCAGCGGCTCGGCCACCCGGCAGGGCAGCAGGCCAATGCCCAGCGCGCGCTGCAGGGCATCGCGCGCCACCAGGCTGTTGTTCACCCGTAGCCTGGGCTGCAGCTTCACGCGCTGCGCTTCGCCGTCGTGCGACAGCGTCCACGCGCCCTGCGGCGCAGTGCCGGCAAAGGCGATCAGCGCATGGTCGGCCAGCTCGCGCGGATGCGCCGGCTGGCCGTGCCGCCGCAGGTAAGCGGCCGACGCATACAGGCCGTAGTCGAGCAGCCCCAGCCGGCGCGCCGCCAGCGACGAGTCGGACAGCGGCCCGATGCGCACCGCCAGGTCGAAGCCCTCGTGCACGATGTCGACGACGCGGTTGGTCAGCTCGGCCTCCACCTGCACCTGCGGATGCTGCGCCAGGTACTCGGCGATCCAGCCGCTCACGGCCACCTGGCCGAACTCCGTGCCGCAGGTCAGCCGCAGCGTGCCCTGCGGCTCGCCGCGGATGCGCTGCATGGCCTGCCGCGCGTCGTCCACCGAGGCCAGGATCGCGTGCGCGCGCTCGAACAGCTCGCGTCCCGCCTCGGTCAGCGACAGCGAGCGCGTGGTGCGCTCCAGCAGCCGCACCGACAGCTCGCGCTCAAGCTGGCTGACCACGCGTGACAGCCGCGCCTTCTGCGTGTTCAGCGCCTCGGCCGCGCGGGTGAAGCTGCCGGTCTGCACCACCTTGACGAAGGCTTGCAGCGATTGCAGGTTCATTGTTGCCCTCCATAGCAACAGAGTTTCTCATGTCGATGGATTTAACTCTTTCCGGCCGACGATCAGACTGCCGGGCCACGCACCCGACCCGAAAGCCCCCGATGAGCCTGCAAGACCCCAACCTGCTGAACCCGCGGCGCCGCAAGCGCGTCGCCATCGTCATCGCCAACCCGGCGGTCTCCAGCACCACCGGCTGGCCGGTGGGCTTCTGGTGGAGCGAGCTGACGCACCCGTACCACCTGTTCACCGAGCATGGCTACGAGGTGGCGCTGTTCAGCCCCGACGGCGGCGCCTGCGCGGCCGACGCGATGAGCGACCCCAACGACGTCAGCGGCTACAGCAAGACCGACCTGATCAGCCAGGGCTTCATCCACACGCCCGAACTGAAGGCGCTGGTCGAGCACACGAAGCCGGTGGCCGAGCTCGAGGTCGAGGACTTCGACGCGATCGTCGTCGCCGGCGGCCAGGCACCGATGTTCAGCTTCGAAGGCGCGACCGCGCTGCACGCGAAGTTCGCCGCGTTCTTCGAGGCCGGCAAGGTGGCCGCGGCGCTGTGCCACGGCAGCGCGATCCTGGCTTATGCCAAGGACAGCCGGGGCGAGCACATCGCCAAGGGCCGCACGGTCACCGGCTTCGCCAACGTCGAGGAGGACTACGCCGACCACGCCGTCTGGTCCTACGGCCTGCTACCGCGCGACAAGCATGTCATGCCGTGGCGCATCGAGGACAAGCTGAAGGCGATCGGCGCCAACTACGTGCATGGCGGCCTGTGGCGCAGCTTCGCGGTGCGCGACGGCAACCTGGTCACCGGCCAGCAGAACTTCTCGGGCAGCGAGACCGCGCGCCTGGTGATCGAGGCGCTGGGCCGCTGACGAGGGGAAGCACCATGAAGATCAGCATCCTGGGTGCCGGCAATGTCGGCATGGCGCTGGCCCGTGCGCTGCTGCGCGCCGGCCAGCCGGTGACCCTTGGCGTGCTCGACCCGGCACGCTATGCCGAGGCGGTGGCCGCGCTGGGGCCTCAGGCCACATTGACCGGCAGCGACGAGGCCATCGAGCGCGGCGAGCTGGTGATCCTGGCCGTGCCCTACGCGGCCGCGCTGGCCATCGCCGCGGCCAGCGCCGACTGGCAGGGCCGCGTGCTGGTGGACGCCACCAACCCGCTGGCGCCGGGCCTGGCCGGCCTGAGCCTGGGCACCACCACCAGCGGCGCCGAGCAGATCGCCGAGCGCGCGCGCGGCGCTCGCGTGGTCAAGGCCTTCAACAGCACCGGCGCCGAGAACATGGCCGACAGCCGCTACGCGCAGGGCCCGCCGATGATGCCGGTGGCCGGCGACGACGCCGGCGCGCGCCAGCAGGTGCTGGCGCTGGCGACGCTGATCGGCTTCGATGCCATCGACATGGGCCCCTTGAGCGCGGCGCGCTACCTGGAGCCGCTGGCGATGGTGTGGATCCACCTGGCCTTCAAGCAGGGCCAGGGCCGGCAGTTCGCCTTTGCCCGCCTGCGGCGCGGCTGATGCACGCGCCCACGATGCCGCCCGCCGCCGACCTCCCGCCGCTGGCGCATGGCCGCAAGGCTACCTGGTTCGAGCTGTTCTTCGACCTGGTGTTCGTCGTCGCGGTGGCGCAGCTGTCCGGCGCCTATGCGCACCATTTCGACTGGGCCGGCGCCGCGGGCAGCGTGTTGCTGCTGCTGGCCATGTGGTGGTGCTGGCTGGGCCACACCTTCCACGCGACGCGCTTCGACGAGCAGCGGCGCGACCAGCGGCTGCTGGGGCTGGCGCAGATCGGGGCCGTGACCGTCATCGGCTACGGCGTGTCCGACGCCTTCGGTGCGCGCGGGGCGGCCTTCGCGCTGGGGCTGACGGCCTTCAAGTCGCTGCTGGCGCTGGCCTACTGGCGCGAGCGCCGCTGGCGCGGCGCGCACGGGCTGATCCGCGCCTATGCGTCGCTGTACCTGCTGCAGGCTGCGCTGTGGGCCGCGTCGGCCGCTTTGCCGCCGACGCCGCGCATCGCGCTGTGGGGGCTGGCGCTGGCGCTGGACTTGGCCTCGCCGTGGTGGGTGGCGCGCTACACCACCCGCGTTCGGCCGCACCCCGAGCACCTGCCCGAGCGCTTCGGCCTGTTCACCATCATCCTGCTCGGCGAAGGCATGGCCTCGGTGGTCCACGCGCTGGACCACGGGCCCGCGCTGCACCGGCACGCGGTGGCCGCGGCACTGGGCGGGGCGGCGCTGAGCTTCCTGACCTGGCTGGGCTACTTCGAGGTGACGCGCGCGCACGGCGAACGCGAGGTGACCGGTGCGGCCGGCGGGCGCAACCTGCGGCTGTGGGCCTACGGCCACGTGCCGATTTACGTCGGCGTGTTCAGCTTGGCCGCGGGCACGGTGGCGATGGCCGGCGAGGCGGCATGGACCGCGCCGCAGTTGCTGCTGTACATCGCCGGCATCGCGCTGATCCCGCTCGGGCTGCTGCTGCTGCGCGCCGCGAGCCGCGGCTCCGCGTAGCCGCGGCTGCCGGCACCGGGGCGTGCCGCAGAATGGGCGTCACGCCCTGCCGACCCGAACACCGACACCGATGCCTGCCCACCGCCCGCTCGACCTGGCCATCGTCGGCGCCGGCATTGCCGGTGTGATCCATCTGCACTACGCGCGCCAGGCCGGGCTGGACGCGGTGGCGCTGGAGGCGCGCGACGGCCTTGGCGGGCTGTGGCGTGCGCTGCCGGTCTGGCAGGACATCCAGATCAGCACGGCCGACTGGGCCATCGACGGCCTGCCGCTGGCCGGGCCGCTGGCGCCACAGGTCCTGGCCAACATCCAGGCCTGGGCCGACCGCTTCGCGCTGCACGACGGCATCCGCCTGGGCAGCCCGGTGAAGCGCGCGCGCCACGACGGTGACGCCTGGGTGCTGGACACGCCACAGGGCCCCGTGCGCGCGCGCCACCTGGTGGCGGCCAGCGGCGGCCACAACACGCCGCTGATCCCGCCGGTGCAGCGCAGTGGCAGCCGTGTGCAGGAGTGGCACGCCAGCGCGCTGCACGAGCCGGCAGCGCTGGCCGGCCGCGAGGTGCTGGTGGTGGGCGGCGGCGCCTCGGCCTTCGACCTGATCGACCAGTGCATTGAACACGGCGCCCGCCGCATCGTCTGGGTCTACCGCGGCACGCGCTGGTTCACGCCGACGACGCGGCCCAAGGCCATCGCTGGCAGCGTGCGGCCCTTCGCGAAGATGCAGGCGCAGGGCCTGAGCGCGGCCGAGCAGAGCGCGCTGCTGAACGCCGACCTGGCGGTGCGCTATGCGAAGTTCGGCCTGCAGGCGATCCAGCCGCAGCGGCCGGTGGACGTGCTGCACGACCAACTGTTCCCGGGCCGGCCGCGCATGATCCAGCACTACGCCGAGATCGAGCGGCACTGCGGCGAGGTGGCGGCCATCGACGGCCGCCGCGTCGCGCTGCGCGACGGCACCGTGCTCGAGGTGGATGCGATCCTGTGGGGCACCGGCTACGGCACCGACCTGCGCTGGTTCGACGACCCGCAGCTGGCGTCGATACGCAGCGTGAACGAGCTGTGCCGGCGTTGCGGCTGCATCTTCCGCAGCCTGGACGCGCCGGACCTGTACTTTCCCGGCGTGGGCCTGGACGGCATTGGCTCGGCGCCGTGGGCCTACATGCTGATCGCGCGCTCGGTCGTGTCGCACATCCGCGGCACGGCGCGGCTGGACCTCGAGCCGGCGGACCACAAGATCAACCACTTCGAGATCGTTCGCCACCTGATCACGCGCGACCCCGGCAGCTACCCCGAGGGCCGCGGCTGGGAGTTCTACCGCGCCATTGCGCTGGAAACGCCCGACGACCAGCCCTATCCGCTGCTGTAGCGAAGGGGGGGTGGCCCGCCGGGGCCGCGCTCAGTGCGTGATGACGATCAGCACGCTGCAGGGCGCCACTTCGATCAGGCTCTGCGACACCGACGGGCCGCGCCACCAGCGCGCCGCCCAACTTTCCAGATGTTTGTGGCCCAGCACGATCAGGTCCGCCTGCACGGCCTTGGCCGCACGCGCGATCTCCTCCACCGCCGTGCCGGCGACCACTTGGCCCTGCGCCTGCAACCCGGCTTCGCGCAGCCGCTGCAGCCCCGCGTCGAGCACCGTCTGGAAGTGGGCCTTCTCGCCACTGTCGTCAGTCGGGCTGAAGGCCCAGGCCTCCACCGCCACCAAGGCGACTGGCGGCGTCATCACGGCCACGAGGTGGAGCCGTGCCTGGCTCCACTGGCCAATCTCCTGGCAATCGAGCAGCGCCCGCTGGCCCGATTCCGAGCCGTCGTAGGCCAGCACGATGGTCTTGTACATGTTCGATCACTCCAGGTTGGTCGGCAGCGACACCCAGTTGGCTGCCACGCACAAGTATCTGGCAATCGTCCGGCCGCACGGACAGACGGGTTGCAGATCAACACTTTCGCTGGTTATACCGACCGAGGCGCACGCATCTCGGGACCGCCACGCTGCGGCGTTCACCGATGTCCTCGAAAAGCGCATAAGCAAGAACGCATTGATTCGTTCGGGTTTGGGCCGGCGCTTCCTAGCATGTCGCCATCGCTGCCAACGAGGACTGCCAAATGAACCGCTTTTCGCTGATGCACGGTTTGCGCGCCCTGGCCGTGCTGGGCGCCTTCGCCGCGGGCGCTGCCCAGGCCAAGGACGTCACGTTGCTGAACGTCAGCTACGACCCGACGCGCGAGCTGTACGTGGACTTCAACAAGGCCTTCGCCGCCCACTGGAAGGCGAAGACCGGCGACAACGTCGTCGTCCGGCAGAGTCACGGCGGCTCGGGCAAGCAGGCGCGCTCGGTGATCGACGGCCTGGACGCCGACTTGGTGACGCTGGCGCTGGCCTACGACATCGACGAACTGGCGGACAAGGCCAGGCTGATCCCGGCCGACTGGCAGAAGCGCCTGCCGCACAACAGCAGCCCCTACACCAGCACCATCGTCTTCCTGGTGCGCAAGGGCAACCCGAAGGGCATCAAGGACTGGGACGACCTGGCCAGGCCCGGCGTGTCGGTCATCACCCCCAACCCGAAGACCAGCGGCGGCGCCCGCTGGAACTACCTGGCCGCCTGGGGCTATGCGCTGAAGAAGACCGGCGGCGACGAGAAAAAGGCGCAGCAGTTCGTGGCCGCGCTGTACGGCAACGTGCCGGTGCTGGACACCGGCGCCCGCGGCTCGCTGATCACCTTCACCGAGCGCGGCGTCGGCGACGTGTTCATCTCCTGGGAGAACGAGGCCTTCCTGGCCAGCAAGGAGATGGGCCCGGACAGGTTCCAGATCGTGGTGCCCAGCTTGAGCATCCTGGCCGAGCCGCCGGTGACGGTGGTGGACAGAAACGTCGACCGCAAGGGCACCCGCGAGGTGGCCACCGGCTACCTGCAGTACCTGTACACGCCGGAAGGCCAGGACATCGCCGCACAGAACTACTACCGGCCGATCGACCCGAAAGTGGCCGCCAAGTACGAAAAGCAGTTTCCCAAGGTGAACCTGTTCACCATCGACGAAGTGTTCGGCGGCTGGGCCAAGGCGCAGAAGACGCACTTTGCCGACGGCGGGGTGTTCGACCAGATCTACACCCGCAAGTAGGGT
>Ga0316627_100000478_pt1 | contig 11071 bp, 10 predicted proteins | sample OWC_Aug_M2_C1_D1_FD_207653 | JGI IMG/M metagenome (GOLD analysis project Ga0316627, IMG submission 207653) | Wetland soil microbial communities from Old Woman Creek delta, Ohio, United States - OWC_Aug_M2_C1_D1_C | ecosystem: Environmental > Terrestrial > Soil > Wetlands | place: USA: Ohio...
GCACCCCGCCCACAATCACCACTTCTCTCATGAACCGCTCCTTTCCCGGGTCCCGGCCCGGGCTGTGATTTTCCGATCCAAGACGCCCCAATCTTATTGAAAATAGAGCCCTAAGTCAACTTTTTCCGGGTTTTTCCGGGTTTTCGCCCTTTGCGCAAAGCTTTCCTTTGCGAAACTACGAGCATGGAATCGTCCTCTCTCCAATTTTTTCCCTGTTTTCACGGATCATGAAATATAATGTTCGAAGACCTGATGGGCTCGTCAAGAGCGAGCGAGAGAAGGGGGGCGTTTGCGGGGGCCGTTCGTGAATCGTCCTTACAGGTGGTCCGCAAGAGCGCTTTTTGCGAAACCATAGAGACCTCTTGATTTGGCGGCCGCCCGAGGCCGGCTCCGGCGGAAGGCGGCAGAAGAAGCGGTTAATGCCCATGGATGAAGCACAGAGAAAGGTTTTCCAGCGCATCTTTTCCCCGCGCAGCCTCGCCATTGTCGGGATCTCCCGGACTTACAGCGGGTTGGGGGGACAGTTTTTCCTCAAGAACCTGCAGCGGGCGGGTTATGCCGGGCGGATTTTCCTGGTCAACCCCACGGCCAGGGAAATCGGGGGCCTCCCGGCTTTCCCGGACATTACGGCCCTCCCGGAACCGGTCGATCTGGCCATCATCTGCACCCCGGCCCAAGCCGTCCCCGCGGCCCTGGACGCTTGCGCCCGCAAGGGGATACGCAACCTTCACGTCCTGAGTTCCGGATTCCAGGAACTGGGGACCCCGGAGGGCCACCGTCTTGAAAACGAGATCCGCCGGATCGCCAAGCTAAACCGCCTGAATCTGATCGGGCCAAACTGCATGGGCCCCTACGCCCCGGCGTCCCGGTTGATGCTCTGGGGCCAGATTCCCGCCGCTCCGGGATCCTTGGCCTTTTTGTCCCAGAGCGGAACTCTCACCCAGCGGATGAGCGAGCATGCGCATTTCCTGGGCCTGGGGCTCAGCAAGGCCGTCAGCTTCGGGAATGCCGCCGTTCTCGACAGCGCGGAATATCTGGAATTCTTGGAAGGGGACGAGGAGACGAAAGCTGTCGGGTGCTACCTGGAGAGCGTCAAGAACGGGAGGCATTTCCTGGATCTGGCCCGCCGCGTGAATCGCGCAAAACCGCTGATTGTCTGGAAAGGCGGGGAGACGCTTTCCGGCGCCGGGGCCGTCTCCTCCCACACGGGGACCCTCTCCGGTGAAGATCGGATCTGGAAGGCGGCCCTGCGGCAGGCGGGGATCACCCGGGTGCGGTCGCTGGAAGAGCTTGCCGGGACGGCGCTGGCTTTTCTCAATCTCCCTCCGGTGCGGGGCCGCCGGCTCTTCATTTTGGGAGGCGGGGGCGGCAACAGCGTCTATTATGCCGACATCTGCAACCGCCTCGGCCTGCAGGTCCCCGCCATCGAGGGGGAAACCCGGGAAAAGCTCAACGCCCTGATTCCGGCGGTGGGGTCTTTCGCCCGCAATCCGGTGGACGCCTGGCGTGCTTTCCACGACCCGCCCTTCATGGCCAAGATCCTGGAGCTGGCCTTCGAAGAACCGGGGGTGGACCTGATCGTCGTGGATCGTCTTATCCCCCGCCCGACCTACGCCCAGCCGGAAGAGCGGGACACATCCGAAGCCGCCATCGACTATCTGCGGGAAAACCGGTTTCGCAAGCCTCTGGTCGCGGTCGTGGACGGAAGCGGGGAAGACCCCTTCCTGGCAAACGAAGCCACCCGGTTGCGCCGGCGGCTCTGCCAGGCCGGGATCCCGGCCTATGCCTCTCTGCCCCTCGCCGCCCAGGCCTTGACTCACCTCGCGGCGTATTCGGAAAGGATGGCCGGGTGACCCGTGAGGGAGGATTCCCCTATTTCTCCGATCTCAGGACTCCGGCAACGGAGTAATTGCTCTTGGCCATATCCATGAGGATGATCCGGACGTCTTCCGGTTTCACTTCCAGGGACTTCACCACCGCCTCCGTCATGTTGGCGACCAATTTCTTCTTGAGTTCCTGGCTTCTTCCCTCGAGCATGTGGACCTGAATGATGGGCATATAACCTCCTTTGGGTTTCCTCGCAAAAGCGAGGGAGTAGAGAATTTGATTATAGGCGATGATCAGCGGGAAGGAAAGAAGAAGAATGCGGAGGATTAGGAGGCGCTTGACCTTGGGTCGCTTCGCTATGCGCGATGCTCTCTGCGCTTGGCGATATTCTCTCGACTGACAGGGTCACTATTTACTAAATGCGGAAAGGAGAAAACCATGGCTATTATGCAGATCGTCATCAGCCCCAGGATCCGGGAAGGGGAGAGCATCAGCCTCTATGTCGCCGAGGTCCACAAGATTCTGAAAAAATCCAAGTTCCCCCACCTGCTCCACGACATGGGCACCCTCATCGAGGGCAAGGCGGGGGACCTTTACGCCCTGGCCCGCAAACTCCACGAAATCCCCTTCAAAATGGGGACCAGCCGGGTTTACACCACCATTCAGATCGACGACCGGCGGGACAAGGTGGTCCACCTGGGGGACAAGATCCAGTCCGTGCGGAACAAAATGAAAAAGAAATAGGATTATTCACCGCGGAGAGCGCAGAGGGAAAAATAATCAAAATCAAAAAGCCCGAATAATCAATGGCCCCGTTAGAGATCCCCCACGGTTTTGCTATTCGAAATCGAAATTCTTTCTCTGCGTTCTCTGCGCTCTCCGCGGTGAAATCTATCTTTCGAAAGCTTCCAGAATGCCCCGCAGGTACCCGATGCTCCGGCTCGCGATGGTCCGGGGGTCGCGGTCGAACTCGAAGACCTCCACCGACGCCCAGCCGGAATAATCTCCCTTGATTAATTCACGCAAGATCGGGGCGAAAAGGACCTCGCCGAACCCCGGCCCTCTTCCGGAAATATCGTTCAGGTGGACATGGCGCAGATGCCCGGAGGTAAGGGCTCTGCGCACCGCCTCGGCGGCGGATCCTTCGTTGGCCTCCGCGCTCCGGCAGTCGACCAGCATCTGGAAATTCGGGTGGCCGATCTCCTCGACCAGGCGAAGGGCCTCTTCGACGGTGTTGATGAAGTTGGTGTTGCTCCGGGTTAAAGGTTCAAGGCAGTAGGTGACGCCTCTCTCTTCCGCGGTCGGCAGGCATCCCTCAAAGATCTCCCGGGCCCGTTTCCAGGATTCCTCGAAATTCCAGCCTTCCTGAACGGTTCTCTGCTTCGGCGACCCGTGGGATAGAATTGTTCCCCCGAGGTCCGCGCAGAAGTGGATCAGCTCCTGCAAGTATTCCCGGGTCCGGCGGCGGATTTCCCTTTCCGGGTGACTGATGTGCAGCCCCTCCGGCTTCACCAACAGCCAGTGAAGGCCGACGATCTCGATCCCCAGGTCTTCCGCGGTCCGGCGGATTTCCTTTCGCTTTTCGGGGGAGATCTCCCGAACCGAATCCGCCAGGGAGAAGGGGGCGATTTCCACGCCCCCGTACCCAAGCCGGGCGGCGTATTCAAAAATCTCCGCGATGGGCCAGCCCTGGAAAAGCTCGTTGCAGACCGCGATTTTCATCCGAGTTTTTCGAGCCATTTCTTCTCGATCTGCGCTAGCTTTTCCCTCTGGCCTCCGCTCAAATGGTCGGAAGGCGGTTTCTTCAGAAGCTCATCCACCTGCTGCCCCGCCCGGGCGATTAACTCTTTTTTTCCTTCGCTTTCCCAGACGGCCCATCTTTCGCGGCTCATGAGCTGCGTCACCCGGAGTTCTTCTTTGAAATGCCGGTACGTGTGGTCGCTCCCGAGATAGTCCGCCTTCCGTCCGATCGCCTTGATGGCGGAAACCGCCATCTTCTCTTCATCCACCCGAATCCCCCGCCAGATCCTGAGGATCCCGGCGGCAATCTCGTCGTCGATCACCGCCTGCTCCGGGCAGAGGGTGAGGGTGGACTCCAGATTGCCGATCCCCCAGATGAGGTTGACGCCTCCCAAGGCATGAAGGAGTCCGAGCATCGTTTTTTCGGAGGCCGCCTGGGCGTCGGGCGCCTTCGCTTCCGTGCTCATCCAGGAGGCGGAGGGGAGCTGGTGAAAGTGGGCGATGCGGCTGGCGGCCGCTCCCAGCAGGGCCCCTTCCGGGGCGCCGGTGAGGGTTTCGGCGGCCAGCATGTCAAAGGTGTGGGAAAAGCCCAAATTGAAGACCACCGGCCTTCCCGGTTCCAGGAGCTGGGCGATGGTCACGCCGCTGAGCGCCTCGGCGTTGGCCAGAACCAGCGCGCCGGCCAGGGAAACCGGGCCCGTGGCCCCGCAGATGACCTCGGAGTTGATCATGAGGGGGATGCCGTGGCCCGAGGAAACGCGGAACACCTCCAGGGCCGAGTTCGACCATTGCAGCGGGCTCACGATGGTGAACCCGAAGCTGAGGATCGGGTGGTCCCGAAGAGGTCTTCCCTCCAGGAGGACATCGGCCATCTCCAGCATGATTTCGATCCCCCGGGGGGTGAAGATTACCGGCCGCAGGTGCTTCCGGGTGTTTTCGGCCATGGCCCGGAACCCCACGAAATCCCGGGTGGTGGGAGGATAGTCGCCAAGGCTGGTCCCGACGATGGCATGGAGGTTCGGCAGCTCATTCGCCACCCGGCAAAATTCCACGTAGCTCTCGCGGTTCAGCTCCCGCCTCTTTCCTCCGCGGTAGTAATACATGGCGTTCCCGGCCCAGAAGAGCGGCGTCGCTCCGGGTTTGATCTCCGTTCGGTTGCCTTTGAGATCGGCGAAGGGAACGGAGGAAGGGGCCTTGGCCAACGCCTTGGTGACCAGCTCCGTGGGAATGGCGACCGCCGATTCGTCCTTTTCTTTGGCGCCGGCTTCCAGGAGCATCCGGCGGATCTCCGGGTGCGGGATCTTGACCCCCACTTCCGAGAGGATCTCCAAACTGGCCTCCTGGATCTTCTGAATCTCCCCGGACGACAAAAACCCTTCGACTCTTCCTTCCATGATTGTCTCCTCCAAATTTCTTTAGAGAACCATGATCTGACCATTTTGGAAAAAACTCTCCCGCCACAGGTGGGAGGCTTTTTGCAAGGCCATCATGCTTTGCGGGACCACAAGGCCGCTACTTTGGTTTGAACCTTTCTTCCCACCCCCGTCGGTCCGATAAGGGAAAGAACCAAAAGCGCAAACAGAATGAGGGCAATGGGGCGGGTAAAGAAGGGAGAGGGATCCCCGGCGGTGATCACCAGCCCGCGGCGGAGATTGTCTTCGGCCATAGGCCCGAGGATGAATCCCAACACAAAAGGGCCCACCGGGTATTCCAGTTCCTGCATGAGGATCCCCACCAAACCGAAGGCGAACATGATATAAATGTCGAAGAGCCGGCCCGAAAGGGCATAGGCTCCCGTGACGCAAATGATGAAGACCGCCGGCATCAGCACGTCCCGCGGGATGAGGAGTAGGCGCACCATCTGGCGAACCCAGAGAAGACTGAGCACGAAAACGGCCACGGTCGAAACCATGGAGATGGCGATAATCTGGCCCACCACTTGGGGTTGCTCCGCCACGAGCATGGGGCCGGGCCGAAGGTTATGGATCGTCATGGCGGCGAGCAGAACCGCGGCCGGGGCGCTGCCCGGGACAGCCAGCGTGAGGGTCGGAATGATGTCTCCCCCGATGCAGGCATTGTCGCCGGTCTCCGCCGCAATGAGCCCTTCCACGGCTCCGTTTCCAAACTGCTCGGGATGTTTGCTCCCGCGTTTTGCCGTGAAGTACGAAAGCCAGGCCGCAGTATCGCTGCCCACGCCGGGGACGATTCCAATAATAATGCCGATGAACGAAGAGCGGAGGATGATCCAACGATGTTGGATGACCTCGCGGAAGCGGGGAACGACCCGGTCGACCATGGTCTGGATGACCATTCGTTCCCGTTTGCGGACGGCGTTCAGCACCTCCGGGACCCCATAGGCTCCGATGAGCACCGGGATGAGGGAAAATCCTCCGGAAAGTTGAGTATACCCGAACGTGAACCGCGGAACTGCATGAATGCCGTCGTCCCCCACCGTGTTTAGGAGCAAACCCAGAAATCCCGCGATCCAGCCTTTGATCGGATCTTTGGGGGCACAAAGGCTCCCGGCGATCACGACCCCAAAGACGGCCAACCAGAAAAATTCCCAGGTTCCGAATTTGAGGGCCAGCGCCCCCAGAACAGGAGTAAAAAGGGCGAGGGCAATGAATCCAATAAGGGTCCCCAAGGTGGAGGCGGTCACCGATAACCCGATGGCTTGGGCGGCTTTTCCCTGCAAGGCGAGCGGGTAGCCGTCCAGACAGACGGCAGCCTGAGCGGGCGTCCCCGGGATATTGATGAGGATGGCGGAGCGGCTTCCTCCCGTGACCGAGCCGACATAGGCCCCGAGGACGACGGCGATGGCTTTCTCCGGCGCCAGGGAAAAAGTAAGTCCCGTCAAAAGGCTCAGCGCTGTGGTGGTCGTCAGGCCGGGCATCATGCCGAAAAGGATTCCGGCCTGGGCCCCGATAACCACATACAATAGGGTGACCGGATCCAGGAGGAGCCGCCAAAAACCACCCAAAATGCTGAGGATGTCCATCCGTCACCCGTCGCTCAGGGAAAAATGATTCCGAAAACTTTCATGATGGTATAAGAAAATATCACCACCACCAGGGCCGCGATACTCGCCGGACGCAGACCATCCAAAAATCTTCCCTCCCGAAAGACCGTGCCGAAGATCAAGATCAAACCCACGGAAGCGAGCAAAAAGGGGACCCGGCCGAGGAGGATCAGATACACAAGAATGATCGCCACGGAGGCAAGAAAACGTCCCATACCCCAGGAACGGAGCCCTTCCAGCCAAGACCCGGATCTATTCGCCGGTCGCTTTTTCACCCAGCCGCGAAGTCCCCGGTAGCCGACCACGAGACTGCATCCGCCGAGGCAAACCGCCATGGTGAGCGCAAAAATCCCCGGGGAGGTATACCACTTCCACTCAGGATTTTGGAAGGGAATTTGCAGAGAAGCAACGATGAAGGAAAAGCTGACGATTAAAAGGAGGAGAGCACCAAGGAAATCGCGTCCCGGGGATGGTTCGGTACCAGGAGGAGGGGATTTCCCCTCCTCCTGCCGGTTTTTTGCGGCGGAAAGCATGTTTATGGTCGGGGGATCTTCAGATCGGCCGGATTTTTAACGGCTTGCCCGGCTTCAAACATGATCCAGGCTTCCTTGCGGGCAAGCTGATCGGCCACGGCAAGAGCCTTGTCCCCGGAGATGGCAACCGCGAGGCCGCCTTTCATCTTGGCGTAATCCTTGACGGCCTTTGTTTCGGCGGCTGTCTGGAAGGCATTTTCCAGAGTCGCGGCGACGTCCTTCGGCAGATCCCGCGGAGCCTGCAGGCCGAAATAGGCACCGTAATCCCCAAATTGAGGAAGGGCTTTCGTAATGGATGGAATCGTCCCGTACCCATCGATGGTCAGGGGTTCCTTGGTCGATACGGCCAGAGCCCGGAGTTTGCCGCTGCGCAGCATTTCGGCGATCTCAATGGACAGCTGGGGAACCATCTCCGCCTCGCCGCCGGCAACGGCGACAACCGCCGGAGCGCCCCCCGCATAGGGGACATGACGGTACGTAATGCCCGCCGCCGCCTTGAATTGTTCTATGAAATAATACCCGGAGCTTCCCACGCCCGCGGTCGCTATCGTCACCGCATTGGGCCGCGCCTTCATGGCGGCAATGAGATCCTCAACGCTTTTGAATGGGGAATCAGGCTTCACGGCGATCACATTCGGCGTGTACATGCAAAGGTAATAGAGCCAATCCCGGTGGGTCTGCTCCATGCGCCCGAGCACCGCGTAGCTCACATATCCTGCCGTGGCATTGGCAGCCAGCGTGTACCCGTCATGAGGGCGGTCCCAGACCTCTTTGGTGCCGATGGCCCCCGCTCCGCCCGGAGTGTTGACGATCACGATCCGCTGTCCCAAGATCGGCTCCATCTGGCCGGCAATCATGCGTCCGGTCGTATCGGACGCCCCGCCGGCGGGCCAGGGCACGATCACGGTAATCGGCCGGGTGGGTTTCCATGCCTGGGCATAGAGGTTTTCCCCTGCGATTACGAGCGTCACGGCCATCAAAACGAAAATCACGAGGTGGTTCTTTTTCCGCATGTCCGGATCCCCCTTTGGATTTTGTTGAACCATTTTATTAGGATTGGTTTATAAATGTCAATCTAATTCAAGGTGGGTTTGCTCCGGAAATCCGTTTCAAAAAAAAGAGGGTAATGTATAATGAAAAAAATTATTTCAAGGGTTTTATCTTGATCGAAATCGTCGGCTTGGAAAAAGCTTTCGGGGAAAAGATCCTCTTTTCCGCCACCTCGCTTCGGCTCGGCGCCCGGGACCGGATCGGTCTCGTCGGCCCCAACGGGTCCGGGAAGACGACCCTTTTCCGCATGATCACGGGCGAGGAACATCCCGATCGGGGCGATATCCTGGTCCGCAAAGGCGTCCATATCGGGCATCTTTCCCAGGAGCCCATGCCCGTTCAGGGCCAATCCCTGCTGGAAGAGGTGCAGAGCGGGGTCAAGGATCTGTCTCTCCTGGAAGACAAAATGCGGCTTCTCCAGGAGGAAATCTCCGAAGAAAAGGACTTGGAAACGCTGGAAGCCCTGGCCAGGGCTTACGGACATCTCGAAGAGCGGTACGCCCGCCGGGGCGGATATGCCCTGGAGTCGCAAGCCAAGGCGATCCTCCAGGGACTCGGCTTCCGGGAAGCGGATTTTTCGCGCTCCTCCGAAGAGCTCAGCGGCGGCTGGCTCATGCGCCTCGCCCTGGCCAAGATCCTTTTGGCGAATCCCGACTTGCTCCTCCTCGATGAACCCACAAACCACCTGGACCTGCAATCCCTGATCTGGCTGGAATCTTTTCTGGGCGAATACCTCGGCACGATCCTGATCGTCTCCCACGACCGCGATTTTTTGAACCGGGCCGTCACAAAAATCCTGGCCATCGAGGGGAAAAAAATCGTCCCCTACGCCGGCAACTATGACGCCTTTATCGAGGCCCGGGAGAAGAAAACCACGATTCTCGAAGCCGCCCTGGAGACCCAGCGCAAGAAGGTCGAGCAGACCGAGCGCTTCATCGAACGGTTCCGTTACAAAGCCACCAAGGCCAAGCAGGTTCAGAGCCGGATCAAGACTCTTGAAAAAATGGAGCTGATCGAGGAACCCTTGGAATCGCAAAAGACCATGCGCTTCTCTTTTCCCCAGCCCGTCCGCAGCGGAAGGGTCGTGGCGGAAATGAAAGGGATTTACAAGGGCTACGGCCCCGTGCAGGTGTATTCCGGCATCGACCTCACCCTTGCCCGCGAGGACAAGGTCGCCTTGGTGGGCGTCAATGGCGCCGGAAAGTCCACTCTCCTGAAGCTCCTGGCCGGGGTGATCGAACCGGATGCCGGTGTAATCCAGCTGGGACACAACGTGTCGCGGACGTACTTCGCCCAGCACCAGCTCGAACTCCTGGACCCGGCCAAAACCGTCTGGGAGGAAATATTTTCCCTGGCCAAGGACGAATCGATCAGCTTTCTCAGGGCGATTCTCGGGGCTTTTCTCTTTTCCGGCGAGGAGGTGGAAAAGAAGGTGTCGGTCCTGAGCGGCGGGGAAAAGAGCCGCCTGGTTCTGGCGAAGATGCTCATGCGCCCGGCTAATTTTTTGCTCCTGGACGAGCCCACAAACCACCTGGATATCGCCGCCCGGGACGTTTTGGAGCAGACCCTCCAGGGTTTCCAGGGAGCGCTCTGCTTCATCACCCACGACCGCCACCTGATCAACGCCGTGGCCAACAAAGTCATCGAGGTCGACGCCGGGAAGCTCACCGTATACCCCGGGAACTACGACGACTATCTCTACAAAAGGGAACTGGAAAAGCAGGTGGAAGCGCAAAATGGCGTCAATTCCGCAGCCGGAGACGGGGAGTCAAAAGACAAGGCGGCCCGCCGCAGCAAGGAGCAGAAGAGACTCGAGGCCGAAGCCCGCAACCGCTTTTACCGGGAGACCCTGGAGATTCGGAAGCGAATCCAATCCGTCGAAGCGGACCTGGATCGGTATACGAAAAAGATGGAAGAACTTGCCCGGCAGTTAGCCGACCCGGAAGTCTATCGGCGGGGCGAAAATATCCCCGAACTTCTGAAATCGCACGCCTCGGCCAAGAAACAGGTGGAAGATCTGACCGCCGAATGGGAAGCGCTGGCCCAGGAGCTTGAGGGTTTGGAGCAATCCCGCGTTGGCAATGCCGATGAACCCCTATGAAGCAGGGAGCGTCTGGTCCGAACCTGCGGCGATTCGCCTTCGTTGACATTCGAATTGTCTCCTGGGTATATTAGAACCCTAAACAAACTCTGGAGGAAGGGAAAATGGGCGCGAAACCTGATTCTCTCGTGATTGCCAAGGCGAAGTCGGAAATCGCCATCCTCCCCAAAATGGCCAACCGCCACGGCTTGATTGCCGGGGCCACGGGGACCGGGAAAACCGTGACCCTGCGGACGCTCGCCGAACAGTTCAGCGCCATCGGGACCCCGGTCTTCCTGGCGGACGTCAAGGGCGATCTCTCCGGTCTTCCTTTCCCGGGGGGGGAAAATCCCAAGGTGAAGGAGCGGATCGAAAAGCTGGGTCTGGACAACTTCGCCTTTCAGGGATTCCCGGTGGCCTTTTGGGACGTCTTCGGGGAGCAGGGCCACCCGGTGCGCACCACCGTTTCCGAAATGGGCCCCCTGCTCTTCAGCCGGATCCTCACGCTCAACGAAATCCAGAGCGGCGTCCTCACCCTGGTCTTCAAAATCGCCGACGACAACGGCCTGCTTCTCCTCGACTTGAAAGACCTGCGTTCCATGCTCCAATATGTGGGCGATCAGGCGGATCAGTTCAAAACCCAGTACGGGAACATTTCCCCCGCTTCCGTGGGGGCGATCCAGCGCGGTCTTCTCACTCTCGAAGAGCAAAAGGGCGACAAGTTCTTCGGCGAACCCGCCCTGAACCTGCAGGACCTGATGCAGACGGATGCCAAGGGAAAGGGGGTCGTGAACATTCTCGCCTCCGACAGGCTGATGCAGT
>Ga0316627_100000479_pt1 | contig 11068 bp, 10 predicted proteins | sample OWC_Aug_M2_C1_D1_FD_207653 | JGI IMG/M metagenome (GOLD analysis project Ga0316627, IMG submission 207653) | Wetland soil microbial communities from Old Woman Creek delta, Ohio, United States - OWC_Aug_M2_C1_D1_C | ecosystem: Environmental > Terrestrial > Soil > Wetlands | place: USA: Ohio...
CGAAGTCGATGGCGCTCGGCGTCGAGCGCCGCGGCGACGTGTCGAACATCCGCCCCGTCGAGGACCGCCCGCTCGCCGAGGACCCGTACTCCGACAACATCATTGACCTCTGCCCGGTCGGCGCACTACTTTCGCGGCAGTTCCTGCACAAGTCGCGGGTGTGGTACCTCGAGCCCACGCCGTCGGTGTGCCCGGGCTGCGACCGCGGCTGCACGATCCAGATCTGGCACCGCAAGCCCGAGTGGTTCGTGAAGTCGCTCGACCAGCGGCAGAACACCAGCATCGCCCGCATCACGCCGCTCGAGAACCCGGCCGTCAACGGGCCGTGGATCTGCAACAAGGGCCGCGACCTCGCGCGCATCTTCGAGCGGGTCCGCGCCGACGAGCCGATGCTGAAGGGCCGGCCGGTGCCGGTGGCCGAGGCGCTCGACGCCGCGCGCCGCCTGATCGGCGCGGCGCGCCACCCGGTCGCGCTGGTGTCGAACTGGGGCTCGAACGAGGAACTCGAGGCGTTCAAGCGTTACCTCGGCGAGGTGTTCCACTCGTTCGTGAAGCGCGACTGGGCGCCCGAGGAAGGCGAGCGGCTCGAGGACGACCTTCTCATCCGCCCCGACAAGAACCCGAACACCGCCAGGGCGCGCGAGCTCTTCGACGTGGGCGAGCCCGCCTACCACGACGGCACCGACCTCGTGCTGGTCTGGGGCGAGGGCTGTGACTTCGCGCGCATCCCGCCGCAGGCGAAGATCATCTTCCTGAATTCGTACCTGCAGCCCGAGAACGGCCACGCGGACGTGTTCCTGGCCGTAAGCATCCAGACCGAGCGCGCCGGGCACTACACCAACTTCCAGGGTGTCGTGAGCGCGTTCGAGCCCTGCTTCCCGAAGGCGGCGTCGGTCCTCGACGCGGAGGCCGTGTTCAAGGCGCTCGCGGCGCCCGCACGGGGGCACCCATGAGCCCGGACCTCGCGGTCAGCCTCGTCTACATCGCCTATGCGTTCGCGGTTCTGCTCACCTTCGGCGCCGTGCTCACCTGGGTGGAGCGCAAGCAGGCGGCGATCATGTCGGACCGCATCGGCGCCAACCGCGCCTACCTGCGCATTCCGTTCACGCAGGTGAAGCTCGTGTGGTGGGGACTGTTCCACGGCATGGCGGACGGCCTGAAGCTGCTCCTGAAGGAGGACTTCAAGCCCGACGCCTACGACCGGCTCGCCTACGCACTCGGGCCGTGGCTCGCCTTCGCCCCGGTGATGCTGGTGTTCGCCGTGATCCCGTTCGGCGGCACGCTCGATCCCGGCCTGCTGTTCCCCTCGCTGGCGGACTGGTTCGGCGGCCGCACCTACCCGATGCAGATCGCGCCGCTCGACGCCGGGCTGCTGGTGGTGTTCGCCTTCGCCGGCATCTCGATCATCGGCGCGATGCTCGCGGGCTGGTCGTCGGCCAACAAGTTCTCGCTGCTCGGCGCCCTGCGGGCGGGTTCGCAGCTCATCTCCTACGAACTGGTGATGGGCCTCACGGTGCTCGGGCTGATCCTGATCTTCGGCACTGTGGACCTCGTCTCGATCGTCGAGCAGCAGTCGGGCACCGTGCTCGGCTTCCTGCCGGCCTGGGGCATCGTCTACCAGCCGTTCGCTGCCATCCTGTTCATGGTCGCCGCCATCGCCGAGAACAAGCGCATCCCCTTCGACCTGCCCGAGGCCGAGTCCGAGCTGATCTCGGGGTACTTCACCGAATACAGCGCGATGAAGCAGGGCATGTTCATGCTCTCGGAGTTCATCGAGATCGCGATCATCGCGGCGCTGTTCACCACGCTGTTCCTCGGCGGCTACAACCTGCCCTGGATGACGGATGCGGGCTTCGTGCTGCCGGGCGGGCAGCTCTTCGCGATGAGCCACGGCTGGGTGGTCGTCATCCAGCTGCTCACCTTCCTCACCAAGGTCCTGCTGCTCTGCAGCTTCCAGATCCTGGTGCGCTGGACGCTGCCCCGCTTCCGCTGGGACCAGCTGCTCACCTTCGCGTGGCGGTTCCTGCTGCCGCTCGCCGTCGCCAACCTCGTCGTGACCGCGGTCGCGGTCTGGGCGTTCACCTGAGGTCCCTTGGGATGAGCCGCCGCAGGTCCTACGTCCGCAAGCGCTACTGGAACAAGCCCGAGATGGGCTGGTGGGAGCGCGCGTACCTCTTCGAGGTGGTGCGGGGCCTCAGGATCACCGGCGGCGTGTTCCTCGCCAACCTGTGGAAGTGGATGACGGGCCGCAAGGGCGCCCTCACCGCCTACTACCCGGAGGAGATCCGCGCCGACTACGCCGCGCACAACCGCGGCAAGCACATCCTCACGCAGCGTCCCGACGGCCGCCCGCAGTGCATCGCGTGCAACATGTGCGCCACCGTCTGCCCGGCACAGTGCATCGAGATCGACGCCGCCTTCGACCCGGACGACGCGGCCCACCCCAAGTACCCGTCTCGCTTCGAGATCGACTACTCGCGCTGCGTGTTCTGCGGCTTCTGCGTGGAGGCCTGCCCCGAGGACGCGATCCGCATGCTGAAGGAGACCCCGGCGCTGCCCGGCTTCGACCGCGGGCGCATGTGGCTCACGCAGGACGAACTCTTGAACTGGCAGCCGCGGCAGGACGTCGCCAAGCCCTATCCCGTCGCCGGCCGCAACCCGCCCGGGGACGCGCCATGAACGTCGAGTCCCTGCTGCTGTACTTCTTCGCGGCCGCTTCACTCGCGGGCGGCGTGCTGATGCTGGTGGCGCGGCACCCGATGCGCGTGGCGCTCGCCCTGATCGGGTCGATGATCTCGCTGGCCGGCATCTACGCGATCCTCGGCGTGCACGTGATCGCGGTCTTCCAGGTGCTGATCTACGTCGGCGCCGTGATGGTCTTCATGGTGTACGTCATCATGCTGCTCGACGTGCGGGACCCGTCCTTCCTCGAGCGCTACGGGCGCGCCGTGGTGCCCTCGGTGGCGCTCGCCGGCCTGCTCGCCGTCGCACTCGGCGCCGCCGTGGCCGGCGGGCGCATCGTGAGCGCCGCGGAACTGGCCCAGTACCATCAAGGGCGTCCGCCGGCATCGTTCGAGGTCGGGTCGTTCTCGGTCGAGTTCCTCGAGCGCTACTGGCTGCACTTCGAGCTGACCTCGGTGCTGCTGCTGGCGGCGGTCGTCGCCGCGATCGCCGTGATCCGCACCGGCCGGAGGCGCGATGGATAGGACCCAGCTCCTGCTCGCGCTGTCGGTGACGCTCTTCAGCCTCGGCTTCGTGGGCGTGATGGTCCGGCGCAACGCGCTCGTGATGCTCATGTGCATGGAGCTGATGCTGAACGGCGTGATCCTGAGCCTCGTCACCTTCGCCGCGCACAGCGCGACGCTGGCCGGCGCGGTCCTCGTCTTCCTGGTGTTCGTGGTCGCCGCGGCCGAGATCGCCATCGCCATCCCGATCGTGCTGCTGCTGTCGCGCCAGAAGCGGTCGCTCGACGTCGGGGCCTACTCGGAGCTCAAGGGCTGAGGATGAACCTGCTCACGCTCATCGTGCTGCTGCCGCTCGCGGGATTCCTGCTGAACGGGCTCGCGGGCCCGCGGCTCGGCAAGGGCTTCGTGAGCGTGGTGGGCTGCGGCCTGCCCATCCTCGCGTTCCTCGCCACCATCCGCGCCTTCATGCAGCTCGACGGGGCGGAGGGCGCGGCACTGGTCGAGACGGCCTACACCTGGGCGGTGGTCGGCGACTTCTCCTTCGACATCGCCTTCTACTTCGACCGCCTGAGCGCGCTCATGACCCTGATCGTGACGGGCGTGGGCTCGCTGATCCACATCTACTCGACGGGCTACATGAAGGACGACGCGAGCTACGCGCGCTACTTCTCGTACCTCAACCTGTTCCTGTTCTTCATGCTGCTGCTGGTGCTCGGCCGGTCGCTGCTGGTGTGCTTCGTCGGCTGGGAGGGCGTGGGCCTCGCCTCCTACCTCCTGATCGGCTTCTGGTTCGAGGACCCGGCCAAGGCCCAGGCCGGCAAGAAGGCCTTCATCACCAACCGGGTGGGCGACGCGGGCTTCCTGCTCGGCATGTTCCTGATCTACCACGCGCTCGGCACGCTCGACTTCGACGCCGTGAACGCGGCCTTCACCGGACCGGTGGCCCCTGCGGTGTCGGCGAGCCTCGTGGGGCTGCTGCTCTTCATCGGCGCCACGGGCAAGTCGGCGCAGATCCCGCTGCACGTGTGGTTGCCGGACGCGATGGCCGGCCCGACGCCCGTCTCCGCCCTGATCCACGCGGCCACGATGGTGACTGCCGGCGTGTACCTCGTGGCGCGCCTCAACGGCCTTTACATGCAGGCGCCGGAAGCCTCGCAGGTGATCGCCGTGATCGGCCTGGCGACCGCGTTCTTCGCGGCCACCATCGCCGTGGTGCAGACCGACATCAAGAAAGTGCTGGCCTACTCGACGGTCTCCCAGCTCGGCCTGATGTTCCTCGCCCTCGGCGTCGGCGCCTACGGCGTGGCGGTGTTCCACGTCTACACGCACGCGTTCTTCAAGGCCTGCCTGTTCCTCGGGGCCGGCAGCGTGATCCACGCCATGTCGGGCGAACAGGACATCCGCAAGATGGGTGGGCTCGCCCGCAAGATCCCGGTCACCTTCGCCACGTTCGCGGTCGCCACGGCGGCCATCGCCGGCATCCCGCCGCTCGCGGGCTTCTTCTCGAAGGACGAGATCCTCTGGTTCGCGTTCGCGAGCGAGTCCGGCGGTTCGCCCATCCTGTGGGGCCTCGCCTCGTTCTCGGCGCTGCTCACCTCGTTCTACATGTTCCGGCTGCTGTGGCTCACGTTCCTCACGCCCTCGCGCATGGACCACGAGACCGAGCACCACGTGCACGAGTCGCCGTTCTCGATGACCGGCGTGCTGATCGTGCTCGCAGTGCTCTCGGCCGTCGGCGGCTTCTTCCACGTGTACCACTTCCTCGAGCCGGTGATGCCGATGCCGGCCGAGAACGAGTCGCTGCACCACCTCAAGATGCCGCTCATCTACGTCGCGATCGCGGTCGCCTTCGCCGGCCTCGGGCTCGCGTGGTTCGTCTACCGGGACGGCCTCGCGCGCGGCGACCGCCTGCGGCAGCGCTTCTCCGGCCTGCACCGCCTGCTTTCGGGCAAGTACTACGTGGACGAGCTGTACGAGGCGGTCCTCGGCCGGCCGCTGCACTGGATCTCGGAGCGGGTGTTCCTGGGCCTGGGCGACCGCGCGCTGATCGACGGCTCCCTGCACGGCCTCGCCGCGACCGCGCAACGCGCGGCCGGGCGCCTCAGCCGCGCCGAGACCGGCAACCTGCAGACCTACGTGCTGCTCGTGGTGCTGGGGCTCGTGGTATCGCTCGCCTGGATGTGGCGCCATGGCTGAGTCCACCGTGCTCAATCTCGTGCTCTGGCTGCCGGTGATCGGCATGGTGGCGCTGCTGCTCGCACCGCACGGCACCGACCGCGCGGTCCGCGGCTTCTCGCTCGCGCTGATGCTGCTGCAGTTCGTGCTCGCCGCCTGGCTGTACCGGCGCTTCGACGGCACAGTGGCGGGGCTGCAGTTCGAGACGCGCCTGCCGTGGATCCGCGACTGGGGCGTGCACTACCACATCGGCCTCGACGGCCTGAACGTGCTGCTGGTGGCGCTCACGGCCTTCCTCGGGCCGCTGGTGGTGGCCGGGGCGTTCAGCGCCGTGCAGAAGCAGGTGAAGCTCTTCTACGCGATGGTGTTCTTCATCCAGTTCGCGATGCTGGGCACCTTCGTTGCCCAGGACCTGTTCCTGTTCTACGTGTTCTGGGAAGCGATGCTGATCCCGATGTTCCTGATCATCGGCATCTGGGGCGGCGAGCGGCGCATCTACGCCACGCTCAAGTTCGTGCTGTACACCGCGTTCGGCAGCATCCTCATGCTCGCCGCGGTGATCTACCTCGTCTGGTCGCAGTCGCAGGTCACGGGGTCGATGTCCTTCGCCTTCGACGACCTCGGCCGCTACCCGCTGCCGTTCGGCGCGCAGTCCTGGCTGCTGGCGGCGTTCGCGCTCTCCTTCGCGATCAAGGTACCGATGGTGCCCTTGCACACCTGGTTGCCCGACGCCCATGTCGAGGCGCCCACGGCGGGCTCGGTGATCCTGGCGGGCGTGCTCCTGAAGATGGGCACCTACGGCTTCATGAAGCTCGGCTTCCCGCTTTTCCCGGATGCGACGCAGGCATTCCTGCCGGCGCTCATGATCCTGTCGGTGGTGAGCATCCTCTACGGCGCCTGCCTCGCGCTGGTGCAGACCGACATCAAGAAGATCATCGCCTACTCGTCCATCAGCCACCTCGGCTACGTGATGCTGGGACTCGCGAGCCTCGACCTCGTCGGCATCCAGGGCGCGATCATCCAGATGGTGAGCCACGGGCTCGTGGCGGGCGGACTGTTCACGATGGTCGGCATGATCTACGAGCGCTGCCACACGCGTGAGCTCGCGCACTACGGCGGACTCGCGAAGCTGCTGCCGGTGTACTCGGTGTTCTTCATGATCATGACGCTGGCCTCGATCGGCCTGCCCACGACGAGCGGCTTCACGGGCGAGTTCATGGTGCTGCTCGGCGCGTTCAACGCCGCCTGGCCGCCGTACCTGGCCGGTGATTCCCTGCCGCTCGTGGTGGCGGTGAGCGCCGTCGCCGGGGTGGTGCTGGGCGCGCTCTACATGCTGTGGCTGGCGCAGCGGCTGCTGTTCGGCGAGGTGAAGGCCCCGCACCAGCCGTTCACCGACCTCGTGGCGCGCGAGAAGGCCATCCTGCTCGCGTTCGTGGTGGCCATCTTCGCGCTCGGCCTCTTCCCGCAGGGGCCGCTCGCCAAGACCGAGCTCGCGGCCCGTGACTACCAGCAGCGCGTGCTCGCGAGCCGCGTGCCGGAGGCCGCGCCATGAACTGGTCCCTGATCCTCACCTCGATGCTGCCGGAGCACCTGCTGCTCGTGGGCATGCTCGCGATCCTGGGCCTCGAGATCAGGAGCGGCCGCTCGCGCGACGGCTTCGGGTTCGCGGTGCTGTTCGTGGCCGCCGCGGCCGTGGCTGCGCTGTGGCTGTATGCGACCGGCTTCACCGGCGCGCCGTTCCTGCACCACTTCTCCGTCGGGCCGGCGACCTCGCTGCCCAAGGCCGTGCTGCTCGCGCTCGCCGTGCCGGTGCTGCTCATCTCGCGCGACGACTTCGCCGAGACGCCCTACTACACGCTGGTGCTCGCCTCGCTGTACGGCGCCTGCCTCGTCATCTCCTCCGACAGCTTCCCGACGCTGTTCCTCGGGATCGAGATCATGTCGCTGCCGGTGTATGCGCTGGTGGTGCTCGGCATGCTGCGCGCCCAGAGCGCCGAAGCCGCCCTCAAGTACCTGGTGCTCGGCGGCGCCGCGACCGCGACGCTGCTGCTCGGCATGTCCTTCCTGTACGGGTGGAGCGGCACGCTGCAGCTCGCGGCCTTCTCGTGGGCGCTCGGCTCGAACGACCCGCTCGCCATGGCGGGCATCGCGCTGGTGACGGCCGCGCTGTTCCTCAAGGCCGCCATCGTGCCCTTCCACGCCTGGGCGCCGGACGCCTACGAGGGCGCGAGCGCCCCGGTCACCGCCTACATGGCGACGATCATCAAGGCCGGCGTGCTGCTGGCCGCCCTGCGGGTCTTCGGCACGACGCCGGTGCTGCCGCCGGTCGTTGGACTGCTCGCGATCCTGCCGCTGGTCTCCATGGCCTGGGGCAACCTCGCGGCCATCCGCCAGGCGAGCGTCCGACGCATGATCGCCTACTCGTCGATCGCGCACGCGGGGTACCTGTTCTACGCGCTCCTGGGCGACGGTCGCGGCCGCTGGGAGGCGATCGTCTTCTACCTGCTGGCCTATGGCCTGATGAACGTGCTCGTCTTCGCGGCCCTGCCCCGCGGCGCAGACGACGAGCGGCAGGACCGCCTCGACGCGCTCAAGGGCCTGTACCGGCGCCGGCCGTTCGCCGCGATCATGATCGCGACCGCGATGCTGTCGCTCGCTGGCCTGCCGCCGCTGCCCGGCTTCGTGGCGAAATTCCTGGTGTTCAAGAACGTGCTGGCGGCGGGCTACACGACCTACGCGGTCGCGGGCCTGGTGGCGAGCTACCTCGGCCTGTACTTCTACCTGCGCGTGATCCAGTACATGTTCATGGCCGAGGAAGAGCCCGGCGCCGCCCGCGGCTCGCCGCGGCGTCACGTGGTGATGGCGAGCCTGCTGTGCCTCGTCCCGGCCGTGCTGCTCATGCTGTTCCCGGGCTGGCTGATCGACCGCCTTTGAATGGCTGCCAGCCGCCCTCGGGCTGCGCGAGACGGTCCGCCACGATCCTGAGCACCCACGGATTGAAGCCGAGCCCGCAGTGGCTGCCGGGCACGCGGATGTTCTCGTGCATCGCCGGGTCGCCGTCGAAAGTCGCTTGGTGCACCGGCACGACGCCATCGGTCGCCGAATAGAGGCAGCTCATCGGCACCGGCGGCCGCGCACGCAGCTGCCGTACGCGCGGCTGCATCGCGTGCGCCGCCGACCCGAGAGGATGGGCGACCAGCCGGTACAGCGCGTGCACCGCGGGCGGCGACTGGCTGCCCTCCGGGCCGACCGTGACCGGGCTGCCCAGCGTGATGATGCTGCGCACGCACTCGGAGGCGTGGTGCGCCACGTAAAGTGCGAACGCTCCTCCCAGGCTCCAGCCGACGAGGCTCACCTTGCGCCGGTGCCGGTGATGCAGGTAGCGGACCTTCTGCTCGAGTGCCGCGACGTGCTTGCGCTGCAGGCCAAGGTTGCGGCCGAAGCCCCAGGTCTCGACCGCGTAGCCTCGGTTCTGCAGGTACGCGCGCATCGCGGTGAGCGGCAGCTCGCTGCTCAGGAACCCCGGCACCAGCAGCACCGGATGGCCGTCGCCGCGTGGCGCGCGCAGCAGCAGCGGCAAGGCCGGCCCGAGCAGCGCCAGCTCGAAGGGCGCCCGCAGCTCGAGCGCGGTGTGGAGCATGGGCGGCGGGCCCGCGGTGGTCGGGGGACGTGTCATCTGCGGCTCGGGAACTGCTTGCCCGACATTACCACAAGGATTGCATGACCCCGCCCACCCCGGCCGCTACGATGCCTGCTCGGGCGGTGCCATCGTGGCGGCCGCAACGCGGGGAAGGGAAGACGATGAAGTTCCTGAGCGGGATCGACGGTGCGTTCCTGCATCTGGAAACGCCGGCCATGCCGATGCACGTCGGCTCGGTGAGCCTCCTCGAGCCGCCGCCCGGCCACCGTGGCAGCTTCACGTGCAACGTGCGCCGCATCTACGAGCAGCGCCTGCCCCTGGCGCCGGTGCTGAGCCGCAAGCTGCACGAGTTCCCGCTCGGGATGGCGAACCCGGTCTGGGTGCAGGCAGCGGACGTCGACCTCGACTACCACCTGCGCCACGTGACCTTGCCCGCGCCGGGCACGCCCGCGCAGTTCGAGGCCTGCCTCGGCCGGCTGCACTCCGTGCCGCTCGATCGCGCGTACCCCTTGTGGACGGTGTCCGTCATCGAGGGCCGGCAGGACGGACTCGTCGGCTTCTACACGAACATCCACCACGCCGTCGTGGACGGCCAAGCCGGCGTCGAGCTGATGCGCACTTTGTTCGACCTCACGCGCCGCCCGCGCCGCAGGGCTCCCGCCGCGGAGGCTCCCAAGCGCGCCGAGCACCCGTGGGCGGGCCAGGTGATTGCGGACGGCCTGCGTCACGACCTCGAGCAGTACTGGAAGCTCGCCCGGAACCTGCCCGCCATGGCGAAGTCGCTGGCAGGTTCACGCGACAACGAAGCTCCCGGCACGACGCGAAGCCGTCCGGGATTCGGACCCCAGACGCCGCTCAACGTCGCGATCGACGCCGAGCGCGGCTTCGCCTCGGCCTCGATCCCGCTGGCGGAAGTGCACGAGATCGCCGCCGCACACGACGCGACCGTCAACGACGTCGTGCTCTCGATCTGCGCGGGAGCGCTGCGCCGTTACCTCGGCCGCCACGGCGGCGTTCCGAAGCGGCCGCTGGTGGCCGCCATGCCGGTGTCGCTGCACGGGCCCGGCAAGGTGGAATTCACGACGCAGGCCACGATCGCGCGGGTGGACCTCGCGACCGACATCGCCGATCCCGTGCGGCGCCTGCGGGCCATCCGCGACGCGACTCACGCGGCGAAGGCGAACGTGTCGCGAACGAAGTCGCTGGTGCCGATGGACTTTCCGACCATTGGCATGCCGTGGCTGCTGCACGGCCTCACAGCCGTGTACGGGCGCCCGTCGGTTGCGAATCGCGTGCCGCGGGTCGTGAATCTCGTGGTGTCGAACGTCCACGGGCCGGCGCGGCCGATGTACCTCGCAGGCGCCCGCGTCGTTCACCACTGGCCGCTGTCGATCGTCGGCCACGGGCTCGGCCTGAACGTCACGGTGGAGAGCTACGCCGGCTCGCTCGAGTTCGGCGTGATGACCGCGCTCGCGGCAGTGCCGCGTCCGGGTACATTCGTCACGGGCCTGCTCGCGGCCTTCGAGCAGCTGCAGGCGCGGAGCCGTACCGGGTGACGGAGCCGCGTCCGCAGGATCAACTGCACGGCTCGCCCGTGGTGCGTGCGCTGTTCTTCGTCGCGGGGATCACGGCGCTCGGCTTAGGGCTCGCCGGCATCTTCCTGCCCGTGCTGCCCACGACGCCGCTCGTGCTGCTGGCCGCGGGCTGCTTCGCGCGCAGCTACCGGCCGTTCCACGAGTGGCTGCTCGCGCAGCGGCACTTCGGGCCGATGATCCACGAGTGGTACGTGCACCGGAGCATTCCGTACCGTGCCAAGATCACCGCCATCGCGATGATGAGCGTCACCCTCGGGGTGTCGATCGTGTTCTTCGTGCGCCCGGCGTGGCTGCAGGCCGCGCTCGCCGCCTTCGGCGTCGGCCTCGCAGCGTGGATGTACCGCCTGCCGTCGCGCGACCGCTGAGGCTCTACTCGGCGTGGTGCCGGCGTCGGGAAAGGACTCGCGCCGGCCCGCTGCATGCGGGCCTCTGCGAATCCTTTCCCGACGCTGGACACGCGGCGCCTGAGCGAG
>Ga0316627_100000480_pt1 | contig 11067 bp, 3 predicted proteins | sample OWC_Aug_M2_C1_D1_FD_207653 | JGI IMG/M metagenome (GOLD analysis project Ga0316627, IMG submission 207653) | Wetland soil microbial communities from Old Woman Creek delta, Ohio, United States - OWC_Aug_M2_C1_D1_C | ecosystem: Environmental > Terrestrial > Soil > Wetlands | place: USA: Ohio...
AACCAGCAACAGGCGGCTGATCAGGTCTCGATGAGCAACAGCATCGGCAGCCTCCGTTTTCTTGGCACGATGGACTGGCGCGAGTTCGTCGAGACGATGAGCGTTGTCGAACAGGCCCTGCGTGAAGACCCCGGCGGTACGTACGGCAAAATGGACTTCTCCACCCGTGACCGTTACCGTCACGTGGTGGAGAAAATGGCGAAGAGCGGCCGGCTATCGGAAGGCGAAGTGGCAGCCGAAGCTGTCCGGCTCGCGCACGAGAGCGCAGCAAATAAAGACGGCACTCGCGGCAGAGATGATCGCGAGGCTCATGTGGGCTATTACCTGATCGACAAGGGGTTGCCGCAGCTTGAAGAGCTGGCACATGTGCGATTGTCTGTCTCCGGGGCCCTCAGGAAAGTGAGTTCCCGGTTTCCTTTGCTTCTCTATCTGGGCGCGATCACGCTTATGACCGCGCTTTTCACCGGCGGGTTACTGACGAAGGCGCATAGTGATGGCTTACACAATTGGCTGCTCGTGATAAGCGGTATCCTCTCATTGCTATGTGGAAGTCAGCTCGCGGTTGCAGTGGTGAACTGGCTTGCGACATTGCTGGTAATTCCGCAGCAGCTGCCGCGAATGGACTTTTCCAAAGGTATTCCGCCTGAATCGCGGACCCTCACCATTGTCCCGACTATGCTCACAAGCTTCGAGAGGGTCGAAGCCCTGATCGAGGCGCTGGAAGTCAGGTTCCTGGCAAATCATGACGAAAACCTGCACTTCGGCCTGCTGACTGATTTTCAGGACGCGGCAAAAGAAACGCTGCCGGAGGACGAACCGCTGTTACTGCTCGCCCGGCAGAGAATCGAAGAACTGAATGAAAAATACAGGAATGCAAAAGGCGATACGTTCTTCTTTTTTCACCGCCCGCGGCGATGGAATGCCCAAGAGCGGGTTTGGATGGGTTACGAGCGCAAGCGAGGGAAGCTGGCGGAATTGAATTCCTTATTGCGTGGCAGGAAAGATGGCGGGACACATGATCTCTCCGGAAATCCTTTCTCGCTGATCGTCGGTAATACGGAAATCCTATCCAACGTAAAGTACGTGATCACCCTTGACACGGATACTCAGCTGCCGCGCGATTCGGCGCGGCAGTTTGTCGGAGCCATGGCACACCCGCTGAACCGTGCGCACTACGATAAAGGCAGACAGCGCGTTGTTGCCGGATACGGCATCCTTCAGCCCCGAGTCGGGGTGAGTCTGCCGGGCACAAACCGTTCGCGGTATGCGCGCATGTATGGGAGTGATCCCGGCATCGACCCGTACACGCGTGCGGTCTCGGATGTCTACCAGGACATCTTCCTTGAAGGTTCTTTTATCGGCAAGGGGATCTATGAGGTCGACGCATTCGAGCGGGCGCTGGGCGGACGTTTTCCTGAGAACCGGATCCTCAGCCATGATCTTATCGAAGGGTGTTACGCGCGCGCAGGGCTGCTGAGTGATGTGATGGTGTACGAGGAGTATCCATACCGCTACAGTGCGGACGTGAGCCGCCGGCACCGGTGGATTCGCGGGGATTGGCAGCTTGTGCGCTGGCTGCTGCCGGGAGTTCCCGGCCCCGACGGGCGGCGCCAAAAGAATCCTCTCTCGTTGCTGTCCCGATGGAAGCTCTTTGACAATCTTCGGCGCAGTCTTGCGCCTTCGGCATTGACGCTTCTCCTGCTGCTGAGTTGGACGCTCATGTCATCGCCGTGGTTCTGGACCTTGTCGATGATCGGGATTATTTTCATTCCTTCTCTGATGTCCTCTGTCCTGGATTTGCTGAAGAAGCCGAGCGATCTGCATTTTGGGCAGCATCTTGCTGCCGTGGGGCGCTCCTTCGCCAGGCATTTTGTTCAGGTTGTGTTTACTCTTGCGACTTTGCCGTACGAAGCGTTTTTCAGTCTGGATGCGATTGTGCGTACGACCTGGAGAATGCTGGTCACGCACAAACGACTCCTCGAATGGAACCCGTCAGGCGATCCGGACCGAAATGGCCGTAATTCCCGTGTGGGTGGTCTTGCTCACGTCTGCCGAACTATGTGGTTCGCCCCCTCTCTTGCCGTCGCAGCGGCAATCTATTCGGCGCTTGCTCATCTCGCTGCCTTGGGAGCGGCTGGGCCCATACTCCTGCTCTGGTTTGTCTCACCCGTTATCGCATGGTGGACCAGCCTGCCGCTTGCCCGCAACGAAGCACGGCTGAGGCCTGAGCAGATTGTCTTTCTCCAAAGACTTTCCCGAAAGACCTGGGCCTTCTTCGAGACATTCGTCGGCCCTGAAGACCATTGGCTGCCTCCTGATAACTATCAGGACCATCCTGCTCCTGCCATTGCGCATCGAACGTCGCCGACTAATATGGGACTTGCGCTGCTGGCGAATTTATCCGCTCACGACTTTGGCTACATTTCTACGCGACAACTCATCGAACGCACGGCGAATGCCCTCTCCACAATGGAAACGCTGGAGCGCTACCGGGGCCACTTCTACAACTGGTACGATACGCAGTCCCTGAAGCCGCTGCCGCCCAGATACGTCTCCACCGTGGACAGCGGGAACCTTGCGGGCCATCTGCTTACGTTGCGGCAGGGACTGATGACGCTTCCCGATCAGACAATCCTGGGACCGCGGCTCTTTAACGGGCTCCGCGACACATTAGGGATTCTCCTGGACGCAGTGGCTGAAGTACATTTTGAAGGAGAGGTCTCTGCTTTGCTCGCTCAACTACAGAAGGAGCTGGAATCCGCGTGCAATGTCCGCACAACTGCGCTCGCGGGTGCGCGGCTCTGCCTTGATACCCTCGCAAAGTACGCAGAGGATCTGCATTCCAGGATCGATAGTTTAGGTCTCGGTCCGGAGAATCAGCCAGAGAATCAAGTCATATGGTGGGTACGCTCTTTTGTCGGGCAATGTCGGGCCGCACTGGATGAGCTGACGCTTCTCACGCCGTCGTCAGTTCACGGCATTGATGAGATACCGACGCTGCGCGAACTCGCAGGCATGGGAAACGAGCTCGCTACCGAGAGAATCACGGTTATCGAAAAAATCGCACTGCAATCCGGCGAACTCAGCCGCATGGAGTATGACTTCCTGTTCGACAGGGCGAGTCATTTACTGGCCATCGGGTACAATGTCGACGGCCGCAGGCGGGACATGAGTTACTACGACCTGCTGGCTTCGGAGGCGAGACTCTGCAGTTTCGTAGCAATCGCCCAGGGACAATTGCCGCAGGAGAGCTGGTTTGCACTCGGCCGCCTGCTCACCAACGTCGGAGGAGAGCCGATTCTCGTTTCCTGGAGCGGTTCGATGTTTGAATACCTCATGCCGCTCCTGGTAATGCCGACCTATGAACGCACGCTGCTCGATGAGACTTGCAAGGCAGCGGTGGCAAGGCAGATCGAATATGGGAGAAAACGCGGGGTACCTTGGGGCATTTCGGAATGCGCTTACAACACGATCGACGCCCATCTCAACTACCAGTACCGCGCCTTCGGCGTACCCGGCCTGGGACTCAAACGCGGACTTGCCGACGATCTGGTAATTGCGCCCTATGCCTCGGCGCTTGCGCTGATGGTGGAACCTGAGGAGGCATGCCTGAATTTGCAGCGGCTCGCTGCGGAAGGAGGTGAGGGAAAATTCGGCTTCTATGAAGCGATCGATTACACCCCTTCGCGTCTGCCGCGCAGACAATCAAGTGCCGTGGTTCGGTCATTTATGGCCCATCATGTGGGCATGAGCTTCCTCTCCCTGGCCTATCTGCTTTTGAACCGTCCGATGCAGAAACGGTTCGACTCGGATCCTCTGTTCCAGGCGACCACGCTTCTTCTCCAGGAGCGTGTGCCGAGGGCCACAGGATTCTATTCGCAAACCGCCGATCTCTCTGAATCACCTACGGCCTCTACAGGCGAGGAGACCTCCGTGCGCTCTTTCATCAGCCCTGACACGCCGTTTCCCCAGGTGCAGTTGCTGTCGAATGGCAGATACCACGTGATGATCACGAATGCCGGCGGCGGGTACAGCCGCTGGAAGGACATCGCAGTCACGCGCTGGCAGGAAGACAGCACCCGCGACAACTGGGGCACGTTTTGTTATATCCGTGAGAAGGCGAGCGGTAAGTTCTGGTCGACCGCATATCAGCCGGCGCTCAAACGACCGAAGAATTATGAAGCGATTTTCTCGGAAGGCCGCGCCGAGTTTCGCCGCCGGGACCACGACTTTGACACTCACACCGAGATCGCTGTTTCTCCTGAGGATGATATTGAGCTGCGCCGGATCACCATCACCAACCGCGGCCGGACACGCAGAGAGATCGACGTCACGAGTTATGCAGAGGTCGTCCTTGCACCGCCTGCCGCAGATGTGCTGCATCCCGCGTTCAGCAATCTTTTTGTTCAGACAGAGATCATCGGCCAAAAGCAGGCGATCCTCTGCACCCGCCGCCCCCGCTCCCGCGACGAGCACTCGCCATGGATGTTCCATCTGATGGCTGTCCACGGGGTGGAAGCCGGCGAAGTTTCCTATGAGACCGACCGCATGCGGTTCATCGGTCGCGGAAACACTGTTGCCGACCCGCAGGCGATGACCGGGTCTGCGGCGCTCTCGGGCGAAGAGGGCTCAGTACTCGATCCGATCGTCGCTATCCGGTATCGGATGACCCTCGAGCCCGGAGGATCGGCAACAATAAATATTGTCACCGGCATCGGTGAAACCCGGGACATCTGTATGGGTCTCGTAGAGAAATACCAGGACCAGTATCTCGCAGACCGCGTCTTCGATCTCGCATGGACTCACAGCCAGGTGCTCCTGAGGCAGATCAATGCCACGGAGGCCGATGCGCAACTCTACGGACGCCTTGCCGGTCCGGTGATCTACGCTAATTTTTCGCTGCGCGCCGACCCGGGCGTCATCGTCACGAACCGCCGGGGGCAATCCGGTCTGTGGGGCTACTCCATTTCCGGCGACCTCCCGATCGTGCTGCTGCAGATCGGAGATCCTACCAACATTGACCTGGTGCGCCAGCTCGTACAGGCCCACGCATACTGGCGTCTCAAAGGACTGGCGGTAGACCTTGTGATCTGGAATGAAGATCACGCCGGTTACCGGCAGCTTCTACAGGAGCAGATCATGGGACTGATTGCCGCAGGCGTCGAAGCGAATGTAACAGAACGACCGGGCGGCATCTTCGTGAGGCCTGTGGACCAGATATCGGGCGAGGACCGCATCCTGATCCAGACAGCAGCCCGCGCTGTCATCACCGACGGACTTGGCCCGCTTGCGGACCAGATCAACCGTCGCAGCAGTGCGCCGCTCATAGTGCCGCGTCTTGCGCCGACCCGGAGCCCTCGCGCCGAATCCCCGGCTGCGGTGGCAATGACCCGCAGCGATCTGATGTTCTTTAACGGACTTGGGGGATTCACCCCCGATGGCCGCGAGTACATCATCACAACCGCGCACGAACAGGTGACTCCGGCGCCATGGGTGAATGTGATTGCCAACCCGCACTTCGGAACAGTTATTTCGGAAAGTGGAGGTGCTTACACCTGGAGCGAGAATGCCCACGAGTTCCGCCTCACTCCCTGGTACAACGACCCGGTGAGCGATTCCAGCGGAGAAGCTTTTTACCTCCGCGATGAAGAGAGCGGCCTTTTCTGGTCCCCTTCACCTCTGCCGTGCCGGGGGGCGTCGCATTACGTCAGCCGCCATGGATTCGGTTACAGCGTCTTTGAACACACAGAGGACGGCATCAGGTCAGAGATGTGGGTTTACGTGGCAATAGATGCTTCAGTCAGGTTTACCGTATTAAAGGTGAAAAACGAATCGGGCCGGTCCCGCCGACTCTCTGCCACTGGGTACGTGGAATGGGTGCTGGGAGACCTGCGGCCAAAAACGGCGATGCATGTGAGCACCGAAATCGACCCCAAGACCGGCGCGCTTTTCGGACGGAACCCATACAACACGGAGTTCGCCGGACGCACCGCGTTCTTCGACGTGGACGAGGTGACCCGGACCGTGAGCGGCGACCGGACTGAGTTCCTTGGCCGTAACGGCACACTTCGGAGCCCGGACGCGATGACCCGTACGCGGCTTTCCGGCAGAGTAGGGACTGCCCTGGACCCCTGCGCCGCTGTTCATGTTCCCTTCGATCTGGCCGACGGGCAGGAGCGTGAGATTATCTTCAGGCTCGGTGCAGGGCGGGATTCAGCTGATGCCCGTCAACTGGTGCGCCGCTTCCGCGGATCTGCCGCCGCACGCGGGGCGCTCGAAAAGGTCTGGCAGTACTGGAATCACACCCTCGGCGCAGTGCAGGTGGAAACACCGGACCAGTCCGTCAATGTGCTGGCCAACGGCTGGCTCTTATACCAGACTCTGGCATGTCGTCTTTGGGCGCGGTCTGGGTACTACCAGCCCGGGGGCGCCTTCGGTTTCCGCGACCAGCTGCAGGACGCGATGGCGCTTATCCACTCTGAGCCTCGGCTTGTGCGCGAGCACCTCCTCCTCTGCGCTGCCCATCAGTTCAGGGAGGGAGATGTCCAACATTGGTGGCATCCCCCCTCAGGGCGGGGCGTGCGTACACACTGTTCGGACGACCTTCTCTGGTTGCCTCTGGCTGCGTGCCGCTACGTTCTGACTACCGGTGACATGGGGGTGTTGGATGAAACTGTCCGCTTCATCGAGGGCCGCCCGGTAGACAAGGACGAGGACTCGTATTACGATCTCCCCCACGCATCCGAAGAAGCGGCGAGTCTGTATGATCACTGCGTGCGGGCCATTCTCAGCGGCATCAGCCACGGCGGGCATGGGCTGCCGCTCATCGGCTCGGGCGACTGGAACGATGGGATGAACATGGTGGGCGAACACGGCACGGGCGAAAGTGTCTGGCTGGGATTCTTTCTCTATAAAGTGCTCGTAGAGTTCTGCGAGATTGCGCGTCTGCATGGTGACCTCTCATTTGTCGAACGCTGTCAGGAGGAGGCCGCCCAGCTGAACAGGAATATCGAAAAGAACGGCTGGGACGGCGAATGGTATCTGCGCGCATACTTTGACGATGGCTCACCATTGGGCTCGGCCGGCAATCCCGAATGCCGGATTGATTCCATAGCGCAAAGCTGGTCTGTTCTGTCCGGCGCAGGGGATGCCGTGCGCTCACACATGGCAATGGAAGCGGTGGACAGGCTTCTCGTTCGGAGAGACCATGGCCTGATCCAGCTCCTGGACCCGCCCTTCGACAAATCGGATCTGAATCCCGGCTATATAAAGGGATACGTGCCGGGGGTAAGGGAGAACGGAGGGCAGTACACGCATGCGGCGGTCTGGACCGCGATGGCCTTCGCCGCTCTGGGTGACAGCAGCCGCGCGTGGGAACTGCTGGCAATGATCAACCCGGTAAACCATGCGGGATCTCCGGAGAAGATTTCAACCTACAAAGTAGAACCGTATGTTGTCCCTGCCGACGTATATGCGGTTTTTCCGCATACCGGCCGCGGCGGGTGGACATGGTACACCGGATCGGCAGGCTGGATGTACAGGCTTATCCTTGAATCACTCCTCGGGCTGAGGCGCGAAGGAGACAAGTTGGGTTTCGCGCCGTGCCTGCCCGGGGACTGGGGGTCGTTCAAAATGCATTACCGGTACAGGGAAACCGTTTATCACATTACCGTGCTCCAGCCGGGCGACGGCAGCGCAGCGAGCGTGACCGTAGATGGCGTTAAGCAGTCCGATAACGCTATCCCGCTTCGTGATGACCGTGGGGAGCATTCGGTCGAGGTGAGGGTTTCTGCCCCGGACAACGCGATGAGGAATACCATAACGAATGAGGGCGCTATATGAGACCTATGCCAACGGGGTGCTCTGCTGATGATTACCAGCAGACCGGCCATAGGCGCTGTTCGGCCTAGAAAGGGTTGCAGGGCTGCCTGCAATTCTGTAATTCATCATCTCGGGCAAACATGTCATTCCTCGTTTTTTGAGTGAGTTCATAGTCGACAACGATGCGTTCGTAGACTTCATTCATAAGATGCGATGAAATAAGAAAATCGGCAGTTGCCCTGTTGCAGGCAATCGGAATGTTGTAAACAGCAGCGATTCTGAGCAGGGCCTTGACATCGACATCATGAGGTTGTGGTTCAAGAGGATCCCAGAAAAAAACTGCCATATCGATGTCGCCTTCTGCTATTTTCGCGCCGATTTGCTGGTCACCGCCGAGAGGACCGCTTTTAAAGCAGTTTACGGGCATCTCCAGAGCCTTTGTCAGTATGTTGCCGGTGCTGCCTGTTGCGAATAACTCGTGCTGTGAGAGACTGTTTTTATTGAAGAGCGCCCATTCAAGCAATTCTTTCTTCATGTTGTCGTGTGCAACCAATACAATTCTTTTTTTCTCTCTCATCTTAATTTCACTCATTATATTTTCCATCTTTGCTTTCTCCTTTGTAACGAAGCTCAAGGGATATTGAGTATATTATTCAGCGTGTCCGGCTTTGCTAAACTTTTTCAGGTATCACCAGACCGCTTCTGTTGACTCCCAAAACAAAAAAGCCCCCCCTGCAGAAGCAAGGGGGGGCTTTTTTCCGTCAATTACAGCTTTACTACGTTGGTTGCCTTGGGGCCTTTTGGTCCCTTTTCGGTATCAAAGCTCACTGAGTCACCCTCGGCAAGGCTCTTAAAGCCATTGCCCTGGATGGAAGTATGGTGGACAAATACTTCACTGCCGTCTTCGCTGGTAATAAAGCCGAAGCCTTTTGAATCATTAAACCACTTTACTTTTCCATTAGCCATTTCTGTTACCTCCTTTTCTTTAAACTCAAATCTCAGAAGGTCGCAGCACAAAAAAAAGCCACAAAGTCAAAAAGTCTTTGTGGTTTCATCAACGGCAAAAACTCCCAAAATTCTATAATTAGAATAGCATGCCCACGAACAATTAGTCAAGGAGGTGGAGGCTCTGCTTTTTTCTTCATGAAGAAGCGCTGTCTCGGACAGCTTATCTCATTTCCTCTGAGCTGGTTAATCATTGAGGCCAATGGTATCGTGGATGGCAGGATTGCACAAAAAATGATCTCTGCATGAGGGACTCTTACGCTAAACGACCCCAAAGCTCTCCAAAAGGTCTTTGCCTTTCACAGGCATAACGTTATATCATAAATAACTTTTCTTATGGGACGGGATTGGATAAGGGGAGAACTTCAGCCTTTAGTCTTCAGCCCCTGCACCTGAATGTAGGGTTGTTGGCAGGAAGAGATGATTGATGGGGAAAAAAAGATGCTGGAAGAAAGGTTTGTGCCATTCCGGTGTCTTCAAATGACAATAGTCAAGCCTGACCTTAAAGGTATTCAGGAGAGTTTCTTAAAGGTATTTTCAGGATATGATCGGAAGGTGTTGATCTGTTATCACCAGCCCGATGGGATCAAGGACAAATATTCAGCAGACTATATGTGAGGAACAGATGAAAGATTCAAATCACAAAAGAATTCTTGTTACCGGCGGGGCAGGGTTCCTCGGAAGCCACCTTTGCGATCGGCTGATCGGCCAGGGCCACGATGTCATCTGCGCCGACAATTGCTTTACCGGAACGAAGCGGAATATTGCGCACCTTCTGCAGTCTCCGTCTTTTGAGTTCCTGAGGCACGACATTACTTTTCCGCTCTACATAGAAGTAGACGAGATTTACAATCTCGCCTGTCCGGCCTCGCCGATACATTATCAGTTCGATCCTGTCCAGACGACAAAGACTTCAGTTCATGGATCGATCAACATGCTCGGTCTGGCTAAGAGGGTGAGAGCGAAGATATTACAGGCATCTACGTCGGAGGTCTATGGTGACCCGGCAGTCCATCCCCAAACTGAGGCGTACTCGGGGAATGTCAATCCTATCGGTCCGCGCTCCTGCTACGACGAAGGAAAGCGTTGTGCCGAGACCCTTTTTTTTGACTACTACCGGCAGCACAGTCTCAGGATCAAGGTGGCCCGCATTTTTAATACCTATGGACCCAATATGCATCCGAACGACGGGAGAGTCGTCTCGAACTTCATTGTCCAGGCATTAAAGAACGAGCCGATTACCGTCTTCGGCGATGGTTCCCAGTCCCGGTCGTTCTGCTATGTCGATGACATGATAGAGGCCTTCACGCTCCTTATGAACAGTCCTGACGATGTCACCGGACCGGTGAATTTTGGAAACCCTGGCGAATTCACTATCCTTGAACTGGCTGACAAGGTCATAACGATGATCGGCTCCCGTTCAAAGGTTGTTTTTAATCCCCTGCCTGTGGATGATCCGAAGCAGCGGCGTCCTGATATCAGCTTGGCCAGGACGACTCTCGGCTGGGAACCGAAGATCAGCCTGGAGGTTGGGCTCGTACAGACGATAAATTACTTTGAGATCCTCCTTAAAGAAGGTTTGGCATGAGCGGGACAGTTCTTGTGACAGGAGGCGCAGGGTACATAGGAAGCCATGCATGCAAAACTCTTTCGCGCGCGGGGTTTACTCCCGTGACCGTCGACAATCTTGTCTATGGACATGAATGGGCTGTTAAATGGGGTCCCTTCATTAGGGGAGATATCCGTGACGGCCGGCAGCTCGATCAGGTTTTCGGGACCTTCAGCCCCGTCGCTGTGATACATTTTGCAGCCTTTGCCTATGTCGGGGAGTCTGTATCTGATCCCGGAAAATACTATGAAAACAACGTTGCAGGTACGATCTCTCTCCTTGAGGCGATGAGACGCAGCGGTTGCCCGAATATCGTTTTTTCGAGCACCTGTGCTACGTATGGTAATCCCGAGAGGGCCCCGATTTCTGAAGATCATCCTCAGCGGCCTATCAATCCTTACGGGAGAAGCAAAGTCATGATCGAGCAGATACTGAGGGATTTTCATGACGCGTATGGGCTCCGATATGTTTCACTGCGTTACTTTAATGCTGCAGGTGGGGACCCTGATGGCGAGATAGGTGAGGATCATGAACCCGAGACCCATCTCATTCCGCTTGTGGTTGATGCTGCACTTGGACTAAGACCGTTTGTGGAGGTTTTCGGTATTGATTATCCGACACCGGATGGCACG
>Ga0316627_100000483_pt1 | contig 11058 bp, 9 predicted proteins | sample OWC_Aug_M2_C1_D1_FD_207653 | JGI IMG/M metagenome (GOLD analysis project Ga0316627, IMG submission 207653) | Wetland soil microbial communities from Old Woman Creek delta, Ohio, United States - OWC_Aug_M2_C1_D1_C | ecosystem: Environmental > Terrestrial > Soil > Wetlands | place: USA: Ohio...
CACGAGGTGCCCGGTGACCAGGCGCCACACCTCGCCGCCAAGCACCGCCGCGCGTTCGTAGCGAAGCGTCGGGACTGCACCGGACGCCAGCAGGTGGATCCCTGCCAGAACGACGGACAGTACTGCGGGAACCACCGCGTCCGCGGCGCGGAACCGAAACAGGCGCTGCAACCCCATCACTGCCCGGCGGGAGGCCCCGATTTGCTATGATTTGCAGACTCTACAGCCTGAGCCAGAAACACGCGATGAACTCCACCTGCCATGCACCTGGTCTCTCCGGCCGCGGCCGCCGCGCCCAAGTCGGTTTCACCCTGATCGAGATCATGGTCGTGGTGGTGATTCTCGGCATCCTCGCCGCGCTGGTGGCCCCCAATGTGATTCGCCGCGTGGACGACGCGCGGATCACCAAGGCGAAGCAGGACATCCGCGCGTTCGAAACGGCGCTCAACCTCTATCGCATGGACAATTTCCGTTATCCGTCGACCGAACAGGGCCTGCAGGCCCTGGTCACCCGGCCGGTCGACCCGAACATCCGCAACTGGAAGGAAGGCGGCTACATCGACGGCATGAAGAAGGATCCCTGGGGCAACGACTACCTCTACATCTCCCCCGGTACCCACGGCGATTACGACCTGTACACGCTCGGCGCGGACGGCCAGCCCGGCGGTGACGGCCCAGATGCCGACATCGGTAACTGGAACATCGAGTAAATCGCAGCGGCGCCCCTGCGTCGCACCACGGGCCTCGGGCTTCACCCTGCTCGAGGTCCTCGTCGTCGTCGTCATCATCGGCATCATCACCAGCATGGCCATGGTCTCCACGCACGTGCTGGGCGGCGACCACGAGATGGACCAGGAAGCCAAGCGGCTGGTGGCAGTGCTCATGCAGGCTCGCGAGGACGCGATGCTCGAGGGCCGCGACGTCGGCCTGCGCATCGATGCCGGTGGCTATGACTTCATGCGTTACAACGGCCGGGTCGAGCGCTGGGAGATGGTGACCGATGATCCGCTGCTGCGCGAGCGCGCGTTCCCGCCAGGGCTCGAAGCCGGACTGTGGCTCGAGTCGAGGAGCGTGCGGTTGCCTGTCCGTGCCGCGCCGACCGAGCGTGAACCGGTGCAGCCGCAGGTCCTGGTGATGGCCTCGGGCGACGTGATGCCGTTCGAGGTGCGACTCGAGCGGGCCGGCACGAAGGAACTGCGCGCCGTCATCGGCAGCGCGGAAGGCAAGTTCGAAATACTCGCCAACGATGAAATTGCCAGGCGCTGAGCGTCCCCCGGCCATCGCGCGCATCCGGGGCTTCACGCTCGTCGAGGTGCTGGCAGCGCTGGTCATCGTGGCGCTCGGCATGCTCGGCGTGATCCAGGCGGTCACCCAGACGGCCCGCAATGGCGTCTACCTGCGCGAGAAGACTCTGGCACATTGGATCGCGATGAACGTGATCACGGAGCAGCGCCTGATGCCCTCGCCTCCTGACGTGTCGGAGACTTCCGACGAGGTGGAGTTCGCCGGGCAACGCTGGCGCTGGGAGATGACCGTCACGCAGACTGCGGTGGAAAGCCTGCGTCGCATGGACGTGTCCGTGCGCCCGGCCGGCGAACCCGAAGGGGACGCACTCGTGACGGTCACCGGCTTCTACGGTGCGGCCATCGGCGCCGCGGGCGGCACGTCCCTGCCGTGGGCGAACGGGCCGGGTGCCGGCACGCCGGGGCAGAACGACGACGGCGGCGACAGTGGCGACGACGCCAATCCGCCCGTGGAAGCGCCGGACCAGCCGCCGGACCAGCCGCCGGACGACTCGTCGGAGGAAGACTGATGCCGCGCCGTCCCGCCAGGGTCGGCGGCTTCACGCTGCTCGAGTTGCTGGTAGCGATGGCGATCTTCGCCATCCTCGGTACGCTGGCACTGTCCGGCTACACCGAGTTGCAGCGCCAGAGCGAGTACGCGGAGCAGCGGCTCGAGCGCTTGCGCGAGGTCCAGCGCGCGGTACAGACGCTGACCCAGGATCTCGCCCAGCTGGAACCACGCCCGATTCGCGAGCCGCTGGGCGAAACACGCCTGCCCGCGCTGCTCTCCGGCGACTCCGTCCAGTACAGGATGGAGTTCACGCGTGCCGGCTGGAGCAACACGGCGGGACTGCCGCGGCCGACATTGCAGCGCGTGGGCTATCGCGTCGAACAGGACGGGCTGTGGCGCGACCACTGGACGGTGCTCGACCGGACGCTGGCGCTGGAGCCGGTGACCCAGAAGATGCTGGCCAACGTACGCGGGGTCCGTTTCCGCTTCATGGATGCGAGTCGCGAGTGGGTGGAGCGCTGGCCCTCGAACGACGGCGGCGCCCCGGACAGCGATGGACGAGTGCTGCCCGCGGCCATCGAAGTCACCGTGGACCTCGAGGACTGGGGCGAGATCCGTCGTGTCGTCGAGGTGGCGGGATGATCCGCTCCGGCCACGTGCGGCGCAGCCTGCGACGCCAGCGTGGCGTTGCGCTGATCACCGCCGTGCTCATGGTGGCCCTTGCCACCATGCTAGCCGTCGACGTCGGTTTCCGCGGCTTCCTCGACCAGCGCCGCAGCGGAACGCTGTTCTCACTCGACCAGGGATACGAGGTCGCGCTGGGTGCCGAAGCCTGGGCCGCCGATTTCCTGAAGAAGGACCAGCAGCAGTCGAAGACCGACCACTTCGGCGAGACGTGGGCGCGCCCGTTGCCGCCCCTGCCCATTGAGGGCGGTACCGTTGAAGGACGGCTCGAGGACATGCAGGGTCGCTTCAACCTCAACAACCTCATCCACGCGGATGGCACGACCAACGCCGCCGCGGTGCAGCAGCTCGAGCGCATTCTCGCGATGCTCGAGATCGAACCAAAATGGGCCACCGCGATGGCGGACTGGATCGACCAGGACGTCCAGCCCGGGTTTCCTGACGGCGCCGAGGACAGCGTCTACACCGGCCAGAATCCTCCGCACCTCACGGCCAACATGCCGATCACGCGTGCGAGCGAACTGCTCGTGCTGCCGGGGTTCGGTCCCGAGCGTTTTGCCAGGCTGAAACCCTACGTCGCCGCTCTGCCAGTGGGCACCCCGATCAACGTGTGCACGGCGCCCGGAGTCGTGCTGGACGCGTTCAGCGAGGACAGCCGGGAGTTCAGCCTCAACCCAGAAGACCTCGCCAAGCGCCGCAAGGACGCCTGCTTCCCGACGCTCGAGGAACTGCGCGGGTCGCTTGGCGACGAGATCTACAACAAGGTCAAGAACTCGCTCACGGAATCGAGCAACTACTTCCGTTCCACGGTGTGGGTCACTATTGGCACCACCCAGTTCACCCTGTACAGTCTGCTCGCCCGCGGCGGCACGGGTTCCATCCGTCCCGCCCTGCGCAGTTTCGGCAGCGAATAGTGCTTCGAGGTCCGATGTCTGAGACGCTGGTGATACGGTTCCGTGCCGCCGAAGAGGCGCCGGCGTCGTGGCTCATCGTGGATGCGAACGGCGCCCGGTCCGGTCCCGTGCAGAGCGGTCCCGTCGGTGACGCGCTCGGCATCGCCCAGGGCCGCCGCGTCGTCCTGTTGCTGCCCGGCAGCGAAATCACCCTCGCCGAACCGGAACTGCCGGTCCGCGGTGGCGCGCGGGTTGCACAGGCAGTGCCGTTTGCGCTCGAAGAGCAGCTGGCCTCCGACGTCGAGGCGCTGCATTTCGCGATCGGCACGCGTGCTGCCGGTGCCGTCGGCACCCCGGTTGCCGTGGTGTCGCGTTCCCTGCTCGAACGCTGGCTCCGTGAGTGCGAGGCGGCCGGCCTTGCCGTGAGCGCGGCCTTCGCCGATTCTGCTGCCGTGCCGGCGATCGGCGCGGGCTGCACCCTGCTGCTCGACGATGCGCTGCTGTACGTGCGACGCGCGGACAGTCTGCCCTATGTGCTCGATGCCGAGCCGCTGCAGGGCGCACTGGAGCTGGCGCTCGGCACCCCTGACGCGTCGGGTGATGGCCGCGAGAATGTCACCTTCTACACCAGCACCGCCGAGTATGAGCGCCACCGCGACCTGATCGAGGGGCTGCGCTCGCGGACTGCGACGCTGCAGGTGAAGCTGCTGCCGGATGGTCCGCTGCCGTTGCTCGCGGCGCAGGCGGTAAGCGGTGCCGGCGTCAACTTTCTGCAGGGAACGTTCGCTCCGCGTTCGTCGCTCGGCAGCCGGCTGCGTGAGTGGCGTCTGCCCGCGGCACTTGCCGCTGCGGTCGCCTTGCTGTTCGTCGGCAGCCACGCGGCGATGTGGTGGCAACAGAGCCGCGCCGAGAAGGCTCTCGATGCGCAGATCGCCGCAATCTTCGCGCAAACGCTGCCGGGACAGCCCGTGGTGGATCCACGCGCGCAACTGCAGGGCGCGCTCGGAACGTCTGCGGCATCGGGTGGAGGACTGCTGATCGCCATGTCCGCGCTGGCGCAGGCGATGGCGCAGGCCCCGGCGGCGCGCCTCGAGACCGTGAGCTTCCGCGGCAATGCCCTCGAACTGCACCTCACCGCACCCACCATCGAATCGCTGGACGGAATCAAGCAGGCCATGAATCGCGACGGCATCACGGCCGAGATCCAGTCGGCCACGCCGCGTGGCCAGACGATCCAGGGCCGCCTGCAGGTGAGGCTCGGGCCGGCATGAACGAGCTGCGCCAATGGCTCGACCGGCTCGCGCCGCGTGAGCGCAACCTCGTGTATCTCGCGGCTGCGGTGCTCGGAGTCGCGATCGTCTATTTTGCGATCGTGCTGCCGGTCACCACTGCGGCGAAGAACCGCACGGCACGCATCGAGCAGAAGACCGGCGACCTCGCCTGGATGCGCCAGGTGGCGCCGCAGGTGATGGCCGCCTCGGCTGCCGGTGCCGCGGGCGCCGGCAACGAGTCACTGGTGGTGCTCGTCGATCGCACCGGTCGCGAGGCTGGTCTTGGCAGTTCAATCCGCGACCAGAGTCCGGACGGCGAGCAGGGCCTGCGGTTGCGTCTCGAGGCGGCCTCGTTCGACGTCCTGGTGGCCTGGCTCGCAAGCCTGCAGCAGCAGTACGGCGTGAGGGTCGACGCGGCGGCGATCGATGCGGCCGGTGCCCCCGGACTCGTCAACGCCAGCCTCACGCTGAGTCATGGCGCAGCCGCGAGCCCGTAAGACACCGGCGCAGTCCGCGCCGGCCCAGCCCAAGCGTCCCTGGTGGTTGATTGCGGTCGGCCTGGCCGCCGCGCTGGCCTTCGCGATCGTCACTCTGCCCGCCAGCCTGCTTGCAAAACAGCTGGCGCGCGCCGGATTGGAGGCGGCCGCACTGAGCGGGTCCATCTGGCGAGGCCAGGCAACGGCGCTGTCCTGGCGCTCTGCCCCGCTCGGTGACCTGCGCTGGTCGATCGCACCGCTCGAGTTACTGCGCGGCCGTCTTGGCGGTGATCTCCGCCTTACCCGCCCGGACGGCAACATCACTACGCGCGTCAGCGTGTCGCTGGGCGGTGAACTGCGACTCACGGACACCCAGGCCGATTTCCCGGTCGAAGCGCTCTCCGCGCTGCCGCTCGGCATGCCGCGGAAATGGCGTGGGCGGCTCTCGGGCAGCTTCGAGGAGATCGTCGTCAGCGGCAGCTGGCCGACCGTCCTGCGCGGCACGCTCGAGATGGATGGGCTGATCGCACCGCCACCGCGCAACACCACGATCGGCAGCTACCACGTCGAAATGCCCGACCCCCAGGCTGCCGGTACACCGGCCGGCGAGCTCAACGCACGCGTCACCGACAAGGAAGGCCCTTTCTCGTTCGAGGGCCGCTTCACACTCGCGGCAGACCGCAGCTTCCTGCTCGAGGGGTCGCTGGCGCCGCGCGGCAACACGCCGCCACCGCTGGTCCGCTCGCTCGAGCTGCTGGGTCCGGCAGACGCCAGCGGGCGTCGCCCGGTCAGCGTGAGCGGCACGCTCTGAGCTTCAGTCGGCCGGCCATTCGCGCCAGGCGGCCAGCAGCGGGAAATACAGTCCGAGCCGCACCGCCTCCGGACCGAGCCTGCGCATGAACGTCGCGTAGCGCTCGAGCTGCGGCCGATAGCGTTCCTGTTCGCGGTCGAGGAATTCCTCGAGGCCCGCGCCCTCGTGGCGACTGGTCTTGTAATCCACGATCCAGCGCAGCCCGTCGGCATCTACGAACGTTCGATCGATTACCACGCGCAGGATCTCGCCGTTCACCCGACCCGTCAGCGCGAGCTCGGTGGCTGAGCCGCGGTGGTCGGCCCGGAGCAGCCACCGGCCGCGGTCGTGGGCCAGCGTGCGCTCCAGTGCCTGCGCCACGCGCTCGACCGCACCGCCGCGCAGGTCGCGCGGAACCCCCAGTTCGGCCAGTTCGTCGTGCCAGCGCCGGTGCAGACGCGGATCGGCGGGAGCAGGGCGCGCGCCGTCGCGTGCGATGCGCTGCAGCTCACGATGCACCACGGTGCCGACGTGGCGGGCAGTCTCGGTGGCCCAGTCGAACTCCACCGCCGGCATAGGCGCTCCGCGCAACGTCACCTGTGATGCGATGCATGGTCCCGGCGGCGGCTCAGGCATTTGCCAGCCTGCCGGCAATCTCCGCAGCGGCGGGTGGCGATCCGACTCGGGTGGTTGCTCACCAGCCACCACCCCTAGCGTCGCCAGGCGTTCGACGAATTCGTGGCCCGCTGCCGGCCACAGCAGCCCGAGCGCCGAACTGGCAGAAGGTCTGCGCACCGTCGGAGGATCGTCCTTGTCCTGCACCTGCGCGCTGCCGAACAGGTGCAGCCAGCGCTCGGCGCGGGTCGCGGCCACGTAGAGCAGACGACGCCGCTCCTGCAGCAGCTTTTCGTGCTCGAGCGACTCGAGCCACGCGTAGAGCAGGTTCGTGTCGGCACCCGTGCGCGCCACCGGAGCGACGATCAGGTCGTCACGGCCGGCGAGCGGCAGCTTGAGCCAATGCAGCAGGCGCTTCGGGTCGCGCCCCGGCAGTCGCTCCAGGCCTGGCACGATCACCGTGTCGTACTGCAAGCCCTTGGCCTTGTGCACGGTGAGCAACTCGACGCGAACGTCGGACCGTTCACGCGAAGGTGCATACAGCGATTCGAGCGCGCGTCCCAGGCGCTCGAGGTCCACCGGCCCGGCCTGGCGCGCCTCCAGTTCCGCGAGCGTGTCGAGGTAGGCTTCGGCTTCGTCCAGCTCTCGCTCGGACGCAAGTGTTGCTGGGCCGCCCAACGCGTTCCAGGCTCGCTCGACCGTGTCGCGCAAGCCGAAGCGGCGCAACTCGGCGCACGCCGGGTCGAGGATGGCCCAGGTGCGCTCAAGCCGCGTCCGCGACTCGTCATCCAGTCGCGCGTAACGCGACGGATCGCGGAGCAATTCAGCGACGGTCGCCTGCCGGTCGTCAGCGACCAGTGCGTGCAGCGCGCCTAGCGTGAGTCCGCACCACGGCGCCCGGAGCACGGCGAGCCATGCCGGCCGGTCGGCGGGATGTGCGAGCGCCCGGGTCAGCGCGAGCAGGTCGAGCACCACGGGTCGCTTGCCAAGCGGGTCGATGTCGGTGGCGCGGAACGGAATGCCCTGCGCCGCCAGTTGCGCCACGATGTGCAGCAGGTGGCTGCGGCCCTGCACCAGGATGCCGATGCGTGCCTGGGGTTCGGCACCGAGACGGTCCTGCACGATCAGTGCCACCTGCTCCGCTTCGTACAGGCGGCTGCGCCGCAGCAGTGCGTGCACCCGGACCCCGCCGTCGTCGCCCGCGTCGGGACCGGCCACGCTCGGCGCGTAGCACACCGCGCCGCGCAGGACGTCGTCGGCCGCGGGCAGCACTTGCCCGAAGCAGCGATTCACCCACTCGACCACCGGGACGGTCGACCGGAAGTTCACGGCGAGCGTGAGCGGTTCAAGCGCCAGCCCGCTGAGCCCGCGATCGCGGATGTCCAGGAACAGGCCCACCTCCGCGTTGCGGAAGCGGTAAATGGACTGCATCGGATCGCCGACCAGGAACAGTGTGCGTCCGTCGTCGCGCTGCCACCCTGCCGTGAGCGCCTCGAGCAGCCTCACCTGTGCTTCGGAGGTGTCCTGGAACTCATCGACGAGCACGTGCCGGAGTTCAGCATCGAGCGCGAGTGCTGTGTCCGTCGGCGCATCCGATGTACCCAGCGCCTGGCGCGCGGCCCATGCGAAGCGGGGGTAGTCCGCAATACGCTGCTCTGCGAACACCACTTCGAGTTCGGCGACCGCCAGCAGCAGCACGCGGAATTGCGCCAACAGGACCCGCCATTCCTCCGCGTCGTACTCGGGCGACGGCAGCTTGCGCACCGCGTGCAGCAGGTCCACCGCGTCGGCGTGCTCGCCCAGCGCTGCCGCGACCAGTCCGGCCCGGCGCTTCAGTTCCTGGCCCGCAGTCCTGGGCGGAAAACCCAGGCGCGCGTCGAACTGCCTGCGGGGATCGCCGTCTTCCTTGAGCAGCAGCACGGCCAGACCCTTCCACAGCGACGTGCTCGCCAAATCGGCTTCCGGAAGCTGCGTCGCGCTGGTCCACGCGCAGACCGGCGATTCCTGCCCAGCTGCCGCGAGATTGCCTGCGGCTGCAGTCGCGACCGCCGCCGCCTCCTGCAGCAAGGGGCGCGGCAACGAACGGTGCAGCGATTCGAGGTGGCCCTGCACGAGTCGCCGGCGCGCCGACTCGAGCTGACGTCTCAGGCGCTGCTCGTCCTGCTCCGAATGCACCGCAGCCGGCAGCACCGGCAGCCAGGCCTCGCGCCGTACGAGCATCTCGATCACCAGGTCGACGAAACGGTCGACGCGGTTGTCCACATGGGCAAGCAAGGTCGCGACTGCCTGCGAGGCAAGCGGCTGACCTTGCGGCAACTGCTCGAGCAACCGCTCCGCCGCGCGGCGGTGCAGGTCGCGTGCGTCCTCCTCGATACCGAGTCCCGCGCCTAGGCCCGACAGCAGCGGCAAGCGACGTGCGAGCCCGAGGTTGAGTGCGTCGATGGTCTGGATACGCAGGCGACCTGGCTGGGACAGCAGGTTCCAGCCTCGCGCTGCGTCGGCCGCAAGGGCCACACGCGCCAGTTCCAATGTTCGTTCCTGCAGTGGGCGTGCCGGGTCCGGCGCGTGCACGGCCCGCAGTGCGCCGACGATGCGGTCGCGCATCTCGGCCGCCGCCTTGCGCGTGAAGGTGATCGCCAGGATCGACTCCGGTTCGGCGACGGTCGCGAGGAGCGCCAGAAAGCGCCGCGTGAGCAGCTCCGTCTTGCCCGCGCCAGCAGGCGCCTGGACGATGAAGCTCCGGCGGACGTCAAGAGCCCGCTCGCGGGCCGCAGCGTCGGCCGCGCGCAGGTCAGTCATCCGCGGCCTCCTCGTCCGAGGCCGCGGCACTCGTGTCCGCGATGCGGCACAGTGCTCCGAGATGGCAGTACTCGCACGCCCGCGGCGGGTCCGGCGCCAGGCGCGCGTCGCCGGCCGCGTATTCAGCTGCCAGCCCGTCGAGCCGTCGCTGCCACGCCATCAGCAGTTGCGCCCACGTCGCATAGTCCCGCGGCCAGCCCTTCGTGCCCGGCGCCCGGAGCGCGGGGAACACTTCCGGGCTGCGGACGACACCGGTGTAGCCAGTGTCGCCACTGCGCACGCGCGCAAATGCAACCGCGCCGACGCGCTCCGCCCCGAGCGCCAGCACGTACGCCGGCAGCTGGGGCAACTGCGGCCGCTCGCCGAGCCATGCCTTGACCTCGGCATTCGCGCCCGTCTTGTAGTCGATGACTGCGAGCGAACCGTCTGGCAGTCGGTCCACGCGGTCCGGTCGAAACTCGAGAGACAGTGCGCCGATGCGCACCGTGCAGGGCTGCTCGACCGCCACGACCGTGAACGGCGGTCGCGAACGGTCGGCCTCCAGCACCTCGAATACCCGGGCTTCGAGCCAGTCGGCCTCCAGGTCGAGCAGGTGACGCAGCACCTCGTCCGCCAGGTGCCGTGCCTCCGCGATCGCCGCCGCAACCGCGCGCTGCACGGCTGCGCGTGTCCCGGCTGCATCCAGCGCCAGCAGGGACGCCTGGTCACCCAGTTCGTGCCAGAGCCGCGCCAGCGTCAGGTGTACGAGGTCACCGCGTTCGGCGGCATCCACGCCGAGGCCCGGCTCCTCCAGCGCGCGCGCCCCGAGCCGTACCTCGGCCTGCGCGCGGAACGGGCATGCCGCCTGCAGCTCGAGCAGTCGTGACCCACCTCGCTGCGCTTCCTCAGCACTGATCGGTGGCAGTCCGGCATCGGTCAACGAATCAAGCGCTGGCCGAGCGCCATACTGCGCTGCCGCCAGGCGCGGCCCCGTCCACAGCCTCGGTGGGATCCGGGTTTCGATCCCTTGCAGCAGCGGACTCGGCAGCAGCGGCGCATCGTCTGCCATCTCCGGTACGCTCAGCATTACCTCGGGCGCGCTGGCGAGCAGCCGGTCGAGCATCTGTTGGGCTTCCTGCGCAGCGAGATCGGCGGAGGCGCGCGGCACGCCATGCCGAATCTGCAGAGGCCGCGGCAGCAATGGATCCGGCGACGCCGGCGGGGGCCAGCGGACCGCATCCAGTCCACAGACCCACACCGCGTCGAACCGCATGCCGGCGCAGGTTTCCGGATCGATGACGAGCAGCGGCGCCCGCAACTCCTGGGGTTCGAACAGGACCCTGCCGGCCATCTCCCGCAGGAGCCCGATGGCTTCGGCGCGCGACACCCTGCCCGCAAACTCGTCGCAGGCCCCCAGTTCCGACACCAGCGTCCGCCACCGCTGCTCGGCCTGGTGCTCGGTACTGTCCGGACCCGGGCCCGGCCAGCCCAACGCCGCAATGAGGCCAATAATATTTTTAGAACAATCACTTGGCAGGGCTTTTTCAGACCATTTCGATATCGTTGCGCGGCCAGCCGCGAGCAGCCCTGCCAGCACCGGACAGCCATGTTCGACCGCCAGGCGCTCCAGAGCGGCCAAGCCGAGGCCGGGGCTCTCAAAACGCCGGATTCGGGCGTCGAGTCGCGCCCGCGCAGGCCCTTCCTCCTGCGCGCCCGCCAGGAAGGGATTGCGCAGGAGGCGGCTGATGGCCGGCAGG
>Ga0316627_100000484_pt1 | contig 11052 bp, 9 predicted proteins | sample OWC_Aug_M2_C1_D1_FD_207653 | JGI IMG/M metagenome (GOLD analysis project Ga0316627, IMG submission 207653) | Wetland soil microbial communities from Old Woman Creek delta, Ohio, United States - OWC_Aug_M2_C1_D1_C | ecosystem: Environmental > Terrestrial > Soil > Wetlands | place: USA: Ohio...
GAGGCGCACGCAGGAGAACCGTATGTCGAGATCAATCCCTATGACAGCGAGAACCTCGGGATCAGGAACGGGGATACCATCACGGTTCGCTCGCGCCGCGGAGAGATATCGATCAAGGCCCGGGTAACGCCGCGCGTCTCGGAGGGTACAGTCTTTATCCCCATGCACTACCGGGAGGCCGCTGCCAATGTTATCACGAACGACGCGCTCGACCCGCAGGTCAAGATACCCGAGTTGAAGGTCTGCGCAGTAAATATCATTCCATCTGTTGTATCTGCAACATAAAGAGGATACGGGGAACACCCTACCGAAAAAGGCGGGAAACCACAAAAGACCGACGGGGAAAAATGGTCGGGGCGAAAGGATTTGAACCTTCGACCCCACGGTCCCGAACCGTGTGCGCTACCGGACTGCGCTACGCCCCGAACATGACATAATAAGAAGCCCGTATGCCTGTTGTCAAGTAAGTCTCAGCGGCAAGAGGGAAGGTTCTGCAGGTATAATTAAAAATGGACGCATTCCACAAGATCTCCGTACTCAAGATCAGGGAGTCCTCGGCTGAAGAAGTCGAGGATTTCGTCGCCGTCGAAAAAAAAGTCCGCATTTCCGTTAACGGGAAGCATGCCCTCAGCCTATTTTGCAGCCCTCAGATGATTCGTGAATTCGTCGTGGGCGTGATATACAATGAAGGTCTGATCTCCGGGGGATGGTGTGCTGAACGGCTTTCGATTACCTATGCTGACGTGATCAACGTCGACATCCCGTCAGCCGGAACGATTGCCGAGGGGGAAAGGACGGTCACCTCGGGTTGCGCCGGCGGGATAAGTCTGGACAAAAAGCTCCCGGAAGAAAAGATCTCCGATCCTGCCGTCTTCCGTCTTCAGGACATAAGGGATCTGTACCGTGACTTCCAGAAACGGTCCGAAGGGTACAAAACAACCGGAGGAGTCCACAGCGCAGCGCTTGCAGATGCCCATAAGACAATCGTCTTCGCCGAAGATATTGGAAGGCATAATGCCGTGGACAAGGTCATCGGCTATGCTCTCCTCGAGGATATTTCTTTTTCGGGGAAGGTCATGCTTGCCAGCGGGAGGCTCTCTTCTGAGATCGTCTCCAAGTGCTCCCGATGCGGCATCCCGGTGATTATCAGCAGGGCTGCTCCAACAAGCCTTTCGGTGGATATCGCTGAAGCATCAGGGCTCACCCTGATAGGGTTTGCACGGGGCGACAGGATGAACATCTACACGGGCAGGCAGCGTATCGTTCTATAGGTCGAAGAGTTTTTTCCTGAGGATCACGATCTCGAAGCTGACTGCCGCCATGGCAACGAGACTGTTGATATAACCGACCCCCGCGTCAAGCACAGCGTTATTGCCGTTGTCGACATAAAGCAACCCCACGATCTTGTCCCTGATATGGATCGGGATCATGCAACAATCCTGCGGCAGCCCGCCGAGCCGACCGATAAGCGGCTCATTGTCAGGTATCTTCAGGAGCGGTCCCCGGTAATAGGTCTTTCTGCTGAGCACCTCAGAGAAGACGGACATGCCGTCTGCAGGGACCTCAAACTGATCAACTGGTATGTTCCTTGATTTCCAGCCGGTTATGACGCTCCCCTTGACCAGGAATGCCGATGCCCGAGATGCCAGCGGCTTAGTCTCGTTCAGGAGAATGCCGATGACCTCCTCCCGATCCCGAACACCAGCAAACTGTTCCTTGACCTTCAGGAGCTGCTCCTTGACATCATCCGGCTTCTTCTCCTCTGCAGCCTCCTCCTTTCCAAAAACACTGATATAACGAAGATCCCGCTTGATGCCATAATACTTCTCAAGACTATAGTACATTCTCAGGTCCGTGATTATATACGGTATGATTTCACTGCCCGTCAGGAACCGCATTTCATCAATGCTTGCAATTGCACGAGGGTCGAGCATGGCGACATGCAGTCTGTTCCTGTCCTTTCTGAATGGCAGCACCCTGTACTTTTCTGCGAGTTCGCGACTGAAGCTTGCGATTACCTCTGCGGCGATATCGTTCAGGTCCGACGGCTTCACCGCAGGAACCTTTAGGTAACTGCTCAGGAATGAGACCATACTGTCCTCCGTGATGACCCCCAGTTCCAATATGTTCGTCCCAATCCTGCCACCGAAGATGACCTGCCGTTCAAGGGCCTGCCTGAGGTGATCCCTGGTGATCAGACTGCTCTTTACCATGGCTTCGCCGAGTTTCATGACCGTCATCTTATCACTTTATCCCATATTTATGCAGCCTGTGCCTGAATGACCGAAACGAAAGATTCAGCAGCTTAGCAGCATCCGTCTTGCTGCCGTTAGCCTTTGCCAGAGCCTTGCACAGATAATCTTTTTCTATCTCCTCAACGATCTTTTCGAGATCAACACCGTCATCGCTCATGTCAGGGAGTGCCGTTGCCGGCCGCACGGCAGTAGAGACCTCCTCAGGGAGATCTTCGGGGAGGATGACGTTCCGGTCAGTAAGGAGAACCATCCTCTCAATCATGTTTTCGAGCTCACGTACATTTCCTTTCCACGGGTATCTCATGAGCAACCGGAGGGATTCGGGGGAGAATTCTTTCTTGTCAGGAGAAAATCTGCCAAGAAAATGATCGAGGAAGAGCGGAATATCTTCTACCCGTTCCCGAAGTGGGGGCAGATGCACGGGGACCACGTTCAGCCGGTAGAAAAGATCTTCCCTGAACCCGGCTGCAGCGATAGCATCAGAAAGATCCCGGTTCGTTGCGGAGATAACCCGTACGTCGACTTTGATGTCCCCCAAGCCTCCCACTCTTCTGAATGTTCCGTTCTCCAGGACACGAAGCAGCTTTGCCTGAAGGGAAATCGGCATTTCGGCGATCTCATCAAGAAAGATCGTTCCCCCGTCGGCAAGCTCAAAAAGCCCCTGCTTGTTGCTGACCGCGCCGGTGAACGCCCCTCTTACATGTCCGAAAAGCTCTGATTCGAGCAACCCCTCAGGAAACGTAGCGCAATTGATCGTCACGAAATTCTTGCTTTTCCTCGGACTCAGGCTATGAAGAGCAGCGGCAACGAGTTCCTTGCCGCTGCCGCTTTCGCCCGTGATCAGCACCGTGGAATTGCTTTGGGCTACCTTTGGGATAAGCCTGAAGAGCTCCTGCATCTTGGGACTCTTGCCGATGATATTTTCGAGCCGGTACGAAGTCTGCACCTTCTCCCGCAGAAGCGACAATTCATCGCTCTGCCGCTTCCTCTCAAAGGCCTTGTTGACCACAAGGCGTATCTCGTCTATTTTGAAAGGCTTATGGATAAAATCATATGCGCCGAGTTTCATTGCTTCAACGGTGGATTCAGTCGTGCCGAACGCTGTGATCATGATCACGGCGGTTGACGGTGAGACTTCCTTCACCCTTTTGAGCACCTGAAAACCGTCAGCCCGGGGCATTTTCATGTCAGTAATCACGATATCATAGATTTCCTGCTCGATCATGTCAGTGGCGGCCATGCCATCGACAGCGGATGTCGTTTCATATCCCTCTTCCTCGAGCAGTATCTTCAGAACCTCACGCATGCTCTTCTCGTCTTCGACGATAAGTATTTTCCCGTTATGTCCCATAGGTCTTTGGTAGTATAATCTCAAAGTTTGTCCCGATTCCAGACGTGCTTTCAACCGCCAGTCTCCCCTTATGTTCTTCTACGATCCTGTATGCTATCGATAACCCAAGGCCCGTCCCTCTCTCCTTTGTCGTATAAAATGGATAAAAGATTCTGGACAGGTCATCCTGGGATATGCCGGGGCCTGTATCAGAGAAAACTATGGATATCCTGTCAGGGAAATCCTGCGTGGAAACGGTTAATATGCCGCCCTTATCCATTGCCTCAACGGCATTTGTCCCAAGATTCCAGAAGACCTGGCGGATCGATACCGGATCTACCCGGACGGGCATAGGACCGTTAAATGTCTTCCGTATCCTGATATCCTGTTTCTCCTGTCCGGTGTTCTCGAGAAGTGACAGCGTATCTCTGAGCAATCCATGGAGATCCACCTCCTGCAGCTCCAGCGGCCGAGGCCGTGAATAGGTGAGAAAGTCTGTAACGATATTATTGAGACGCTGCATTTCGCTAATCGCAATATCCATGAGCTTATCGCGGTGTTTCTCGGGTATCTTTCCCTCCTTCAGCATTTCGACCGATCCCTGGAGTGAAGCAAGGGGATTACGAATCTCATGGGCGATATTCGCAGAAAGCTCCCCGATCACTGCCCATTTCTCCCTGTTTTTCATCTCAGCCTCAAGCTTCTTGAGTTGGGTCAGATCCTGGAATATCCCGATATATCCCGTCTCGTTTTCTGCAATGTCCTTCAGCACAGACACCGTGATGCCGATGATCTTTTTCCGCTGATCGGTCAGCTGCAGCGTTTCCTCATTTCTACCCGATCTGAACGGGAATAACAGGGATGGCAGTGCACGTGTTATCTTTTGTCCGATGACCTCCTTCTTGCTAACGCCGGTGATTCTCTCCGCAGCCCTGTTAAAGATAAGGACATTCCCTTCCAGGTCGGTCGTAAAGAGTCCGCTCGGCAGACTATCGATCACTTTCACATTAAAAAGCTCCAGTTCCCTGAGGTGGATATCCTTTTCCTCAAGCCTTTCCTCGGTCTTTTCGAGTCTGGTGGCAAGAAAGCCTGTGAGATAGGCCGTGACAAACAGTGACACGGTATGGATAAAAAAATTATAGATAAACTGCCTTTCCTGCATGACCCCCTGATAGTCCAAGGGCAGCACGCGGTAAAACTGAAGGTCAAGGAGCGTCCCGTAAAGGATGCTGCCCATGCTCGCGATGACATACCCTGCCCTCCGATTGAGGACAGTAATCGAAGAGATAACGGTGAGAATCAGCGTGAATGAGAACCAGCTCTCAATGCCTCCGGTGATATAGATGAGTGCTATCTCCGCGATAACGTCAAGGACGAGCTGAATATAGGCAAAGAGATGGAGACGCCTGACTTTCTGGACCAGAAGTGCGTAACAAATGGTGAGCAGATACAGGGAAATGATGAAGAGGGATATCGCCCTGGGATCAGGAAAGAATTCAATCCGGAAAAGAAAGGCCGAACCAAGAAGCAGGCTGACAAACAAGGCCCTGAATCCGATCAGGGCCTTGAGTCTGCCAACCAAGGCATCTGCCATATGCTTATTTAACGAGCGTAATGAGTTTGAATATGGGAAGATACATTGCGATAACGATAAAGCCTACGGAACCACCGAGAAAGACCATGAGCATGGGCTCCATCATGGACGTCAGGTTGGAAACCGCATTGTCGACTTCATCGTCATAAAAGTCTGCTATTTTGGAAAGCATGGCGTCCAGCGCACCCGTCGATTCCCCGACGGATATCATGTGCGTGACCATGGGGGGGAACACGCCGCTTTTCATCAGCGGTTCGGCAATCGTTTTGCCTTCAGAAACAGCCTGACGTATCTCCATGACCGCATATTCGATCACTTTGTTGCCGGCTGTTTTTGCTGTTATCTCAAGCCCATCCAGAATAGGAACTCCGCTGCTGATAAGCGTTCCCAATGTCCGAGTAAACTTTGCGACTGCGACCTTCCGGAGAAGGATACCGAAGATGGGAAGTTTCAGGAAAAAAGCGTCTGTCACCGCCCGCCCCTTTTCTGTTTTTCGTGTCTGAACAAATGCCACACCAGCCGCAATCAGAAGGATGAGGACGATCAGCCCCCCGATCCCCGCAACAAAATGGCTTATGCTCATAACGAGCTGTGTGGGCGCGGGCAACTGGCCGCCAAAGGTGGCGAACATCTTTGCAAATGTTGGCACGACAAAGACCATGATGACCGCGATGACCCCTACGGCAATGGTAGAGACAACAAGCGGATAAATCATGGCACCTTTCACCTTCTTTTTGAGCTTCATCGCTTTTTCAATATAGTTAGCGAGCCTGTTGAGAATCGTATCGAGGATACCGCCAGACTCACCCGCAGCTACCATATTCGCATAGAGGTCTGTAAATACTTTCGGATGTTTTCTGAGCGCATCCGCATAGGTAGAACCGGACTCGACATCGCTCTTTATGACGGTAAGAGCCTTTGCCATTGTCTTGTTTTCAACCTGGGTAGAGAGGATATCCAGCGCCTGAACAAGCGGAAGACCGGCATCGATCATCGTGGCAAACTGCCGCGTGAATACGACAATGTCCTTGTCTTTTACCCCCCCGCCAAAGCTAAGTTTGCCACGCCCCGAAGACTTCTCCTTTGGCTTGACCAGCGTGGCAGTAATGTTCTTTTTCCGCAGCTGGGCGATCACCTCTTCCTTGGAGTTCGCAGTAAGCTCACCGGTCTCGACCAGCCCCTTCCCTGTCTTGCCTGACCACTCAAATACCGTTGCCATTTTCTATCACCTCCCGCGCGCAGAAGGCGCAGAACTGAGCCTCTGCAGCATCGTGATTATTTCCTCAGGTACCGGCGACCTGCCGACAGCATCCTCATATGAGATATGCCCCTTCGTATAGAGTTCTACAAGAGACTGATTCATCGTCTGCATGCCATAGCGCGACTGCCCCGTCTGCATCGAGGAATAGATCTGGTGGATCTTGTCCTCGCGGATAAGGTTCCTGATCGCAGGGTTCGGCACGAGCAGCTCGATCGCAAGAGCCCTTCCCTTGCCGGATTTCTTTGCTATCAGCTGCTGTGACAATATTCCCTCGAGAACAAACGAGAGCTGGACACGAATCTGCTCCTGCTGATGAGGTGGGAAAACGTCGATAATGCGGTTGATGGTCTGCACCGCCGAATTGGTATGCAATGTTGCAAGGGTAAGGTGGCCTGTCTCGGAAACCGTTAGGGCGGCTTCTATGGTCTCGAGGTCTCTCATCTCACCAATAAGCACGACATCGGGATCCTGTCGCAGAACATACCTGAGTGCAGCCTTAAACGAAGAGGTATCCGCATTCACCTCTCGTTGGTTGATGAGACATTTTTTATGCCCATGAAGGTATTCGATAGGGTCTTCAACAGTAATGATATGGTCGTACCGCTCCGAGTTGATCCTGTCGACCATCGCGGCAAGGGTCGTTGATTTACCGCTGCCCGTAGGTCCGGTAACCAGGATAAGCCCTCGGGGCCTTTTGACCAGATCGTTCACGATCTCGGGCAATCCAAGATCCTGAAAGGTCCTAATTTCAAAGGGTATGGTCCTGAATGCACCAGCCACCGCACCACGCTGCATAAAGACATTGCCCCTGAACCTGCTAAGCCCTTTTACGCCAAAAGAAAGGTCAAGCTCGTTGTTCTCCTCGAACTTGTGCTTTTGCGCATCGGTCAGAATACTGTAGCAAAGAGACTTGGTCTCGACAGGAGTTAGCGGTGGATGGTCAAGAGGGATAAGCTTGCCGTCGACCCTGAGCCGTGGTGGACTGCCGGTCGTGATATGGAGGTCTGACGCCCCTTTCTCTATCATGACTTTGAGCAGATCGTAAATCGTTGCCATTAAGTTCTCCTTTAGTCTCCAAATGTAACGCGTAACACTTCATCTATGGTCGTTACGCCTTCCGCGATTTTTGTCATGCCACTCATCCTCAGGGTCTTCATACCAAGCCGAATCGCAGCCTTCTTTATCTCTGCAGATGATGCACCTTCAAGGACAAGTTCCTTGATCTCGTCTCTAATGAGCATGACCTCATAGAGAGCAACCCTTCCTTTATATCCCGTGTTATTACAGGCTGGACATCCCTTTCCCTTAAACACCTTTATGCTCCTGGCCTCATCCTCGCCAAAGCCGATCTTTACCAGCGCCTGGGGAGGGATAGGGTCTTCCGTCTTGCACTGGGCGCATATTCTTCGTGCGAGCCTCTGTGCAAGAATAAGGATAACCGCGGAAGAAACCAGGAATGGCTCGATACCCATATTCAAAAGCCGGCTTATCGTGCCGGGAGCATCGTTCGTATGAAGGGTGCTTAAGACGAGGTGGCCGGTAAGAGCCGCCTTGACGCCGATTTCTGCAGTCTCAAAGTCTCTTATCTCTCCGACCATAATGATGTCAGGGTCCTGCCTGAGAAAGGACCTCAGTGCTGCTGCAAAGGTGAGGCCTATCTCTTCCCTGACCTGGACCTGGTTGATGCCCATGAAGTTGAACTCAACAGGATCCTCAGCGGTCATAATGTTCGTATCCGGTTTATTCAGATGATTCAGTGCAGAATAGAGGGTCGTGGTCTTGCCACTGCCCGTAGGTCCCGTGACCAGGATCATCCCGTAAGGTTTATTGAGAGCCTCCATAAAATCATCCATGGCAGACTGCTCAAAACCCAGCTTGGTTAGATCGACCTGCAGGTTACCCTTGTCAAGAAGTCTGAGAACCGTCTTTTCCCCGAACAGACAGGGAAGAACGGAGACGCGGAAGTCTATATCCCGCTTTTTCCCGAGCTTCAGCTTTATCCTGCCGTCCTGGGGCAGCCTCCTTTCTGCAATATCAAGCTTTGACATGATCTTGATCCTGGAGGTCAATGCTGCCCTGATCTTGGTAGGAAGATTCATAACCGTATACATTACACCGTCCACGCGGTACCGCACTCTGAGAGATTGCTCATACGGTTCAACATGGATATCACTCGCGCCTGATTTGATTGCGTTAACGAAAATACCATTCACCAGTTTCACAATTGGCGCCTCAACTTCCTTGACGACCTCAGCATCCTCTTTTTCCTCCAGGACATCGACGCCGTCAAGAGCGCTGCCGACAATAGTATCAAACTCATCGACACTGACCTGGGGACTCTCATCCCCAGAGCCAAAAGCATCGGCACCGGCGTTCAGGTCTTCATCGCTCAGCGTGTAGTCCTTTGCCTGAAGGATTGCTGACGCTGAGGCCTTAGGTTGAGATGCTGTCGCTGTCGCGAGGACATTTTCGCCCTTGCCGAGATAATATAAGGTAATCGCACTAACGATAGCGCTCTCGGTAGATACAACCACTTCCACGTTATACCCGGTCATGAACTTGACATCATCAATGGCAAAAACATTCGATGGGTCTGCCATCGCTATGGTCAAGGTTGCCCCGACCCTCGCAACCGGCATAATAAGATATTTTTTTGCCATGTCAGCAGGTACGAGTTTGAGGACTGCAGCATCTATCTTGTATTCAGTAAGGTTTATTGCGGGGACACCATACTGTTTGCTCAGAAAGGCGACAAGTTTCTCTTCGGTAATGAAGCCAAGCTTGACAAGGTTTGTGCCAAGCCTTCCCCCCTCTTTTTTTTGGGTATTGAGGGCCTGTTTGAGTTGCTCTTCCGTAATAATGCTTGAAGATATCAGAATTTGCCCCAGTTTAACAGCCATAAGACTAAAATATATGAAAATATACTTATTGTCAACAGCCAAACTAATAATAAAAATTATTGCATTTCAGGAAAATCTTAAAGCATTTCTTTATATTAAAACTCTCTTTTTTATATAATAAATAAGACAAAATCATGGGGGGTATTGTTCTGTCTCTGTGAACGTCTTTTCCATTTTAAGACCTTTGGCTAAATCACTGAAATCGTTCTATAATATTACAAATTAATGTTATGAACAGTAACCACTACAGAAAAACTCCTGCCCCTGACGATCTCGAGCGGGCCGAAAGGCTCCGGGAGGTAATGGATGCGCTCTGTGAAATTAACAATCACGTGCCGATAATCGTTGAAGGTAAGAAAGACGCTTTAGCCCTCAGAAAACTCGGCTTAGCTGGAGAGATCATAGCGCTCCATGGCGGCAAAGGACTTTATGAGTTCTCTGAGGAAATTGCGGAGCGGTTCCCCACGATTGTCCTTTTGCTTGACTGGGATGTGAAAGGGGAAGCCCTGTTCAAGTCTCTTTCTGCCAATCTGCGCACACACTGGGAAGAATTTTCGGCATGCAGAGAGCTGCTCAAGATGATCTGCCAGAAAGACATTAAGGATGTTGAAAGTATACCCTCTTTGCTCATGAGGCTGGAAGGGAGCTGATGACGCCATGAACATTCTCGGCAGAAGAGGGGAAGAACTCGCCGCAGCCCTTTGTTCTGAAAGAGGGCTATTGATTCTTGAGATGAACCACCGCACACCATCTGGTGAGATCGATATCATTGCAAAAGATGGGGATGTCCTTGTTTTTATTGAAGTAAAGACGAGAACGGGAGATGTGTATGGTGCCCCCTTTGAGGCAGTTACCAGGAAAAAACGGGCGAAGATACGAACCGTTGCCTTGAGTTACCTGAAGAGGCTCAGGAAAGAAGTCCCTGTGCGGTTTGATGTCATTAGCGTGTCGATGAAGGCTGGCAAGCCGTCCCTTGAATATATTCAGGATGCGTTTGAGGTCTGAGGCTTTCTTTTGTTTGACTCGCACCAACCAAATTTTATAAAATGGTTAACGAGACTGATAACCCGCCAAACTGTTAATCCAAAAGTATACAGTACGGGCATACATCCAAAATCACATTGAGAGGTTACGCACGCATGAACGCAGAAACAACAGAAAATACTCCCGCAGACAATAATGATATTACCGCGGCAGGCTCTCGGGAAGAGAGCTTTGCCGAGTTATTCGAGAAGAGCGACAAGCAGGCGGTCAGATTTTCCCCCGGTCAAAAAATAAAGGCAAGGATTGTCAGCATCTCCGGGGACCTCGCGTTCATAGACCTTGGGGACAAAAGTGAAGGTGCTATCAACGTGAGTGAATTCAGGGATAAAGAAGGCAATTCCCGGGTAAAGGCAGGCGACGAGTTTGAAGCATTTTTTGTTTCTGTCGAAAACGGCATACGTAAGTTCACAACAATGATACGCGGCTACTCTGCAGTAAGCCTTAAGAATATCAGGGATGCATTTGAGGCTGAGATCCCTGTCCAGGGCGAGATAAAACGTGAAGTAAAAGGTGGCTTTGAGGTGCTTGTAGGCGATGTGCGCTGCTTCTGCCCCTTTTCCCAGATAGACCTGAAAGGCGGCCGCGAAGGAGGTATTTACCTCGGCAGGACCTTCCCGTTCAAGGTGCTTGAATTTGAGGAAAATGGCAAGAATATTATCCTGTCCCGC
>Ga0316627_100000485_pt1 | contig 11051 bp, 12 predicted proteins | sample OWC_Aug_M2_C1_D1_FD_207653 | JGI IMG/M metagenome (GOLD analysis project Ga0316627, IMG submission 207653) | Wetland soil microbial communities from Old Woman Creek delta, Ohio, United States - OWC_Aug_M2_C1_D1_C | ecosystem: Environmental > Terrestrial > Soil > Wetlands | place: USA: Ohio...
CCCGGACACGCTGTCGCCCAGGTTGATCACCTGGTCCACGCCGCGGCGCTGCAGGTCCTGCGCCACCGCCTGCAGCGCGGCCAGGTTGCCGTGAATGTCGGTGACGACGGCGAGACGCATCAGGGCCGCAGCTCGACTTCGCCTTCGATCTCCACCGGGATGTCGAAGGGCAGCTCGGCCATGCCCACCGCGCTGCGGCTGTGCGCGCCGACCTCGGGGCCGAAGAGCTGCAGGATCAGGTCCGAAAAGCCGTTGATCACACTGGGCTGGCTGTTGAAGCCGGGCGCCGAGTTGACCATGCCGAAGACGCGCGTCCAGGCCGCGATGCGGTCCAGGTCGCCCAGCGCGCGCTGCAGGCTGCCCAGTATCGACAGCGCCGTCAGCCGCGCGGCCACATAACCTTGCTCCACCGTCAGCTCGCGGCCCAGCTTGCCCAGTGGCAGCGCGAGCGAGCCGTCGGCGTTCTGCGGCGCGTGGCCCGAGATCAGCGCGCGACGCCCGGCCACGCGCACGAAGCTGAAAGGCAGCACCACGCCGGGAGGTGGCACGGTCGGTGGGGGCAGGACCAACCCCAGCGACTGCAGTCGGGATTCGATCCTTGCCATGAAGGGTTCCTTTCAGGGCCTGGGCGCGAACAGGGCTGCTGCCGCGCCGCGCAAGTCGCTCGGCTCGGGCTGGCCCTTGGCCCTTGCCTTGTCGCGCGCGAGGCGGTGGTTCATGTCGGCCGGCACGAAGTGCACCGGCTTGCCGGCCGCGCGCGCGGCCGCCAGTTCGTCGCGCGCGACCTCACCGCCGCCGATGCCGACGAATTCGCTGCTGTGGGCCACCAGGGCGGCCGAAGTCGGCGCCAGCCGTGTCGAACCGGGCATGCGGCCGCCCCAGCTGGCATCGCGCACGAAGAACACCTGGTCGACACAGGGCGACAAGGCGTCACCGCCGTCGCGGGCCCGCGTGGAGACGATGCCCAGCGTCACGAAGCCAGCCGCCTTGGCCAGTTCATAGACTTCGCCGATGCCCACCGCCGTGCCGCCGATGTTGACCAGCCAGTGTGCCGGGTCGTGGCGCTGCAGCGCCTGCCAGGCGGCGGCACGCATCGCCGCCGCGTCTTCGTAGCCGGCGCCGGAATAGCCGACGAAGCTGAGCACCCGCTTGCCGCTGCCGCTGACGTACTCGCCGATCTGCTGCGACGTGGCCTCGCGCTGCAGCGGCGGGCCTTCGCAGTTGTGTGCCCAGGCCGGCGCGGCGGCGAGCAGCGCGGTACATGCCGCCCACAGCAGGCGGCGTCGGGCGACGTGGGGCCCGCAGCTCATGGGGGGGATGAGGGCATGGCGGCAATCTGCCGGTCGTGCAGGGGCGACAGCAGCAGCAGCGCGCTGAGGGCGCCGAGCAGCGCCATGAACATGTCCGACTGGGTGTCCCAGACATCGCCCTGCGTGCCCAGGAATTCGTCGGCGCCCTGGCCCAGCGCCAGTGCGGCGGCCCATTCGATCAGCTCGTAGCTGGCGCTCACCGCCAGCACCACGCAGATCACCAGGAAGGCCAGCATCTTGCGGCCCTGCACATGCCGGCCGCGCAGCAGGATCTCGCGCGCCGCCAGCGCCGGCACGAAACCCTGCATGAAGTGGCCGATCTTGTCGTAGGGGTTGCGGTCCAACCCCAGCCACTCCTGCAGCGCAAAGCCCAGCGGCACGCGCGCGTAGGTGTAGGCGCCGCCGAGCATCAGCACGCCGGCATGCACGAAGATGCACAGCATCAGCAGCGTCGTCAGCGGAAAGCGCGAAGCGGTAGCCCACAGCAGCGGCAGCACGATGAGTACCGGCATCACTTCCATCCACCAGGTGATGCGATCGTAGGGCCGCAGGCCCGACAGCAGCAGCAGCCCCAGCACCACAGCCGAGCCGATCGGCAGCCAGCGGTTGCGGGCGATGTTCATGCGGCAGTGTGGCCGTGCGGGGCAGCGCGGTCAGAGGTCATCGGCGGCAGGGCGTCGGGTATGGCCCATCGTAGCCCAGGCCGCTCGATGCGGCAGCTCTGCGATGATCGGCCGCATGCCTGTCTTGCCCATCCCCTTGCTTGCCGTCGCGGCCTCGGTGTGCGGCGCGCTGGCCATCCTGTCGGCCCCCTGGGCCCTGGGCCAGCCCTGGCTGAACCTGGTGTTCAAGCCGCTGACCACCATGCTGATCATCCTCTACGCCTGGCCGCGAGGTACCGGGCGGCCCCCGGTCCGGCGCTGGGTGCTGATCGGCCTGGTGCTGTCGCTGTGCGGCGACGTGGCGCTGCTGTGGCCCGAGCAGGGCTTCCTGCCCGGTCTGGTGAGCTTTCTGCTGGCCCACCTGGCCTACCTGCGGGCCTTCACCCGCGATGGCGTGCGCCTGGCGGCGCGGCCGCTGCCCTTCGTGCTCTACGGCCTGCTGGCAGCGCTGATCCTTTGGCAACTGTGGCCGGGCGTGCCACCGGGGCTGCGGCTGCCCGTGCTGGCCTACGTGGTCTGCCTGGCGTCGATGGCGGCGCAGGCGGCAGTGGTGGCGCTGCACTCGCGAGCCACGCCGGGCGGCAGAGTTGGATGGGTGCTGGCCATCGGCGGTGCGCTGTTCCTGCTGTCGGACGCGCTGCTGGCCACCAACCGCTTCGCCGCGCCGCTGCCCTGGTCGGGCCTGTGGATCCTGCTCAGCTACTGGCTGGCGCAGTGGTGCATCGCGTCGTGGCTGCCGCGGCGGGCGGCCTGAACACTCAGATCAGAACGCTGGCGCCGACCACCAGGATCAGCACCGCGGCCGTGGCGCTGAGCACCAGCCTCAGCATCGCGCCATCGCGCTGCTGTTCGGCCAGCAGCAAGGCCAGCGGGTCCTGCTTGGGAATGCCGCTGCCCACGGCCTCGACCAGCGAAGGCGACCAAAGACGGGTGTCGTCGGGCGTTTGCACGTGGGCGCTGAGGGCATTCATGGCGACGGTCCGGTGGGCTGAAGCTCGCGGCCGGACAGTCCGCCCGCGCATGCGCCATCTTCGACCCAACGGGTGACAGATACATGACGGGCCGGCGCGCAGCAGGCGACCTGCCGTGACGGAATTCCCGCGGCCTGCGCCAGTTGCAGTTGCTCACAAGGCACCGGCGCCCGGCGCGCTCTAAAGATCGTGAATCCGGTCGCCGCGCCGCGCCAGCGCCCCGCTGTCGAGCAGTTCCTGCAGCAGCCGGTCGCCCCAGGCCACGAGGTCGCCGTCCGGCCGGCCCAGGCCGGCCCAGACCGACTGCATCAGCGGGGTCTCACGCAGCCATTCGCGCAACGCCGGCACGGCCTGCTCGCGCTCTTCCATCAGGTGGTACTTGAGCAGCACCTTGGCGCCATGGCGCAGGTGGCGCTGCGGGCTGGCCCTGAAGCCGGCGAGCCGCGAGCGCGCGCGCTGCAGCGCGCCGGCCACGTCGGTGAACGGCGCGCCATGGCCGGGGACGACGCAGCGCACCGGCAGGGTCTCGATCAGGTCGAGCACCCGGGCCACGTCGTCGAAGGCCGACTCGCCGTCCAGCTCGGGGAAGATCACGCCGAAGCCGTCTTCCCACAGCGCATCGGCCGAGATCAGCAGGCCATGCGCGGCGTCGAACAGGATCACCGACTGCGGGTCGTGCCCCGGCGCGGCCAGCACCTGCCAGTCGCGCCGGCCGATGCGCAGCACCTGCCCGGCCGTGATGCTGCCGTGGGCGCTGTAGCGCTCGCAGCGCTGGCGAGTCGGCCCGTAGCTCAGCGCCTGCTCGTCCCAGTCCTGCACGGCTCTCAAGCTGCCGCTGGGCACGCGCACCTGCGGCGCCCATTCGCGCTGCACGGCGGCGTTGCCGCCGCAGTGGTCGGAATGCAGGTGGGTGTTGATCAGCTGCCGCAGCGGCCGGCCGGCCAGCAACTGACGCAGCAAGGCAAGCGTCTGCTCGGCATGCACGCAATGGCCCGAATCGATCAGCGTGGCGCCGTCATCGTCGTCGAGCAGCACGTTGTTCGACGACAGCCAGCCGCGCTGCAGCACATGCACGCCGGGGCCCAGGGGAAGCTCGCTTGCCATGCCTGCACTGTAGGCCATGGCCGCTGGCGTCGCAGGGCCGCGGCCACCGCGCGCAAGTTACTGGCTACTGGCGCAGGCCCTCCACCTGCACCTTCAGGCGCACGCGGTTGGCGACGAAGGGCATGCCGAAGCTGGCGCCGAAGCTGGCGCGCTCGAGCTCGCCCTCGAAGTCGCCGCCGCAGACTTCGCGCTGCAGCTGCGGGTGGGTGTGGCAGCCGAAGCGCAGCGCACGCAGCTCCAGCACCTGGCGCACGTCGCGCAGCGTCAGCTCGCCGCTCACAGACTTGAGCTGCGCGCCCTCGAAACGGAAGCGCATGGCCACGAAGCGGGCCTCGGGGTAGGCCTCGCTGGCCAGGAGGTCGGGCTCGCGCAGCCGGGTATCGAAGGCCGGCACGCCGGTGTCCACCGTGGCAGTGGGAATGCGCAGCACGGCAAAGCCGCTGCCGGCGGCGCGGTCGAGCTCGACCTGGCCTTCGATGTTGCCGAAGCGGCCGCGCACGGTAGAGGTACCAAAGTGCAGCACCTCGAAATGCACGAAGGTGTGCAGCGGGTCGATGCGGTAGACCACCGGCTCGGCACCGGCCAGTGCGGGCGCCAGCGCGGCCAGCAGGCAGGCCCGCAGCGCCATGCCCGCGCTACTGCTTGATGGCCTCGACCTGGATCAGCAGCCGCACCTCGTCGGGCACACCCATGTTCAGGCCCCAGTTCATGCCCCACTGGCTGCGCTTGAGGGTGGTCTCGAAGTCGCCGCCGCAGGCCTCGCGCTTGAGCAGCGGGTTCAGGTAGCAATTGAACTGCGTGGCCTTCAGCTTCACCGGCTGGGTCTTGCCCAGCAGGGTCAACGTGCCGCTGACCTCGGCCACCTTGTCGCCATTGAAGACGAACTTGTCGCCGACGAACCTGGCGCTCGGGTGCTTGGCGGTGTCGAAGAAATCGGCGCTCTGCAGGTGCTTGTCCAGCGGCGGCACGCCGGTGCTGATGGCCGTCAGGTCGAAGCTGATCTCCACCTTGCCGGTCTTGGCGGCGCGGTCGAACTGCACCGTGCCTTCCTTGCGGTCGAAGCGGCCGCGATTGGTGGAGGTGCCGAAATGTCCGACCTCGTAGAAAACGAAGGTGTGGGTCGGGTCGATCGCGTAGGTGGCGGAATGCGCCGGCAGGGTCAGGGCCAGGGCGGCAGTAGCGAGCAGACTCTTCATGGGCTGGGTCTTGGATGATGGACGGGGGGTTCAGGCACGGCCGGGCCGCATGCGGTGCAGCAGCCCGTCGTGGTCGACGAAATGGTGTTTCAGCCCGGCGGCCACGTGCAGCGCCACCAGAGCAGCCAGGGCATACGCCAGCCAGGCGTGCCAGGGCTTGATGGCCTTGGCCAGCTCCGGGTCCACCTGCAGCAGGTTGGGCATCGGCAGGACGCCGTAGACCACGATCTGGAAGCCGGCCGCCGAGCTGTAGGCCCAGCCGACCAGCGGGATGATCAGGCACAGCGCGTACATCGCGCGGTGCGTCACCTTGGCCGCCAGCTGCTGCCAGTGCGGCCCCGGCGCCTCGGGCGGCGGCGGATGGCCCAGCCGCCACATCAGGCGCAGCAGCGTCAGCGCCAGGATGGTCATGCCGGCCCACTTGTGCCAGTTGAAGAGCTTGACGCGCTGGATCGAGAACGGCAGCCCGGCCATGTACAGGCCGACGCAGAAGGAGCCCGCGATCATCAGCGCCAGCACCCAATGAAAGCCGATGGCGACGTTGTCGTAGCGTGCGCGGGGCGGGGGCATGGAGGGCAGGGTCGGGCTCGACATTCAATGCTCCGCAGTGTGACCCCGCGCCGAGCCGGCATTGTTCAGCCGGCTTGTCGCGAGTCGTCAGAAAGCCTGAATGGCATTGTGGACGCGTCGCGCCGTCACTGCCGGGCCCAGCACTGCGGCCGCCTCGGCGCCGAGCAGCGCGTGGCGCAGCGCGAAGTCCAGCGTCACCAGTGCGGCGTCCACCGTCATCTGCTCGCCCGCGGCCAGCGCCAGCGCCTCGTCCAGCGGCAGGCAGCGAAAGCCCGCCACCTCGCCGTCCTGGTTGCAGGGCTCCAGGCCTGAGGGCAGCGCCAGGTCGTAGGCGTGCAGCCATTCGAACTGCAGGCCTTCGCGGATGTCGCGCTCCAGGCCCAGCACGCCGGCGGCGTGCGCGCCGGCCAGCTGCGCGGGCTGCAGGCCTGCCTCCTCCCAGCCTTCGCGCACCAGCGCCTGCAGCGGCGTCTGGCCTTGCGGCACGCCGCCGCCGATCAGGTTGTCGAAGAGTCCCGGGTCGGTGGCCTTCGTGGCCGAACGCTGGGCGATCCACAGGTGCGTGGGCCGGCCCTGCGCATCGGCCACATAACCGTTGGCATGCGCGCCAAGGGTCAGCGTGCCCCAGAAGCGCGCCGCGGCGCGCTCCATCGTGGCCAGGCGGGTGCCGTGAGCCGGGTCGAAGAGCGCAAAGGGCTCGTCGCGCCAAGCGCGGATCAGCCCCTCCTGGCGCAAGGCGGCGTTCAGCTGGGCCAGCACCGCATCCAGGCGCCCGGCATCGACCTGCAATTCGACACCCGCTTCGTCCACCCGCAGCCAGTGCGGCCAGGCGCGCAGCGCATCCAGGTGGGCGCGGGCCACCGAGCCCACCGGGCGGCCATTGACGCCGAAGGGCACGCGAGCCGAGGGGTCGCGCGCCACTGCGGCGCGCAGCACCGCCCAGCTGCCGGGCGGCATGCAGCTCAAGCGGCCTGGCGCTGGCCGCCGGCGCGCCAGCGCGCCATCAGCGTGTCCCACTTGGCCTGCGCCGCCTTCAGGTGCCGCTCCTTCACGTGGCCGTAGCCGCGGATCTCTTCGGGGATGCGGGCGATCTCGGCCGCCAACGGCAGCTGCTCGGCGCTCAGCGTCTGCAGCAGTTCGTCGATGCAGTCGCGGTATTGCTGGATCAGCGCGCGTTCGGTCTTGCGCTCCTCGGTGTTGGCGAAGAGGTCGAGCGCGCCGCCGCGCAGGCCTTTCAGCCTGGCCAGCAGGCCGAAGGCCTTGCGCATCCAGGGGCCGTAGCTTCGCTTGACCAGCTCGCCCTTGTCGTTGCGCTTGGCCAGCTTGGGCGGCGCCAGGTGGTGCACTATTCTGTAGTCGCCCTCGAACATGGCTTCGATCTTGGCGACGAAGGTCGGGTCGGTGTGCAGGCGCGCCACCTCGTACTCGTCCTTGTAGGCCATCAGCTTGAACAGGTAGCGGGCCACGGCTTCGCTCAGGGCCTTGCCGGCGCCGAGCTTGTCCTCGGCACCGCGCACCTTGTCGACAAAGGCCTTGTAGGTTGCGGCATAGGTCGCATCCTGGTAGCCGGTGAGGAACTCCACGCGCTTGGCGACCATCTCGTCCAGCGACGGCTTCTTGACGAACTCGATGACCTTCGCGGCCTGGAACAGCGCCTGCACCGAGGCCAGGTCGTGCGCACAGCGTCGGCCCCACTCGAAGGCGGCCTTGTTGTTCTCGACCTGCACGCCGTTCAGCTCCAGCGCGCGCAGCAGTGCGGCCTGGCTCAAGGGGATGCGGCCCTGCTGCCAAGCGTAGCCCAGCATCAGTGGGTTGGTGTAGATGCTGTCGCCCAGCAGCTGCAGCGCCACCTGCTCGGCGTCGAAGGCGCCGACCAGGCCCTCGCCGACGCTGGCGCGCACGGCGCTCTCGCAGTGGCCGCCGGGGAACTTCCAGTCGGCGTTCTTCACGAAGGCCGCCGTCGGCGTGCCGTGGGTGTTGAGCGCGACGAAGGTGCGGCCCTTCTGCATCACCGCCAGCGTGTACTTGGTGGCGCCGACGATCGAGTCGCAGGCGATCACCAGGTCGGCCTGCGCCATGTCGACCTTGGTGGTGTGGATGTCCTCGGCGCGGTTGGCGATCTGCACGTGGCTCCAGGTGGCACCGCCCTTCTGCGCCAGGCCGCCGGCATCCTGCGTGACCACGCCCTTGCCTTCCATGTGCGCGGCCATGCCCAGCAGCTGGCCGATGGTGATGACGCCGGTGCCGCCGACGCCGGCCACCACGATGCCCCAGGCCTTGTCGGCCGGCGGCAGCACCGGCTCGGGGATCGGCGGCAACGCGGACAGGTCGCCGCGCTGCTCCTTCTTCGGCTTCTTCAGCTGGCCGCCTTCCACCGTGACGAAGCTCGGGCAGAAGCCCTTGGTGCAGCTGTAGTCGAGGTTGCAGGTGCTCTGGTTGATGCGCCGCTTGCGGCCGAACTCGGTCTCCACCGGCTCCACGCTCAGGCAGTTGCTCTGCACGCTGCAATCGCCGCAGCCTTCGCACACCGCCTCGTTGATGACCACGCGCTTGGCCGGCGTGGCCAGCTTGCCGCGCTTGCGGCGGCGGCGCTTCTCGGTGGCGCAGGTCTGGTCGTAGATGATGGCGGTGACGCCTTCGATCTCGCGCAGCTCGCGCTGGATGCGGTCGAGCTCGTCGCGGTGGTGCACGGTGATGCCGGGCTCCAGCGCGGCCCCCTGGTACTTCTCGGGCTGGTCGGTGACGATCACCACCTTCTTCACGCCCTCGGCCACCATGCTCTTCTGGATCTGCATGACGCTGTGGCCTTCGGGCCGTTCGCCGACCTGCTGGCCGCCGGTCATCGCCACCGCGTCGTTGTAGAGCAGCTTGTAGGTGATGTTCACGCCCGAGGCGATGGCCATGCGGATGGCCAGCGAGCCGCTGTGGAAGTAGGTGCCGTCGCCCAGGTTGGCGAAGATGTGCTTGTCCTTGGTGAAGGGTGCCTGGCCGACCCAGGGCACGCCTTCGCCGCCCATCTGCGTGAAGGTGGTGGTGCTGCGGTCCATCCACACGGCCATGTAGTGGCAGCCGATGCCGGCGGTGGCGCGGCTGCCTTCGGGCACGCGCGTGCTGGTGTTGTGCGGGCAGCCGCTGCAGAACCAGGGAATGCGTTCGCCGGATTCGCTTTTCAACTCGGCCAGTTCACGCTCGCGGGCGGCCACGATGGCCAGCCGGGTTTCCATGCGCGACACGATGTCGTCGCCGACGCCCAGCTTCTTCAGCCGCTTGGCGATGGCCTTGGCGATGATCGCCGGCGTCAGGTCGGCCTTGGCGCGCAGCAGCCAGTTCTCGCTGGGGTTGGGCATGCTCCATTCGCCGCCAGAGGCATCGCCCTCGGGCTCCTCGAACTTGCCCAGCACGTTGGGGCGCACGTCGGGCCGCCAGTTGTAGAGCTCTTCCTTCAGCTGGTACTCGATGACCTGGCGCTTCTCCTCGACGACCAGGATCTCCTGCAGACCCTGCGCGAACTCGCGGGTGATGGTCGCCTCCAGCGGCCAGACCACGTTGACCTTGTGCAGCCGGATGCCCAGTTGCCGGCAGGTGGCGTCGTCCAGGCCCAGATCGGCCAGCGCCTGGCGGGTGTCGTTGTAGGCCTTGCCGCTGGCAATGATGCCGAAGCGATCGTTCGGCCCCTCGATCACGTTGTGGTTCAGCTTGTTGGCACGCACGTAGGCCAGCGCCGCGTACCACTTGTAGTCGAACAGTCGCGCCTCCTGGTCCAGCGCGGCATCGGGCCAGCGCATGTGCAGGCCGCCGGGCGGCATCACGAAATCCTCGGGCAGGACGATCTTCACCCGGTCGGGATCGATGCTGACGGAGGCGGAGGACTCCACCACCTCCTGGATGGTCTTCATGCCGCTCCACACGCCGGCATAGCGGCTCATCGCGAAGGCATGCAGGCCCATGTCCAGGATGTCCTGCACGCCGGCGGGGAAGAACACCGGCAGTCCGCAGGCCTTGAAGATGTGGTCGCTCTGGTGCGCGGCGGTGCTGCTCTTGGCCACGTGGTCGTCGCCGGCGATGGCGATCACGCCGCCGTGCTTCGACGTGCCGGCCATGTTGGCGTGCTTGAACACGTCGCTGCAGCGGTCCACGCCCGGGCCCTTGCCGTACCAGATGCCGAACACGCCGTCATAGTTCTTGCTCTGCGGATACAGGTCGAGCATCTGCGTGCCCCACACCGCGGTGGCGCCCAGCTCCTCGTTGACGCCCGGCTGGAAGTGGATGTGGTGCTCGGCCAGATGCTTCTTCGCCGCCATCAGCGCCTGGTCGTAGCCGCCCAGGGGTGAGCCGCGGTAGCCGCTGATGAAGCCGCCAGTGTTCAGGCCGGCGCGCGCATCGCGCTGCCGCTGCAGCATCGGCAGGCGCACGAGGGCCTGCACACCGCTCATGAAGGCGCGGCCGCTGTCGAGGCGGTACTTGTCGTCGAGGCTGGCGGTCTCCAGCGCCTTGCGGATCGATTCGGGCAACGGGGCGTTCATGCGGCGAAGTCTCCTGCGCAATGGGACAGCGAATGCGGCAGTTTAGGATTTCCGCGTTGTGATGTCTTTTCTTTGTTTGCCGCAACGGAGATACTTCGAGCAAGGATCTTGCTGCAAATGCACCCGAAAGAACCGAAGCTAGCGCAGGCACCGAAATCCGGGAAAACCCTGAGATCGGCGTCCGAGCCCGGCGACGAGCCGCATGGCGCGGCGCTCGACCGCTACGACATCGCCATCCTGGGCGAGTTGCAGCAGGACGCGCGCCTGAGCAATGCCGAACTGGCCGCGCGCATCGGCCTGTCGGCCGCGCCCACCTGGCGGCGCGTCAAGTGGCTGGAGCAGCAGGGCTACATCACCGGCTACCGCGCCGAGATCGACCGCCGGCGCATCGGCCTGGGCGTGCTGGCCTTCGTGCGCGTGGATGCCGAGCGCAACAACGCCGAGGCCACGCGCGCGCTGGAAGACGCGATCCGCGCGCTGCCCGAGGTGGTGTCCTGCCACTACATCAGCGGCGCCGGCACCTTCGAGTTGCAGGTGATGTGCACCGACCTGGACGCCTATTCGCGCTGGTCGATGGACAAGCTGTTCAAATTGCCCAACGTGAAGGACCTGCACACCAGCTTCTCGCTGGGCGAGGTCAAGGCCGGCGCGGCGCTGCCGCTGGGGCACCTGCGCTCTTGAAAACACACGGATAACGACGAGGTGAGGGCGATGC
>Ga0316627_100000492_pt1 | contig 11009 bp, 7 predicted proteins | sample OWC_Aug_M2_C1_D1_FD_207653 | JGI IMG/M metagenome (GOLD analysis project Ga0316627, IMG submission 207653) | Wetland soil microbial communities from Old Woman Creek delta, Ohio, United States - OWC_Aug_M2_C1_D1_C | ecosystem: Environmental > Terrestrial > Soil > Wetlands | place: USA: Ohio...
TAAAAATGGGGAAGCTATTTCGTAACGGCTCCTACGCGGACTGACGGTCGGTGCCCCCTGTCCGCTGGCGGGCGGGCGGCACCGACCGCTTCGTGGGGTGGTGGTCCCGGAGGCAGACAGCCCATGCGCGGGTACGTCTTTCAATTTCGCGAGGTCTTCCAGGAGTTGCCCATGCTCCTGGACGGGGCTGTCACGACCCTGCACATCTCGATCCTGACACTGCTCTTCAGTCTCATCGTGGGTACCATCGGCGCCCTCTGCCGCATGTCGCGCCTGCGGTGGGTCCGCGTGCCGGCGACGTGGTATGTGGAAGTGATCCGCAACACGCCCCTCTTGGTCCAGCTCTTCTTCATCTATTTCGGGTTCAGTCAGATCAACATCGACGTGACGAACTACACGGCGGGACTCGCCGGGCTGGTGTTGAACAACGGGGCGTATCTCACCGAGATCGTCCGGGCGGGCATCCAGGCGATCCACAAAGGACAGTTCGAGGCCGGCTACTCTCTGGGATTGAGCTTCCCGCAGCTGATGCGGTACGTCGTCTTCCCGCAGGCGTTTCGCGTGGTGTATCCGCCCATGTGCAATCAATTCATCGGCATCATCCTGTGGTCGTCCCTGCTCTCCACGATCTCCGTCCACGACCTGGCCCTGCGGGGGAAGGAGTTGGCCTCGACCACCTTCCGGTCGTTCGAGACGTATGCGGTGGTCACACTGATCTATGTCGTCATGACGCTGACGATCTCGGCCACACTCAAACTGATCGGGTACCGGCTGTTCCGCCGGCCGGCGTAAGGTCGGAGGATCCTTCCGTCCGCCGGCGCTGAACCGATGTTCCGAGAACGACGATGCCACAGTACGTCCAGGATCGACTGAACATCTACGACGCCATCCTCTTGCTGCAGGGGTTGGGAAACACGGTACTGCTCTGCGTGGCGGGGTTGGGCCTGGGGTTGGTCATCGCGCTGTTCGTCGGCCTGGCCCGCGCGTCGGGTTTCCGGTGGCTCTCCTGGCCGGCAGCGCTCTACATCGAGGTGATTCGCGACTCCCCGTTGCTGATGCAATTGTACTTGGTCTTCTTTGCCCTGCCCCTGATGGGTCTTCAGGTGCCCATCTTCGTGGCCGGGGTGGCCACGCTGATGGTCAACGCGAGCGCCTTCATGGCCGAGATCGTGCGGGCCGGTATCCAGGCCATCGGCAAGGATCAGTGGGATGCCGCCCGAGCCTTGGGCATGGGATACCTGCCATGCATGCGTCACATCGTGATGCCGCAAGCGGCGCGGGTCATGATCCCTCCAGGCGTGGGGCTGCTCATCGGCCTCATCAAGGATTCGTCGGTGGTGTCCGTCATCAGCTATATCGAGCTGACCCGCGTCGGGCAGATCCTCACCGAGAAGACGTTTCTCTCGTTTCAGGTCTTCGGCATCGTGGCCGCCCTCTATTTCCTACTCTGCTACCCCCTGTCCCGGCTGGCGGTGTCTGCGGAACGGAGGTTGAAGGCCGGTGGTTAACGTCAAGGGCATCAACAAACATTTCGGGCACTTGCACGTGCTGAAGGATGTGAGCCTGGACGTCGCCCGGGGCGAGGTCGTCGTGATCATCGGCCCGAGCGGGTCCGGCAAGAGCACCTTGCTCCGTTGCCTGAACTACCTGGAGCCGGTGCAGTCCGGCGAGATCCGGGTGGACGGGATCCGGCTGGACCATCACAAAACGAACATCCGGAAGGTGCGGGCGGAAGTGGGGATGGTGTTCCAGTCCTTCAATCTGTTCCCGCATCTCAGTGTGCTGAGAAACGTCATGCTGGCGCCGGTGATCGTGCGGAAGCGGCCCGAGGCGGAGGTCCGGCGCGAGGCGCTGGCCCTCCTGGCCAAGGTGGGGTTGCAGGACAAGACCGACGTCTACCCGTCGCAGCTTTCCGGCGGGCAGCAGCAGCGGGTGGCGATCGCCCGGGCGCTCTGCATGCAGCCAAAGCTGATGCTCTTCGACGAGGTGACCTCGGCGCTGGATCCCGAGCTGGTGCGTGAGGTCCTGGACGTCATGAAGCAATTGGCGCGGGATGGGATGACGATGATCGTGGTCACCCACGAGATGGGGTTCGCCCGCGAGGTCGCCGACCGCGTCATCTTCATGGACGAGGGGCGGATCGTCGAACAGGGTACGGCCGAGGACGTCTTCGACCGGCCCCAGAATCAGCGGACGAAAGAGTTCCTGGGGAAGATCCTCTAGCGGCGGGTTGGAGGTGGGGCTCGCGGCCCGGCGAGGGGCCGACAGGAGAACGACGATGGAACTGGACGGCACGATGAAGCAGGCAGTGGTCGGCTGGGACCTGAGCCGAGTCGTCTTCCGGGATCTGGAGCGGGATTACCCGGTCGTGGAGCGCGGGGAGGGAATCTACCTCTACGACACCAAGGGGCGGAAGTACATCGACGGCTCGGGCGGATCGTCCGTGGTGACCTCCATCGGCCACGGGAACAAGCGGGTGGCCGCGGTCATGGCCAAGCAGGCGGAGACGATCGCCTTCAGCCCCGCCCACTGCTTTGCCAACAAGCCGCATGTCGAGCTCTGCCAGCGTATCGCCGAGATTGCTCCACCGGAGATGAAACAGACCTTCCTCCTCTCGGGCGGCTCCGAGGCCACCGAGAACGCCGTGAAGTTTGCCCGGCAGTACGAATTCGTGCGGAACAACCGGGGGAAATGCACGGTCGTCGGCCGCTGGCAGGGGTTCCACGGCAACACCTTCGGGGCCATGACGGTGAGCGGGATCACCTATCGCCGTAACATCTACGGGCCGATGCTGGGCCACTCGGTGAAGATCCCACCCTGCTACTGTTACCGGTGCGACTGGGGGCTGACGTACGGGAAGTGCAACCTGGAATGCGCCCGCGCCCTGCGGAAAGCCATCCGCCAGGAAGGCCCCGAGAACGTCCTGGCCTTCATCGCCGAGCCGGTCGTGGGCGCGGCCCTGGGCGCCGTCCCGGCGGTCCCGGAATACTTCCCGCTGGTCCGGCAGATCTGCGACGAGCAGGACGTGCTCTTCATCGCCGACGAGGTGATGACCGGCTTCGGCCGGACCGGCACCAAGTTCGGCGTGGATCACTGGAAGGTGATCCCGGATATTATCGCCACGGCCAAGGGGATTTCGGGTGGGTATACTCCGCTGGCGGCGGTGATCCTGCGGGACAAGATCATGGACCTGCTCCGCGAGAAGCACGCCAGCTTCCGGGGCGGCCACACCTACTGCGCCAATCCGCTCTCGGCGCGCGTCGGCATGGAAGTCCTGGACATCATCAGGGAGCAGGATCTGATCGAGAATGTTCGCCGGATGGGGTTACGGCTCCTCGCGGGATTAGAGCGGCTCCTGGCCTATCCGACGGTCGGGGACGTACGGGGCAAGGGGCTGATGGCGGGGGTGGAGTTCGTCCGGAACAAGCAGACGAAGGAGCCCTTCCCGGCGGAATATCTGTTCGGGAAGCGCCTCTTCGAAGAGGCGTTCGCCCGGGGCCTGGTGGTGTTCCCCGCCAGCGGCACGGTGGATGGCGTGGCCGGGAATCACATCCTGCTGGCGCCACCGTTCATCATCACGGACAGCCAGGTGGACGACCTCGTTGCCATTTTGGACGAGGCCATCGGCGCGGTGGAGAAGGCTCTCCCCGCCGAGTTGCGGGGGTAGGAGACGAGGAGCGTTCGGCTGTTCGACCGTTCGGCGGTTCGGCCGCACCAGAACTATCGAACCGTCGAACTGCCGAACGGTCGAACAGCCGAACGTCGTTAGGAGGTTCACGGACATGGGCGCACAAGTCTTACGGGATTTCAAGAAGGCATACCCGGTCATCGTCCGGGGCAAGGGCGCGTTCCTGTACGACCGGGCCGGGCGCGAGTATCTCGATGCCGTGGGGGGCATCTCAGTCGTCAACGTCGGCCACGGGGTCCCCGAGATCGTCGCGGCCATGCGGGAGCAGGCCGACAAGGTAGCCTTCGTCCATGGCGGCTCCTTCGCCAACGAAGCGGCGATGGCGCTCTGTGAAGAACTGGCCACCTGGGCGCCGAATGGGATGGGGCACATCCTCCTGCTGTCCGGTGGCTCCGAGGCGACCGAGACCGCCATGAAGTTGGCGCACCAGTACCACCAGGAGCGCGGCAAGGAGGGGAAGTATCGGATCATCTCCCGCTGGATCAGTTATCATGGAAACACCATCGGGGCGTTGTCCATGTCGGGCCGCACGGCCTGGCGGCGGGAGTTCACGCCGTATCTTCAGAACTTTCCGAAGATTCATCCGCCCTATTGCTACCGGTGTCCGTACGGGAAGAGTTATCCGGGCTGCGACATCGCCTGCGCCGAGGACCTGGAGCGGGTGATCACCCTGGAAGGCGCCGAGGGGATCGCCGCCTTCATCGCCGAGCCGGTGATCGGCACCTCGGCGGCGGGTGTCACGCCGCCCCCCGAATACTATCCGCGCATCCGCGAGATCTGTGACAAGCACGATATCCTCTTCATTGCCGACGAGGTGATCACGGGAGTGGGGCGGACTGGGAAGAACTTCGCCATCGAGCACTGGGGCGTGGTCCCGGACATGATCACGACGGCGAAGGCTCTGAGCAGCGGCTACGCACCGTTAGCCGCGGTGATCCTGCACGACAAGGTGAATAATGCGATCGCGCAGGGGTCCGGCCACATGACGCAAGGGTTCACGTACTCCGGCCATCCGCTGTGCTCGGCGGTGGGGCTGGCGGTCCTCAAATACCTCAAGGCGCACAACCTGGTCGAGAACGCCGCCCGGATCGGCCGCCTCCTTCTCGGCCGTCTCGAGACGCTCAAGCGGTTTCCCATCGTGGGCGATGTGCGAGGGACCGGTTTGATCTTGGGGGTAGAGTTTGTCGCCGACCAGGCCACCAAGCGACCCTTCCCGCCGTCGGCGGGCGTGACGCGAAAGATCGTCGAAGCCGCCCTGGCGGCGGGCGTGATGGTGGTGCCGGGCATGGGTGGCATGATCGACGGAGTGGCGGGGGATCACATCCAGATCAGCCCGCCCTACATCTTCAGCGAGGCCAACGTGGAGCAACTCGTGAAGGCGCTGGAGGCGGCGATCCAGAAGGTGATGCAAGAGATTCCCGTTCGTTAAGAGCCGTTACGAAATTCTGTGATAACGGCTTAGCCAAGGAGGAAAAGGACATGACTGCTCAAGGTGACGCTCGCTTTGCCGGCGAGGACTACCTTCGCCACATTATGCTGGACTACCGCCAGATGACGGAGTTCGTGAAGGAGCCGTTCCTGGTGGCGCGGGCCGACGGGATTCGCTTCTGGGATGTCTACGGCAAGGAGTACCTGGACGGCCTCGCCGGGATCTTCACCGTCAACGTCGGCTACAACAATCCCCGGGTGCTGCAGGCCGTGATCGATCAGCTCCGGACGCTCCCGTTCAACCCGCCCATGCACGGGACGAACCCGCGCGCCGTCGAGCTGGCGAATCTGCTCGCGGAGATCACGCCCGGGGACCTCAACACCGCGCGGCTGGTCGACAGCGGCTCCGAGGCGAACGAGGCCGCGTTCAAACTGGTCCGCCAGTACCACCGCCAGACGGGGAACCCGGGGAAATTCAAGATCCTGTCCCGGTATCTCTCCTACCACGGCGCCACCGCCGCCACCATGAGCGCCGGGGGGGTCGGCTACCGGAAGACGATGTACGAACCCGCGGCGATCGGGCATCTTCACACCTACCCCCCGTACTGTTATCGGTGCCCCTATGAGAAGACCTATCCGGCCTGCGACGTCTTCTGCGCCCGGACCCTCCGGCAGATGATCGAGTGGGAGGACCCGCGCTCGATCGCCGCCATCATCGTCGAGCCGATCAGCAACACCGGCGGGATCATCACGCCGCCGCCGGAGTACCTGCCGACCCTCCGGCAGCTGTGCGATGAGTTCAACATCCTCCTCATCTTTGACGAGGTCATCACGGGGTTTGGCCGGACCGGGAGCCTCTTCGCGGCGAATACCTTCGGCGTCACCCCGGACATCCTCTGCTGCGGGAAGGGGATGAGCAGCGGCTACGCCCCGCTTGCCGCCGCCATGGTCTCCGACAAGGTGGCGCAGACCTTCTGGGGGGCGCCCGGGACCGAGTTCGCCCACGGCCACACCTACGCCGGGAACCCGGTAGCCGCCGCCGCCGGCCTGGCCAGCATCCGGGAGATCCTGGAGCGCCGCCTCCCCGACAACGCGCGGCGGGTGGGGGCGCACCTCGTCCAGCGGCTGGAGGGGCTGCGGGCGTTCGGGATCGTCGGCGAGATCCGGGGCAAGGGGTTGATGATCGGCATGGAACTGGTGAAGGATCCGGCGACCAAGCAGCCGTTCCCGCCCGAGACGAAGATCGGGGTCCGCATCGGCAAGCAGGCCCTGCAAAACGGGCTCCTGCTGCGCTTCGACCCGCACTGGATCGCCTTCGGGCCGCCGCTGGTGGCCAGCGAGACCGATGTGGATCAGATGGTCGACATCCTGGAATTGAGCATGCGCGAGGTGCTGCGGGAGATCTGACGTCAATCGTCGGAGGGACGAGCGGTGGAACCCTCAGGGGCGTGGCGATTGTCGATGTTACAGTCGTGGCGGTAGACTCCGTCCACGATGTTCTGCCAGTTGTCAGTTGAGCATACCCTGAAAAGGACTCCGGCGATTTCGGGACCATACTTCCCGATTAGCTCATGCCCCTATCCCGTGAGGCTCTATGTACGCGTTTCGCAGACTCGTGGACGTACATGAGAACCTTTGAGAATCGGGATTGGCTCATTGCACTTCTTCTGATCGTTTCCCTGGCATTTATCGGATACGGTTTCCTCCTGAAGCCGGGCAGCGTCCCGTATTCGCCGCACTCCGATATCGTCTCCTATCACCTCGCAGCCAAAGAGGTTCTCTTCCGCTCCATCCAGTCCGGTCAGGGGTTACCTTTTTGGCGAGCGGACCAGCTGTCGGGCGGACCTGCGTTTACGAGTCCAAACGCGCTCTACACCCATCCGCTGCACGGCCTCTTCTATCTATTTCCTCCGGCCGCGGTCATGGGTTGGACGATCTGGCTCCACCTCGTCACGGGGGCGTGCGTCTTCTACTGGGTCGGCCAATCCCTGGGCCTCAGCCGGTGGCCTCGGTTGTTGATGGCCGTCGCCGCCCTCTTCAATTTCAAGGTGCTCATGGCTGTGTACGCCGGCTGGCTGAGCTTTCTGCCGAGCCTCACATTCTTTCCGCTCCTATTCGCCATGGTATTCCGACTCGTGAAATGTCCCACACCGCGGAGCGCGCTCGCCTTGGCGGCAGTTGGCGGGCTGTGCCTGCACGGTGGGCATATCCAACTCGTGTATTACTCAGGGTTATTCCTCGTCGCCTACGCGCTTGTCGCGCTTGGACACTTGTGGCGCACGGGGCGCTACCCAGAGATGCGGCGGACCGCCGGATGGCTCACGGCGAGCGGTGTATTGGCAATCGGAATGGCCGCATACCTCTTGGTGCCCTTGGTGGCCGAGATGCCGCTCGTCTCCCGCGGTCTTGCCTCCACAAAGTTCTTTTTCTCCCTTCACTCCCTGGGCTGGCGCCACCTGCAAACCTTCTTCCATCCCGAGGCACTCGGAAGCCCGCTGGATGGAAGCTATCCCGGAATCGAGCTATGGGAGGACGTAGCCTATTTCGGGCTGCTCCCTTTGCTGTTAGCTATTCTTGGGGGAATTCTGGGTTGGCGACGTTCTCCGACGCGCTTTCTTGTGGTGAGCTTTGCGGTGTCGGTGCTCGTCTCCCTGGATACACCGGTGGTGCGTTTTCTGTACGAGTTCTTCCCGGGGTTTCGGACGTTTCGCTTGCCCGGCCGAATGCTCTTCCTGACGGCCTGCTTTGGTATCGCGTTGGCTGGCATCGGGCTTGAGGAACTCCTCGCCAGACTCCGGGAGGCGGCAGGACGACCTTGGCGATCAGTGCTGCCGGCTGTGGCCATGATTCTCGTGATCGTTGGCGAGGGAATGTTCTTCGCTTATCGATACCTCGATACCATTTCCCGGGCGGACGTGGCGCCTGCCACAGACTACGGCCGGTTCCTTGCCTCGGACCCCACCCTATTTCGCGTTGCACCCGTGGGTCCGTATACGATGACCTATGGTTGGGCCGCGACACAGGGACTCCAATTGATCTCCGGTTATGAGCCTTTTAACCTTCGACACTACCAGAAGTACTTCCTGCTGATGCAACTGGGAGGCAATCGCGTTTTAGGAGCGGCAACCTGGACCGATTTCCTTCGGGTAGAGAGGTGGGACCTCTTTGACGCTCTCAATGTAAAATATATCTTGGCCCGGAAACCCCAGGAGCTTCCGCTGGACCGCTTCGAGGTCGTGGGGCAGTATCAGAACCAGCCGTTGTTCGTCCTCTATTGGGGAATGCACCGAAACAATGTGATCATCTACCGTAACAAGAGGTCCCAGCCCAGGATCTTCTGGGTTAAGCGGATAGTGGCCGCCCAGGGCGAGGACGAGGCGATTGCTGCCATTCAGCGCCATGACCTCCGGGACGTCGCGGTGGTTCAGAATGCCGAGAGGAATGACGAGGAGATTCCCGACTCGCCAGGCGACCGAGCAACGGTCGTCCGGGTCTCCGATGGCAAACTCGACGTGGAGACCCAAAACCTGAGGGATCGCTATCTCGTGATTAGTGAGGTGTGGCACCCCGGATGGCGTGCCACCCTAGATGGGCGCCCTCATCCCCTGCACCGAACCGATCTAGCGCTGATGGGGGCATGGCTTCCAGCGGGAAAGCACCAACTCGTCCTGGAGTTCCGTCCCCTCCATTGGCACATCGCGCTCGGCATCAGTCTGATCTCTTTGGCTGTCTTTCTGATCTTGTCCACCTTCGAATTCACGAGGACCCGCGTAGTACTCTTGCATCAGCCACCAGGGTGACCTTCTTTTGGACCGACGTGTGTGGCCCTCTGGCTGGGCTTCCTGGGGCGTGCGAAGGAGGCCGGTTAGCCGATGGGTATCGTGAGGATGCATGCGGTACCACTCCGCGGAGAAAGCCGGAAAGACGAAGACAATGAACGGATCACGACTGCTTGGTCTTGCCGCGGTTCTATCTCTCCCTTCCGAGCCAGGATCCTTTTGCTTTCACGACCCAGGGCCCGGAATGGGTCAAGTATTCTCGGCTCCCCGATGTCGCCTTTTTTCTCATGGGTTCTGGCCGTGGTTACGGAACAACAGGGGGCCTGGCCGGAGGTCCGCGAACAGCTTCAGACTCATTTTCGACAGTTTGGAGCAGGCCGTGAAAACCTGCTCCATTCATTTCAAGAGCTTGCAGGCTCAACCAGCACCGGGCGGCTAAAATGTAGTGCCTAGAATCGTCACGCAAACCACGCTTTTCCCTTGCACGCACCCGCGATCCATGTGACTATCCCGGCATGTTCGTCCGGGTGAAGCGTAGCGTCCAGGAGAGCGGCACCTACGAGTACCTCCAGATCGTGGAGTCCGTCCGCGACGGGGCGCGGATCCGCCAGCGGGTGATCGGCAATCTCGGGCGCCGCGACCAACTGGTGGCGGACGGGACCCTGGAGGGGCTCCTCCAGTCCCTCGCCAAGTTCAGCCAGCGGCTCCGGGTCGTGGACAAGGTCCGGACGGAGGGGTTGCAGGCCCACGCGGCGCGGAGCTGGGGGCCGGTGCTCGTCTTCGACCGACTCTGGCAGGAGCAAGGCCTTCCCGCGATCCTCACCCGCCTCACGCACGAGCGGCGGTTCGAGTTCGATGTCGAGCGGGCCTGCTTCGCCCTCGCCCTGCAGCGGCTCTGTGCCCCGGGCAGCGACCTGCACGGGGCTGTCTGGCTGCCGACCGTGGAGTGCCCCGGGTTCGCCGGCCTCGCATCGCACCACCTGTACCGGACCACCGGCTTCCTGGCAGGGGTGCGGACCGAGCTGGAGCGCGAGCTGTTCGCGCAGGATCGGGATCTCTTCACCCAAACCCTGGACCTCGTGTTCATCGACACGACCAGCACGTATATCTATCGGCCCACCGAGACGCCGCTCCGACGGCGGGGCTATTCCCGGGATCGCATGCCCGATCAGCCCCAAGTGGTCGTCTGCCTGGCGGTCGACCGGAACGGCTGGCCCATCGCCTGGGACCTGCTCCCCGGCAACACCGCCGACCAGCCCGCGTTCCAGCAGATGATCGCCACGCTCCGGGAGCGGTTCCACATCCGGCGCATCATCGTGGTGGCCGACCGCGGGATGCTCTCCCGCGCCACCATCGCGCTGCTGACCGACGATGCCACGGCGCCCTTCGAGTTCATCCTGGGCTGTCGAATGCGCCAGCAGACCGAGGTGGTCGAGACGGTGCTGGCCCGGGCCGGTCGGTACCAGACCGTGGCCGACAACCTCGAGGTCAAGGCCGTGACGGTGGAGGGCCGCCGGTACGTGATCTGCCGCAACCCCGTCGAGGCGAAAAAGGATGCCGTGGCGCGGGCCGCGATCCTGGCGCACTTGGAGACGGCGCTGCAGCGGGGGCCGAAGGCGGTGATCGGGAACACGGGGTTCCGGCGGTTCCTCCGGATCGCGCGCGGCGCCGTGAGCATCGACCGGGCCGCCGTGGCCCGGGACGAGCGGCTGGACGGGAAGTTCGTCCTGCGCACCAACACGGAGCTGCCCCCGGACGAGGTGGCGCGGGCCTACAAGAGCCTCTGGCGCGTGGAGCGCGCCTTCCGGGAGACCAAGGCCACGCTCGAGGTCCGCCCGATCTTCCATCATCGGGATGACACGACCGTCGGGCATATCGTCGGCTGCTTCCTCGCGCTCCGGCTGGAGGTGGACCTCCAGCGCCGGCTGGATGCCCGCGGTGTGGACACCGCCTGGCCGGACGTGATGACCGATCTCGCCGAGGTCCGGGCCGTCGACCTCACCCTCGACGGGGAGCGATATCGCCTCCGGACCGACCTGCGGGGCAGTGCGGCCACCGCGTTCGCCGCGGCCGGGGTTCGCCCACCCCGGATCGTCACGCATCTCGGCCCGGCT
>Ga0316627_100000494_pt1 | contig 10998 bp, 9 predicted proteins | sample OWC_Aug_M2_C1_D1_FD_207653 | JGI IMG/M metagenome (GOLD analysis project Ga0316627, IMG submission 207653) | Wetland soil microbial communities from Old Woman Creek delta, Ohio, United States - OWC_Aug_M2_C1_D1_C | ecosystem: Environmental > Terrestrial > Soil > Wetlands | place: USA: Ohio...
GCGCGGCGAACAGGTAGAGGCCGATCGCGTACGGGAACGGCGTGGCGCTGGTCGAGAGCTGGGTGAAGTAGAAGCGGCCAGCCAGCACCCAGTCGAGCCGATGCGCGTGAAACACCGCGTCGACGATGTCCTTGTCGGGGTGCAGGAGAAAGACGAGCTTCAGGTAGAAGGCGCATGCCGACACCGCGATGGCCAGCCGGGCGGCCGTCGTGAGCGGCCTGCCCAGCAGGCCGGCCGCCGTCGCGACGGGCACCAGGCAGAACAGCGTGAACAGGCCGACCAGCAGGAACACCGGCGGCGCCGCGAGGCTGCGCGCGGCGCCCCCCGACGCCAGCGACCACGACTGGAAGAGCGCCAGACCGGCGCTCACGGCCACGGCCGCCGCCGCCGGCAGTCCCGCCAGTCCCGTGACCGCCCCGGCCACGGCCGCCGCCGCGGCGCCGCGCGCGATGACGCTCGCGGCGGGCCACGGCCTGGGCCCCGCCGCCGGTTCGCAGGAGATGGCGTCGAAGGCCAACCCGAGATCCCGCGTGTCCTGCGGCCCTGGCCGGAACGTCGGCGACACGTCGATGCCGACGTCGATGGCGTGGTTCGCCGGATCGGCGGGCAGCGTGAACGCCAGGGCGGCGGTCGGCTCACCGACCTCGCGGTCGAGCAGGACGGAACCGCTCGAATGGACCCGCACCCTGGCCGGGCCCGCCGACGGCGAGCGCCAGTTGATGATGTCGGCGCGGCATGCCCACGCCATCCGGCGATCGACGCGGTCGAACGCCAGGCGGACGCTGCCGCCGCTCCACGCGAAGCCCGTCTTTCCCTGACGCTCTCCCGGGTAGAACCCCCGCACGCCGGGCGGCAGGGGTCTGTCCATGCCCAGCCGGATGCCTGGGCGCCCCTGGTAGATCACCACCGCCGCGGTGCCGGCCACGGTGGCTGCAACGCAGGCGGCGAGGCAGGCGATGCCCAGGCGGGACAGCCAGGGCCCGGGCGACGTGCGGTCTGGCGAGCGTGGAGTCATGGGCGCGTGACGGAGAATCGTACACGGAATCGCGCCGGGCTGGCCACCTGCGGGGAAAGGAACCCGGATGCGCTACACTCGGGGTGTCACCGACGCGAAAGAGGCGCCATGTCCATCCTTGCCGACGTCAACGCGAGAATCACTCAAGCCATGAAGGCCCACGATGCGCCCACGTTATCCGCCCTGCGGATGCTCAAGACGGCGCTGACAAACAAGGAAGTGGAGAAGGGCCGGGCGCTGGAAGATGGAGAGGCGCTGCAGGTCGTGGCCGCCCAGATCAAGCAGCGGCGCGATTCGATCGAGCAGTTTCAGAAGGGCGGCCGGCCCGACCTCGTCGAGAAAGAGCAGTTCGAGGTCGCGCTGCTCGACGCCATGATGCCTCCGCCAGTGAGCGCCTCGGAAATCGAGGACGCGGTCTCGAAGGCGGTGGCGGAGACCGGCGCGGCGTCTCCGAAGGACATGGGCCGCGTGATGAAGGCCGCGATGGCGGCCCTGGCGGGCAAGCCCGTCGACGGCAAGGCCGTCAACGAGGCCGTGCGACGAAAACTCGCGGGCTAGTCGGCAGCCAGTTGGCGATTCCCATCGCGGCCGTCGCCGAGACGGTCCGCCAGCGTGGCGTACCCTTCGGCAACGATGGTCAGGAGCGCGTCCCTGGCCATCCTGAGCGCTTCAACTTCCCCCGCATGGGCGGCCCGTGCCTGGAGGCGCTCCACGACGAGGGCGGCCTCCATCAGCTTCATCGTCCCGTTGGGCTTGGTGCCGTCGGTTCCATTGGTGCGCACGTGCATCCGCAACACTCCGTCTGTCAAGAACTTCAGGTGCACTGTGCCTCTCCTGATACAGTCGGGCAAGCGTCATCGTGCGCCAGAGGATCCGTGGCGCAAGTTGACGCGAGCCGCCGACCTCCGCGAGCGGTCCTCGACCCGATTTCCGGCAACCCGGTACTTCTATATGCGTAAGAACAATTGTTCATTGAGTGAACTTTCACAACGACCGAGCCCGCAGACCCGGTCAAACTTTCCCCGCGCGTCTGTCGTCTAATCACTCGAAGGCGTTCGACAAACCTCTCTCCTCCTCCAGGGCACCCGTCATCCCGACTGGCGGGTGCCCGACCTCTTTCTTGGGGCTCGTCCGCTCCGTGCCGGCACGGCGACAGCCCGAAGGCCGATGGGTTCCATTCGCGCAGGTCCGCCGCCCACGCCGGGTCCGAGACCGTCCTTGGCCTTTGTGCTACCCTGACGGTTCCAGATGCCCGACCAGCCGTCCATGCCGGGTGGCGGCCCCTCGCCCCCGGCGGCCTCGCCACAACTCGCCCGCTCCGCGGGTGTCATCGGCGCTGCGACGATGACGAGCCGGGTGCTGGGGCTCGTCCGCGACCAGGTGCTCGCCTTCCTCTTCGGCGCCGGCGATCAGATGGACGCCTACAACATCGCGTTCAGGATCCCGAACCTGGTGCGGGACCTCTTCGCCGAAGGGGCCATGAGCGCGGCATTCGTGCCGACGTTCACGAGAACCCTGACGAACGAGGGACGGGACCGGGCGTGGCGGCTCGGCAACCTCGTGGTGAACGCCCTGCTGGTGGCCACCGGCCTCATCGTCGTGGCCGGGATCGTGTTCGCCGTGCCAATCACCACCGCCTTCGCGGGCGCGTACGCGGAAGTGCCGGGCAAGCTCGAGTTGACCGCGTCGCTGACGCGCATCATGTTCCCGTTCCTGGCGATGGTCGCGGTTGCGACCGCGCTGATGGGCATGCTCAACTCCCTCCACCGGTTCTTCGTTCCGGCGATGTCCCCGGCCATGTTCAACGTGGGCTCGATTGCCTGCACGATCGGCCTCGCGCCGGTGATGCCGCTGGTCGGGCTCCCGATCATCGTGGCCCCGGCCATCGGCGTGCTGGTGGGAGGGTTCCTGCAGATGGCGGTGCAGTGGCCCTCCCTGCGCCGCGAGGGGTACCGCTACCAGCCCGTGCTGGACGTCCGTGACGAGGGCCTGCGCCGGGTGCTGGTGCTCATGGGGCCCGGCGTGGTGGGCCTCGCGGCGGTCCAGGTCAACCTGCTCGTCAACAGCATCCTCGCGACCGGTGAAGGCACGAGCGCGGTGTCGGCGCTGAACTACGCGTTCAGGCTCATGTACCTCCCCATCGGGATCTTCGGCGTCTCGATCGCCACCGCGGTCATCCCGACGCTCAGCCGGCACGCTGCGAAGAACGACGCCGCCGGCATGCGCGACACGGTGTCGAGCGGCCTGCGCATGATGCTGATGCTCAACGTGCCGGCCACGGTCGGGCTCGTGGTGCTGGCGACGCCGATCGTCAGCCTGATCTTCGAGCACGGGGCCTTCACCGCGGCCCACACGGCGGCCACGGCCGCGGCGCTGGCCTTCTACGCGCCCGGCCTCGTCGGGTACTCGGCGGTCAAGATCGCGGTGCCGTCGTTCTACGCGCTGCGCGACAGCCGCACGCCGGTCATCGTGTCGGCCGTGACGGTCCTGCTGAACGTCGTGTTGAACGTCACGCTCGTGCGCGTGATCGGGTTCACCGGCCTCGCGCTCGGCACGGCGGTGAGCGCCATCTTCAACGCGAGCGCCCTGCTGTTCCTTCTGCGATCGCGCCTCGGCGGGCTCGACGAGCGGCGCGTGACGGCGTCGTTCGCCCGGATCTGCGCGGCGGCGGCGGCGATGGGTGCGGCCGCGTGGGCCACAGACGCGGCGATTGCCGCGTGGCTGCCATCCCGCAGCACGGCCGTGATGGGCCTGCGCGTGGGATCGAGCATCGCCGTCGCCCTGATCGTGCTCGACCTCGCGGCGCGGGTGCTGCGCGCGGAGGAGTTCAACGAGGCCCGGGCCATGGTGCTGGCCCGGCTGCGGCCGGCGAAGAGGCGGACGTAGGTGGCCGCGCGGCCGGGCATCGACCCCGCGGTGTACCGCCTCGCCGGCGCCCATTTCATCGCGGATGCCTACAGCAACCTGTACGCCCCGCTCCTGCCGGCGCTGATTCCCCGCCTGGGCCTCTCGCTCGCAACCGCCGGCACGCTGGCCATGCTGTTCCAGTTGTCGGCCTCCGTGTCGCAGTTGGGCTTCGGCCGCCTCGCGGATCGGTGGCGTCCCCGCGCGCTGATGGTCGCCGGGCCCGTGGCGTCGGTCACCCTGCTGAGCCTCATCGGCGTCGCGCAGTCGCCGGCGGCGCTGGGCGTCATCCTCGTGGTCGGCGGGCTCGGCGGCGCGGCGTTCCACCCGACGGCCGCCGCGCTCGTGCACCGGCTCGGCGGGCGCCGGCGCGGACTGGCGATGTCGATTCACATCACGGGCGGCTCGCTCGGCTACTCGCTCGCGCCCATCCTGTTCGCCCCCTACGTCGGGGCGTTCGGCCTGTCATGGACGCCCCTGCTTGCGCTCCCCGGCCTCGCGCTGCTGCCGGCCGTGCTGCGCGGCGCCCCGGCGGTCCGCCCGTTCGGGTCCGGGCCGGGCGGAGGGTTCGCCGCCCTCCGCCCGTATGCCAGGCCGCTCACGCTCCTCTATGGCATCGTGGTCCTCAGGACCATGACGTCCCTGAGCCTGGCGACGTTCGTTCCCGTGCTGCTGACGAGGCAGGGCTGGTCGGTGGGCATGGCCGGCGTCGCCGTCTCGATGTACCTCTTCGCGGCCAGCGTGGGCGGATTCACGGGCGGCCCGCTCGCGGATCGCTTCGGCTCAAGGCGCGTGATCGCCGGCTCGATGATCCTCGCGGTGCCGCTGCTCGTGGCGGCCACCCGGACGGAGGGCTGGGCGCTCGTCGTCCTGCTGATGGCGGGAGGCTTCTTCCTCCAGTCCACCCTCCCGGTGAACGTGACGTTCGCCCACCAGCTCGCGCCGGTGAGCGCGGCGACGGTATCATCGCTGATGATGGGATTCGCCTGGGGGACCGGCGGCCTCACGGCCCCGCTCGTCGGGTCGATGGCCGACCGCGTCGGGATCGAGCCGACACTGACCGTCATCGCGTGCCTGCCGCTGCTGGCCGCGCTGTGCGCCGTGCCCCTGCCGGGCGGCGTCCCGCACGAGGCCGACGGGCACATCGACGGGGAGACGCCTCCCCCCATCGGGATCTAGGACTATGCGCCCAGGCTATCCAGGTTCCCTGTCGTACAGCTTCGGTCCGGGGCCGCTCACGCCGGCCGTTCGGGCGCTCATTGTCCTGACCGTTGCCGGGTACCTGCTCCCGCTCGTCGTGCCGGCCCTCACGATCCGCCTGGGCCTTGTACCGGCGCTCGTCGTCGAGCGCTGGTGGGTCTGGCAGCCCGTCACGTACATGTTCATGCACGGCGGGTTGTTCCACTTGATCTTCAACATGCTGGCGCTCTGGATGTTCGGTGTCGATCTGGAACGCCAGTGGGGCACGCGGTTCTTCGCGCGGTTCTACTTCGTGGCGGGCGTCGGCGCGGCGCTCACCACGCTGGTGCTGTCGTGGCTGCCGTTCGGGTTCGCGGAAGCGCTGTACGTGTCCGTCACGGTGGGCGCCTCGGGAGCCATCTACGGCCTGCTCGTCGCCTTCGCGATGATGTACCCGCGCAGGCCGATCTACCTGTACCTGCTCTTCCCGATCCCGGCCAGGATCTTCGTGCTCATCATCGGCGGGATCTCCTTCCTGTCGTCGATCTCGGAAACGAGCGGTGGCGTGGCCCACGCCACGCACCTCGGCGGCCTGCTGGCCGGCTACGTGTACTTAGCCGGGCGGCGCGGGCACCTTTACTCAACGCTCCGATCGCAGTGGCTCCGCTGGCGGCTCGCGCGCATGCGCAGGCGGTTCGACGTGCACGAGGGCGGCCGCAGGGGCCCTGGCGGTCCCCGGGTCCATTAGCATGGCGTCGCCGGGGCCGCCCGGACGTGCGTTCGTCGCGCTCATCCTGATCGGGCTGTGCCTCCGCCTGGCGGCACTCCCGCTGCCCGGCACGGGCGATGTCATCCCGTTCAAGATCTGGAGCCATGCCGCCTCGACTTCCGGCGTCGCGCAGATGTACGGGGTCGGCGGGACGCCTCCGGAGAGGCGTCTGCACGCATGGGGCGGGTGGGAGGCGACGGTCAATTACCCTCCCGTTGCGCTGTACGAACTGGCGCTGGTCGGGATGGTGTACGGGTCCGCGTTCCCGGGGTTTCCTGACAGCGCCGTGCTGACGGCGGGCGTCAAGCTGCTGCCCCTTGCGGCGGAGGCCGGCATCGCATGGCTGTTGTTCTGGGCCGTGCGGCGGCTGCGGCCGGACCCACCCGCGGCCGCGCGATTTGCTGCGCTGGCGTTCTGGCTGAACCCGGCGGCGATCGTGGCGACCCCCGTGCTGGGTTACGTGGACGCGCTGTTCGCGCTGCCCGCACTTGGAACCCTCGTCGCGGCCGTCTTCGGGTCCGCCTGGCTCTCCGGCGGCCTCCTTGCGCTGGCGGTGCTCACGAAACCGCAGGCGATCCTGCTTGCTCCCGTGGTCAGCCTCGCGCTGGCCGGCGGCTCCTCTCCGCGGTCTCTCGTGTTGGGTTTGAAGGCGATGGGCCTGGCCGCGGCTGGTGCCGTGCTGGCGTCGGCCATTGTCCTGGCGCCCGTGCTGCGTGCGGGGGCCTGGCCGAACTTCGTGCAGGCGATGCTGTCGTTCGGCCGGCACGACATGCTCTCGGGACAGGCGGCAAACGCGTGGTGGATCGTGACGTATCTCATGCGGGCCGCGTACGCGGTTGCCGACATGGGGTTCGCGGAGGCGTTCCTGTCGCCGGTCCGGCGGCCTCTCGCCATCACGAGGGTGATCGAACTCGGATACCCGGACCCGAGGCTGGCCGCCACACTGTTCACGATGGCCGTCATGGCCTGGGGCCTGTGGGTCGGGCGGCGCGGACGCGATCTCTCGACGCTCGCTCTCCTTGGCGCCTGGGTATGCTACGCGTACTTCGTGCTTTCGCTGCAGGTGCACGAGAACCACTTCTACATGATCGTGCCCCTGCTGGCCCTGACGGCGGCGGTACTGCCCGAGTGGCGAGCGCTGTTCTGGCTCCTGAGCGCCAGTTTCGCCCTCAATCTGAATCTGTTCTACGGATTCGGAGACCGGGTCGGCTTTGCGCTCCCGAGGACACTGACCGGGATTGATGCGACGGTCTGGCTCTCGGTGGCGAATGTCGCGGCGCTCGCGTGGTTCGCCGTGTGCCTTCGCCGACGCCTGCACGCCCCGGGCCCCGCCGCTACAGCAGGCCGCGAAGGTACCCCCCGTCCACTGGAATCGTCGTCCCGGTCACGTAGCGCCCGCGGTCCGATGCCAGGAACACGATGAGATCGGCCAGCTCCGATGGGTCGGCCATGCGCCCCAGCGGGATGTTCTGGACGGTCCGCTTCTCGATGGTCTCCGTCGGCACCCCTTCCCGCAGGGCGGTCGCCTCGGCCAGTTCGACCACGCGCTCGGTGCGCGTGTAGCCGGGCGCCACGCAGTTCACGAGGATGTTGTCGCGAGCCAGTTCGTTCGCCAGCGTCTTCGAGAACCCGGTCACCGCGGGCCTCAACGCGTTCGAGAGCATGAGCCCGGCAATCGGCTGTTTCGCCGAAATCGAGGTGATGTTGATGATGCGGCCGCCGCCGGCGCGCCTCATGTGGGGCACCGCCTCCATGCACAACAGCACCGTGCTCATCAGGACGAGGTCGATGGCGTCGCGCCAGTCCGACTCGGTCGTGGCGCCGAACAGGCCCGGCTTCGGACCGCCGGAGTTGGTCACGAGGATGTCCAGGCGGCCGAAGTGGCGCGCCGTCTGGTCGACGAGCCTGGTGATGTCGGACCGCTTGGAGACGTCAGCCCCCAGCGCCAGGACGTCGGCGCCGGTCTCAGCCTGGATCTCCGCGGCCGCCGCCTCGAGCGTCGGCATGTGCCTGGCGCACATCGCCACCTTGGCGCCCTCGGCGGCCAGCCCCCGCGCCGCAGCCTTGCCCAACCCCCGGCTGGCTGCACAGACCAGCGCCACTCTGCCCTTCAGTCCGGTTTCCATCGCTGCTCCTCGCACCGTCGAGTGATTCGTCTGCAGAGAGTAGTCAGTAGCCAGTAGCCAGTAGTCAGTAGAAAGGCAGCGTCTCGGTGTCAAGCTGTGCAGCAGCGAGACAGGCGTTCCTACTGGCTACTGACTACTGGCGACTGACTACTTCTTGTGAAAATAGTCATCCGTCTTGTCCAGCCAATCCTGCCTGATGGGGCTGAAGACGTCCAGTTCGAAGGTGTCGTCCAGCGCCTCCGCCTGGTGGGGCACCGACGACGGGATGTGCAGCACTTCGCCCTCCCGGACGACGAGCTCCTCGCCGCCGATGGTGAACCGCAGCGCGCCCTGGAAGACGCAGGTGAGCTGCTCGCTCACGTGGTCGTGCATGGGGACGATCGCGCCCTTCTTGAGCCAGATCTGGGCAATCATCTCGCGCTCGCCGGTCACGATCTTGCGCGAGATCATGGCGGTGACCTTCTCGGCGGCGATTTCGTCCCAGCGATACTGGCGGACGATGGGGGAGGACATGCTCGTCTGCTCCTGCGAAACGGGGTGCCGATGTTGCCCGCGGAGGCCCGTGCCGACCGCGGGAGGCGAGATTATAGCACCCGGAACCCGATGATATACTTGGGTTTCCTGTCATATGGAGACGACGACCACGGCCGACCGAACGCCCGGCGCTGTTGATCGCCCCTCGGACCTTCCTGCGGACCTGCTCCTGCGGGCCTACCGCATCATGTACCAGTCGCGGAAGATCGACGACAAGGAGATCCAGCTCAAGAACCAGAGCCAGATCTTCTTCCAGATCAGCGGGGCGGGCCACGAGGCGATCCTGACCGCCGCCGGCCTCGGCCTCCGGCCCGGGTACGACTGGTTCTTTCCCTACTATCGCGATCGGGCCCTGTGCCTGGCCCTCGGGGTGACGCCGTACGAGATGTTCCTGCAGGCGGTCGGGGCCGCGGACGACCCGGCGTCCGGCGGGCGGCAGATGCCGTCCCACTGGGGACATCGCCGCCACAACATCGTGTCCCAGGGCAGCCCGACCGGGTCGCAGTGCCTTCACGCCGTCGGGTGCGCCGAGGCAGGCGTCCTCTACGGGAAACTGCCCGGCATCGACGGCCGCGCCTCGCGCTTCCAGGCGGACGAGGTCGCCTACGTGTCGGTCGGCGACGGCACGACCAGCGAAGGCGAGTTCTGGGAGTCGCTGAACACGGCGTGCGGCAGCCGCCTGCCCGTCCTCTATCTCGTCGAAGACAACGGCTGGGCGATCTCGGTCCCGGTCGAGGTGCAGACCCCCGGCGGAAGCATCTCGGACCTGCTCCGCTCGTTCCCGGACCTGTTGATTCTCCGCGCTGACGGCACCGACTTCGCCGACAGCCATCGGGCCATGCAGGAGGCCGTTGCGCACGTCCGCTCGCGGCGGGGCCCTGCGCTCGTGCATGCGAGCGTCATCCGCCCGTATTCGCACTCGCTGTCGGACGACGAGCGCCTCTACAAGACCCCGGACGAGCGTGAAGCCGAGGCCCGGCGAGACCCGGTGCGGAAGATGGCCCGCACGCTCGTGGCGGGCGGCATCGCCACCGAGAAGGCCCTCGACGCGCTGCGCGCGGAGGTCGAACGCGAGATCAACGAGGCCGCCGCGAGGGCGCTTGCCGCGCCCAGACCGGCGCGGGACACGGCCGCGCTCTGGGTGTTCTCTCCCGACGTCGACCCAGAGTCGGCCGCCTTTCAGACCGCCCCGGAGCCCGACGGCAAGCCCGACACGATGGTGGCGGCCATCAACCGCACGCTCAAGGACGAACTCGCCCGCGACCCCCGCATCGTCGTGTTCGGCCAGGACGTGGCTGACTGCAGCCGCGAGGCCAGCCTCGGCGAGGTGCAGGGCAAGGGCGGCGTGTTCAAGGTGACGCACGGCCTGCAGCGTCAGTTCGGCAGCGACCGGGTGTTCAACTCGCCGCTGGCGGAGGCCAACATCATCGGCCGCGCGGTCGGCATGGCGGTGCGCGGGATCAAGCCCGTCGTCGAAATCCAGTTCTTCGACTACATCTGGCCGGCGATGCAGCAACTGCGCGACGAGATGGCGATGATGCGCTACCGTTCGGGCAACAACTGGTCGTGCCCGATGGTGGTGCGCGTGCCGATCGGCGGTTACCTGCGGGGCGGCGCGCCGTACCACAGCCAGTCGGGCGTCAGCATCTTCGCGCATTCGCCGGGCATCAGGCTCGCTTTTCCGTCGAATGCCCAGGACGCCGCCGGCCTGCTGCGAACGGCGATCCGATGCGACGACCCGGTGCTCTTCTTCGAGCACAAGCACCTCTATCGGCAGACGTACAACAAGGCCGAGTACCCGGGGCCGAACTACATGGTGTCCTTCGGGCGGGCGGCCGTGCGACGCGAGGGCACGCAGGTCGTCGTCCTGACCTGGGGCGCGCTGGTGCAGCGGTCGCTGCTGGCGGCCCAGCAGGCCGAGAAGGATGGCCTCAGCGTGGCGGTCGTCGACTTGCGCACGCTGGTGCCGTGCGACTGGAAGGCCATCGGCGAGTGGGTGACGCGCACGAACCGGGTGATCATCGCGCACGAAGACCAGCTGACCTGCGGCTTCGGCGCCGAGATCGCCGCGCGCATCGCCCAGGATCATTTCCATCACCTGGACGCGCCGGTGCGCAGGGTCGCGTCGCTCGACACGCCGGTGGCCTACTGCCCGGACCTGGAAGAGGTGATCCTGCCCAACGCGTCGGATATCCTGCAGGCGATTCGGGAGACGGCGCAGTATTGACTCGGGATTCGGGATTCGGGATTCGGGATTCGGGATTCGGGATTCGGCGAAAGACGCTACCTCACGGGAGTCCAGTGTGAGGCTGCTCCGCACCCTGACCGCTGCTTCGCTGCTTTATCTGCTGGTACCGATTCAGGGCGCGATGCGGGTCGAGGTGCTGACATCGGTTGGGGGCCTCCCGCCCGAGCTCGTCGGCGTCTACCGGGATCCTGCCGGGTTCCAGCAGGTCCTGTCCGGTCAGTAT